>WNGL01012720.1_pt1 | contig 11800 bp, 10 predicted proteins | sample 5400591 | NCBI WGS metagenome assembly WNGL01 (sample SAMN13153377, study PRJNA577476) | soil metagenome | isolation source: 80 cm soil or saprolite under Garry oak tree replicate 1 | place: USA:California | collected 2016-06-15
GCCAACTGGCGCGCGCATTACGAAGGCACCGGCCGCGAAATTTGGGAACAAACGGAAGGACTCGTAACGCATTTTGTTGCCGCGCTTGGAACTTGCGGCACCTTCGTGGGGGTAACACGCAGATTGAAAGAGTACAATGCGAGTGTCCGCGCGATCTCAGTGCAGCCGGACTCGCCCCTGCACGGCCTCGAAGGAGTAAAATACCTGGCCACCGCAATCGTGCCAGGTATCTATGATCCCGCGCTCGCGGATGAGAATATGGAGGTCTCAACCGAAGCGGCGCAAGAGACGGCGCAGAAACTTGCGCGCGAAGAAGGACTCTTGGTTGGGCCAAGTTCAGGTGCGAACGTTTTTGCGGCGCTGCGGCTGGCGCGCACGTTACCGGCAGGTTCGCTGGTCGTCACAGTTCTTTGCGACGGCGGCCAGAGATACTTGAGCGAAGATTTTCTGCGCTAGCCTTCGACGTGATTAGTTTTACCTCGGGGCCTATGCAGACGAAATTGCGTAAACTTCAACTTCATCAAGCGGGTTACTAATGGCTGACGAAAAGCAGGAACTGGACATCGCGACACGACTGGTGCACGAGGGTGAGCGAAGTGTGCCGCCCTGCGGCAAACCTGTCTCGACTCCGATTTATGCAACTTCGACTTTCACCTACGACTCGATGGCGGAAATAGATCAGGTCTTTGCCGGCGAAAAACGAGGGTACATTTACACACGCTACGGCAATCCCACCGTCGCCGCGCTCCAGGACGCCATTCGCACGCTTGAAGCAGGCGCGACCGCCTGCGCCTACTCGACCGGTATGGCGGCGCTCCATGCAGCTCTTTTCGCCTGCGAACTCAAGCCGGGCGCCACCGTTCTTGCTTCGCAAGACCTATACGGCGCGACCACGAATCTGCTTTTCAACGTCTTTGGCTCGTTTGGGATCAAAACCGTGACGGCGGATTTCAGCGATCTGGCAGGCTTGCGAGAAAAGGCGCGCGAGGTGCGTCCGCGAGTGATGATCGCCGAAACCATCTCGAACCCGTTGCTGAAGGTCTGCGACATCGAAGCCTGCGCCGAACTTGCGCGCGAGGTTGGGGCGCGGCTGATCATCGATAACACATTCGCCTCGCCCTATCTTTGCCGGCCCCTCAAGCATGGCGCCGATATGGTCGTGCACAGCGCGACCAAATATCTCGGCGGACACGCCGACGCAATGGGCGGGCTGGTTGTCTCGCGCGACGAGATGGACACTTTAGCTTTGGTGGGTGTGATGAAGCTCGTTGGCGGGGTATTGAGCGTGTGGGAAGCGCATGAAATTCTGCGCGGTCTAAAGACGTTGGCCGTTCGACTCGACCGACAGTGTGACAACGCGCGCGAGTTGGCTGAACAGCTTCAGCGCAACGGGCACGTCGGCCGAGTGCATTATCCGAGCCTTGCCTCGGCTGATGTTAAAGAAATAGCAAGACGCCTGTTGCGCAGACCCCACGCTGGCGCTCTGGTCTCGATCGAGTTGAGCGAGAACACGCGTGAGGCGGCTTTCCGGTTCATGAATGATTTGAAGTTGTGCGTGCGCTCGACGAGTCTCGGCGACGTTTTCACCAGCGTACTGCATCCGGCGACGGCTTCGCATCGAGAACTCGCGCCGGCTCGGCGGCTGGAGTTGGGTATTTCCGACGGTCTCGTGCGCATCTCGGTTGGCATCGAGAACGTCCGAGACATTATTGCTGATATAGAGCAAGCATTGGAGACTACCCTCTAGCCTGGATTATTCACGAACAGTGCGTCGGGCTAGGCAGCCTGCGAAGCAGGCGGTAGCATAAAGCCTGGGGCGTGAGCCCCAGGTCGATTGAAGATTGAACGGTCTGAACCCGCAGAGCGGGTGACAGCCTGCTATTGGCTCGAACCATTTACCGGCTGTCGCCCGTTTCACGGGCTCATTGATTTCCGTTGCTGGTTTTCCTGGGGCTAACGCCCCAGGCTTTATGCTTTCGCCTGCTCCGCAGGCTGGAAGATGATGACATTCGATTGAATAATCCGGGCTAGGAAGAGTTTATTGATCGCCCTTAGTCAACAGCATCTAACCGAAATCCGCGAGCACGGCGAGCGGGATTACCCGTATGAATGCTGCGGATTGTTGGTCGGACGGTTTGAGCAGGATGGGTGCAAAGTGGTGCTTGAAACCTATCCGATTTCGAACGCGCGTGAAGAAAAGGCCAAACGCAATCGGTTCTTAATCCAGCCGGAAGAGCTGTTGCGCGGCGAACGTTACGCGGGTGAAAAAGATTTGGATGTTCTTGGTTTTTATCATTCGCATCCGGATGATCTGGCGGTGCCGTCGCAATACGATCTCGAACACGCTTGGCCCACTTATTCATACATCGTGGTTTCCGTGCGGAAAGGTCGAGGGGAAGATCTTCGTTCCTGGGAGATGGTCGCCAATCGATCGCGTTTTGTTGAGGAAGAAGTCCTTGTCCGACAAGCTTCAGTTTGTCGCGAGAAGTCGAAAGAAGCCGCTTCAATGGAAGGAAGCGACTGACGATAGCAAACGACAAACTGAAGTTTGTCGGACATTTTTTGGAAAGGAAGTTGACGATGCCAGTCACCATAACCATTCCCACTCCGCTGCGCCAATTTGCAGGCGGCAAGTCGCGCATTGACGTTGAAGCGACAACGGCCGGCGAGGCACTTGATCGGCTCACGGCGCAATACACGGAGCTGCGGCGTCATCTTTATAACGACCAGAATGCGCTGCGCAGTTTTGTGAACGTTTATCTCAACGACGAAGACATCCGCCACCAGTCAGGCGCGGACACGCCGGTCAAGGATGGCGACGCGTTAATGATTGTGCCCTCGATTGCCGGTGGCGCCGCAGTCGAAGAGCAAGTAGCGGACACGCTCCCGGCGCTTTCACACGAAGAGATTGCGCGCTACAGCCGGCATTTAATTATGCCGGAAGTGGGGCTCCAGGGTCAGAAACGATTGAAGGCGGCGAGCGTGTTGATGATTGGCACCGGTGGACTGGGCGCGCCGTTGGGGATGTACCTGGCAGCGGCGGGTGTCGGCCGATTAGGGATAGTAGATTTCGATGTCGTTGAGGCGTCGAATCTACAACGTCAGATAATTCACGGCACGAAGGACGTCGGACGCCGCAAGACCGAATCAGCACGCGATCGTTTGCGCGATATCAATCCGCATATCGAGATCGAAACGCATGAGGCGCGCCTGACCAGCGAAAATGCCATGCGGCTGTTTAAGAACTACGACATCATTGTTGACGGCACGGACAATTTTCCCACGCGCTACCTTGTCAACGACGCCTGCGTGCTCTCTGGCAAGCCGAACGTCTATGGTTCGATCTTTCGCTTTGAAGGGCAGGCGAGCGTCTTCTGGGCAGCCGCTAATAATGGAAGTGGCGCCTGTTATCGCTGTCTCTATCCCGAACCGCCGCCACCCGGTCTGGTGCCATCGTGCGCCGAAGGCGGTGTGCTTGGCGTTTTGCCAGGCATAATCGGCGCGATCCAGGCGAACGAGACGATCAAGATTATCCTCGGCGCTGAAGACATTCTCGTGAATCGATTGGTGTTGTTCGACGCCTGGCAGATGAAGTTCCGCGAGATGAAACTACGCAAAGATCCACGTTGCCCAGTCTGCGGCGACAGTCCAACCATCACCGAACTAATCGATTATGAAGAATTCTGCGGCCTGAGCGCGCATCAGCAACCCGAACCGGCAAAGCTGGAGGAGATTACGGCCACGGAGCTCAAGCGACGACTTGATCGCGGCGACGACATCCAAATCATCGACGTGCGCGAGCCGCACGAGTACGAGATTGCCCGCATCGCTGGGACAAAATTGATCCCGCTCGGCCAGATAGTCAATCGCCTGAATGAGATCGATCCGTCAAGGGACGTTGTCTGCCATTGCAAGGGCGGCGTGCGCAGCGCGAAGGCGATTGAAGCCTTGAACCGCGCGGGCTTTCCCGGGCGATTGATCAATCTCAAAGGCGGCATCACTGCCTGGTCCAACGAGGTAGATCCGACGGTGCCAAAGTATTAAGAACCAGGACTCTCCGTAGTGATGTCCTAAAAGTTGTGTTGATAGGATTCGACATGGACCGGGGCAGTAGCCCGACCGTCAGGGAGGGCTCCGCTTATTCCATGCCCTCAATCTTGAGCCCTCCCTTACGGTCGGGCTACTGCCCCGCCCCGGGGAACACAACACAACTTTAGGACATCACTACTGGACTCTCGGATTCTCTTTCAACTTTTCTTGACTATGGAAACATTCCCTTCATGATGCCGGCAAAATATGCCCTGGTCACCGGCGCCTCGATGGGCCTGGGCAAGGTTTTCGCCCGGACGCTCGCGGAGCGCAAACAGAACCTCGTGCTCGTCGCGCGATCGGGTGACAAGCTTGTAGCCCTCGCAGATGAATTGAAAGCGGCCCACGGAATTTTGGCTGAGCCGCTGCCGGCCGACCTCAGTGTTCCCGGAGCAGGGCAACAAGTCGCGCGGCAGCTACGCGAGCGCGAACTTTCGATCGAGCTGCTCGTCAACAATGCGGGCTTTGGTGTGCAAGGAGAGTTTCTGAAGTTGGAGCTCGAGCGCCAGTTGGAAATGATCCGTCTGCACAACTCAGCCGTGGTTGAATTGACGTATCTGCTTTTGCCTTCAATGATCAAAGCGCGTCGCGGCGGCATCATCAATATTTCTTCGATGGCCGGCATGCAAGCCGTTCCCTACGCCACGCTCTATTCCGCGACGAAATCATTTCTCACAACTTTCTCGTTGGCGCTTGAGCGCGAGGTGGGACGTTATGGTGTCAAGGTGGTGACGGTTTGCCCCGGCCGCCTCAAAGCGATTCCGGAAGAGCAAGAGGACCCGAACGAAGAGCGAAAGAAGGTTCCCGGCGGCGAACAAGCTCACGAAGACGTAGTAGCGGAGACTCTGAAAATGCTGGACCGCGGCGGCGGCCTCCTCATCCCGGGTCTCGTCAACAAAGTCGCGAATCTGGCCGAGCGATTTTTCCCACGGCGACTAGTGGCGAAGGCAATCGGCAAAATGTCCCGGCCTTGACTGCTTGGGTTTAGATCCTTCTTTGCCGCATGCTAAAATCCACTCATGGCAACAGCCGTTGACGAACTGTACGAACAAGCATCTCATCTACCGCCTTCTGAACGCGCGGCTCTCGCTGGACTCCTGGTTGATACTCTTGAAGGTGCCATTGATCCCGAAATTGAACGCGCCTGGCGGCAAGAAGTAACGAAGCGCATAGCTGAACTCGATTCGGGCGCCGTCAAAACGGTTCCTGGTGATGAGGTCCGCGCGAAGCTGCGAAACATCGTTGGCGAAGTATAGCCTCGAATATCACCCTGCTGCTGAAGCCGAGATCTACGAGGCAGCCGAATGGTACAAAGCGCGCAGCGAAACTGCGGCACACCGCTTTGCCATCGAGGTCGACGCGAATTCTTGCTGGTCCTGAAGGGTGGCCAGTTTTTGAGAGTGGCTCTCGTCGGATTCTTCTCAATCGCTTCCCCTTCAGCATTATCTATCGGACCAAAGGCGATGTCGTTGAAATCGTCGCCGTCATGCACCAACGCCGCCAGCCTGGATATTGGCGCGACCGGTAAGGCCCGACCCTCGCGCCGCGTAGCGGCGAATGATTCTAGGCCGATCTTTCAAGGGCGGTAGGGAGACACGAAAACCGCCATCCGTTCGTCGCGTAGCGACGATGGACTCCATGGTCAATCCCGAGGGCGCCCAATTCAATCGTCGCTAATGCGACGAGTTTCATATTTGGTTGATTCGTTACTCGGGCCTTGAAAGACTCGGCTAAATTCATGGGTCGCTACGCGACCGGAACTCGGTGTGTGCCCGATCGAACTATGGCATGTCGGTAATAGCCCGTCTACTTCGTTTGTTTGTACGGCTCTTTTAATCCGCGCCGCGCCTGCTCAAGGGAATCGTAAATATTTGGTCGAGAGGATGCGATGCGATACTCGGCCAGCGCTTCGTTTCGCTTGCCGGCAAGATCAAGCGCCTGAGCGGCGCGCAAATGAGCCCGCGTCACCAGTCCCGGCTCGGCCCCATTAACCGTTGTGGCGGTGAGAAATTCTTTGGCGGCGCGATCCGGTTGGCCCAAAAGAATAAAAGCTTCGCCATAACGAAAATGGATCAGGTCCAGCGCGCGCGAAGGTGCTCCGGGCGTCGAGCGCTCGCCGAGCAATGCGTCAAAAGTGCTCAACGCCTCGCTCTCCATCGCCGCGGCTTCCACGTTTCTCTTTGCCTGTCGCTCGATGAAGGCTTGTGACATGAGCGTGTCCGCGGTCTCCAACATAAAGAGGTAGTTCCTTGGATACTTTGCTTGCAGCTCGCGCGACACGACGAGTGCCTCCAAATAACGCTTTTCTCGTTTGTAGAGGCCGATCAGCAGGACGCGAGCATCGTCACGCGTCCATTGTCCTTCTTTCGTAACCCGCTCGAGCGTTTGGATCCCGCGTTTCTTCGAACCTCGCGCGCCGGTGAGGCTGGCCACCAACTTGACGGCCAACGGCAGATTGCCGACAACGTAATCGTACATGCCAATGGAAAGCTCGGCATCGTGGAAGTTCGGATCCAGCTTGAGCACGTCGCGATGTCTGTCTACGCCGCTCGATCCCTCGCGCAGGGCGGCCATGAATCGCCGTTCGAGCGTTGCCGCGTACGTGGCCTTCAAAGTCTCGGTTGCTCCGAGCATATAAAGCATTCGCGGATCGCGTGGGTTGAGTTTCAATTGTGCTTTCGCGAGCTGCGTGGCCTGGCGGGTTAAATCGCGAAACTCCTGGGCGACCTGCGGATCGGGTTTGTCCTCGGTCTTCGAATAGAACGATTGCGAACTGTAGATTGCCGCTTGCAGCAAGCGCGACTTGTTCAGAGCTTCCAGCCAGAGCGTGTTGGCAAGCAGTTGTGGTCCGGTAGGATCGTCCGGAAAGATTCGGGCTATTTCCTTAAACGCCTGGCGCGCGCCTTCATAGTCGAGATTGAACAGAGCTTCCGAGCCCTTCGCTCGCAATTCCTCGATCGTCGGAGTTGCGATCGTGGTCTTGCCTTCTCTCAATTGCGCCTGCGTGCCGAGAGGCACGATCAGCAAGAAGAGACCCAGAAGTAATAGTAAGAAAACCTTCATTATGTTGACAGCTCCGCCGCAGCAAGATTTTAATCGCGGCTTTGCCGCCTGATGTACGGAATGGCTGCGCCTTTCCATGAAGCTTGTCTCTTGGAACTGCGGGAGGCTACGCCTCGGACAGTGACCCGGAGGCATAGCCTCAAGTCAAAAGGATCGGCCGGAAAGGCGAAGCCTTTCCGCACATCGGGCGGCAAAGCCGCAAAAACTTATCCGGGCCCTCGCAACCTAATCATAGCGCGTTCAAGCGTTCTTCCAAATCCCTGACGATCTCTTCCGGCTCGTCCGCTGCGTAGCTGACCGGCTCGCCGATGATTACGGACACCTCACCCGGCCAGGCAAAGTGTCGGTTCGCTACTTTCAGTTCCCAAAGACCGTCAATTCGTATCGGCACAACCGTTGCATCCAGTTGCGAGATCAACAACCCGGTGCCTGACCTGAAGGGGTTCATTGCCCCGTGCTTTGTCCGCTGTCCTTCGGGAAAAACCAGCAGGCTATAACCGCGGTCAAACATCTCGCCGGCAAATCCGAAGCTCCGGCGAAAACCACTCTTCTGCGGCATCGAAAACACATTGAAAAAAAGCACTACGGAAAAGTACTGAAGCAGATAGAGCAGTCGAGTGATTGGACCTGTCCCTTTTGGCGGGTGCAGCCATTCGCGGAGCAACTCTCCGTCCTGGGCTATTACCATCTTCTTTTTGAATCTTGTCGGCAGCGCGAACAGAACGAGCGCGTGATCCACCATCGTCACGTGATTGCAGACGAAGACGAGCGGACCACGAACGTTTCGAAGGTGTTCTTTGCCTGTGATTCTCGGCCAGCCCAGGATGCGTATGGCAGGAAGAACAATCGTATACAACAGCGCCAGGCGCAACCAGCTTATTGGCCAGCGCTGTTGCCAGCGGGGATAAGGGAATGCAGTCGTGTATTCGTGTTTGCCTGCGCGGACGATTCGCTCCACCTCGCTGAGGGTGGTGGCGTCGGTGAATGCAGCCTCGTCGATCTCGATTTGATAGCGCTCCTCGAGCGCACTTAACAACTCGACGCGACCAAGTGAATCGAGCTTGAGATCGGTTCCTAATTTCGCAGACGGATCCAGCTTTGCCGGCACGTCCTTGCTAATGCGCGAGACGATCTCGACCACGGTGTTTGAGTGGCCGGGCGCGGAAGCAACTGAACCGCCCGGGAGAGCAGCACCCGCTAGTGCGGCGCTGACCACTTCGCCGATCATACCCTTACGAACTTTCTGCGTGGGAGTACGCGGAAAATCCTCGCCCGCCCAGACAAACCAGCGCCGCAGTTGCTGATGTTGCGCCAGGCTCTGGTTGGCGCGGATGATTACCGACTCGGCATCTGCGTGATTGTCGCGCAGGATCAATACCGCAAGCGGTTCTGGTCCATGAACGCCTTCGATTTCGATCACCGCGCTGGCTTTTGTCTCTGATTGGCGATCAAGAACAAGTTCAATGTCTTCGGGATAAATGTTCACGCCGGCCGAAGTGACGATGACTTCCTTTTGACGTCCTTTGAAATAAAGGTTGCCCTCTTCGTCCAATTCGCCGACGTCGCCAGTGCGGAACCAGCCGTCGTCGCTGAGTCCTCGCGTCGCCTCGGCTCCTGCGTTAACGGCCTCCCTAACCGTCCCACCCCAGCCGGGCTGCCCGGCTGGGGACCCTGGGGTCGGGCTACCCCAGTAGCCGGGCGAAACATTCTCGCCGCGCACGAGAATCTCGCCGTTCTTGGCAAGCTTCATTTCCTGTCCGGGCATCACCCGACCAATTGAGCCACTCCTCTTCTTGAATGGATGATTCACGCTGATCAGCGAGGCGGTCTCGGTCATGCCGTAGCCCTGAATCAGCGCAAAGCCCAACCGCTGCCAAAACTCTTCTGTCTCCGGATTGAGCGCGGCTCCGCCGGAAATGAACGCCCAGAACTTGAACCCGAACAGGTGGTGGACGTGACGAAATTTCCCCCAACGCCAGACAAAGTGCCGGCCCGCGCCTGAGGCAAGCGACTTCCGAAATCGCTCCAGGTCACCACGCGCTTCGTAGTCTCTCTCGACACGCTCGCGCAGCGCGTCGAGAATGCGCGGCACCGTAATCACAACGGAGATACGCTCGCGTTTGACCGTATCAATGATTTGCGTCGGACTCAGTGACTCTTGAAAAAAAGTTTCACCACCAAGCAGTTGCGGCACGAAGATGCCCATGAACTGACCGAATACGTGGCTCAGCGGCAGCAGGTTGAGAAAGCGAATTGGATGAACCGCGCGCTCCCATTTCAGATACGGCTTAATCTCCTGCTCAAGCGGATTGAGGTTTGCGAGCAGATTGCGATGCGTGATGCGGACGCCCTTGGGTTCGGCGGTCGTGCCTGAGGTGAAAACGACCTCCAGAGTGTCATTCTCATCGATATCTTCCGGAACGCCGGTGAATGGTGTGCAACCAGAGCACCAAGTTCCTCGAGTCTTAGAACTGGCAAATCCAAATCGGCCATCGGGAGCATTAGCGCACCACCGAGTGCGAGCTTTGCCTCGACTTGCTTTTGCACGCGCCCAACAAATCCGCGATCGCTCTGAACGTCAAGCGGCACGACAATCGCACCACGCAGGATGCAGCCAAAGAAACTCGCGACCCACTGCGGACTGTTTTCCGCGCACAGCAGCACACGGTCAGCCTTCCCGATCCCCCGCGTTTCCAGCTCACGCGCGAATTGAAAGGCGGTCGTCGCAACCTGTTCGTATGACCAGCGCACAACCCTCAATCCCCGCCGGTAAGCAAAAGCGGTTTCACTCCCCCGCGAAATGAAATCGCCGAGGTAGCTGGCGACAGTCTTACGCATTAAGCTTACAGTCCCCGGTCCGTGGCAATGATTCTCCGGTAATCGTAAAGAGATCGGGGCATTAGTTCAATCTGGACCCGTGGAACCTCGTTGTACGCTATAGCCCGCGTATGATATAGTCCCCGCCGTCTACAAGCGGGCGCTTACTTTATCGGCCGACCGGACCCTGGAAATCGGAACATGAGAATTCTACTTTACAACCCCGATAATGGCGTGACCCGCAATTTCATGCCGCATCTATGGATGTTCTTGCTGAAGGCGCTGACTCCCCCCGGTCATGAAGTGGTGCTGGTTGATGGCAATGCAAAGCCAATGAACGAGCGTCAGCTGGTGCGCTTTGTGCGCGAGCAGGGGATCGGGCTAGTCGGGATCGGCGCAATGACCAGGATGATCGCCAAGGCCTACCGCATGGGGGACGCCATCCGTGCCGCGGGAGTGCCGGTCGTGATGGGCGGACCACACGTGACGGAGCTGCCCGACGAAGCTCTGGGCCGAGATGGGGGACCGCGACATGCCGATGCCGTAGCGCTGGGCGAGGCGGACGAGACATGGCCGAGGATTGTTGAGGACGCCGCGCGTGGCCAGCTCAAGGACATCTATGAACCCGTCGATGAAACAGGCAAAGAGCGGAAGCCGAGTCTGCAACCTTATCCGGTGATCCCCTGGGACAAGATCGACCTTGATCAGTTCAATGTGATTCCCAAAGTGTTTCAGCGATTTACCGAGCCGCACGGTTCGGGTTGGAAGTATTTCAACATGATGCCGGTCGAATCCGGCCGCGGCTGTCCTTATGGCTGCGAGTTTTGCACCGTCACAGGATTCTTTGGGGATTCGATTAGGTTTCGCACTAACGAAAGTGTAGTGAATGAACTCCTGATGCTCAAACGGCGCGCTCGCAAGGAGCGGGGCCAGGTTGCGGTTTTTTTCATCGACGACAACTTTGCGATCAACATCAAGCGCACCAAGTCTCTGCTTCGAGACATTATTGCCGCTAAGGCCCAGCTACCGTGGACAGCGCAGATCAGCGCGAATCTGCTGCGTGATGAGGAGCTGGTAGATCTAATCGCTGAGGCCGGCGGCAAGTGGATTTTCATCGGCATGGAATCAATCGACGAGGTCAATCTTGCCGACGTAACGCCCGGCGTTGCTGAGCGAACAATGCAACAGATAAAACAATGGCCGCCGGGAATGCCCGTCTTCGGCCCACTGACACCATTGCCAGGGACGCCTCTGTACGCCAGGTTGGGAGCGGAAGGACGGCTTACGCGCCCCAAGCACTGGCTGAATTTTGATCTTTACAGAATGGCGCACACGCCCTTGAAGATGACGATTCCAGAGGCCCAGATCGAACTCGACAAGGCTTGGAGAACTTCCTACAGTCCCGAGCGCAATGAAGAGGTGATTGACTTGCTTAGCGGCCGGGGCCTGGACGCCCGGTTGATGCATTTCGTCATGCGGCTGTTATTCCGCGGCATCTATATTCCCCAGATGAACAAGCGGACCTGGGTTAAATTAATCGCCCAGAATCGTAGACCGATTATTAAGCTCGTCAAACAGAGCGTTGGAAAATATCGTGAAGCGCGCAAGAATCGATCCAACGCCACACCACTCGCGCGGCCGGTGTGATTTGTGGCGAGGGCTTAGTCGGACCTCTTTCGATACTCACCGGACAAAACCGAGCCGCCAACCGGCTGGCCGTAAACCAATCAAAAACTATCTTGGCTGGGAGGCAGGGACTCGAACCCCGATAGCCAGATCCAGAGTCTGGAGTCCTACCATTGGACGACCTCCCAGCAGGAAACTCAATGTA
>WNGL01032176.1_pt1 | contig 11799 bp, 6 predicted proteins | sample 5400591 | NCBI WGS metagenome assembly WNGL01 (sample SAMN13153377, study PRJNA577476) | soil metagenome | isolation source: 80 cm soil or saprolite under Garry oak tree replicate 1 | place: USA:California | collected 2016-06-15
CACCTTCCACCTCTGACCTCGCACCCAAACCATGAGCCTCAAATGCGGCATCGTCGGCCTGCCCAACGTCGGCAAGTCCACCCTCTTCAATGCCCTGACCAAGGCCGGCATCGCCGCCGAAAATTATCCGTTCTGCACCATCGAGCCGAACGTCGGCATCGTCGAGGTGCCCGATCAGCGCGTCGCCGCCCTGGCCGCAATCGTCAAGCCGCAGCGGGTGCAAAACGCCATCGTCGAGTTCGTGGACATCGCCGGCCTCGTCGCCGGGGCCAGCAAGGGCGAGGGCCTGGGCAACCAGTTCCTCGCCAACATCCGTGAAACGGATGCCGTGGTGCATGTGGTGCGCTGCTTCGACAATGACAACGTCGTGCATGTGACCGGCCGCGTCGATCCGCTCTCGGACATCGAGACCATCGACACCGAGCTGGCGCTGGCCGACCTCGCCACCGTCGAAAAATCCTTGCTCCGCTACACCAAACAGGCCCGCGCCGGCGGCGACAAGGAGGCACAGCGCATCGCCGCCGTGCTGGAGAAGTCACGCGCCCAGCTCGACCAGGGCAAGCCGGTGCGCGGCCTCGATCTGTCGAAAGAGGAATGGGCGGCGCTGAAGCCCTTCTGCCTGATCACCGCCAAGCCGGCGCTCTATGCCGCCAACGTCGACGAGGGCGGCCTCAAGGGCGACCATCCGCTGCTGGACAAGGTGATCGCCCATGCGCGCACCGAGGGTGCGCCGGTGGTCGCGTTCTGCGCCGCACTGGAGGCGGAGATCGCCGACCTGACCGACGAGGAGAAGCAGGTCTTCCTCGCCGACGTCGGTCTGGCCGAGCCCGGCCTCAACCGCCTGATCCGCGCCGGCTACGAACTGCTTGGCCTGCAGACCTACTTCACCGCCGGGGTCAAGGAAGTGCGCGCCTGGACCATCCACGTCGGCGATACCGCGCCACAAGCGGCCGGCGTCATCCACACCGATTTCGAACGCGGCTTCATCCGCGCCGAGGTCATCGCCTATGACGATTTCATCGCCGGCAAGGGCGAACAGGGCGCCAAGGAGGCCGGCCGCATGCGGCTGGAAGGCAAGGACTACGTCGTGCATGACGGCGACGTCATGCACTTCCGCTTCAATGTCTAAGCCCAGGTGGTGGGATCAAGACATCCCACACCGCCCCAGTAAACACAATAAAGTCCTGTTATTATGTGGTTTCTTGTTTGTGGCGGTTTCACGGAACCCCTTGTCCTCCCACCAAAAAGCGGGTACGTTAGCGGGTATGGTCCTCGAATCGGCCCCAGAAAAAGCGGGTACGGGAGCTGGACCGTTCCAGGGAGGCCCACCATGCTTACCGACTCGCAATGCCGCAGCGCAAAAAGCAAGGACAGGCCGTACAAGCTCACGGACGGCAACGGGTTGTACCTGGAGGTCAAGCCCAACGGCGTGAAGGCCTGGCGGTATCGCTTCAAGCTCACTAAGGGCGGCGAGACGAAGGAGAACTTGTTCGCCATCGGCGACTACTCCCCCGCACCGCCGAGCGAGAGCTCGTCAAGCAGGGAACCAACCCCGCCCACCATCGCCAATTCGGCCGCATCAAGCGCGAGCAGGAGACCGCCACCACCTTTGAGGCGGTCGCCCGCGAATGGCTGGCCCTGCGCGACTGGGAGGAAGTCACCAAGGCGCGGCGCCTGGACATGTTGCAGCGGGTCATCTTCCCGAAGATCGGCGTACTGCCGGCCAAGCAGGTGACGCCCGCGCACGTGCTGGACGTGTTGAAAACGGCGCTAAAGAAGAACGGCCCCTCGGTGGCCGCGGAGGCAAAGCGCACCATGTCCGCCGTGTTCGAACTCGCGGTTTCGACGCTGCGTGCTGAGAGCGACCCTGTATATCCGGTGCGCAAGGCGTTGCCGGCCAACAAGACCCAGCACAAGCGCCCGTTGACTACCGAGGAAGTCGGACAGTTGCTGCGACAACTCGACGGTTACGATCGCAATTTCCAGACCGTCTCCGTGTTCCGTCTCATGTGGCTGACGCTGTGCCGGCCCAATGAAGCCATCGGCGCCCAGTGGAAGGAGATCGACCTCGACGGCGCGATCTGGCGCATCCCGCCCGAGCGCATGAAGAAGCGCAAGGAACACGTCGTACCGCTGCCCAGCCAAGCGGCCGAGGTGCTACGTTCCATGCATGGAATCACGGGCGGGCTGGTCCATGTCTTCCCGCACCGCGACGACCGCACCAAACCGATGACTGATGCTTCACTGCGCCAGGCGCTCAATCAACTGGGATGGGGCGGCAAGTACAGCCCGCACGCGACGCGCACCACCGGCAGCACGCGACTCAATGAGTTGGGCTTCTCGCCCGACTGGATCGAGCGCCAGCTTGCCCATGCCGAGCCCAACGCCGTGCGGCGCACTTACAACCACGCCGACTATCTGACCGACCGGACGAAGATGATGCAGCACTGGGCGGATATGCTGGATGCGTGGAAGGCCGGCGTTAAGGTGGTAACGTTGCATGCCGCATAGGTCGCATCGCCGACGCGTGCAGGCAACGACTTCTGGTTATGCTCGGGACACGGAAGGTTGCAACAAATCCATATCCCGGCGCGAGCGTTGAATTGCACTTGTGGTCGCCTGTGCGTTTCCCGAGGATTCGCGGCCACCAGGTACGTCCACAACATGTGGGGGTGGGGCATTACCTCGAAGGGGAGCGCTCTTAAGGTGACTGTCAGTCAGGAGGAGATCATCTGGATCGTCGCCCCGAAATGCGGCTCTTCGGCCAAACCGGCCGTACATCTCTCGCTGAACGAACGGCAGGTGTCCTGCGGTCAAGAGACGCTGGGCCGAATTTCCGCCCAACTACCTGACCGGCGGTATCCCCGGATGCACCTTTGCATACTGCGGCAGCCAGAGCTGCAGCAGCCCCACGGCCTCCTCCGCAGTTGTAGCGCCAAACACTCGGTCGTTCGACAAACCGGGGTAGCGCACGCGTTCATCTATGCGGCGGTCCGCCAGCAGTTCGCTGGCACCACCACACCGCATCCCGATCACCAGTCTGCCGAAGGACCAGGCCAGGGCCATTTCGGACAGGGTGCCTGCGCCCCCGCCCACAGCAACCAGCGCGGCAGATTGCGCGACGATGGCATTCCTGGCGTGGTCCAGCCCGGTGGGAATGGCGATGTCCACGTATTCGTTGGCCTGTCCGGCATCCGACCCCGGAAGAATTCCGATACCTGCCCCCTCAAACCAAGCTGTCGACGAACGCACTCCGCGGTGAGTGGCCTGCATTGCGCCGGCCATGCCTCCGGTAACGACGCGGAATCCTGCGTCGACGACGTGCTTTGCCGATGGGTTCGGTCATGCCGGGTACCCAGCATCGGCCGCTGCCCGCGTCAAGTTTCGCAGCGATCGCCGCGCCATCAGCGCGGCAATGACAGCCTCGCGCTGGCTTCTCGATTCTGCGTCGCGCGCCCCACCGGGTTCATGCAGGTACAGGCACTGTCGAATCCACCGCGGTGAGTGTGCCAACTCCGCCATCGGCAGCATCAGCGCCCAGTCGCTGGCCAGTTCGACATATGAGCCGTCGATCCTGAAGTATTCGTCAGGGATCTGGTCGAACAGCAACTTCTTGAAGCTGCGCAGGTGCTGCCAGACGTTTCCTCCCCGGTTGGCACGGGGATTGTGCAGGCACGCCGGGTAGTCGGCGCGCTTGTCCGTCCGGCACATCGATCCGACTGTCATGTCCGCGCCCCGGCCGTACTCGGCGGCCAGGAGTTCAAGCACGTTCGTCCCGACCAGGCAGTCGTCGGCGTCCAGGGTAATGATCACCGAATCCGGCCGACCGCAGTGGAACCGGATCGCATCCACGGTGTTTGCCAGCAGGCCCCGGCGCACCGGGTTGCTCACGAAGCTCACCCGGTGACCGATGGTGCTGCACAACCGTCGCTGCGCTTCCCCCAAGGCCGGGCAAGAGGCGTCGTCGATCACCACTGCGCCCCAGTCGCCACGTGTTTGCCGTTGCGCCGACTCCAGGCAACGCCGGAATCGCCCGGGCTCGACGTTTCGTCCGGCAATGATGAACACGAAAGGCTCGAAGCGCGTGGGCCGCACCCATTGCTCGACCATGCCCAGCAAGTCGACCGCGTCGAGCTGGAACGGAGGCACCGAACCTGTCGCCGCGCTGGCCGTGATCCGCGCCAGGGCCACGGGATCGCTCTTGCGCTCGTTGGCTGGATGGATGAAGAAGCTGCGGTGGTCGCCGCCTCGCAAGGAGTTCGCGAGGCCTCGCCTGACGACGCCATCGAGGGCACGATGCCAGGCAGGTACCGAGAAGCCTGTCGGACAGTCGGGCACCAGAGGGAGCAGCGCCCGCAACCGCTGCATTTGCAGCATCGCGATGCGGGCCTCCACGCGCCAGGGGCCTGTCTGGCCGACGGCGGTATAGGGCAGGTCGGTCGCGTGGGAAATGTTGAATGCCACCGTCACGGCCAGCGGGTCGTTGCTCAGTGCCCGCACCATGTCATCGAGGTAGTCATGGTCCGGGTCACGCCGCGCGACGATCACATCCAGGTCGGTCTGGAGGAGGTAAGGGGTCTGGCAGGCATCGAAGCCCGCCAGCACCGCCGCCAGCGGTGCGCCGTTGGCCGCGTGTGTGCCCGGATGCGCCTGCCCGATCCACTTCGCGGCCAGGTCCGAACAGATCGCGATATCGGCCGGTGCCATCACGACGCGGTCGACCCATCCCTGTGCCTGGAGCAGCATGGCCTCGGCACGAAGCCCGGCCAGGCTGCCGCCGGTGTACTGGCGAAGAAAGCCATCCTCCCTGGAATCCAGTACCAGAACGACCTCGTGAAAGGCCCGGGGCGACTCGAGCTGTTCAATCAGATGCCGCACGCGCGTGGCCAGCATGTCGGCTTCCATGGCGCAGGCCTTGATGAGCAGCGTGCAGTCCGGCGGTGCAACTGGCCGGAACTCGTAGATTAGTAGGTCGCAAGCCGGCTCGAACCTGAGCTGGTCAATGGTCTCCCGCTCCATCCGCTGCACTAGCTCGAAGCCCGCCCGCAGCAGCAGCTTGAGAATGACGCGCTCAGGCCGATGGAACTCGATGAGCGTCCGCTCGCTGCGCCGATGGCGCTTGGTCCACCTGAAACTGCTGTCCGGATCGGCCAAGGCGGCCGCTTCAGGCAGGGCTTCCGACGTGGCAATCCGCGGGGCGTAAGCAGGGTGACAAAATGCCAGCAGCAGGCGTCCATGGTGGGATACGCAGCGGCGCAAATGCGCCAAGACCTCCTTCATCGCCACGTCATCCAGCAGGCAGATCACGCGTCGGCAAATCACTAGGTCAAACGGTGCATCGGCCAGCACCTGATCCAGGCGGTGCGCGGGCATCAGATTCTCGCAGCGCAGGCTTTCCAGCCGCTCCGTCAGAGCCGGGTCAGGGTCATAGGCAACGACAGCGTGCCCCCTTGAGGCGAGGTGGCGGCTGATCTCTCCCTTTCCGCAGCCGAAGTCGAGCACGCGCTGTTGCGGCAGGACCGACACATGCGCCAGCAGCGGGTCCACTGGCGACTGCTGACCCGTGGTTTCGCGCACGGCCTTCATGAAGTGCTCTTCGAATCCACTCAGTTCAGGCAGGCAGGTTCCGGTCGAGCTGGCGCGCAGCAGTTCGTTCAGGTCGGTCCGGTGGCCGTGTCGCCAGCCGATATAGGCACGACGACACATGGCCGTGAACTCGGCCTCGAAATCATTCACCTCATTGGCCAGCAGCAAATCGGCACCGTAGTCAACCAGGCGGACCTTCGTGCCGACGCTGCGGAGGTTCTTGGGATGGATGTTTCGGCAGATCAAGCCCTTTGCATGGCACTCCGCCATTAGGTCCACAAGCCCGGGACCCTGGCCGCCGAGGTAGGGTTGACTGTGCTCGTAAGGGTAGATCAGCACGGTGTGCGGGCCTTCGGTCAGCAAACGCTTGATGCCATACAGCCCCTTCCCGGTGGGCCATCGTCCTACCAGCGAGGCCAGTCGGTCCCGGGCCCGCACGGCCTGTCTGGGCTTCCAACAGTCGATCACCTTCAGCACCGATAGGCCGTCGGTGAGGGCCACGCCTTCCGAGCCCTGACCCAGACATTGCAGTGCCACATCGGCGCGGAGGTGCCTGCCTGCCAAGCGACGCGCGACCGACTCGGCATTGAGCAGCCGCTGCCCGTGCAACTGCGCATCAATCAGCGCACCCGACCGCAGCCGGGCCTGGTGTTCGGCCACCGTCACCGACACCGCCTCGGACACGCGTTTCAGCAGGGCCAGATCGACCCAGCGAAGCACCGTATCTGCAAACGCCAGTACACCGTCTGCGTGCGCCCCGATCCAGCCTCCCGATCGTGCCAAGTCCGCCAGTTCATGCCCCAACCCGCGAATGCGGTAGACCGACAGCCTGAAGGCGGCCAGACGCTCTTCCAGGTACTTCTCTGCGCGCTCGGCCAGGTTCAGGCCCGGGTCCAGGCTCTTGTCCTGCAGCGCCGAGAACACTGCAAAGCCGCGAATGTCGTCTATGAGGCTGCACTCGTCGCGCGCCGGGTCGGCGACCTGTGCCTCGCGTGCGTGATAGACACCCAACGGAACCGAGACCACGTTGCGGTGGAACCTGTCGCGCTGCAGCAGTGCCCAGATCATGTCGGACCGGCGCGTGGCGCGTCCGCCGATGTCTGGCACCACGTTCGGTGCGTCGCGCAGCGCCTCGATGTCGAAGATCCAAGTATTGCCCCCTCGGTAAAGGCCATCCTTCAAGTCGAAGTTGGCCAGCGCCGCGGCGTCAATGACCAGGGGGCGGAAAAACTGCTCTCCTGCCAACAGGCGTTGGAGGTTTGAGCACAAACGCTCGCAGGCCGCACCTACGGTCTCGCCGGGAAAGGCCGGCGGCAGCCAGAAGGGCGTCTCCAGCCGGTCTGTTTCGTGGTGAGAAAGGCAGTAGTAGTAGTCGCGTCGCCCCAAGCGAAGCGCGGTGTTTTGTTTCGACAGGTCGGGTAGCGCTTCTTCCGGATTAAGCCGAGCGAGCCAGCGCAGTGTCGCGACCAGGTCGACCAACTGGACGCGTAGCGTCGACAAGGTGGGCAACGGCGCTGCCCCGGTGTAGCTGCCAATGGCAATGTCGACGCCCTCGTCCCGGAGCCTGGCCAGCCAGGGGATCAACGGGTAGCGCGTACGCCGAAGCTGCGCACCAAAGGCCAGCAGCGGATCCAGCCGCATGTCGTCGTCCAGGATCCAGGCCACGGCACCGGGCCGTGCCTTGCAGAAGCGGTACAGATAAGACTGCAGGCAGGTTCTGGCCGGGCCGATGGCCAACCGCCCTTGGGCATTGGTCGGCAATTCGCCAGCCAACGAGGCGGCCGCGCGTGCGCCCCGCCCGATGACATGCAGACGCAGGCCCTGCGCGCGCCAGTGGTCGGCCGCCCGGGCCAGTGCATCCGAATCGGCGTCGGTGCTGTTATCCAGCGTCAGCACATCCAGTGCCACGAGCCCCGGTTCCCGTTGCAAGAGCAGGAGGTCCTGCATCAGCCCGTCCAGTGCCTGGATACGCTGCGCATCGGTGATCAGGCCCACGACCAGGTGGATACCGTGATCGACCGACGGTAAGGGCGCGAGGCGCATGTTAGCAGGTTGCTGGGCGTCTTCGGCCGGCGCGACTGGCGCCTGCCAGCCGAAGAGCCGCTTCGCGCGGTTCTGAGCAAGCTGCAGCTGCGCAGTTTCCATGTGCGGGCTATGCTTGTCGAAGAAGGCGCTCAAGCCTGCTTGGCGCTGGGGAGAGCCGGGGGTGCAAAGTCTGGGCCGATCAGCGCAGGCGTGGTGTCGCACCGTGTGCTCCGTGACGTGGCGGTAGCCCGCGGTAGAGATGCGCAACATGCGAATCAGCAGGTCCCTGTCCGTGCAGCTCTGCAAGGATTCATCGAAGCCGCCGGCTTCGAGCAGCCGGTCCAGGCGAACCACCAGGTTGCTGGGCTGGATGCCGGGGTTGCCGACGTAAAAGGCCGACGGGCTGACGCGGGCGGGCGGCGTGATCATTTCATCAGGCTGACCGGCAACGACGCGCGCAATGCCGCTGGCAATTAGAGACGCACCGGCCTCCAGTGCACCGATGCAATGCTCGAGGTGGTGTGCCAGCCACTCGTCATCGTCGTCCAGAAATGCGACGAATACCGTCCGCGGGTCGGCGGCCTGCCGCGCCAGATGGTCCAGCCCCGTATTCCATGCTCCAGCCGCGCCTGGCGTACGGCGGTTGTGCAAGGTGCTGACGGGCAAGCCCAGGGACTGGGCCAGACTTTGGCATCGTCCCAATGACGCCGCTTCGGCAGAGTCGTCGACAAGGACCAGTTCGTCGCAGGGGCGCCGCTGGGACGCGATGGAGGGAAGGGCTCGCGCAGCAAGAAGACCGTGGCGGTTCTTGGTGGCAACGAGAGCGACGACGCGAAGCGCCGCCCGATGGCGTGGCAGATGCATATGACTCCCGGATGTGAAGTGAAGAGGTTTTCGCATCGCGATGGCGGGATATGCCTGGTGTCAGACCAGCCGGGGAGTGCTTCATCCAAGCATCCCCGGGCGTCAAACCGTGCCATCCCTTGGCGCGATACGGGTTGCAGTGTAACCGCCGCCTTTTGCTGAAACAAGTCTCACACAGCGGCTTTCGCCGAACGCCAGAGTTGCTGTGACGCGCGCCGATTTCGCTGCTTGAAGGATCTGGCGCTGCCCTTTCCCGCGCTGTTCCCGGATAGGCGCCTCATCGCGAGATCTCGGATTCCGACTGGCCGCTTCGGGGCGATGAATTCAGCAGATCAAATGACGCTGCTGAGTCGGGAGCAAGATTTCGCCGGATTGGAAATCCACCGTTCAGAGCCATCAGATGCTGCGGGGCCGGTAACCGCAGCATTGCCGATTGACACGGAGCGCCGCCTCAACGGCGGCAATGGCCGAACTGGAGACGGTTGCGATCATCAGCCTGGATTTGGCTCTGTGTCGACAATGCAATCGAGTTGGGGGCCGGCGTGAAGGGCTTGCCGTTCACTACGGCGCGACCGGCCTACCGGCGCCCGCCAACACTTTCTTCGTTGTTCAGTCCCTGCTCGGTGGAGCGCCTGTTCCACCCTTAGGCTTGCGGAACATCACCGCCCCTAAGTACGCGGAAGATGCCCGCTTACGCTTATGACCAGCGAGCTTGGCAACGGCGTGGCGCACTGACGCTTCGGCTTCTCGCGTCATGGCGCCGCCGCCGCGCACCGGCGGCTGCTCGCCTGAACGCGCCACATACTCGTCGATCAGCGCTTCGTGCCGAAGACCGTGCGCGGTCACACCCAGCGCGCGCTCCGTGATGCCGAACTTATCCAGCACGTAGTCGAAGCGGCGCAGGTTCCTCTTGAGGTCCTTGTCCGGATCGCCCATGTGCGCCTCCGACCCCGCCACCACCGATTGCGCGTACTCGATGGTGGAAACGCGCTGCGGCGTGCTCAGCGGCACGAAGCGCTGGCGGCCGTTCTTGGCACCCTGTCTGATCCAGACGTACCAATCCGCCTGCCTCTCGCTCTCCGGCAGGCCCGTCGACTCGAACGGTACGATGCAGGAATTCGGTCGCAGCATCACCGATTCCTTGCGCCGCAGACCGAACGCCCGGATCAGGCGCAGCGAGGCGCCGACATGGGAGTCGTAGGCGCAGACGCGGTCGATCAGCGCCTCGATGTCCACGCCTTGCGCCGACCAGCTCTTGTCCCGCTCGGCCGCCTCGTGGCGCTGGTACTCCTCGAGCTCCAGTCCGTAGTGCGCCGGGCTGCGCACGAAGCCGTTCTTCCCCAGCCACTTGGCCAGGCCGCGCAGGAAACTGAGATAGGTCTGAATCGTGGCGGGCTTCAGCTTGTCCTCCCGCCACACCTGCACCATGGCGTGGATGTGTTTCTGGCCGAGGTTGCGCGGGTCGGGCAGCGTCTTGAAGCCCGCCCGTTTGTGCAGGTCGCGGAAGAAGCGCCGCAGGAAGTCGGCCCGCTCCTGGCGGGTCTTGTGCGACACGGTCTTCATCCGGGCGGTGTGCCGCTCGTTGAACAGCTTGAGCAGCACCTCCAGCACCTGCATGGGATCGGCGCGGCCGGGCCGGTAACGTGCCAGGATGTCCGGCGCATTGAGGCCCGACCAATCGCGGGGGCGGGGAGGTTGATGGGTGGCCCGGCCGGTAGAAGGCGGGCGGCGGGTGGAAGATGATTCAGTAGCGGTATGCGACATGACTTTCTCCAAGAGAAGGCGCGCGCCGCCCGAACAGCGCGCATCGAATGCGGGTGGAATCGATGATTGTGCTTGGCAGGGTGGATTCCGTCGCCTTGCCAGGCCGTGGTCGGAAGTTCGGTGCGGCACGCGACCACGGCGTGCGGCACCTACCCAGGGTTGCGCCGGCCCGCGCGAACACTCGCTGCGGGCTGGCTCGGTCGTCCTTAAAAATGAAACGGGTTGATCCGGCCCGTGCGCGGGTTTCCGCGCAACACGGGGTTTTGATGTCGCCGGCCTCCAGGGACACAGCGACATCGGCAGCCAGGTCGAGCCTGCTGCCTGCGAGGGATCAGTTCTCTGCTTTCGTAGCGCCATCCACCTGCATGGGCCCACCCCTCACCGAGAGTCCAGGGTGGTGTCAGGTCATCGAGCGAAGCTGCACGCGGCGGAGCCCATCAGGGGCAAGCACGACCGCATGCTGGCCATTCACGGTGGAATGGCAGATGCTCGAATGGATGGCGGGAACAGGCGCTGGCATCAGGTGCCAGACGCGACATCAGCTCTGACTGCAACGCGCTTCAAGGCGCGCCCGGCGATGATCGCCGGCAGGTCGCAGACATTGGCTCTACGAACGACTACTACAAGGCCGCCACCTCAGGGGGGCGACGACCAGTCCGATCCGGGGATCGGGACTTCAGAGGCAGGTAACGACTGCGACGCCTTTCGCTCCACACGGAGCCGGCCATTAGGAGGGCCGTCGGGAGTCGTCAGTTGACACCAGGCATCGCGCTGCGTCAAGGCGACGGCGCCGCAACCGCCGCGTTTCGCCGGGGCTTACGGGTGGTGTCGTAGCGGCACTTGATGCGGCTCCATTTCCTGCTCGACGTCGACCGGCAAGCTGCACCAGGGGTTGACGGGAAAGAGCGTGGCCTCTGGTCCGGACCACGAATGTTGCGAGGCCATTCGTCATACCGAATTGAGGCTTGCGCTTGCGGTTGGATATCAATGCGGTGTCGATCCAATGGGACGCACATCCGGCCCGGGTCGCACGACTGGGCAACCCTCACACTGCACTGTCGATGCATGGATACTGGGATGTCACCGGGGTGACATTTGAATTCGCAGATCGTCCGGCAGGCCGGGCAGGCCGACCGGAACGACACTGCCGGGTGCCAACTCGCGGGTTGACAGGGCTGGTATGCATGCGACCTTGATCGGGCATTCACAAGGAGCCCCGCATGCGCAAGTTCTGGTTCGTCAGCGGCCAACTGGTCGAGGTTCAGCGCTACATCAACGTGCCGATGCGCTGGTGCGAGCAAAACCCGGCGCGCGAACGGCGCGAACTCTGGGTATCGACGACCAACGGCCACGATATCAAGCTGGTCGTCCATAGCCGCGAGATGCCGGCTCGACGCGGTCATCGAGTGATTGCGCTGCTGCTCGGCGAAAGGATGGTCGGCCTCTACAACGTGTCCACCGGGAAGCAGGTGAACTTTGTTCGAGCCGATCCACCGCTGCTCTGGCGACGTTGCGACGCAGTCGTCGTAACGGTGCTGTCGGTCGCCAGCATCGCCGTCT
>WNGL01009894.1_pt1 | contig 11798 bp, 7 predicted proteins | sample 5400591 | NCBI WGS metagenome assembly WNGL01 (sample SAMN13153377, study PRJNA577476) | soil metagenome | isolation source: 80 cm soil or saprolite under Garry oak tree replicate 1 | place: USA:California | collected 2016-06-15
AGCCGACGAAGCGCTCCATCGACTTGTTCAGCGTGGCGAGATGGATGGAGTAGAGGGCCGGATAGAGGACGAGGAGCGCGACCAAGAGGATGAGCGGAAGCGTCATCAGGAATGCGATCGTCGATTTGCGCCGCATGGCGTTGCGCAGCGCGAAGCGCCGGCGGCCACCGCCCGCCATCGAAGGCGCTTCCACTGCCGCGTCGACCATGCTCACTCTCCTGCCGCCAACCGCAGCCCGAGCCGTGCGCCCGCTCTGCCCCGTCTCCCATCGCGAGAGGGACGCAGTGAGGGGTTGCGCTTGCGCGATCGGCTTCGATCTCGCTTGCCTCGCTCCTCTCCGGGCGGAAGAGCGGGAGCGCGCCGCGAGCGCAACGCCGTTGACCGACCACCCATGACGACTCGGACTAGGCTGGTATAGCGGCAGCGGGCGCCCTCAACCCGGCGAAGGAGCCCGCTGCCGCGCGCGGCGGTGCCGCCATCCGACCTGTCCGCGGACGGCAGCACCACGAGCGCACTCAGGTCCGCATGAAGCCTTCGACTTCGGTTTCCGCCCAGGCGAGGGTCTGTTCGAGCGGCTCGCCCTGCATGAAGCGCACCACCATCTTGGTTTGGATCGCCTGGGTATAAATCTGCACCGCGATTTTCGGCGGTGCAGGTTGGGCCGCGACCGATAGAATCTGGTGATTGTGCGGATTGGGGTAGTGGTAGAGCGTGCCCTTGGGCGGCCCCTCCTCGGCCCAGACTTTCAACGTCGTCAGCTTTTCGAACGCGGGCAGATCGTAGCCGCCGCTCGCCTCGACCATCTTCTCGATCGCCGATGGTTGCGAGAGATGGACCAGCAGGCTCTTGGCCGCCGACTTGTTCTTGCCGAAGTTCCAGATGCCCCAGAAGTAGGGTATGAACGGTGCGTAACGGCCGTGTGGACCGGCCGGCATGCCGTGCGTCCACAGTTGCTCGGCGACTTGCGGGGCATCGCGCTTGGCGACCGCCCAGGCGCTCGGCGGCTGCGCGAGCTTCTTGTAATATTCGAGCGCCTGGCGTACCGGGTCCGACTTGACTGCGATGTTGCCCTTGGCATCGACGAGATTGGCGCCGAAGGATTGGAAGATCGCACCGGCGGTGTCGACATTGTCCTCGGTCACGCCGAGTCCGATGCCGAACGGATGACCGCCCTTGTGGCATGCTTCGGCGGCCTTGAGCATGGCGTCCAGAGTCCACGCTTCGGCCTTCGGCGGACTGCCCGCCGGATACAGCGCCTGCACGTCGATCCCGGCGAGCCGCTTCATGAGGTCGATGCGCGAGCACGGGCCTTTGATCTGGCTCCCCACGCAGGCCGGCACGGCGACCCATCGGCCGGTGGACTTGGCCAGGTACTGGACGGTCGGATTGACGGCGCCGTTCTGCTTAATCAGCTCCGTCATGATGTCGTCGACCGGCTCCAGCCGGTTGGCATGGTCGGCAGGTTGCCAACTGGGAAACGCAAAAATGTCGTGGCCCGACCGCGCCTGCGCTTCGGCGGCGATGGTGAGCAGATTCTTATTCCCCATCGAGGTGATGTAGTCGATCGAGAGCTCGACCGTCTCCTTGGCTGCCCATTCCTCGCACAGGGTCTTGGATGCGTTGTTGGCGCCGGGCACCCAATGATCCCAGAAGCCGATCGAAAGCTTGCCGGCAGCGTGGGCGCCGCGCACATACGGCATCGCGATGACGGCCGTCGAGGTGGCCGCCAGAAAGCGCCGGCGCGTCATTTTGCTTTTGAGCATGATGCAGTCCTCCCATTGGGTTCCCGCCCGGGCGCCGCCGATTTCTGCCGTAGCCGTCGCTCGCCGGCCCGTTCAGCTTCACGTCGTGACTGGGAGGAAGCTTAGATCAAATTCGCCGCGATTGTCAGTGGAGATTTCCACACCGGCGTCACGCCGCCGCGACATTATGCGCCCTGGCGGCCATCGGAACCGAGCGGCGGTCGAGGCGGAGCGTCAGGCAGAAGGCCGAGCCGCCGCTGCGCAGGTACGAGGGGAGCGGCGTGGTCACGACATCGTAGCCGCGCTCGGTAAGTTCCGCACGCAGGCGCCGCCCGCAGCCCGACATGACCAGAGCCTTGCCGAGGCCGACGGCATTGGCCGCGAGGCGGCAGCCGTCCTCGATGGCGATCTCGATGCGCGCTTGCGGCGCGACCCGCTCGCCGATCGCGGCCGTTCCGGCGGCGGTGAAGGCGCTCGGCAGATACATGACTTCGCCGCCGGGCAGCGGGGCGAGCGCCGTGTCGATATGGTAGAAACGGGGATCCGCAAGTTCGAGCGCCATCACTTCGCTCCCGAACGCGTCCTCGACCGCGCGCGCGGCCGCCGCATCGGAGCGCGGGCCGTAACCCATCCAGAACAGATTGCGCCGCTCGTCCCAAACGCAGTCGCCGGCGCCTTCGAGCACGAGGCCCGCGGGCAGCTTTCTCACGCCATCGATGAGGCCGCGCGCCTGCAGCGATCGAAAGGCTGCTTCGAAATGCCCTTCCTCGCGCTGGCGCTGCGGATGCCGGAAGCGCGCCAACAGCGCCTGGCGATCGAGCACGACGCCCGCATTGGCGGTGAAGACGAGATCAGGCAGCCCCGGGGCGGGCGGGACGAGCTCGACCGTCGCGCCGAGCTCCACCAATTTGCGATGCAGCGCCGCCCACTCGCGCTCCGCCGCGGCGTGCGCGCCGGCATCTCGCGCCCAGCGCTTCGGGTTCATCCACGGATTGATGGTGTAGCTGACCGCGAAGTGTTCGGGCCGGCACATCAGGAAACGCGCGCTGCAGTCGTTGAGCATCGTCATTTGAGGCTTGCCCTCGTTGAACTCACAGACGGTCACGCCGCACGCACGCGCCGGCGCGTGCCGTCGAGCTCGCGCAGGACCTCCTCGAAGCGATCGAGCGCCCAGTCGAGATCCGCGCGCGCGATGACGAGCGGCGGCGCCAGGCGAACGACCGTCTGGTGCGTCTCCTTCGACAGCACGCCTTTCGCCAGCAGGCGCTCGCACGCCTCGCGCGCGCCCGCGACGTCGGGATCGATCTCGGCGCCGATCCACAGACCGCGGCCGCGAACGTCCTTGAGCGCCGGGGTCGCGATCGCGCGCAGGCGTCCGAGCATGTGGGCGCCGAGCACGCGGCTCTTCTCCACCAGCCCTTCGTCGCGGATCACGTGGAGTGCCTCGAGCCCCACCGCGGCGGCGAGCGGATTGCCGCCGAAGGTCGAGCCGTGCGACCCGGGCGTGAACACGTCCATCACCTCGCGGCGGGCGACAAAGGCGGACACCGGCAGCACGCCGCCGCCGAGCGCCTTGCCCAGGATCACTCCGTCCGGACGGATGCCCTCGTGCTGGAAGGCGAACCAGGCGCCGGTCCGGCCCAAGCCCGACTGTACCTCGTCGAGGATCAGCAGCACGCCGTGCGCGTCGCAGATGCGGCGCAAGCCGAGGAGCCAGCCCGCCGGCGGAACGATGATGCCGGCCTCGCCCTGGATCGGCTCGATCAGCACCGCCGCCGTCCGCGGCGTGATCGCGCGCTCGACCGCGCCGAGATCGCCGAACGCAACCGCGCGGAAGCCGGGCGTGAACGGTCCGAAGCCATCGCGATAGTCGGGCTCGGTCGAAGCCGAGACGACGGTCGTGGTGCGGCCGTGGAAATTGCCGTTGGCGACGATGATTTCGGCGCGGTCGCGGGCGATGCCCTTGACGCGATAGCCCCAGCGACGCGCGGCCTTGATGGCGGTCTCGACCGCTTCCGCGCCGGTGTTCATCGGCAGCGCGGTGTCAAGCGAGGTGAGCTTGCACAGCTCTTCAAGAAACGGGCCAAGGCGGTCGTTGTAATAGGCGCGCGAGGGCACGGCGAGGCGCTCGGCCTGCGCCGCCAGCGCGGCCAGGATGCGCGGATGGCCGTGGCCGTGGCTCGCCGCCGAATAGGCGCTCATCATGTCGAGGTAACGCCGCCCGGCGGTATCCCACAGATGCGCGCCTTGCCCGCGCGCCAGCACGACGGGAAGCGGCGCGTAATTATGGGCGCTGTAGCGGGTCTCGAGCTCGATGGCGTTCATGGCACGTCTCCGCACTGCTGCGGGCGAATCACCGCTCGCATTGCGAATCACATTTATGTCGTGGCTGCCGCTCGTGCGGCGGAAGTGGACGCACGCCGCGGCGGATTCGGCGGTCGCGGCGGCGCGGCGCGGCCGAAACGGCGGTTTGTTAACCCTTCGCCGGTTTGCGTGCGAGCAGCGAGTCCGGGTAGCCGGTAAAGCGGCGGACCGGCCGCAACGCTACATGGCTGACGATGCGGGCGACGCCGAGATTCTCATCGTCGATCAGCGCGCTGGTGAGCTCCTCATAGGCCGCGAGATCCGCGCAAACGAACCGCGCCATGTAATCGACGGTGCCGCTGACCTCCCAGCACTCGACGACGTCGTCAATCGCGGCGAGCCGCTTCTCGAACCGGCCGCGATTGGCCTGCCGCTCCAGGATGATTTCGGCGAAGACATTGACCGGACGCGACAGCCGGCCGAGCTCGACCACGGCCTGATATCCGGCAATGACGCCCGAGGCTTCCAGACGCCGCACCCGTTCGAGCGACGCCCGCGGCGACAGCCCCACCGTTTGCGCCAATTTCTGGATGGTCGAGCGGCCGTCGCGCTGAAGCGCCGCGAGAATCTTGACGTCGATGCGATCCAATGCCGGCGGGCGCTTGGCGGCCATTGACGTCTGCTTTCCTCAGATCTCTCGCATGTTGTCGGCCAGCCGGTATCCGTTTCGCCCGAAAATGCTCCGCCCTCACTCCAGCGCTTTATCCTCGACCGGCACGGTGTAGTTGAGCGCGAGCCGGCCGCCGTCGGCGTAGATTGTCTCCCCGGTGATATAGCTTGCCTCCTGCGAAGCGAGGAAGACGGCAATCGACGCGATCTCGTCGGGCTCGCCGATGCGCCCGAGCGGCGTGCGGGCCAATATCCTGCGTTTGGCGTCCTTGTCGGTCGCCACCGCTTTGAGGATGTCGGTCATGATCGAGCCCGGGCCGATGGCGTTGACGCGGATGCCGTAGGGCGAAAGCGCGAGCGCCATCACCTTGGTCAACTGATCGATGCCGCCCTTCGACACGCAATAAGGCGTGTGATTGGCGATCGCGACCACGGCGTTGATCGAGCTCATATTGATGATGGTGCCGGCGCGCTTGCCGGCCTTGACTTGCGCGGCCATCCGCCGCGCGGCGGCTTGGCCGACGAGAAACGCGCCCTTGAGGTTCACCCGCAGCACGCGGTCGAAATCGGCTTGCGTCAGGTCGAGGAAATCGGCGCCATGGATGATGCCGGCATTGTTGACCAGAATGTCGAGATCGCCGAACGCGCGGCAGGTTTCGGCGACCACGTTCTCGGCGTTGCCGGCGTCGCCGACGTCGGTGGCCACGAAGCGGGCCTGGCCGAGGGCGCGCGCCTCCGCCTCGCCAGCAGCGGCGTCGATGTCGGCGATGGTGACGCGCGCACCCTCGGCGACGTAGCGGCGGGCGATCGCGAGCCCGATGCCGTGCGCGGCGCCGGTGACGATCGCGACCTTGTCCTTGAGCCTCATGCCGGCCTCCGGATCGCTTCGAGGTTAGCACACGAAATAACAGTGTCGTCCCCGCGAGGGGCAGCCCGCGACGCTGGCGTCGCGGGGACCCCGACCCATAACACCGTCTCTGGAATATGGATCCCCAGCATAAGCGCGTTTACGCGCGTCCATAGCCCGTCGAAGACGGGCGTGAACGCCCTTAACGACGCGCTATGCGCGGGGACGACAACGGAGAGATCAGTGCCGGCCGAACAGGCGATCGAGAAACCAGCCGTCGAGGCCGCGGTCGATCGGTTGCGGCCTGACGGCTTGGGCGCCGAATGGACTGCCGACTTGCGGACTGAATTGTCCGTCGCTCGGCGCGCCGGGCAGCGGCGCGGCGTTCGGCAGCGCCGCGGCGAGCGACGGCGCGGCCGAAAGTCCCGGCAGCGCCGCGACCGCCACGCCCTGATGGGCGACCTTCATGAAGCGGGACCAGATGTCGACCGGCAGGCCGCCGCCAGTCGCCTTCTTGGTGGGGGAGGAATCGTCGTTGCCGAGCCAGACGCCGGCGACGAGGTGGCCGGTATAGCCGATGAACCAGGCGTCGCGGAAATCTTGGCTCGTGCCGGTCTTGCCCGCGGCCTGCCAGCCCGGAAGTTGCGCCTTCTGGGCGGTGCCGATCAGCAGCGTCTCGCGCATCATGGCGTTCATCATGGCCACATGGCGCGGCTCGACGATGCGCCCGAGGTTCTGCGGCGCGCGCGCGTACAGCACCTTGCCGCCATGGGTGCGCACGCGCTCGACCACGTGCGGCGCGATGGCCTCGCCGCCATTCGCGAACGGCGCATAGGCGCAGGTGAGCTCGATGAGCGAGACTTCCGACGTGCCGAGCGCCAAGGACGGATTGGCGTCGAGCTTGGAGGCAATGCCGAGGCGATAGGCGGTCTTGGCGACTGCCTGCGGCCCGACCTCGAGGGTAAGCCGCACCGACACCGTGTTGAGCGACAGCGCGAGCGCCTGCGTCAGCGTCACCGGCCCATGATATTCGTGGCTGTAGTTCTCCGGCTTCCAGCCCTTGAGCGCCACCGGCTTGTCCTCGCGCACGCTCTCGGGCGTGAGCCCGCGCTCGAGCGCGCTCAGGTAGACGAAGGGCTTGAAGGCCGAGCCCGGCTGGCGCTTGGCGGCGACCGCGCGGTTGAATTGACTTTCGGCGTAGTTCTTGCCGCCGACCAAGGCGCGCACCGCGCCGTCGGGCGCGATCGCGACGATGGCGCCCTGGGCGACGTCGAACTTTTGACCCTTGAGGGCGAGCTCGTCGACGAGCGCCTTCTCGGCCGCCGCCTGCAGGACCGGGTCGATCGAGGTCTCGACCACGAGGTCCTGCTCCACGCGGCCCACGAGATCGTCGAGCACGTCCATGATCCAATCCGCGACGTAGTTGACGGAGCCGGCGCCGGCGGCTTTGACCGCACGAGCGGGTTGTGCGAGCGCGGTCTTGGCCATGGTCTCGGTGACGAAGCCGAGCTCGGTCATGGCCGTCAGCACGGCCTGGGCGCGGCGCTCGGCGCCGTTGGGATTGCGGCTCGGCGCCAGGCGCGAGGGCGATTTCACCAGCCCAGCCAGCATCGCCGCCTCGGCGACCTTCACCGTCCGCGCGGACTTGCCGAAATAGCGCTGCGCCGCCGCCTCGATCCCGTAGGCGCCGGAGCCGAAATAGACCCGATTGAGATAAAGCTCGAGAATGTGCGTCTTGCTGAACTTGCGCTCGAGCCAAAGCGCAAGCACGAGCTCCTGCATCTTGCGCCAGAGCGTGCGTTCCTGGGTCAGGAACAGGTTCTTGGCGAGCTGCTGGGTGATGGTCGAGCCGCCTTGCGAGACGCCGCGGCGAAGAACATTGGCGGCGGCGGCGCGCGCAAGCCCAATGGGATCGACCCCGAAATGGCTATAAAAGCGGCGGTCTTCGATGGCGACGAATGCCCGCGGCAAATAGGGCGGAAGCTCTTTGATCGGCACGTCGGTGCCGCTCATCTCGCCGCGCATGACCAGCGGCCGGCCGTCGAGGCCGACGATCTCGACCGTCGGCGGGCGCTTGGGAACTTCGAGCGATTGAATCGGCGGCAGCGTCGAGACGACGAAGGCAATGGTGCCCACCGCCGCGATCAACGCCCATAGGCCGAGCACCAGCGACCAATAGATGAGGCGCCGCAGGGGTGAACGCCCGCCGCCTTTGCGCCGGCCCCATTTCCATCGCTTGCTGCGAGGGCGTTCCGCCGCTTGCGCCGCCGGGCCGGTATCGAGCGCACGCGCGCGGCGCGCATTGCCCCTTCGCAGCCCCATTGCCGTCTCCCCCGTGGGCCGACCCTGAGCCAACGTAATGAGGGTCATTTAAGGGGGCGTTACCGGCGCGCTCTCAGCCTGATCGGGCGATGTCCGGTGAATGAATCAGCCTGCCGCCGCGGCCTTGGCGGGCTTCGCCGCGGCAGCGGGCGCGGGCGAGAGCAAAGCAATGAGCGCGCGCTTGATGGTCGCCTGCCGCGTCGCCGAGGTGATTTTCGCCCCGAACAGATCGGTGATGTAGAACACGTCGACCACGCGTTCGCCGAAGGTCGCCACATGGGCGGAGGCGATGTTGAGGGAAAGCTTCGACAAGGTCGCCGTCAGCTCGAACAACAGGCCGGGGCGATCGAGCCCGGTCACCTCGACCATGGTGTAGCGGTTCGACCATCCGTTGTTGACGGTCACCTCGGGCGGTACCGCGAAAGCTTTCAGGCGCGCCTTCGCCGTCTCGCGTTTCGCGACCACTTCCGGCAGCTTGAGGTCGCCACGCAACGCCTTTTCGATCGAATCGGTGATGCGCGCGGCGCGGCGCGCCTCATCGGCGTCGAACTCGAACTCGCGCGATACCGAGATGGTGTCGAGGGCGCGCCCGTCGGTGGTGGTGAAGATCTGCGCGTCGACGATGTTGGCGCCGGCGACCGCGCAAGCGCCGGCGATGATCGAGAGCAGCCAGGGATGGTCGGGCGCCAGCACCGTGAGCTCGGTCACCCCGCGCGCGGCCGGAAACGACACCGAGGTCGCGAGCGACTTTCCGGCCTGCGCGGCCGAACGCAGAAAACGCGCGTGGGCGATTTTCTGCGGCAGATCGACCTTGAGCCAATAGGCCGGATAATGCAGCGCGATGTAGGCGTCGATCTCGGCCGCCGTCCAGTCGGCAAGCTCGCCGCGAAACTCGGCCTGCGCCACCGCGACGCGCTGCGCGCGGTTGACCTCGGAGAACCCGCCGGTCAGCACCGGCTCGGTCTCGTAGTACAGCGTGCGAATGAGCTGCGCCTTCCAGCCGTTCCACACCCCGGGCCCGACCGCCTTGATGTCGGCGGCGGTGAGGATGGTGAGCAGCTTGAGCCGCTCGACCGACTGCACCACCGCGCTGAAGTTCTCGATCGTCATCCGGTCGGACAGATCGCGCGACTGGGCGACCGTCGACATCACCAGGTGCACCTCGATGAGCCAGGCGACGGTTTCCGTCTCCGCCGGCGAGAAGCCCAGCCGCGGGCAGAGGTTGCGCGCGACCCGGGCGCCGGCGATCGAATGGTCCTCGATCCGCCCCTTGGCGATGTCGTGCAGGAACAGCGTGACGTAGAGCAGTTCCCGGTGCCGCGGCTGAATGCTCCGCATCAGCTCGTTGGCTAATTTGGTGTCCTCGGTTCGGGCGGCCTCGATGTCGGCGAGGACGCCGATGCAGCGCAGGAGATGCTCGTCCACCGTGTAGTGGTGGTACATGTTGAACTGCATCATCGCGACGATGCGGCCGAAGGCGGGCACGAACTGGCCCAGCACGCCGGCCTCGTTCATGCGCCGCAGCACGGTTTCGCCGTCGTTTTTCGAGGTCAGGATTTCGAGGAATAGCCGGTTCGCCTCCTCGTTCTCGCGCAGCGTCTGATCGATGAGCTTGAGCGAGCGCGTGGCGACGTGCATGGCGTCGGGATGGAACGCCAGATTGTATTTCTGCGCGAGATGGAAGATGCGGATGAGATTGACGGGGTCGCGCTTGAACACGTTCTCGTCGGCGACGTTGATGCGGTTGTAGTCGACGACGAAATCCTCGGTCTCGCTCAGCGTGTGGCGGGCGCGCGGGCGGAACTTGGCCATCATTCGGCTCAGCACCGGCATGGCCTTGGCCTGGCTGTCCTCGAGCTTGGCGCAGAGGATGGCGGTGAGATCGCCGACGTCCTTGGCGATGAGGAAGTAGTGCTTCATGAAGCGCTCGACCTCGCGCAGGCCCGGATGCTCGGTGTAGCCGAGCCGCACCGCGATCTCGCGCTGAATGTCGAAGGATAGCCGCTCCTCCGCCCGGCCGGTGAGGAAGTGCATGTGACAGCGCACGGCCCAGAGGAAATCGCCGCAGCGGCGGAACCGGCGGTACTCGCGCGGGTCGTAGACGCCGTGCGCGATGAGCTCCTCGCGCTCGCGCACGCGATAGACGTATTTTGCGATCCAGTAGAGCGTGTGCAGGTCGCGTTGCCCGCCTTTGCCGTCCTTGACGTTGGGCTCGACCAGATAGCGCGACTGGCCGGCGCGCCGGTGGCGCTCCTCGCGCTCGGCGAGTTTGGCGGCGACGAATTCCGCCGCGGTGCCCTGCACCACTTCCTTATCGAAACGTGCGACCAGTTCGTCGAAGAGGTTGTGGTCGCCGAGGAGATAGCGCGCCTCGAGCAGGGAGGTGCGGATGGTCATGTCGGCCTTGGCCTGGCGGATGCACTCGTTGACCGAGCGCGTGGCGTGGCCGACCTTGAGCCCCATGTCCCAAAGGCAATAGAGGATCGTCTCGGCGACGGATTCGCCCCAGGCGGTCTGTTTGTAGGGAAGCAGGAACAAGAGATCGATGTCGGAGCCCGCCGCCAGCACGCCGCGGCCGTAGCCGCCGGTAGCGACGATCGCCATGCGCTCGGCCTCCGAGGGGTTCTGCGCGGGATAGAGATGCTTGATCGCGAACTCGAACAGCACGCGGATGATCTCGTCCTGCATGAGGCTTAGCCGCTCGGCGCAACGCCGTCCGTGCCGGTCGGCGATGAGCAGGCGCTCGGCGGCGGCGCGCCCGCGCGTGAGCGCGGCCCGCAGCCGCCGCGACACCGCCAAGCGGAGTTCGCGCTCGTCGCCGGCGTGGACGTCACTCAGGCGTTCGAGCTCGGCCGCGATGGCAACCGCATCGAAAATTTCGGCTTCGGGCGAAACCTGATCGCTCAAGGTCAGCATGGCTTCATCGGGATAGCGGAGGGGAGGTGGCATGTCACCGGTGGCGCCGCCAGCAACCCACCAAAAGGCGCGCAGGCGAACGTCCTGGCATGAGGCAACGAGGCAAAAATAATTCCTATTTTCTCGCAAAAACGCGACAAATGTTTCTCATTGACGCCTCAGGTAGGGCTTTCTAAGAATAAATCTAGCGCCGATTTGAGCAAGCAGCTTGCGGGCGCTTAACAAATGCAGCTAAAGCGCGGGGCCCGCCCCCTCGCCAGGCTGACGGCGGGCAAAAAATCCCGCCTTCATCAACCGGCCTTCCCGCGCACGACCGCGGTCGAGGTTCAAACGCATGGAGGTCGTCATGACCCGATTTTCCCGCCGTTCGCTTCTGGCCTGTGCGCTCGCGGCGGCCCTGCTGCCGAGCACGCGGCTCTCCGCCGCCGACAATCCCAAGGAAATCTACGTCGATTGGGCGACCTATAACCCGGTGTCGATGCTGCTCAAAGACAAAGGCTTCCTCGAGAAGGAGTTCGCCAAGGACGGCGTCAAGGTCGTTTGGGTGAAGACCGTGAGCTCAAGCAATGCCCTGCAATTCCTCAACGCCGGATCGATCAACTTCGGTTCGACCGCCGGCTCGGCCGCCCTCGTCGCCAGGATCAACGGCAATCCGATCAAGTCGGTCTACGTCTACTCGCGGCCGGAATGGACTGCGCTTGTCACCACCAAGGACAGCGCCATCAACAAGGTTACGGACCTCAAGGGCAAGAAAGTTGCCATGGTGCGCGGCACCGATCCGCACATTTTTGCGGTCCGCGCGCTGCTCGCCGCCGGCCTCTCCGACAAAGACGTCACGCCGGTGCTGGTGCAGCAGCACGCCGACGGCGGCACCGCGCTTCTTCGCGGCGACGTGGACGCCTGGGCGGGGCTTGACCCGATGATGGCGCAGCACGAGGTGAAGGACGGCGCGCGGCTGTTCTACCGCAAGCCCGAGGCCAACACCTGGGGCATCCTCA
>WNGL01012361.1_pt1 | contig 11797 bp, 9 predicted proteins | sample 5400591 | NCBI WGS metagenome assembly WNGL01 (sample SAMN13153377, study PRJNA577476) | soil metagenome | isolation source: 80 cm soil or saprolite under Garry oak tree replicate 1 | place: USA:California | collected 2016-06-15
TCCTCGAGCCGCGCCGCCATCCGCATGCTGCCGCTGACGTCGAAGAGCAGCGCCATCCGGACGGGCGCGTTGTCGTCGGCGTGAAAATCGACGATGTCGCGCCGGGTCCCCCCCTCCTCGATGACAAAGTCCTCTTTCCGCAGGTTGCGCGCAAAACGTCCATGCCGGTCACGGACGACCGCCGCGACCGAGACGAGGTCGACGGCCGACCGGAAGGTGGGCCGTTGTTCCTGCCAGGAGGAGGTCTCCAGGGGAAACGCGGCAGACGGCGCACACACGAGCAGCATCGAGAGGGCAATGGTGGCTGCTGGACACGTCGTCACGTGGCCTCGGTACTCCAAACGAGCTGCCAGACGGTTAAGTCACTGAAGAATAATGGCTTGAGGTGCGAGACGCCAAACGGAAGGGGTTCCAGGGCAGTCATTTCGCGTAAGACTTACACGTTTGGAGGTTTTCGGCCTGAACGTTTTACATAACCCGCGCTCTGATAACATTTTGCGATGCGCACTGCCGCCGCGATTCCTGTCGCGCGCCGCGTCAGCGGCTTCACTTACGCGATTCGCAACATCGTCGCGGAAGCGCGAAAGGTCGAAGCCGCCGGGAGAACGGTCCGCTACCTGAATATCGGCGATCCGATTACGTTTGGATTCAAGACGCCTCCCCACATGATCGAGGCCGTGGAGCGGGCGATTCGCGACGGCCACAACGGCTATGCGCCCTCGGTCGGCATCCTTCCCGCGCGCGAGGCGGTCGCCGGCGAGCTGACGCGACGCGGCATGCCGATGACGCCGGATCGCGTCCTGATCACGGCTGGGACGTCTGAGGGAATCGAGCTGGCGCTGACGGCGCTCGCGGAGAAGGGAGACGCCGTGCTGGTGCCGTCTCCCACGTATCCGCTCTACACCGCCGTGCTCGCGAAGATCGGCGCGCGCGCCGCCTGCTACCGCACCGATCCTGACAACGGCTGGCTCCCCGATCTGGACGACGTCAAGCGCCTGATGTCGCCCGAGACGCGCGCGTTGGTCGTCATCGACCCGAACAATCCCACCGGCGCGAGCTATCCCGCCGAGATTCGGAGGGCGCTGATTGAGCTGGCGGATCAACACAACGTGCCGCTGCTCGCCGACGAAGTCTACGGCGATCTCGCGTATGACGGCCCGGTGCCGCCGATGGCCAGTCTCTGTCCCGACGCGCCGATCATCTCGTTCTCGTCTCTCTCGAAGGCGTATCTCGCGCCGGGCTGGCGGACGGGCTGGATGGCGGTCTCGCGGACCGAACGTCTGGACGACGTGCTCGCCGCCGTGAAGAAGCTCGCGGACGGGCGCCTGTGCTCGACGGGACCGATGGAGTACGCGATCCCGGCGGCGCTCAACGGCGACCGATCGCACGAGGCAAGTTTTCGCGCGGCGCTGCGCGAGCGCGCCGCGCTCACCACGACGCGTCTGAACGCCATCGAGGGCATCCACACAGTCGCGCCGGCGGCCGCGTTCTACGCGATGCCGCGCGTATCGCTTCCACCCGGCGTGACCGACGAGGACTACGTGCTGGCGCTGCTGCGCGCGACCGGCGTCCTGTGCGTTTACGGATCCGGCTTCGGTACGAGATCGGAGGACGGATTCTTCCGCGTGGTCTTCCTCGCGGATCCCGCGGAACTGTCCGTGATTTACGACCTCGTTGCCGGCTTCACGCGCGATTTCCTTTCGCGACCTGCGCTGAGCGAGCGAAGCGAGTCGAAGGAGCGGTGACCACGAGCACCGACGACACCAGGTCGCTGATCCTCTGGGCGATCGCGATGACGGCGCTGACCGTCATCCTCCTCTGGTGTGCCTATCTCGTGCGCGGTGCGCTGCTCATCGTGTACGTCAGCGGGCTCCTCGCAATCGGATTCAGCCCCATCGTCCGAATCATCGAGCGCCAGAAGGTGCTGCCGATCGGGTCGGCGCGGTTCCCGCGCTGGCTGGCCATCCTGATCCTGTATCTCGCGATCATCGGATCGGTCGCGCTGATCCTGTTCCTCGTGTTTCCTCCGCTCGTCAGCCAGGCGCAGGCGCTCTGGTCGCAGCTGCCGGGCATGTTCGATCGCGCGCAGCGGTTCCTGATGGACAAGGGACTGCTCAAGGAGCATCTCACGCTGCGGGAAGCCGTCGAACGCGCGCCCGGGTCCGGGGGGGACGCCGTGGGTCGCGTGGCCGCCGCGATCGGCAATGTCGCGGGCGGCATCTTCGGCGTGTTCACGATCCTGATCCTCACGCTTTACATGCTGATCTACGCGGAGAATCTGCAGCAATCGTTCATGCGGCTGCTTCCGCGCGCGCATCGGGCGCGCGCCTCGGCCGCGAGCCGTGAAGCGATGTTCAAGGTGAGCGCGTGGCTGGGCGGGCAGCTGCTCCTGGCGGGAACCGTCGCCGCGACGTCCGCCGCCGGACTCTGGGCGCTGGGGATTCCCTTCTTCTACGTGCTCGCGCTCGTCTCGGGCGTTGGCGAGATGATTCCGCTGCTCGGGCCGATTCTTTCTTCAATCCCCGCACTCGCGATCGCGGTGACGATCTCCGGAAAGAAAGCGCTCTTCGTCCTGATCTTCTTCGTGCTGCAGCATCAACTGGAGAACCACATCCTGGTGCCGAAGATCATGTCGAGGCAGGTGGGCGTCAGCCCGGTAACCGTGATCGTCGCGCTGCTCATCGGCGCCAGCCTCGCGGGTATCCTCGGCGCGATTCTCGCGGTGCCCACCGCGGCCATTCTTCAGGTGGTTGCCTACGAACTCCTGCCCGACGAGCGCTAGCGTCCCGTCACCGTGGATCGTGGCATAAGTCCCGGGCGCGGCGCCTGGATGGCAAGGCGCGACGACCGAGCATACCGGGAGTATGTGAGGGAGGAGCAACGCCGCCAGCCGGGATGCCCCGGCCGGGACTTATGTCGCGAACCACGGTGACGGGACACTAGGTCAGTTCCAGAAGAGAATCGCGATCCAGGGAACGATCGCAACCGCGAGATAGAACGCCGCGAGCGCCGCAACCAGGCGATGGACCGCGCTGAGATGCAGCGCAATGCCGAACGCGCCCGCCGCCGCTTTTGTCGCGGCCAGCGCAAGGCCCTGGCCTATCGACGCCATGAGCCAGCCGAGCAGCGGGTTGCCTTCGATCCGGGCGCCATAGACGCTGACGCCGACATAGGTCAACACTCCGTCACACGCCTGCGCGACGAGGAAGGCGATCACCACAAGATTCCCGAACCATTCCGATCGAACCCGCACGTTGAGGCCTCAATCAACCTCAATGCCAAGCGATATACTCAGCGGCTATGCGTACCGACCCGCTCGCGTACCTCGGGAACGAACTCGACTCGCTGAAGGAGCAGAAGCTCTACCGTCATCTCCGGATCCTCGAGGACGAGCAAAAGGCGCACACCACCGTCGACCACCGCTCCGTCGTCAATCTGTCGTCGAACAACTATCTCGGCCTCACGACGCATCCCAAGCTTCGACAGGCGGCGCTCAAAGCCATCGAGACCTATGGCGTCGGCACCGGTTCGGTCCGGACGATCGCCGGGACGATGGACATTCACATGGAGCTCGAACGGCGCCTCGCCCAATTCAAGCAGGTCGAAAAAGTCGTCGTCTTTCAGAGTGGGTTTGCCGCGAACGCCGGCACCGTGTCCGCGATCCTGACCAAGGAAGACGTGGTGATCTCGGACGAACTGAATCACGCGAGCATCATCGATGGCTGCCGCCTCAGCCGTGCGGCAATCAAGGTCTTCCACCACAAAAACGTCGACGCCGCGCGCAAGATCATCAGGGAGCTTCCTGCGTCGCAGCGGAAGTTGCTCATCACCGACGGCGTCTTCAGCATGGACGGCGATCTCGGGCCGCTCCCCGCGCTCTGCGAACTGGCGGAAGAGACAGGCTGCATCATGATGGTCGATGACGCACATGCGAGCGGCGTCTTCGGGAAACACGGCCGCGGGACGGTCGACCACTTCGGCATGCACGGCCGCGTCGACGTGCAGGTTGGCACGCTCTCCAAAGCCATCGGCGCGCTGGGCGGCTACGTCGCCGGCAACGCCAACCTGATCGAGTTCCTGTACCACCGCGCGAGACCGTTTCTCTTCTCCACGTCGCATCCCCCCTCGGTGGTCCTGTCCTGCATGGCGGCGCTCGATGTGCTGATGGACGAGCCGCAGATCATTGAACGTCTCTGGGAGAACACTCGTTTCTTCAAAGAGGGACTGCAGCGCCTGGGCTTCAACACGGGCCTCAGCGAGAGTCCGATTACGCCGGTGATTGCCGGCGAAGGCGCCAAAGCGATGCAATTGTCGGACAAGCTGTTCGAGCGCGGCGTCTTCGCTCAGGGGATCGCGTTTCCGACCGTCGCCCGCGACAAGGCGCGGGTGAGGACGATCGTGACGGCGACGCACACTCGTGAAGATCTTCAGTATGCGCTCGATGCCTTTGCCGCGGTCGGGCGGGAGCTCGGCCTGATCTGACGCACAGATGGCGAACGAGCAACCGCGAGCGAGCCAGGCGGGGTGTAGGGGGCCCCGCCACGAATGAAGAGCGGAGCGGGGAGCGTCGGGGCCCCCGCGAGCGAGCGTGTCGGGGGGTCCGGCGGGGCGAAGCCCCCCGGACAGGAATGGACCCGCGACATCGCACGCGACATGACTGCCGAAGATCTGCAGCGGCTTTTCACGCACGACACGCGCGAGGCGTACCGCTTTTTCGCCCGCGGTCTCGACGAGGACCGTCTGGCCCGCGAGCCGTGGTGGCGGCGGCAGATCCTGCGCATCCGCCAGGTGTTCGTCGCATTCACACTCAAGCTGTCGCCGGCGCGCCGATCCCTCTATCTGATCTCGCTCGTCGTCGCGCTCATCGGCGTGCTCAAGCTGTATCGCGGCTGGTCGACGATCCCGGTGCCGTTCGGCACGCCGTTTTTCACGATCGCCATCGTCGTGCCGCAATGGGCCGACGGGACCTTCGCGCTCCTGATCAGCATCGTCCTCGTCAACCTGCTCGTGCTGCTGGAGGTCGCCGACCGGCTGTCACTGAAGGGCGAGCTCGAGGTCGCGCGCGAGATCCAGCTCGCGATGCTGCCGACCGGCACGTACGCGACGGGAGACGCGGAGATCTGCGGCGTGACCCGGCCGGCCAATACCGTCGGCGGCGACTTCTACGACGTCCTGCCGCTCGTCGGCGATCCGGATGGGCGCGTGATCGTGACGATCGGCGACGTCGCGGGCAAGGGCAGCCCGGCGGCGCTGCTGATGGCCTTGCTGCTCGCTGTTCTGCGGACCCTGGTCGACGAACGCCTCGAAGCGCGCGCACTCGTCGCGCGGCTGAACACCCAAATCTGCCGTCACAGTCCCGGCTCGCGATTCATCACGCTTTTCTACGGCGTCTACACACCGTCCTCGGGCGCGTTGACGTATGTCAACGCCGGGCAGAATCCGCCGCTGCTCCGGCGCCGCGAGGGATCGTTCGAACGGCTTGGATCGACCGGGATCGCGCTGGGGATGTTCGAGGGCTCGCGCTACGAGGCCCTCGACACCCTCGTCCAACCCGGCGATCAATTGATCCTCTATAGCGACGGCATCACGGAAGCCGAGAACCCCGCCGGACAACCCTTCGAAGAGAGCGGCCTCGAGCGCGTGGTCGCCGCCCGCGGCGACCACGCGCCCGCCGTTCTCGCGCCGGCTATCCTCCGCGCGGTCGAGGCGCACGCCCGCGATTCGCGATTTACCGACGATTTGACGGTTCTGATCCTCAAGCGCGCGCCGCTCGCGCCGTAACCCGCGGCGTCAGGTTCGGGTGTCTAATAATCAGTACCCGATGCGTTTCCGTATCGCGTTCGCCGCGTTCGTATGCGTCTGCCCGCTTCCGATCGCGGCCGCCGCGGGCGTCTCTGCGCGGCAGTCCGACGGCGGCGTCGCGAAGCTGGTCACCACAATCGAGCAGGCGATCCGAACGGGCGACGCGGACGGCCTCCGCCGCCTTGCCGTGGACGACGTGCGCCCCGGGCCGCTGGCCGATTTCGTGCTGACCCTGACGGGGACGCGCGCGTCGTTCGTGTCCCTGAAGGAACGCGACCGCGCGCCGCTCGAGTCGGGGCGCGTCCGGCTGCTGCTCGAGATCCTGACGCTCCAGAACAGCGAAGGACGCGTGTCGTCGTGGCGGGTGGACGCGGTCCCCTCCGGAAGCGACACGGCGCCGTGGAAAATCGGCGACGTCGAGCGCCTGACGGTCGTCGCCGGCCTCTTCGAGCTGGCGCTCGACACGACGGTCGAGTACGCGGTGCACGATCTCGTCATCGCCGCGCCGGATCTGACGCTCACCGTCGCCTCCGGACAGGCATTTGCGGCGCGCACACCGGACGGTCCGACGGCGTTTGTGGTCATGGGACGCGGACGTATGAAGCTCGCCCCGAAGCCGGAAGCCGAGCGCGGGCAGTTACGAGTATTCTCGGGCGCGCCGGTGTTCGAGTCGGCCTTCGACGGGCTGTATATCCGACTGAATCCCGCGCAGGCGTCAGAGCAATTTTCGCAGAGCGGGATGACGCCGCGCCCGGTGGATGGCCGGCACGCCCGCCGCGCCGCGCAGATCTTCGAGACGTACCTGTCGAAGAGTTTCGAAATCGACCTCAACGATCTCAGCTCCGCCCACTGGTCGCTCGTGCCATCCGGCTCGGATTTCGTCGCCGAAGTCATGACGAAACGCTATGGTCCGCTGACGTATGCGCGCGCCGAGTCCGAGCCGGAGGACATCTCGTTCTTCGATCGCAGACGGAAGCACAACATCGCCGTGTATGCGTCGGAGGCGAAGCTGGCGACGCGCGGGCGATTCTTCAGTGAGGACGATCGCCTCGACTATGACATCACGCGATACGACATCGAGGCGGCATTTGCGCCCGAAAGCGCCTCAATCGAAGCCACGGCGCACCTGACGCTTCACATTCGCGCGAACGACGTGTCGACGCTGACGCTGCGGCTGGCCGAGCCGCTCGTGATTCGGCGCATCATCTCGCCAGCCTACGGACGCCTCCTTCATCTGCGCGTCGTCGGCCAGAACAATGTGCTGATCGGCTTCCCTGGCGTTCTTCGCAGCGATACGGACGTGGAGGTCGTCGTCGACTACGGGGGCCGCCTTCCGCCGCAGGCGGTCGATCAGGAGGGCGGGTCGGTCCAGCAGGATCGCGAGCAGGCACACGTGCAGGACCAGATCGCGATTCCTCCTGAGCCTCACTACATCTACAGCAATCGCAGCTACTGGTATCCGCAGGCGACCGTGACCGGCTATGCCCTCGCCAGGCTGACGCTCACCGTTCCAGGCGAATTCGACGTGGTCGCCAGCGGCACTCCGCAGGGCGCCGCGGAAACGCTGCCGGCGCCCCCAGGCCAGCGAGGGCGCCGGAAGTTCGTGTTCGCGGCCGGCAAGCCGGTGCGGTATCTCGCATGCATCATCAGCCGCTTTCAAGCGGCCCCGCCGATTCCGCTGAAGCTCCGCGAAGGCGGCGGTGAGGTGCCGTTGATCGTGACGGCGAACCCGCGCGCGTTCAATCGCGTGCGAAGCATGTCGGAGAAGGCCGGCGATATCCTCCGGTTCTATTCATCATTGATGCGCGACGCGCCGTACGACAGCTTCACGCTTGCGCTCACGGAAAGCGATCTGCCCGGCGGGCACAGCCCCGCGTACTTCGCGATGCTGAATCAGCCGCTCCCCACGTCCCCGTTCACGTGGACGAACGATCCGGTCTCCTTCCAGGGCTATCCATCGTTTTTCGCCGCGCACGAGATCGCGCATCAGTGGTGGGGTCAGGCCGTCGGATGGAAGAACTACCACGAGCAGTGGCTGAGCGAGGGCTTCGCGCAGTACTTCGCGGCGCTCTACGCCGAGCGGGAGCGCGGGCCCGAGCCGTTCGTCAGCGTGCTGCGCCAGATGCGCCGCTGGGCGATCGACATGTCGCCGCAGGGACCGATCTATCTCGGGTACCGTCTCGGCCACCTGCGATCCGACAGCCGGGTGTTTCGCGCGCTGGTCTACAACAAGGGCGCGATGGTCCTGCATATGCTGCGACGATTGGTCGGCGACGACGCGTTCTTCGCCGGGTTGCGTGACTTCTACACGACGTGGAAATACAAGAAGGCCGGCACGGATGACCTTCGCTCCGCGATGGAACAGGCCGCCGGCCGCCCGCTCGAGCGGTTTTTCGATCGCTGGATTTACGGGAGCGCCATCCCGGTCGTCCGGTTCACGTCGGAGGTCGACGGACGGTCGCTTCACGTGCGCTTCGAGCAGCGGAGCGGCGAGGTATTCGACTTTCCGGTGACGGTCACGATCGCGTACGTGGACGGCACCACCGAGGAGGTGGTGGTCGCGGTCACCGACACTGTCGTCGAGCGCGTCATCCCGCTGAAGCAGGCCGTCCGCACAGTCGAGGCCAACAGGGACGGCGGCGCGCTGGCGGAAGTCGTGCGATAACCGTTCCCCGATATAATCGACAGGTTATGGAAACCGTATCCCTGACCATCGACCGCCGGCGGCTGACCGTCGAGAAGGGCAAGACCGTCCTGCAGGCTGCTCTCGAGCACGACATCAAAGTTCCCTATTACTGCTACCACCCCGCTCTCGGGATCGACGGATCCTGCCGCGTCTGCCTCGTGAAGATCGAGAAGATGCCGAAGCTCCAGACAGCGTGCTCGACGCCTGTCGGCGAGGGCATGGTCGTCATGACGGGCACGCCGGAGGTCGTCGAGGCGCGGGCGAGCGTATTCGAATTCCTCCTGATCAATCACCCGCTCGACTGCCCGGTCTGCGACAAGGGCGGTGAATGCCCGTTGCAGGATTTCTCGTACTCCTTTGGTCCGAACGAAAGCCGGATGGAGTTTCCCCGCCGCGTCTTCGACGGCGAGGGCGTCAAAGCGGACGTCGACTTTGGCCCGACGCTCATGCTCAACCGGAACCGTTGCATCCTCTGCACACGCTGCGTCCGGTTCATGAAAGATGTCGACGGAGACGCACAGATCAACATCGTCGATCGCGGGAACGGCAGCGAGATCGCGACGTTCCAGGAAGAAGGCGTGCAGTCGCTGCTTTCCGGCAATCTGATGGACGTCTGCCCGGTCGGCGCCATCACCACGCGCGATTACCGCTTCAAGTCGCGCCCCTGGGACAACCCCGAGGTCGTCGACACCATCTGCACGTTCTGCGAGAAGGGCTGCAACACCAGCGCGTGGCTGAAGGCGAAACCCGAGTGGGCCAAGGGCGCGCGGCTCGTGCGGATCACGCCGCGGATGAATCCTGACGTCAATGGCTACTGGATGTGCGACATCGGCCGCTTCGACTATCACTGGATCGAAGGCGACGACCGCCTGATGCGCCCGTTGATCCGGAATGCGGAGGGCGTGCAGGAGCCCGTGGACTGGCACGAAGCGCTCGCGAAGGCAGCCGACCGCATCGAGGCGACCGGCGGGACCGGCGCGCTGCGATTCCTCATCTCGGCGCACGCCTCCATCGAGGAGCTGTACCTGATCGGACGGCTGGGCGGCCTTTTCGGGATTCCGGAAGACGGCGTGGCGATCAGTTGGCGGACGCGCGTGAAGCCGCAGCCGCCGCGGTCGGCGTTCAAGATTCCGTCCGTGGACGCGCCGAATGTAAAGGGCGCCGCCGATTTCGGCTTCCCGGTCAAGGCAACCACCTCAGGCGAGGCCGACATCGCCGCGTTCCGGCAGAAGGTCCGGTGGAGAAAGACGCGGCGTATGTGAATCAGCAGGGCCGCCTGCAGGCAGGGGCGCGCGCGCTCGCGGCCCCCGCCGATGCCCAGGAAGACTGGCAGATCTTCGTGAATCTCGCGATGGCGCTCGGGGCCACGCTCGATTACACGAGCAGCGCGCACGTGCGCGCCGACGTCGCCCGCGCGATGGCCGGCCACGAAACGTATTCGAAGCTGTCGGATCTCGCCTTCGCCCGCCCCGTCGCCGCGAAGAACTGGCTGCAGGCGTCGAATCCCTCCGAACGCTGGAAGTGGGACGTCATGTTCCAGGACCTGGCGCCCGTGAAGTTCGACACGCCTCCGGACCTGACCTCGACACCATTTGTCGCGATCCGCTTGCAGAAGGCGGACTAGGTGGGCCAGAACGTCTCGCTGCTCGCGGCGTTTGCGGCGGGCTTTCTGTCGTTCGTCTCGCCCTGCGTGCTGCCGCTGATCCCAGGCTACATCTCGTTCGTGTCGGGCATCTCTGTCGAAGAGATGCGGGGCGACGTGGCGCCATCGACGTCGCGGCTGCAGATCTTCTTCACGTCGCTCGCGTTTGTCGTCGGCTTTTCGATCGTCTTCGTGACGCTGGGCGCGTCGGCCACCGCGGTCGGCAAGTTCCTGTTCGCGCGGCTGCCGCTCTTCAGCAAGATCGCCGGAGTCATCCTGATCATCTTCGGGCTGCACACCATGGGTGTGTTCCGCCTGGCGTTTCTGGAGACCGAGAAGCGCATCCACTCGCAGCGCAAGCCGGCGGGTCCGTTCGGCGCCATGCTAGTGGGCATCGCGTTCGCCTTCGGCTGGACGCCGTGCATCGGCCCGATCCTCGGCGGCATTCTCGCGATCGCCGGCTCCAGGAATTCGGTCGCCCAAGGCGTCACGCTCCTTGCCGTCTATTCGCTCGGGCTGGGGATTCCGTTCTTGATTACGTCGCTGGCCATCAACCAGTTTTTCGGCGCGGCCAAGCGCATCCGGAAGTATTACCACGCGATCGAGTTGACGTCGGGCGCCCTCCTGATCGCTATCGGCGTATTGATCATCTCCGGCGAGCTCACGATCATCACGCGCTTTCTGCAGCCGTATTTACCGTCGTTTTGACGCCCCTCGCTACGGCACCTTCACCTTCAACAATCCCGGCCGGATGCGGACGTCGATGGAGCCGTGCGCGCGGCCGATCTCCCCGTCGACGTGATACAGGATGTCGCAGTCGGTTTCGACCCTCGCCGACGTGATCGAACGCAAGACAACGCCGGCGGCTTTGTGTGACGTGCCGAGCGCCAGGTGTCTGGCCGTCCACAGCCGCGCCAACGTCGAACGATCCTCCACGACCAGCGCTTCGAGTTTCCCATCGTCGACGCGCGCGTGCGACGCCAGCCGCAGACCATTCCCATACTCGCGTCCGTTGGCAAAGGCGATGAGGAGGGCACGAGACACGACCGACTCCCCATCGAGCGTGACCTTATAGCTGTCACACTTGTACCGGAAGGCCTCCCGGAACCCGATGCGCACATACGGGCCGAGGCCGCGCCGTCCCTGACCCTGCGCGTTGAAGCGCTCGGCGATCGCCGCGTCGAATCCAATCCCGGCAATATTGAAGAACAGCCGGCCGTTGAGTTCCCCCGCATCGATCGTTCGAACGCGTCCATGAATGGCGACGTCGATCGCCGCTATCGGATCGCGGGGGATTCCAAGCTCGCCGGCAAAGCCGTTCCCCGATCCCGCAGGCACGATGGCCAGAGCGGTCCCGGTGCCGGCGATGGCGCTGCCCATCTCGTTGATAGTTCCGTCACCGCCCCATCCGAGCAGCACCTTCGCGCCTCGGGCGGCGGCCGCAGCGGAGAGTTCGGCTGCGTGTCCTCGATGTTCGGTCAGCTGCACGCCACCCGTGATACCGGCCGCGTCGAACCGCTGCATCAGCATCGCGACGCGCTGCGCCATGACATCGGGATTCGCGCCTGCACCGGATAGCGGATTGACGACGGCAAAAACATCCATCTGAACGTGCGCCAGCGGATGTTATAGTAATCGTGCCCACATGGTCGTTCGGAGGCCTTCAT
>WNGL01012408.1_pt1 | contig 11797 bp, 8 predicted proteins | sample 5400591 | NCBI WGS metagenome assembly WNGL01 (sample SAMN13153377, study PRJNA577476) | soil metagenome | isolation source: 80 cm soil or saprolite under Garry oak tree replicate 1 | place: USA:California | collected 2016-06-15
TCGAACCACACGTCGGGCTGCTGGCGCGCTTCGACCCGGGCGGGCCGCTCCGGGCGGGCCAGCGGTGCCAGCCGGGCAGGCAGCGTGGCCAGGTCGGCGTCGGTGAACCCGGTGCCGCATTTGGTCACGGTCCGGAAGACGTCGGCGGCCGGGTCGTAGGCGGCCAGCAGCAGCGCGCCGTAGACACCGCGGCGCCGGCCGCGCCCGGCAAACGCGCCGACGATGACCAAGTCAACGGTGTCGGATAGTTCGGTGCGGTAGTCCCGCTTGAGCTTGATCCACAGCCAGCCGCGGGCGCCGGCCTGGTACTGAGCGGCCGGGCCGACCGATTTGCACACTAGCCCTTCGCAGCCATCGGTGACCGCCTGCTCGAACGCAGCCTCCACGGCGGCGGGGGTAGTGACCTGCGCGGCGGCGGTGAGCTGGAGCTGAGGGGACAAGGTGATCGCCTCGGCGAGCCTTTCCCTGCGCTGCGGGTACGGCAGCCTGGTGAGGTCCTGGCCGTCGGCATAGAGCAGCTCGAAGCAGAACAGGCTCACCGGCACGTCACGAACGGCGTCGGCGATGCCGTGCTTGCGGCGGCGGAGCATGACCTCCCCGAAGGGGCGCAGTTCGCCGGCGGCCGGGTCGAAGGCGACAACCTCGCCCTCGAGGATCGCCTCGCGCGGTCCTAGCCCCGCTGCCAGCAGTTCCACGACATCGGGGAACTGCGATGCGACACGCTCCAGCCGCCGGGTGAACAGCTCGATCGTCCCGTCGGCAGTCCGGTGCGCCTGGACCCGCATGCCGTCGTACTTGTGCTCGGCCGCGCACTGGCCGCCCAGCTTGGCCAGGATCTCGTCGGCGTCCGACAGCCGCTGGGCGAGCATGACCCGCACCGGGTTACCTGGCCGGACCCGGATGCGCTCGACCGCCGCCACCCCGCCGGCGGCCGCGGCGGCGGCGACCTGGCCGAGGTCGCAGCAGATGTTGTAGGCCCGCTCCAGCACCGGCCGGGCGGCCCGCCCGCCGGCGTATACCTGCGCGAGCGCGTCCAAGATCGTCGGCGTGCCGATGCCCAGCCGCAGCCCGCCGGTGACCAGCCGCAGCAGGTAGCGAGCCTCGAGCGGGGTGGCCCGGCCCAGCAGTCCGGCCAGCAGGTCCAGCTTGCGGCCCTGCGAACCCGGGCCGTCGGCCCCGGCGATCTGGTGCAGGGTATCGACAACCGCCGTGACCGGCAGGCTCGGCAGCCGGTCGGCGGCCGTCGTGGCCAGCAGCTGCTCGGCGGCCTGGCCAAGATCGCCGGTCTCCCGCACCCGGGCGGCGACCTGCTCGGCACCCGTGCCGGTGGCCGTCGCGACCGTGCGGACGGCAAGCTTCTCGGCCAGGCCGAGGTCCACCCCGGCGAACTCCGGCGCGATCAGGCCCTGGCACAGGTAGCAGACCGTGGGCAGCAGCCCGGCAGGGGCCTCGGCCAGCAGAGTGGCCAGGCGTTCGATCAGCGCCAGCCGGCCGCTGGCCTGCTCGAGATCCCGGTAGGCCTCGGCCACCACGGCATACTTCACAGCGTTCCTTTCGCTCCGCCCGATCATGGCATGCCGCGCTTCGCCGCCGGGGACCGGCCGCGTCTCGTCTGCCGCTTGCTCGCCGATCGCCCTCCATGGAAGTCTGGCCTGGTGACTGCGCGCCTGGTTCGTTCGGCCCGGCTCTATCCCGGCGTACCGTACGCCTACGCCTCCGTTGCCAGCCCCGCCGCGCTGGTGTTCACCGCAGGCGCCTGCCCGCTGGATCCCGCGGGCCAGGTCGCCGACGCCGGCGACGTCCGCGCGCAGGCGCGGCAGGCCGTGTCGAACCTTTCGGAGGCCCTGGCGGCAGCCGGGTCGGGCATGACGCACGTGCTGAAGACGACGATCTACGTGGCATCCGCCGACCGAGCCGATCTGGTCGCCGCGTGGGAGGTGATCAGCTCCGCATTCGGCGAGCATGACGTCCCGAGCACGCTGCTGGGAGTCACCGTCCTCGGCTGGCCGGGCCAGCTAGTCGAGATCGAAGCCGTCGCGACCGCCGCGTCGCAAGCGGCGGATGCGGATGGTAGCTGCTTCGAGGCGGCGGAGCAGGAAGGCTTCGGAAACGCGTTGGCGGGCGGGGACGGGCGCGGATGATGGCGCGGCAGCGCGGGCGCGGAGCCTGGAGCACGTACGTTATGGTGGCCACGGAATAGGCACCGAGCGCGCAGGAGATACTCCGTGTCAGATGACCCCTCAGCATCTGGCCCGCCGGGGACGGGCATCGATACTACGGTCGCGCATCCGGCACGGATCTGGAACTACTGGATCGGCGGGAAGGATAACTTCGCGGTCGACCGTGAAGTCGGCGAGCAGCTTATGTCCATCCTCCCTGAGCTGGTCCGCTCCGTGCGTGCCGACCGGCATTTTCTCGCCCGCGCCGTGCAGTACCTGGCCGACCACGAAGGGATCCGGCAGTTCCTGGACGTCGGCACGGGCTTGCCCACCGCCGACAACACCCACCAGATCGCGCAGCGCGTGGCGCCGGAGTCGCGGATCGTCTACGTGGACAATGACCCGCTGGTGCTCTCGCACGCCCGCGCCCTGCTCACCAGCACACCGCAGGGCGCATGCGACTACATTCACGCCGACGTGCGCGACCCCGGCGCGATCTTGTCGGGCGCGGCCGCGACTCTGGACCTTGCCCGGCCGGTCGCCATCATGATGCTGGGAATCTTGAACTTCGTCCTCGACCCTGGTGAGGCGCAGGCAATCGTGCACCGGCTCCTGGACAGCGTACCGTCGGGCAGTTACCTGGTCATTTCGCATCCCACGGCCGAGGTGGACCCCGAACCGGCGATGCGTATGCAGCAAGTCTGGAATCAGCAGGGCGCGGTTCCGATACGGATGCGTACCCGCGAGGAGATCATTCGGTTCTTCGACGGCCTGGACCTGGTAGAGCCGGGCGTGGTCTCGTGTTCGCGCTGGCGGCCCGGCCCGGTCGACGTTGGCGAGATCGTCGAGGTCGCGCATTTCTGCGGGGTCGCGCGGAAACCGTGATACCCGGTCTGACTCCGCCAACGACACCGAACGAACCGCAGTCCTGACCCGCGCGGTCCCTGTTCTTGGCTAGACCGAGTTGAAATGACTTGCGCTTCACGGTCACCATAATCCCGGCCCGGTCCGCCGGCCCCGGTCTGAGCGAGCCGGTTACCGGGTTAGCTGCGAATTCGGCTGGCCCGCGACGATCCGGCCGGGCTCGCACGCTCTGCGGCCGATGCCCGATGCCGTCGGCCTGCTGGCGGGTGTCGGTCGTTTCGCGGTTCCAGTTCATGTTGCTTGCTGCCGTGAGGCCGCCGTCGACTTGCGGAGCACGAAACTCCATGGCTCGTTCGTGGTCGTGGCCTCAGTCGGTAGCGTGAGCGCGAGTTGTCCGAGCAGCCGGCCTTGGTCACGAAGCGATTGACGAATGGTGGTAAGCGGTGGGGTGCTCGCAGATGCATTGGGATTGTCGTCCCAGCCGATAACGGACAGCTCGGTCGGCACGCTGCGGTGAAGCACTTCCGCGGCGTCGAGCGCGCCGAGAGCGAGCTCGTCGCTCATGGCGAGAATGGCGGTTGTTTGCGGGGCAGCTCGCAGCAGCTCGAGCGTGGCATCGTGGCCGGCGTGCCGGCTGTTCATCGGCACTTCATAGACGGCTACCTCGGACCAAGGAGCGCCGGCTGCCATGCAGGCGTTGCGATAGCCGGCGAGACGTTCTCGCGCTACCCGAAAGGTCGCCCTGCGCTGCTGCGCGAGACTCGCCGCCCTGGTTGCGTGGCGGCGGGCACCGAGCGGGAAGCTGATCACCGCCAGGTTGCGGTGGCCCTGATCTAGGAGGTGGGTCGCCGCGGCTCGGGCAGCAGAGCGCTCATCGATGCCGACGAAGGAATGACCGACGAGCTGTGGCCCACCGCTCGCAAGGACTGGACGACCACGACGCAGGCTCGCCGCAACCAGCAGATGGTCGTCCGGGAGCCCGAAGAGGATGAAGGCATCGACTGCAGCGGCCTGGACTAGACGTCCGTCTGCATCCCCGCCGGTCGTGGGGATGAGCTGCAGCCCGGCACCGTGCTCGCTGCACGCGTCGGCCAGGCCGCGGAGGAGTTGCATGGCGCCTGGGTCGTCGAACGCGTAGGTGAGGCTCTCTCCGAGCACGACTCCGAGTGCTCCGACGCGGCCCTGGCGGAGTGATCGGGCCATCGGATCGGGGCCCGCATAGCCAAGCGCCGCCGCGGTGGCAATGACGCGCTCGCGAAGCTCGGCGGAGAGCTTATCTGGCCTGTTGAAGGCATTCGACACCGTCATCGCTGACACGCCGACCGCCGAGGCCACGGTGGCAAGGGTGGGCTTCGGACGGTCGGTCGTGGGACCGTTGACCACGAGATCAGTTTATCGTTAAACTCCTCGCTACTGAGTTTATCGATGAACAGGAGCGCTGGCTGATGGCCCAGTTCCGGTTGTGGTGATCGGCGCCGAGATGGCGGCTGACTTCTGGCTGCTTCCACCGCGTGCCCGAGACGACGTTGTGTTCACCGCCATCGTGGAGGCCGACGCTCAGCGCGGTCGTGTCCTGGCTGAGTACTGCCAGGACACGTGCAGTCACGTCGCGACCGTCGTCACGAAGGGGTGAGGCCAGGTGCGTATCGGGATCATTGGCAGCGGTCGGATTGGTGGCAATACCGCGCGTCTGCTGGCGGAGGCTGGGCATGAGGTGAGGCTGAGCTTCGCGCGTGATCCTGCCAGTCTCGTGCGGCTCGCGGGCGAGATCGGCCCGAACGCATCGGAAGGTACCCCTGCCGGTGCCGTCGCCTTCGCTGAGGTGGTCGTGTTCGCGGTGCCGTGGGGTGCGATTCCGCAGGCACTGGAGCAGGCGGGCTCTCTGGCTGGAAAGGTGGTGATCGACACGACGAACCAGTTCGGCTCGGGTCCGCAGCCGGCAGGCGGTCAGACGGCCGCGCAGTTCAACGCCGCCCGGATGACCGGCGCGCGGTACACGAAGTCTTTCAACACGCTCACGTCGATCTTCCAGGCCCAGGCGGCGGGCCGCCAGGGCGCCGAGCGGGTGGTGCAGTGGCTGTGCGGCGACGACCCTGACGCCAAGCGGATCGTCGCCGGCCTGATCGAGGACGCCGGCTTCGTGCCAGTCGATCTCGGGGGCACTGCCGCCTGCGCGGTCATGGAGATGCCCAGGCGCGAGGGCGCCGTCTACGGCGAGGAGTACCGCGCCGCCGATGCCCAGCGGGTGGTGGAGGCCGTCCGCGCCGGGCGGCCGATCCCGCCGACGCCGCGGTACGAGATGGCTGGGCCGCGGTGACCGGCCCGGCAGTGGCCCCGGGAGGCGCTCCAGCGGCCCGGCTACCGGCCGATGCGTTGCAGCCACCTGGCCCCGGCCGGAGCTTTGTTGAACAACGGCATACCGCGGCGGCGGCGGCGCAGCCAACCGCGCAAGCTCGCGTCGCGTTAGGAGGCTTCGATGGCTGTCAGTTACTTCGTGCGTATGCGCGCTGTCGAGGGTCAGGAGCAGTCGGTACGCGAGTCCTGCTGTCGAACATGGAGCGGATCCGGGAGGGGGAACGGGGAACCTCGCCTTCGCGGTGCACCGCTCGCGGCAGGACCCTCGCGAGTTCTGGTTGTACGAAACCTGGACCGATGACGAGGCCGTCGAGACTCACGAGTCCGGCGCGGACTTCAAGGCGTACAAGGAGCGCCTGCGGCCGCTGGTCGAGGGCGAGTTTGTCCTGTTCGGCGACACCGAGCCGCTCGCCGCGCTCGGCTACCTCCTGCCCGACGGCGGCGAGACCCTCCCGGAGCGGTTCACCCGGGTGACCCGGACGTGATCATGTACACCCCGCTTGGCTGGCCGATCCGCGGTCGTGACGGGCTGAAGGACTTCGTCGGCCAGTTCCACACCGCTTACCCGGGCCTGCGCGTCACGCTGCACGACCAGTTCTCATCCGCCGACGGAACGCGAGCCTGCTTCCGATTCGTCATCCACTTCCAGAACACGGGCACGTTCTACGGCAACCCGCCCACCGGCGAGCTCGGCACGATGAGCGAGACGCACGCGGTCCGCATCCGCGACGGCAAGATCATCGAGCAGTTCGTCGGCGACAACAACTTCTCGATCCCCCACCAGGAACTCGTCACCTGGCGCATCGAGTTCCCCCGCGACACTCCCGACCCCGACCCGGTCATCATCGAGGCGACGGCCGCCGGCCGTCCCGCGGCAAACGGCGGCTGATGGACACGCCGCTTGCTGTACCTGATCTTCATCTGGCTCTGTGACTGGCTGGTTATCCTTGGCCGCTCAACGGCGTCCAAGGACATCGAGCTGCTCGTGCAGCAAGCTCGTGCCAGGTCGAGCATGTGGGCCTGGTGCTGAGCGGCCAAGCGGTCGCCAAGATGGATGACGGACGTGAAGTCGTGATGCGCGCCGGCGATTTCTTCTATGTGCCGCCCGGACATGACAGCTGGGTCGTCGGCGATGAGCCCTACGTCTCGCTGCACATCCTCGGCAGCGAGGGTTACGCGTCCTCATAGCCGCCGTCGGGCATCGCGGACTGGCCGTTGCTCGTTGCTTCTGGCGGGCCCCCTCCGGGCGTCCGGCATTCGCTCGGATGATCTCCCTGAGCACGGCGGGGTTCGCCGCTGAGCAGAGGGAAGCGATCGTCGGGACGACCGCTTGTTGAGTGCCGCTGAAGTTCGGCGTGCGGGGGGATAGCGCTACTCCGCCAGACGTCAACTACGTGGCCTTGGCGCTAGTCCCCGACCCCGGCTGGACTGGGCCGGCCGGCGCGCCGCGGTCGCTGCAGCCGCCGTCGGTCATGGCGCCGGCCGGCCGCGCATGGTGTCGCGCAGCGCTTCGAGCGCGGTGAAACGGGGCGACCAGCCGAGCAGCTGCCTTGCCCGGGTTGTGTTCATGATCGCCGGCCGGCTTACCGCCTCCGCCCAGCCGGCCACGCCCGGCAGGGCGGGCAGCGCGGTCAGCAGCCTCGCGGCGGCCTGCGCGGGGGCAGCGAGCAGGGGCACCGGCAGCAGCCCGAGCTCGCGGATGATGTCGGCCGGGGTGACGATGCCGTCGGCGGCGATGTTGTAGGGCCCGGGCGGTCCCGCGCCGACCGTGCAGAGCAGCAGCGCGCTGCCGACGTCCTGCTCGTGCACGAGCTGCAGCGGCAGCGCCGGCGCGGCGACGACTACCGGGATCGGCGGCCGCAGCCTGATCACGGCGTCGGCGAGCGTCGGCCGAGCGGCGCCAGCGGGCCGGGCAGCAGGTCCTTGGCCCCCACGGTGTTCGGGCCGACCACGATGCACGGCCGGAGCAGGTAAAGCGCGGGCTGCCCGGGACCCGCAGCCTCGGCGTTGAGCAGCGTTTCGAGTTCAGCTGTCGACCCATGGCTGACTCCGGTGGCCAGCCGGGCTCGCGTGCAGCATGCTGTGCACCGCCTCTGAGTGTCACGTGGCGTCGCGAAGCCCGCAGCCTGCGACCGAAGTAACCCGGAGCAAGCGCGATCATCTCAGCGAACGTCAACCCGGGGTCGAGCGCGGTGCGGCTTCGATAGTGCTAAGAATCTCGATCTCAAGCGAGCGCTTCGCGGGATCGCTTGCGGCGGCCAGAGCGGGGCGGAGCGGGTTTAGCTTCCGCTTGACGGACAGGATGGCTTCGACCGACCACGCCTGGATCTCTTGGGCGAGTCGCTCTACTCGATACACCGAGCTGTAATGGTCCCGACGTTCCCGCAGCTCCACGATGCGCTCATTGAGCAGCGGCTCGGCTGGGCCGCCGCCGCGGACGAACTCTGGGAAGCTGCGCGATTCGTGTCCGGACAGGAACACCCTGCGGTCCAGCTCTGCGGCAAGCCCGTGATAACCGTGCCGTTCGAGGCCGCGGCTGATGGTGCGGTTGTCCCAGAGCCAGACCGTGCCGCAATGATAAGCGCCAGGCATGAAACGCCTCTCCCGGCAGGACAGGGTCCTGATGCCGGCGGGTGCCAGCATCTCGGGGGAGAACAGGGTCCTGACGAGCGCTTCCACCCGGTCCGCCGTCCCGTCATCCGTATGCTCCAGCAGCCCCGAGTTGAGCACATGACCCATGTTGGAGGCCCGCACGGCGAGGGGTCTCAGGGCACCGCCGTCACGTTCGGTGCCAAGCGCGAAGTAGCTGCCGCGCTCGTCCTTCAGCCAGAACTCATCCAGGACGACCCTGCGGATCCGCTCCGCCCGGTCGGTGAACCGGTCAGCCGCGCGCAGCAAGCCAGTCGCTTCTCGCTCGCTGTCAGGGCCGTCAGCTGCTACCCGGTACAGTGCCGAGGCGTCGATCAGGGCATCGTAGGCCAGCGCCTGAACTTCCACGGAGGCAATGCCCTGCCTGTGGTTGGCGTAGGAGCCATCTGTCCGCATGTAGCTTTCTGGAGTGTCTTTCCATGCCTGATTCGAGATTCCCCGCGGCTGCTGCATCCAGAATTCCAGCAACCCGTCCTGGTTGGCGGCCAGCCGCTGCTCCAGCCACGCCAGGGCAGCGGTCAGGGACTGCCTTATCGTGCGTTGCCTGCCCTCGCGGTTGATATATGGCGTGCGGAGGATATCCGGCTCGCGGTTGGCAACTATGGCGATTCCGCTGATGAACATCGGGGTCGCGTCGACCGCGCCGTAATGCGGCCAGTCCCATTGGTTCAGAGCGGTGATGTTCCGCGCGATGGGGTTGTCGGGGTCGATCACCCAGTGCGCGATCCGGCCGGGCTCTTCTTCGCTGGCCGGGTTGGTGCGCACGCCCTGCAATTCTGCGAACCTCAGAAGGGTTGCCTTAAGGAGACGCGGATACCGGTCGTGGAGCGCGAGGCCCATGTACAAGGAGTCGCGCCCGAAGACTCCCTCGAACAGACGCAGCGCCTCGACGTGCTCGTTTTCGGGCCTGGCCAGCGCGGCCAGGCATGGGCCGTGGGTGCCAATGTCGGCGAGGCTGGTTACCCCGGTGAGGCGCATGAGAGCCCGCAGGGCGGACGGATTCTGCGGCGGCGGGGGCGCGACGCGCGGATGCTCTACTGTGATGACGCGCTGGCCGGGCAGCAGGTAGGGAATGATGTCGGGCACCTGATCCCGGAGGTCGGGCGGCGGCGATCTTTCGCCGCCCGGGCTGGGACGCTCAGCGACCACACTGGTCAGTATCGCCGGCGGCTAGCCGAGGGCCGCCGCTGGGCTTATGATTTGGTGCGCGCCCGGTCCGGCCGCCGGGTGGGATGCAGACGGCTGGCCTGAGCAGCGGAGTCGGGCGATGCGGGACGCCGCGGAACGCAGCGTGATCCGTGCGAAAGAGGTACGGGCGCGGTGCCTGGGCGAGGTCGGCGCTGGTGCTGGCCAGGCGGTCCAGTTCTGCGGTTCGAGGGTGACCGGTCCGCTGGACCTCAGCGCCGTCCGCCTCACGTTCCCGGTGTCTTTCACCGACTGTGAGTTCGATGATGTCCTCGACCTCACCGACGCCCGTGCAGACCAAGCGATCCGGCTGGAGAACTGTACGCTGCCGGCCTTGTTGGCCGACCGCATGCGGACCATGGATGACCTAGTCATCTGCGGCAGCCGCCTGACAGGTCCGCGCGGCGGCGGGACACGCGGCGCTGGCATAACAGCCACGCTTTCGCTGGTCCAGATGCAGTCGGCCGGGACGTTGCGCTGCGCCGGCACCCACGTCCCTCCGCGTGGCCGGCAACGTCCTGCTCGATCAGGAATTCCGCGCGGAGGGCGAAGTCCGGCTGACCTCCGCACATATCGATGGCGACCTGAGCCTGAACAACTCCTGCTGCCGCAACCCGCGCGGCCGGAGCATCAGCGCGTCCTGGCTCGTCGTGGATGGCGAGATGCTCTGCCAGGACGGGTTCCGGGCGGAGGGGGAGGTATTCCTGCAGTGGGCTCAGTTGCGGGCGCTGCGCGCGACCCGTGCTGCCTTCATCAACGACGGGGGTTACGCGATCAACGCGGACGGAGCCCGGGTAGCTACTGGCATCTTCCTTGACAAAGGCATGCAGGCCCGGGGCCAGATCTCTTTGATCGAGTCGAAGCTGGAGGGCGAGCTCAACTGCACCGGGAGCACGCTCGAAGCGCCGGGAGCGAGGGCATTGGACGCCACCCGCTTCGAGACGCGTGAGGTCTACCTCAATGACGGCTTCGTGGCCAGGGGAGAGGTCAGGTTCGGCGGCGCCAAGGTCAGCGGCCAGTTCAACTGCACCGGCGGGCATTTTCACAACAAGGAAGGATGCGCTCTTGACCTCGGCGGGCTGACCTGCGACGGCGACGTGTTCCTTGGCGGCGGCTTTCACGCGGCCGGCCAGGTACGCCTGGTCCGGGCAACCATCAAGCGGGAGCTCAACTGCGGCGGCGGGTTCTTCGGCGGCCCGCGATCCGTCGCCGGCCCGGACGGCGCTCCACCTGGCCAGGGCCCGCTGTCCCGGGCCGTGGACGCTGAGGGCCTCACCACCGACGGTTCCGTGTACCTCAACGGCCGCTTCCGGGCGGCCGGTGAGGTTTACCTCTTCCGCTCGGACATAGGCCAGCAGCTCGACTGCGCCGGCGGCAGTATCACCCACCGGAATGGTACGGCGCTTGAGCTGGGCGGCGCTCGTGTCCATGGGGACATCCGGCTCATCAGCGGATTCCGCGCCATCGGCGCGGTGAAGCTCGCACGTGCTTCCGTCGGGCAGCACCTTGACTTCGAGGGCGGCTACTTCGAGGCGAGCCGGGACGGCGCGGTCATCGACGCGACCGGCCTTAACGTGGCGGGTTCGTTCATCTGGCGGCCGGCCGTGAGGCCGGCCGGCCGCATGGATCTGTCGTTCGCCATCGTCGGTCGGCTCACCGACGTTCCCGGCGTTTGGCCGGGCGACGGGCAGGTGGAGCTGTCAGGTTTCGCGTACGGCTCGCTGGAGAGCGCCGTGAAGCTCAAGGATGCCGACGATCTGCGCGGGCGGCTCGACTGGCTCGGGCAGGCGGCGACCTACTCACTCCAGGCGTACCAGCAACTCGCCACGATCTACCGCCAGGTAGGCCGCGACAAGGACGCGCGCAGGGTGGCCCTGGAGAAGCACCGCAGGCGGAGGAGGATGCTGCCGCCGTGGCTGCGCGGCTGGAGCTGGTTCCAGGACGTGACCGTCGGCTACGGCTACCGGCTCTATAACGCGCTGTTCATCGTGGCCGCGCTCGGAATCATCGGCGCCATCCTGTTTCGGTATGCCCAGGCCCATGGCCTCATGCTGTCCACCGACGCGACCCCGCCTGGCTCGGTCCGGGCCGACCACTGCACCATGAATTACCCCTGCTTCACCCCCTACATTTACTCCCTCCAGCTCCTGCTGCCAGTTGTCAACCTGAACCAGACCAACTTCTGGCTGCCCAATTCCTTCTCGGGCTTGGGCACGGTACTCCTGGCGTACACGTGGCTCACCATCATCTTCGGCTGGCTGCTTGGGGTGGCCTTGGTCGCCGGCCTTGGCCGCGTGTTCGGTCGCGATTAAGCACCACGCTGGATCTATTCGAGAAGAGGCTCGTCCCAGTGCATCGGTGCCATACTGGCCACCTGCCGCCGTCCGTAGGAGACGAACCGCGTCCTTGAGCCGGGCTAGCCTTTCATCCGCGTCCCCGACGCCGCCGGCGTTGACCGGCTCGAACGTGCAGGCACGATCGGTCCGCCGGGTCGGCATAACCTGACCAACCAGGCGCTGGCACGAGGGAGGCACCATGGCTAGGCCGGTACGGGTCGCAGGCCTGGGCGGTTCCCTGCGGGCCGT
>WNGL01021907.1_pt1 | contig 11797 bp, 9 predicted proteins | sample 5400591 | NCBI WGS metagenome assembly WNGL01 (sample SAMN13153377, study PRJNA577476) | soil metagenome | isolation source: 80 cm soil or saprolite under Garry oak tree replicate 1 | place: USA:California | collected 2016-06-15
GCCAGCACCAGCGCTCCCACAATGATTCGATAAACCGCAAAAGGAGCGAAGCCGCGCTTGCGTACATAGCCCATGAACCACGCCACAGCGGCATAGGCCACCAGAAAAGCGACCACGAATCCTATGGCCAGCACAATCCATCCATGAGCATCAATTTGTGAGACGCCTATCGGGTTCGCGCCCTTACCGCGCAGCGATTTAAGCAGGTCATAGCAGGTTGCGACAACCATCGTTGGAATCGAAAGAAAGAACGAAAACTCCAAAGCCGAGGCGCGCGACATTCCCGCGAGCTGCCCCGCCGCGATCGTGGACATGGACCGCGAGGTGCCCGGAAAGACCGCTGACAGAATCTGGCACGCTCCAATCCAAATGGCCTGGCCTAGGCTCATCGCCTCCATGCGCCAGGTGTGAATGCGGCCTCCTGGGGTGTTTGGCCCCAGTACTTCCGAGCGAGCATTCATTGCGTCAACGATCCACATCACAACGCCACCCACCAGCAGGGAAGTGCCCATGATGTACAGACTCTCTAGATGCTTGCCAATTACCTTAGTCAACAGGAACGCGGGAACGGCAGTGACCACAAACGCAATCGCTGTCAGTCCGAGTGGATGCGTCAGTGCAGTTCGGTCCCCATTTTCGCCATGCGGAAAGGTGCTCAGAAATTTTGCAATTCGCGAGCGAAAATAAATCGGAAGGCACAAGATCGCTCCCAACTGGATCACGATCGTGTACATCTTCCAATATCCATCAGCGAGATTGATGTGAAACAGCGATTCGGCAATTCGCAGGTGCGCCGTGGAACTGACGGGCAGAAATTCGGTCAACCCTTCAATGATGCCAAGCACGACGGACAGCAGATAGTCGTTCAAGGTCCCTCCCTGCCTGCGAGTATGGCAGAAAGTTGGCAAGGAATGATTGTGGGAGATGGTTCAGGAGTTTTCCGTTAATTGAAAAGAACCGGCGCTGTCACCACTCGCTGTTTTCCAGATGTATTTGGAGGTGACCGTCTTGATCGAGCCACCTGAGGAATGCTCTCCCATTTTCTATCTTGTAGAGGATTTTGTAGTCCCGTGATTTGCCCTCCCGTGAAGCATGGTGTAGGTCTAACACGTCATACTCCCGCAGACCGATTCCCGCCACCGTGAGCCGATAATTTTCATTGCCGCGCTCGTTGACGGTAATGTCATAGCTGTTGCGCGTTACAGATCTCAACCGCGAGTGCCTTGCTTCGAAGCGGAAGTTTTGGAATTTCAACTATCTCTGCGTATCTTGACCGCGGAATGGTGTTGCCCTTCTGATGTTCTCCAGCCTTGCGACCAATCGGATCAGTAACGACAAACCGCGTCGCAGGCATCATATCTCGCTTGGGAGAGCTCAGTGAGACACTCAAGAAAGGCACGTCGAGACAGGAGAGCGCGAGCGAAGGTCGAGGTTGATCGCGAGGTTCGTCGCTTAAGGCAGAGCAAGTCGCGATACCGGCAGCGATTACTACGGTCCAGAGGACGCGTAGTTCTCTACGCTCTGTGCTCGTTATCCATTGCATAGTCGAACGTAAGTCTATCTTTTCGGTCGGTAGAGATCCGTGCTCGTCCCGAAGAAGACCTCGGCAGACTGCATGAGTGTCTCCGACAGAGTTGGATGGGGGTGAATGGTCAGCGCCACATCTTTCGCGAGAGCGGCCATTTCAATGGCTAAGGTCCCCTCCGCGATCAGTTCTCCCGCGCCGGCACCGACGATGCCGACTCCCAATACGCGCTCGCTTGCGGGATCCAGAATCAGTTTGGTCATGCCTTCAGTGCGATCGATGGTCATCGCCCTGCCGGAGGCGGCCCAGGGGAATTTTGCAACTTTGATTTCGCGGTCTTCTTTTTCAGCTTGAGTCTCGGTCAGCCCTGCCCACGCGATTTCGGGGTCGGTGAAAACGACAGCAGGAATGGCGTTCGGCTCAAATGCCACTTTGTGCCCCGCGATGTGCTCAACGGCAGCTCGTCCCTCGTGCGAAGCCTTGTGCGCCAACATTGGTTCGCCGACGACATCGCCGATGGCGTAAATCGCCGGATCGTCCGTTTGCAAGTGGTTGTTGACTTGAATAAACCCTCGTTGCCCCACGCGGACCTGGGTGCGATCGAGCCCAGAAATTTCCGAGTTCGGCTTACGGCCAACAGACACCAGCACCTTGTCGAAGACTTGCTCGTGTTGTTTGACATCTTTGCCGTCGAAACAGACGCGGATTCCGTTCGCCTCTTCCTTAACGGCAGTGACGGTGGTGTTCAGCAGAATCGAAGCGAAGCTCTTCTCGAGTCGCTTGTGCAGCGGGAGAACCAGATCGCGATCAGCGCCCGGGAGCAGTCCCGCCGTCATTTCGACAACAGAAACTTTCGATCCGAGAGCCGCATAGACCGTGCCCAGTTCCAGCCCAATGTATCCGCCGCCGATCACTAGCAGCGTGCCGGGCACATCTGTCAGATCCAGCGCCGACGTCGAATCCAACATGTGCGGACTGTCGAGCTTCAGGCTGGGAATGATTGCTGGTCTTGATCCCGACGCAATGATGATACGGTCAAAGGTCAGTTTTTCCTCGACGCCACTATTTCTTGCCACATGCACAGTGTTGGAATTTTCGAAGCTCGCCTCCCCACGTACGTACTGCACTTTTCTCAGCTTCGAGATCTGCCCTAAACCGCCGGTGAGCTTGTTGACCACGCCTTCTTTGAACGATCGCAGCCGCGCGAGATCAATCCTCGGTTCTCCGAATTCAATTCCCCAATTCTTGGCATGACGTGATTCGTCAATCAGCTTGGCAACGTGCAGCAGCGCCTTGGAAGGGATGCATCCGCGGTAGAGGCAAACGCCTCCGGGATTCGCCTCGCGGTCGATCAGCGTGACCTTCAAGCCAAGGTCAGCCGCAAGGAAGGCGGCGGCGTAGCCACCAGGGCCGCCGCCTAGTACTCCGACATTCAGCATTGATGAACTCATAGATCGACCGTCAAAATTCTTCACCCACGAAGGACACGAAGGTTCACGAAGGAGAAACATTGGCTGGTTGTTGCTTTCCTTCGTGAACCTTCGTGTCCTTCGTGGTTTATGGTTTTCTAAGCTCCTTATCCTTGCACCGACAACAAGAACGGCTGCTCGAACGCCTCAGCAATCCAGCGCAGAAAGCGGGCAGCATCGGCGCCATCAATCAGCCGGTGATCATAGGAAAGCGATAGAGGCAGCACCTGTCGCGGCTCGAATTTTCCGTTCATCCACACCGGCTCCATGCTGGAACGCGACAGTCCCAGGATCGCGACTTCGGGATAATTCACGATGGGAGAGAATCCCGTGCCCCCAATCCCGCCCAGATTGGTGATGGTGAACGTCCCGCCTTCCATGTCGGCAGGCGCCAATTTCTTATCGCGTGCTTTCTTTGAAAGCCTGGTCAGCTCTGCCGCCAACTCCACAATGTTCTTCTTGTCCACATCGCGGATCACCGGTACCAGCAGACCACGATCCGTGTCCACGGCAACGCCGATGTTAATGAACTGCTTATAAACGATTTCTTTTTTCTCCATATCAATGCTGGCGTTGAACTGCGGAAAGATCTTCAAAGCGGACGCGCAAACTTTCAGTGCGATCGCGGTTACGGTCATCTTGCCGCCAGCCTCTTGCGCTTTGGGTCCAAAACGAGTACGTAACTGTTCGAGCTCGGTGATATCGGCCTTGTCGTTTTGCGTAACGTGAGGAATCGAAGTCCACGCCTCCCACATATGCTCGGCGGTTTTGCGTCGAACGCCGCGCATGGAAACGCGCTCAATTTTTCCCCACTTGCTGAAGTCAGGCAGCGCACGCTGCTGGAGGTGAGTGGCTGCCCTCGCGCCACTGCCGGAAATAGCAGACGCCAGCAACACCTTTGCGTAGAGCTTTACATCGTCTTCGCTGATGCGTCCGCCCGGACCAGTTCCCGGGACGCTATGAATGTCCACGCCGAGCTCGCGGGCGAGCCGACGTACATGCGGCGCTGCCGGAACCGGGCCGCGATGCTCAACTCCGGCGGCTCTGTCAAGGTCGAGCGGCATGCTGAAAGTGGCGACGGGAGCTGATCTCGGCTGATCCGGTGGCAGAGCCTGTTCCTCGGTCCTGCCCTCGGACTGCATCGCCGCCTGAAACGTCATTCGTTCGTGCTCATGCGATTCGTCGGTTCGAGAAGGCTGTTGCGTACCCGTGCGGGAAGTAGCTCCCGGCTCCAGCGTAAACACAACTTGTCCCACTTCAATCTTCTCTCCCTGAGCGACCAGGACGTCTTTCACAATCCCACTCAGCGACGAAGGCACTTCGACCACCGCCTTGTCAGTCTCCAACTCCATGACGGGCTGACCTTCAGAAACCTGTGCTCCGGGAGAAATCATGAGGCGCACCAAATCGCCTTGATGGATGTTTTCGCCAAGCTCAGGAAGTTTGAATTCCGTGACTTCTGCGGTTTCAGAAGGGACAACTGGAGTGCTAGAGAATGCCGGCGCCGGCTTCTCCGCTGCTTTCGGCTGCGCGGCGACAGCCACAGGAGTTTGGGAATTTGATTTCTGTTCCCGAACGTCCTTTACTACTCCGCTCACCGAAGAGGGCACTTCCACTACAGCCTTGTCGGTTTCAAGCTCCATCACCGGTTCGCCTTCGGAAACAGTTTTCCCAGGCGAGACCATCAGCCGCACCAGGTCGCCTTGATGAATGTTCTCGCCGAGTTCGGGTAGCTTAAATTCCGTCACGCAAAGTTTCTCCCTAAGTCGCTTCGACTGCCGGTCCAGCTTCGAGCGACTAGCCGCTAGCTTCTAGCTGGTTAGCAACCGGCCCGGCTTTGCTTGCCCGACCTTAGGTTTTGCTTGCTAAAAGCTAACAGCCAGAAGCTAGTAACTGTCTTAACTGATTGCCGGATTCGCCTTCTCGGGATTGATTCCGAGTTCCTTGATTGCTTGATTGACGGTTTTGGATTCGATCTTTCTTTCTCGCGCCAGAGCGTGCAATGTCGCGAGCACAATGTGTTTGGCATCCACTTCGAAGAAGTCGCGCAACGATGCCCGGCCCTCACTACGCCCAAAGCCATCAGTGCCGAGCGAGATGAGCGGACGCGGCATCCACTGCGCAATCGATTCCGGCAGGACCTTCATGTAATCCGAGGCAGCGACCAGAACTCCTTGTGTATCTTTCAGACACTGAGTGACGAACGGCACCTTCGGCGGCTCTTGAGGATGCAGCATGTTCCAGCGGTCACAATCATTGCCGTTTCGGTAAAGTTCTTTGTAGCTGGGAAGGCTCCACACATCCGCGGCCACGCCGTATTTCTCGAGCATCTCCTGCGCTTTGAGCACCTCGAACATAATCGCTCCGCTGCCAAAGAGTTGCGCCCGCAATTTGGAGTCTTTCTTGAGCGTTGGCTTAAAGAGATACAGCCCTTTCAAAATTCCTTCGCGCACGTCGCTGCCGTCCGGCATTGGCGGCATTGGAAGCGGCTCGTTTCCTACCGTCAGATAGTAGAAGATGGATTCCTGGTTCGCGTACATTCGTCGGATTCCTTCTTGAATGATGACGGCAATTTCGAACGCAAACGCGGGATCATACGCCAAGAGATTCGGAACACTCAGCGCCAGCACATGACTATGGCCGTCCTGGTGCTGCAAGCCTTCGCCGGCCAGGGTCGTTCGTCCTGCCGTCCCGCCAAGCAGAAAACCCCGCGTGCGCATATCGGCCGCGGCCCATATCAGGTCACCGATGCGCTGGAAGCCGAACATCGAGTAATAAATGAAAAACGGGATCGTGTTGATCCCGTGATTCGAGTATGCGGTTCCAGCGGCGATAAACGAGCTGATCGATCCCGCCTCGGTGATTCCTTCCTCAAGGATCTGTCCATCCTTCGCCTCTTTGTAATAGAGGAGTGTGTCCATATCCACCGGCTCGTAAAGCTGGCCGACGCTGGAATAAATTCCCACCTGGCGGAACAGCGCTTCCATACCGAAAGTGCGTGCTTCATCGGGAATAATGGGCACAATTAACTTGCCAATCTCCGGATCGCGCAATAGTTTCGCCAGGAGTCGTACGAACACCATCGTCGTTGAAGCTTCGCGGCCCTCAGTGCCCTTGTAGAACTCTTCAAAATGAGACTCGGAAACCTGTTTGATCGGCTTGGAGCGCACCTTGCGCTCGGGCATGTAGCCGCCTAATTGCTTGCGGCGCTCCTGCATGTAGCGAATTTCGGGGCTGTCGTCAGCAGGCCGATAGAACGGCGCACCGTGTAGCTCTTCATCGGAAAGCGGAATCCCAAAACGCGACCGGAACATACGCAACTCGTCATCGTTCAGCTTTTTCTGCTGGTGCGTTATGTTCTTGCCTTCGCCGGCTTCACCCAGACCATATCCTTTGATCGTCTTTGCCAGGACGAGGGTCGGCGCGCCGGTGTGTTCCATCGCCGACTTGTATGCAGCGTGGACCTTGATCGGATCATGTCCGCCGAGCCGCAGACGCGAAAGCTGATCGTCGGAAAGATGCTCGACCATTCGCAACAGCCGCGGATCGCTGCCAAACAGGTTCTGGCGGAAGTAAGCCCCGCTTTCCACGAAGAATTTCTGATATTGACCGTCGGTAATTTCGCCGAGACGCCGGACCAACAGACCGTCACGGTCGTTTTGAATCAGGCTGTCCCAGTCGCTGCCCCAGATCACCTTTATCACATTCCATCCGGCGCCGCGGAAAATGGCCTCGAGCTCCTGAATGATTTTTCCGTTGCCGCGAACCGGCCCGTCCAGCCGCTGCAGATTGCAATTGATCACCCAGATCAAGTTATCGAGTCTCTCTCGCGAAGCCAGCGTGATTGATCCCAAGGACTCGGGTTCATCCATTTCGCCATCGCCGAGGAAGGCCCAGACCTTGCCACCAGTGCTGGTTTTAAGCCCACGATTTTCCAGATACCTGATGAAGCGCGCGTGATAGATAGACTGGATTGGTCCCAAACCCATGCTGACTGTGGGGAACTCCCAGAAATCCGGCATCAGCCAGGGATGTGGGTAAGACGAAAGTCCACCGCCGGGCTTCAGTTCCCGGCGGAAATTTTCCAGCTTCTCTTTAGGCAGCCGTCCTTCAAGGAAAGCCCGCGAGTACATCCCGGGCGCGGCGTGGCCCTGGAAATAAACAATGTCGCGATCGCCGTTCTCGGTGCGTGCCCGTAGGAAATGATTGAATGCGACTTCGTATAGGTTGGCGGCGGAGGCGTAAGTCGAGATATGCCCGCCAATGCCATTTTCTTCCTTGTTGGCGCGTACCACCATCGCCATGGCATTCCAGCGCACCAAGCTTTTGATCCGCCGCTCCATGTCCTGACTTCCTGGAAATGGGGCCTGCTGGCGAACGGGAATTGTGTTCTGGTAGGGGGTTGTCGCGACGAAGGGAAGATTGACTCCTGCGGCCCGCCGAGCATGTAACGAAAGCTGCTGCAGTAACCGTCCGGCGCGCTCGGGCCCGCCTTTGGAAAGGACGTAATCGAGCGAATCGAGCCATTCGCGTGTTTCCAGGACTTCCAATCCGTCGTTGTTTCTGGTCGCTTCGGCCGCTTGCTGCGGTTCTGCTAATACTGGGGTCTGTGCCAAGTCTGGCTTCTCCACGCTGTTGATGGGAACTTCCCATGATAGAAGATTCTCGAAATTTTTGCTGCTCTGTACACAACCTGCTCCGCGCACGCAGAAAAAGTTTCGTGCGGCGCGCCCGTCTTCCGGATCATCCAACTGTTACAAGTTACTTCAGGAGAATTCCGTATGCCGAAGCAAAGCAGCGCCTCCGTGAACCACAAAGGGCACAATGCCGAACCCCGCGTTCATCAGCGTGGGCCCCAGATCCAGCAATACGGCACCGTTACACACTCATTCCATCTCGAGCTCGAACAACCTGTGCGCCTTGAAATGACCGAGCAGCTAAACCAGTTGCTGGCCGATTCCATGACTTTGCGTGATCTCTACAAGAAAGCTCATTGGCAAGTTGCAGGTCCCACTTTTTATCAGCTTCATCTTTTGTTCGACAAACACTTCAGCGAGCAAGTTGAAGTCGTGGATGGAATCGCCGAACGGATCCAATTGCTCGGTGGGCTGGCGATCGCGATGGCCCATGATGTCGCTGAGACGACCCAGATCGAGCGTCCTCCACGGGGACGGGAAGAGGTACCGGTAGTCCTCTCGCGCCTGCTGGACGCTCACCAGGTGATCATTCGGGACTGCAGGAAGTTGGCTGAGCGTTCTGCGACTCTCGGAGATCAAGGTACAAATGACCTGGTTGTGAGCGATGTGCTACGCGCCAACGAACTGCAGGCGTGGTTCCTGAGTGAACACTTGGTTGACGCTCCGCTAGTGCATGGAGAACAGAAACTCTCCAGTGCGGCAGATTGAGACACCGTTCAGTTCACCCCCATATCGAGAGACTAAACGCGGTCTTGATGGTGTGTGGGTCAGAGACCGATAGGCTGGGTGTCGGTAGCGTCACCTCCCACCCAAGGCTTGTTGCAGTGACTTACGTGCCCACCCCTAACAGGCAGCCCGGCTTGGAGTCCAGCCCATTTGTGGCCGAAACCTAGATTTGCTTGCATGAGCACGCATTTGCTCAAAATAGACACATTCTGTTACAAATTCGGAACAACTTGGGTTAACCTCGGCGTAAGCTGTCAGAAGCTTAGGAGTAAGTTGATGTGGCGGTTTCCGTAAAAAGCACAGCTTTGGCAAGCGAATTTTGCGGTGCAAGTGATTGAGCAGAAAAGGGGCAACTAGATGATATCCGCGGGCCTGAATCTTCGCGTTTTGCGCGAGAAACTGGGCTTGACCATGCGGGATGTGGAAACCGCGAGTGAGCGCTTGGCCCGCAAACATAGCAATAACGAAGAGTACTTCATCCCCATTAGTCGGCTGTCAGATATCGAAACCAAAGGTTTAATTCCCAGCATTTACCGGCTGTATTCGTTATGCGTTATCTATCGGCGTGATTTCCGAGAGCTTCTCGGTTGGTATGGCATAAGTTTGGACATAGCAATTTCCGATCTCGAGACCTGCGCCCCTCCCCGTTCCCACTTTTCTAGAGCGCTGAGAAATACGGACGTGGTACAGATGCCGGTGCGCATGGATCCCAGCTTTGATCCCCGCAAGACCTCTAATTTTGGCAGGCTGGTCGAGCAGTGGGGAACAGTCCCGCTGATCTATCTAGACCAGCTCTCGAAAATTGACTTCACCTATGGCTACATTGGAAGTGAAGATCTGACTATGTATCCAATCCTTCCGCCCGGAAGCTTCGTCCAAGTGGACGAGACCAGAAGTAAGGTCGTCGAAGGCGGTTGGCGCTCGGAATACGAACGCCCTATCTATTTCATAGAAACCCGCGATGAATACGTTTGCTGCTGGTGCACCCTCACTCGCGAGGAAATCATTCTGCAGGCCCACCCGCTTTCCCCGGTAGCGCCCAGAGTCTTGAAGTATCCGCAAGAAGCTGAAGTCCTTGGGCAGGTGGTGGGTGTGGCTATGAGGCTCGGCGAGTGGCGTTCCGTTCCCGACTCTTCTCCAGCCCCAAAAGAGCGTGCAGCACTGAACTGAGGTGGCGGGCGGATCCGGCCCCAGGATTGCTCGGCAGCAAGTCCTGCTGTTTCCGCGCCAGACCCTGCAGATACTGCTCAGGATCCAAGCCCACCTGTCGCGTAGTAGTTTCGACATCCGCCAGCAGTTCCCGCAGTGGTGTGGACAGAACCTCTGAAACCGCTTCTCTGTGTGCGGTTATAAGTGCTGTTTTTGCAGGAGTTTCCCCGTACACCTTGCTGAATCCCCAGTGGGAATATCCGCCCTTCGACTCTCGTAGGCCGGCCAGGTACTCCAACTTTCGCAAGTAGCCCGCTACTGCCTCGAGCGTGGTGCGCGAGAGGTCTTCGAAGGCGGATTTGAAGGTCATTTTCGTTACGTTTTTGGAAACTTTAAATAAATTATCGCCGCCGCGCGGCGAGGCGTCCGCCGCCACATTATCACGGTGCAACCTCTACTTCAACCAGGAGTTTCGCCGTGAAGAAAACATTGCTATTGCTTGCCGCCGCTTGGATCGTTTTGTCTGCAACGGTTCCGCCGGTTATCGCCGGGGGAAACCCGCTTTGTCCTCCACGCCTGATCTGTCGTGCGCAATAGATCCAGAATGGGCAATAGATCAACAAAACGATTGTGGGCTGCCGGGAGAGAAGTTAGTATTCCGGTAGTCCATGCTTTTTCTTAGATACTACCTTTGGATTGCTCCGCACGTCCTGTTGGTCTTGTTTCTGGTCCGCTCTCTTCGGCGGGGACTACATCGGCGACTCCCGATCTTTTTTAGCTTCGTTGTCTTTGAGTTCCTTCAGTTCCTGGGGCTGTTCGCAGTAAGTCGCGTTATCGCACCCTCGTCAACCGAGGTCTATCGCGTTGTGCTCGTTTCCGGAGTGGCGATAAGCACCTGCCTGGCGTTGGGCGTTATCTACGAACTGGCCGACGACCTGCTCTTTTCTCGTTTGTCCCTTACGGGAATATTGCGGCCTCTGCTGCGCTGGAGTGCCGTCGTTCTCTTGCTGCTCGCCGCAGTTGCCTGCGCTACACTTCCCGGAGTTGGTGTCCAACGGGTCGCGAACATCTTCCAATCTGTCGATTTCGCTTCCAGCTTGCTGAAAACCGGTCTGATGCTGTGCCTCTTCCTTTTTTCGGGTGCCCTGCGTATCTCTTGGCGAAGCCCATCCGCTGGAGTGGCGCTGGGTTTTGGGATCGCGGCCAGTCTTGAACTTGCGACTGCGGCCCTGCGTGCGTATTTCGGCAAGAGTAGTTTTATTGCGGTGGACGTCGCACAGATGGTTGCTTACCACATTGGCGTCGTTGTCTGGCTTGTGTATGTTTGGCTACCCGAACGTGCGCCTAAGTTTGCCGGCAGCGGCCTGCCGAAATCTGAAATTGAGTTTTGGAACCACGAGTTGCAAAGGATGGTGAGGCGATGAATCTTGCACTTGTTCTTGCTGTTGTCGGCGTTCTCGCACTGTTTTTGATCATTTACTTAGCAAGACGCCATCACGGCGGCGAAGGCGATCTTGACGCGCTGGCCGCCCAATTGCGCCCCATTGACGTTGACGCGTTTCGGAACCTGATTGACGAGCGCGAAGAGGCGTTCCTCCGCGAACAGCTTCCCGGGAAAGAATTCCGGCGCATTCATCGCGAGCGAACTCTCGCGGCGGTTGAATACGTCAAATGCGCCGCCCAAAACGCGGGTATTCTCATCCGTCTGGCCGAGGCGGCCAGGCGGGCCCCCGATCCTGCGGTTTGTGCCGCGGCTGAGTTGCTGGACAACGCCCTACGGCTGCGCCTTCAAGCATTCCAGGTTGTACCTCAACTTTATTTGGGGCTGCTAGTCCCGCGCACCGCGCTCGCGCCTCGCTTTGTGGCAGATGGGTACGACACTCTAACCCGACAGGTAGTCATGCTTGGGTGTTTGCAGTTTCCAACCCGGGGTATGTCAGCTGCTTTGTGACCTTAATGTTTAGCGAGAACCATGATCACCAGAACAACGGGAAGGTAGATTACTGAGGCGTGCAGAAGGCGGCTGGCCCGTACTTTCGAAGCCGACGTCATGAGACGTAGCACAGGGTAGAGAAGAAATATCCCGGCCAGCAGCATGGCGGCGGCGTATGCGGTTCCCGCCCGGCCCAGGATTGTCACCGCCGTCATGCAGACCAGAACCACGGCAAAGGCTGCGATCTCACCTCGCGTGAAGCGTGAATCCAGATCAAACCGTGGCAGCATGCGGTACC
>WNGL01023837.1_pt1 | contig 11796 bp, 6 predicted proteins | sample 5400591 | NCBI WGS metagenome assembly WNGL01 (sample SAMN13153377, study PRJNA577476) | soil metagenome | isolation source: 80 cm soil or saprolite under Garry oak tree replicate 1 | place: USA:California | collected 2016-06-15
GCCACCGCTCGCCCTCGTCGAACTCACCCAGCCACACCATCGTGCCGGCGAGCGTCATCAGCGCGGGTGCGATCACCGGTTCCGTGCCCCAGCCGTACCGTTCGGCGAGCGCGATCGCCTCGCGGCAGCGCCGCTGGGTCGTGGCGAACGAATCCATCTCCGGCATGTCAGCACTATGGAAGATATACGCGAAAGCGAGCTGCGCCAGGCAGCCGACTTCGAGGTAGGGGCGGCCGATCTTCCGCGCCAGGACGGCACCCTCCCGAAGGTGGCGTTCAGCGTCTGGCAGCCCGAGCGTCCACGCCTCGGCGGTCCCCAGGTTCATCAGCGCTACCGCTCGCAGGTCGCTGCCCAGGGCGATGTCCTCGTCGGACGGCCCGGTTACCGGGGAGTCAAGGAACCTGACGTGCTCGATGACGCCAGCCAGGTGACCGCGCCGCCTGGCCAGCGCCAGCTGCAGCGACGCGATCGCCACCCCAAGGCGGCGCCGGCGATCGGGCGGCGTCGCCCGGACGTGCGCCTCGGCGACGGCGAGGTGGGCGGCCGTCCCGTCCAGGCGCCCCTGGGCGAGGTCACCCATCGCGCGCACCAGCGCCAGCTCGGGGTGATCTGCGCCCGGCGGGAAGGCTCGCACCAGCGCCTGCATGGTCTGCGCCTGCCCGTCGAGGGTCAGGCTGAACGAATGGTCGGCCAGCAGCCGGGCCGCATCAGCCCAGCCGCCCGCGGCCTGCGTATGCCGGATGGCGTCGACCACCTGGCCCTGCCGGACATACCACTCCGCGGCCCGCCGGTGCAGCACCGGCACTTGGTCGGGCAGCGTCCGGCGCAGCTCCAGCCGCAGGAAATCCGCCAGCAGGCGGTGGTAGCGGAACCAGGCCCGCTCGGGGTCCAGCGATTCGACGAACGCGTTGGCGTCCTCGAGGTCCAGCAGGATCCGTTCCGAGCCAGGCCGACCGGTCAGCACATCGGCCAGCTCGCCGTGGACGCGGTCGAGCAGGGAGGTGCGCAGGAGCAGATCCTGGACGTCGGGCGGCTGGCGATCCAGCATCTCGGCGAGCAAGTACTCCGCGACCGTGCGGTCGCTGCCGGAGAACTCCGCGACGAACCGCTCCGGGTCGGGGTGACCGGTCAGGGAGATCACCGCGAGCCGCAGTCCCGCGGCCCACCCCTCGGTCCGCTGGTGCAGCAGCGCCGCCCCCGCCGCGGACAGCGCGATACCCGAGGCATCAAGCAGCTCGCCGGTCTCGCGCTCGGAAAAGCGCAGATCCGCCGCGCGGATCTCGGCCAGCTCGCCGGCCAGGCGCAGCTGATGCAGCCGCAGCCGCACATCGTGACGCGTGGTCAGTATCGCGTGCACCCGCGGGGGAAGGTTCGTCAGCAGCCGGGTCAGCTGAGCGAGTGCTTCTGGCGACGTCAGCTCGTGGAGATCCTCAATAACCAGCGTGACGCCGCTACGAGCGTCGGCGAGCTCCGACAGTACCCGGTCGACCATCGCCGGTGCGTTGAAGTCGGGTGTCGCTGCTGGCAGTTCCGCGCCGCTGCTGGTACCGGTGACGTGACGGACCGCGTCGTGCAGGGCCAGCCAGAACTGCTGGGCGTCTTGCTGGTCGCGCTGCATCTGCAGCACGGCGAGCCGGCCCGACTGCCCCGGACGGTCGGCCCAGGAGCGCAGCAGCGACGTCTTCCCGCTGCCGGCCGGAGCCGAGATGATCGTCACCTTCCGCGTCGCCGCGCGATCCAGGGCGGCGACGAGATCACCCCGGTCGATCAGCCGGGGAGCTGCTGGAGCCACCGTCAAAGGCCCGCCTTGGTATCGACGCCTGACACCCCTGGCGCCGGTCACGCAGTCCGGGCACCTCCTGCCTCGGTACCAGGCCAGCGCGCGTGCTGTCAACCGCGCGCGAACCCTCAGTTCCGCTGCACTCTCATGCACGCACCGTCTCGGCCCCGTCGTGCGTTGTCCCGGTGCGGCGAATCACCACGATCAGGTGATGGCCTTTCACCTGGCTGGCGGCAAGCCTGAGGACGTTCCGAAAGCTGGCACGGCCGCCAGGGGACGTGCTCCTAGACCCCAGGGAGATACCGTGACATCACCAGCCTCCGGCGCAGGCAGCGCCCCCGACCCGCCCGGCTACGCGCCCATCCCGCAGTCGGCGCCGGGCCCGCCATCCGCGACCGGGCGTGCGGCCTCACCCGGCGCCACGGCCGCCGGCGGCGGCGGCCGCCTGGGCCTGGCTCTGCTGGTCATCGCCACCGCCCAGCTCATGGTCGTGCTCGACGCCACCATCGTCAATGTGGCGTTGCCGCATGTGCAGCGGGCGCTTGGCTTCTCCGGAACCGGCCTGGAGTGGGTGGTGAACGCCTACGCGGTCACCTTCGGCGGCCTGCTCCTGCTCGGCGGCCGCGCCGGTGACATTTTTGGCCGGCGGCGGGTGTTCGTCTTCGGGCTGCTGCTGTTCTCCGCGGCGTCGCTGCTCGGCGGGTTCGCCACCAGCCAGTGGTGGCTGCTTACCGCGAGGGCGGTACAGGGCGTCGGCGGCGCGGTGATCGCGCCGACCGCGCTGGCGCTGATCACCACCAACTTTCCCGAAGGCGGGGAACGCAACAGGGCGTTCAGCGTCTACGCGGCGATGGCCGGGGCCGGCAGCGCGGTGGGTCTGCTGCTGGGCGGCATACTGACCACCTACGTGTCATGGCGGTGGTGCTTCTTCGTCAACGTCCCGATCGGGATCGTGGTGGCGACCGCCGCGCCGCGCGTGCTGGCCGAATCGCCCCGCCGGCCGGGCCGGGTCGACGTGGCCGGCGCGGTCACCGGCACCGGCGGCGTCGCGCTGCTGGTCTACGGCCTGTCCAAGGCCGCCACCGGGGCTGACGGCATATCGCACTGGGGTGACGTGCAGGTGCTGGCGTCGCTAACCGCGTCCGTGGTGCTTCTCGTCTCGTTCGTGCTGATCGAAAGGCGCAGCTCGCGCCCGCTGCTCCCGATGCGGGTACTCGCCGACCGCAACAGGTCGGGTGCCTACCTGATCATGCTGTGCGTCGCCACCGGACTGTTCGGCCTGTTCTTCTTCCTCACCCTGTTCATCCAGACCGTCCTCGGCTACAGCGCGGTCCGGGCGGGCATCGCCTACCTGCCGTTCGCCGTCGGGGTCGTAATCGCCTCCGCGCTTGCCTCTCAGCTGGTGGCGCGGATCGGCCCACGGCCGCTGATCGTGGCCGGCTCCGCCATGGTCGCAGGCGGGATGTTCTGGTTCTCCAGGCTGACCGAGCACGCCGGCTACGCCAGCCATCTGCTCGGCCCGCAGCTCGTGAGCTCGTTCGGGCTCGGCCTGGTGTTCGTCCCGCTGGCCCTGGTCGCCCTGCACAACGTGGCCGAACAGGACTCCGGTGTCGCCTCCAGCCTGCTCAACACCGCCCAGCAGGTCGGCGGCGCGATCGGGCTCGCGCTGCTCGGCACCGTCGCCTGGACGGCCGTCGCGAACAGCGTCAGGACTCAGGTCGCGCACGCGGCGGCGGCCGCCGCGAAGGCGGGCCAGCCCTTGCCGAAGCCGGGCACCCCCCCGCCTGCGTCCATCTACGACCACGCCCTGACGGTCGGCTTTTCCCGTGCGTTCCTGGTTGCCGCGGGGATCGGGCTGCTCGCCCTGCTCATCGCGATCGCCACTATCCGGATCAGCCGCCAGGAACTGGCCGGCGCCGTGCCCGCGCCGCAAGAGGCGGCACCGCAGCCCGCGGCATTGCAGCCGGGGACTGTGCAGCCTGAGGACCGAGCCGCCCTCGCCGCGGCGGCCCGTCCATGCCGGTTCTGCTAGCCGGCGGACGCCGCGACTGCGAAGGTGAAGCGGCCAGCAAGGAGCTGTCACCCTCGGGTTTGTCCCGGTGCGCGGCGGAAGGCGACCGGGCAGGCGAGGTGGGGCACCGGGGTCTGGATGAGCGCCGTCCGTAGTGCCGGGGTGGGGCGGTCAGGCCTGGTGATGAAGGTGGCGGCGAGCGCCGCGGCGCAGGCGAACGCTGCCGCGCAGATCCAGCTGACCTGGGCGAAGCTGGACCGGAATTGCGCCGGGTCGGCGTAGGCCGCACCGGTCAGGCCGGTGATGGGCGGCAGTGCGGCGATCCAGAGCAGGCCCGCGACCCGCGCCACGGCGTTGTTCACCCCGGAGGCCAGGCCGGCCAGGGAGTCGGGGGCGGAGTTCATCGCGCTCGCGGTCAGGGGCGGTATGAGCGACGCCAGGCCAAGGCCGAATAGCACGGCCAGCGGGAATACGGACGTCCAGTAGCCGGCGTGGGAGCCGATGCGCACGGCGAGCATGGACGCAACCGCACACATCAGGCATCCCGCCACGAGTGGCGGCCGGGGGCCGATCCGCTGAGCCAGCCGGCCGCTGGCTCCGGACAGCAGCACGGTCATGACGGTGACCGGCACCAGCGCCGAGCCGGCCACCACCGGGCTATAGCCGGCGATGATCTCCAGGGCGGGGATGAAGACGAACGCGAAGCCGCCAAGGGCGCCGTTGACGACGAAGGTGACGGCATTGGCGGCGCGGAACTGCGCCGGAGCGAAGATCGCCGGCGGGAGCATGGGATGGTTCCCGCGCCGTTCGGTGACGACGAAGGCGGCCGAGGACACCACGGCGAGCGCCGCGGCCGCGGCGAACTGCGGCGAGGTGACGCCCGCGCCAGGCAGGACGATGATCGCGTAGGTGATCGTGGCCAGTGCGGCGACGCCGGCCAGCGCGCCGGGCCAGTCGGCGCTCCCGGAGGCCGACGTGTCCCGGGATTCGGGAACGTGCCGCCGCGTCACCCGTGCGGTCACCGCGGCGACCGGGATGTTGATCAGAAAGATCGCCCGCCAGCTGCCGGCTTCCAGGAGCCACCCGCCGAGGAAGGGCGCGATCGCGGCGGACACCCCGGTGAATCCGGCCCATGTCCCGATCGCGCGGGTGCGGTCGCCGGGCCGGAAGGCCGTCTCGATGATCGCCAGGCTGGCCGGTGTCATCAGCGCGCCTCCGATACCCTGCACGGCTCGCGCGGCGATGAGCCAGCCGATGCCGGGCGCGGCCGCGCACAGCACCGACGCCACGGTGAACCAGCCCAGCCCGGCCAGGAATACCCGCCGCCGCCCCCAGCGGTCGCTGAGCGAGCCAGCCAGCAGGATCAGCGAGGCCAGGGTCAGGGTGTAGCTCGTGACGGTCCATTGCAGGGCCTGGAAGCCGACATGCAGGTTCCGTCCGATCGCTGGCAGCGCGACGGCGACCACCGTGGAGTCGATCCCTGCCACCGACGACCCCATGATCATCGCCGCGACCACCCACCGGCCTTGCGCGGAGCCGTAGGCGAGCAGTCCGCCCGAGCCGGAGCCGTCAGCCGGGCTCAGCTCGCCCGGCTGAGCCCCCGCATCTGGTGTCACCAGGCGGACCTCCATGTCTGCACGGGCAGCATGTCACGAGCGGCTTGGCCGCCGCGGTGCCCCCCCTCTAGATCGTTGATCGGGGTTTGGTGCCTGGTGGGAAGGTCGGGGGGCGAGGCTTTGCGCGTGGTTCGTGACTGACAGGCGAAGGGCGCCCAGAATCGGCGTGTTGACACACGTCCGGACCCTGGAGCCCGTCATGACCGCCGACCTGGACACCCTTCTGATCGCACTGTATGTGGAACTGACCGATCGCATCATCCCCGGGCGGGGGTTTACTCGCAGCGGGCCGGGCCAGCGGCCGGAGGTGACCGATGCCGAGCTGGTCTGCATCGCGGTGGCCCAGGTGCTGCTGCGGTTCGATGACGAGCGGCGCTGGCTGCGCGCTGCGGCCAGGCAGGTCGGGCACCTGTTCCCCCGGCTGCTGTGCCAGTCGGAGTACAACACCCGGCTTAAGGCGGCTGCGCCGCTGATGGAGGCCGCGCTGCGGTGGCTGGCCGATGCCACGCCTGCGACGGCAGAACTGGTCCGGCTGATGGACGCCACCCCGGTCTCGTGCGGGCAGTCCGTGGTCACCGCCCGCCGCTCTGACCTGGCCGGATGGGCCGGGTACGGGTACTGCCCGAGCCATTCGCGCTGGTACTGGGGCAGCAAGCTGCTGCTGATCTGCACCTGCGAGGGGACGGTGACAGGGTTCGGCCTGGCCAACCCCAAGCTGTACGGGGAACGCCAGCAGGCCCGGCAGATGCTCCTGCACCAGCCCGCGAACCGCCCGGCGCCCGGCACCGCCGTGGTCACGGACAAGGGCCTGTCCGGTGGGGAGACCGAGTAGTTCTTCACCAGCCCGGACCTCGGCCTGACCCTGGTCCGCCCGGCCCGCAAGGACGAAAAGCAGCCCCGGCCATTCCCGAACTGGCTGCGGCAGCGCGTCGAGGCGATCATCTGGACCCTGAAGAACCAGCTCGGCCTGGAACGGCACGGCGGCCGGGTCCCTCCGGGCCTGTGGACACGCGTCGTTCAGCGGCTGCTCGCCCTCAACGCGGTGATCTGGCACAACTGGATGATCGGCGCGCCCGTCAAACGATCCCTGATCGCCTATGACCACTGACGCTCCCGACCTCACCAGAAACCCCGATCAACGATCTAGCGGAACTTTCCGGGCTATCCCGTGGTGACGCTCCATTTGCCCAGGTGGGCGGCGGTTCTTGTCGTGTGTGTCTGTAGTACCTAACTCCCGGTCCGGCTCAGCGCCTGGGGGCGTAGGCGTCGAGCCCGAAGATGTCCGGCGAGGCTCGAGAGCAGCGCTCGGACGCTCAGGTGCAAGCCGGCCCGGCCGGCCTCCCGGACCATGAGGCGGGCGGCCATGAGGGCGAGCACGCAGTAAAGGACGTGGACGCGGATCTTGCTCTCGGTGAAGTGGAACATCGGCGAGAAGGAGACGACCTTGGGATCCTTCATCTGGCGGAAGTCGCCCTCGACGCTCTCCTGGGATCGGTACTCGGCGACGATCGTGCTCGTCGCGGCCTGCTCAGTGGTCTTGTCGCTGAACAGGATCCGCTTGCCGAACAGCTCCTCCTCCAGGGCAGCCCGGGCCTCCTCGCCGGTGCCGAAGCTAAGGCGCAGCTCTGCTGGGTCGTTGCCGGTGAGGGTGGTCTTGATCACCCTCGCCACCCAGCGCGGGGCGAGGATGGCGGCGATCTCGGCCTCCACCTTCTCCCTGGCCTTCCGGGTCCTTCCCCGGGCGAGGCGGGCGCTGACCTCGGCGAGCTGGCGATGGGCCTTCGCGAGGGTCTGGTCGAAGCCCCGGGACTGCTTGGCATGCAGGCCGTCCGAGTGGCACACGACAAGGCGACGTTCCTTTCCGAAGACGGCCTTTGCCGTCTCGAAGGCGACGAGGCCGGGGAAGGCCTCCTGGTCGACGACCTGGTAGCGGTCCTTTGGAACGGCGAGCAGCCCGGGGTGATCAGAGGGGGGCAGCGAACCGACGAAGGAGAGCGGTGCGCCGTCGAGCAGCTCGTAGTTGTCGTCTGAGTTCTGCCCGGCGTCGTAGACGAGGGTGAGGCGGTCGCTCTTGCGATCCTGGCCGTCAGGGAGCAGCGCCCCGAAGCGGGCGACGAGCTCGTTGACCATCGCCGGGAACTGGGTGACGTCGGGCTTGTTGCCAGGGTAGGCGTGGCTGACGAGGGGAACGCCGCCGTCGGTGGACACCACGAGCCCGAGCCCGCAGATGCGCAGGTCGCTTCTTTTCTGCTTGGAGTGTCCGCGCTTCGCGATCGGGGCACGCTCGTTGGCCGAGTCGATCCAGGTGGCGAAGTTCGTCATGTCGAGCACGAGGCCCGAGAGGTCGATCGAAAAGGTCTCGACCATGGCCGAGACGATGCGACGCTCGATCTCTTGGATGTCGTCCTCGCCGATCGCGTCCATCGCCTCCCAGAAGCGACGGTGATCGAGTGCCCCGGGAGGAAGGCGCAGCCACCGGTCACAGGCGGTCTTGTCCCACCACTCTGAGAAGGCGAGCTTCGAGCAGGGATCGACCACCCGGTTCAAGGTGGCGAGGGCGATGTAGGTGCCCACCGACGCCCCTGCGTCGCTGCGACGCGCCCCCGCCACCTCGTCGACGATCTCTGCGACGCGAAGACGCCCCAGCAGCCCCCACACCGCTGCGACGTCGCCGAAGGCGAGGTGGCGCGAGCGATCCGGCTCGCCCGGTCCGGCCTCCGAGAGCCGGGCGGCGATCTCCTCGGCAGAGCCCAGGTAGCGCTGGGAGACGATCCGGGGCTTGCCCTCCACCCGGGCGGACTCGGCCAGGTAGTAGTAGGTCTTCCCGTCCTGCTTCTTGCCGACGATGAACGTCATATCTAGGTACTACCAGATCCAGCAACATTTCGCGGCCTCTGAGCAGGACAAACGCGCAGTTCAGCGACCTATTTATGAAGAAACTTCTCGAATGGCCGGAGATCCCCCCAACGGGCTACCCCGGAAACCCCCGCTAGAACAAAGTGGCGCCGCGGAACCAGCCAGCGGCGCAGCACCCCGGCACGGATGCCGGTACGGTTCACGCGCCACCCCCCCGTCCCTTGTGGAGCGGGCGGACTATCCGGCGGGAGATCACAAGACAGTTGCGCCAGACAATCTATGTGGAATCAGCAGACTGCTTCCGCGCAGGAGTAAAGGGCATGACCGAAGGTCTTATAGAACCACGCCGCCCAGCCTGAGTTCCGCAGTTGGTGGACTGTCTAGTCCGCGTTCTGGGGTGAGTGGGCAGGCCAGGACGGCTGATGCACTTAGCGATGCATGTTTCATAGATACATGCATAAGGTCGTTGAGGCTTTCCAGAGCCGGTTTCCCGGCGTATTGTCTAGTCCATGTACCTGCGGTCGACGCCGCGCCGTAACAAGGACGGCAGCGAGGTCCGCTACCTGCAGCTGGCCCACAACGTGTGGGACCCGGCCGCGAAGCGGTCGAAGGTGCAGGTCATCTACAACTTCGGCCGGGAGGAGCCCGCGACCCGGGAGGCGCTGGAGCGGCTGGTCGCCTCCGTCGCCCGTCACCTGGAGCCGGGCAAGGCGAAAGCCATCGCGGCGGAAGCCCTGGAGTTCACCGAGTCCCGGCCGCTGGGCGGCATCCACGTGCTGGACGCGCTGTGGCAGCGGCTGGGCATCGGCCCGGCGATGCGGGAGCTGCTGAAGGGCCGGCGGCTGGATGCCTCGGCCGAGCGGGTGCTGTTCGCGCTGACCGCGAACCGGGCGCTCGCGCCGTCGTCGAAGCTGGCCGCCGCCCGCTGGGCCAGCGAGGACGTGCTGGTCACCGGGCTGCCGGCGACGAGCGACGACGCCTGCTACCGGGCGATGGACTGGCTGCTGCAGATCCGCGAGGCTCTGGAGCAGCGCGTCTTCGACCGGGCCGCCGAGGTGCTCGGCCTTGAGGTCGACCTGCTGTTCTTCGACACCACCTCCACGTACTTCGTGACGGAGGAGGCCGACGTCCCCGTCGCCCGCGACCAGCAGGGCAACCCCGTTCCGGGCGGTGCCGGGGAGGCAGGCAACGGCCGGGAGGCCGGGTTCCGGACCTGGGGAAAGTCCAAGGACCACCGTGACGACCTGCCCCAGATCGTCATCGGCATGGCCGTCACCCGGGACGGCATCCCGCTGCGCGTGTGGTGCTGGCCCGGGAACACCGCCGACTCCGCCCTGATCCGCCAGGTCAAGGACGACATGCGCCACTGGTCCCTGTCCCGGGTCGTGTGGGTCGCCGACCGCGGCTTCACCTCCGCGGAGAACCGCCGCTACCTGCGCCGGGGCGGGAACCACTACATCATCGGCGAGCGGCTCCGCTCCGGCTCGCCCGAGGCGGCCGCCGCCCTCTCGCGCCAGGGCCGCTACCAGGAAGTCGCCGCGAGCCTGCGGGTCAAGGAAGTCCGCATCGCCGAGGACGAGCGGTTCGTCATCTGCCACAGCCCTGAAGGGGCCGAGCGGGACGCCGCGATCCGCGCCCGGATGATCACCCAGCTCAAGGAGCTCATCGACGGCACCGACGCCCTCGCCAAGGACAAGCGGGCCGAGCTGCGGGGCGTGATCTCGACCAAGCCGGGCCTGAACCGGTACCTGCGGGTCACCCCCGGCGGCCTGCTCAGGATCGACGCCGCCCGGGCGAAGGCCGAGGAGAACCTCGACGGCAAGTACCTGCTGCGCACCTCCGACCCGAAGATGACCGCCGAGGACATCGCCCTGGGCTACAAGCAGCTCCTGGAAGTCGAGCGCGGCTGGAAGGACATGAAGCAGGTCATCGACCTGCGGCCCGTCTACCACCGCAAGGAAGAGCGCATCCGCGCCCACGTCATCTTGTGCTGGCTCGCCCTCCTGCTCGCCCGCATCGCCGAGAACGCCTGCGCCGCCACCTGGCCCGAGCTGCGCCGCCAGCTCGACCGGATCCAGGTCGGCGCCTTCACCGGTCCCGCCGGAACCTTCCGCCAGCGCACCGAGATCAGCCCAGCCCAGGCCGCCGTCCTCGGACAGCTCGGCATCGACCCGCCCCCGAAGATCTACCAGCTAACCCCAGCCGCAACCCGCTGACCAGCGGAAACACACGGCCTAGATACACGCCCTCCACCCAGGAAGCGGCGCATTCCCGCACGTCAGACACCAGATTCGCCGATCAGCCCGCTACACAACTGCGGAACCCAGGCCCAGAACTGGACCATCTGCGCGCATACCGAATCCGCGGTGATTGAGGGGCCAGCCCTGTAATCGGCGATCCGGTCGCACGCCAGGCTCAAAGCCGATCACGCGCTGTCACTGACGCCGGTCCCGCCCTGAGCGCAAGTACCCGCCGTTCTGCTCGCTCAGTGGACCCGGGGCGCTCGTGAGTTGAGCCGCGCAGATCCGGGGAATCTGGCGTATTACGGTCTCCGCTTGCGTCTTCGGAGTCGCTCTGCAGAATGCTCCTGGCTGGCCGCAGGCCGCGGAGTACTTCAGGTCACGGCTTGACCGATGGCAAGTAGGTTGCCCTCGCTGTCCTTGAACCAGGCGGCCTTCTCCCCGACGCCCCCCTTGCTGGGATAGTTCCCTTCGACCTCGGCAATCCCGTTGACCGTCTCGAGTCCCGGCACGCCGTATTCCTGCGACGATCACGCCGCGCTCGCGAAGCTCCGCGATTGCCTCCTCGAGGTCGTCGACCTCCCACGCCATCTGCGTGTGATCTCCGGCAGCGGCCCCGGCGGATTCGAAGAGCGCGAACTCGCCATTACCACACCGGTAACGAAGCCCGCCAGGGCGCTCCTCGACGGGCTCAAGACCCAGCTTCTCGGCATAAAACGATCTGGCCCGCCTGAGATCTTGGGCCGGAATCCTTGACGCGACGTTGCCTTCCGCGAGCACAGTCATCTCCGTCCTTCCATCTCGGCGCGTTGTCACGGGTAGCTCAGTTGCTCGTCCCAGTCCATCGGCCGGCCCTCCCGCGTCAGGTCGAACAGATTCCACAGCGGCTCGAGGGTGCCGACGCTTCGGTGGTCCTGACCCGGGTCGGCTGGGGCGTAGGTGAGCTCCGCCCCCCAGAAATGACGGATCATCGCGCCGTCGCGGTGAAAGACGTTGAGCATCGGCATCTGCCATCCCTCCCCGTCCTCACCGAGGTAGTCGCGGTTATACGTGTTGCCGGCCGAGGACAGCAGTCGCAGGTGCCGCCAGCCCCGCTCCTTTCCGAAGGTGAGCAGGCGCGCCGGCGAGGTCTTCGCGACGACGGCAAGATTGAGCCGCTGGCTGACATGCCCCGCGGCGCCGTCGAGCTGATCCAGCAGCGCGACGCAGGACGGGCACGGGCCCTCCTCCAGCGGCAACAGTGCCGTTTCACCGCCGGCCGGCCCCGGACGCGGTCCCTTGTACCCCCGCGGG
>WNGL01023353.1_pt1 | contig 11793 bp, 12 predicted proteins | sample 5400591 | NCBI WGS metagenome assembly WNGL01 (sample SAMN13153377, study PRJNA577476) | soil metagenome | isolation source: 80 cm soil or saprolite under Garry oak tree replicate 1 | place: USA:California | collected 2016-06-15
GCCGCGGCGGCTGTGCCCCTGCCCACCCAAGCCTGGCCGCCGCGGACCTGCGCCCAGCCGATCGCCGGGATCGAGCCGGAGACGGCCAGCACAACCGCTCCCGCGATCCGCAGCCCCGCCCGGGATCGCAGGCCGAGCGCGGCGCCCAGCACGTTGCTCATAGCCACGTCACGGTTGGGCGCGGCGCCGAGTTTCACCGGCGCGTGAACAGCCCGGGCCGCGACGCCAGCCGGGCCGTAGCAGCCGGTGCCTGGGCCCGCCCGCGGTGCCGAAGACTCGCCACAGAACCGCGGGCCTCCAGGCCCGCGACCCGTCCCGGATCATCGGCTGGCAGCACGCCGCCGGGCGCCCTCGACGGCAAGCCCGCCCACGGGTGGCGCAACCCACAAGATCCCGGATCTACCTTGAGCCGGACCTGCGGCAAGATCGGCTGCTGCGACAGCTCGCCGCACCGGCACGCCTCCGCGCACGCGGCCAGCGCACCGCATCCGATCGCCCGTTCTGCCGAGCCGGGAGAGGACTGGAGCTGGTGCTACCTCGACAATGTGGCGTTTGTGGTGACCAGGCGATGACACTGCCCGAGCTGCGCCTGGCTGACTGGCGGGCAACGAAGAACACCCTGCACCTGTACTGCCAGATCCTCGGCAAGATCAAGCTGGCCACCACGTACCGCGCAACCACCGGTGGAGCGTCCCGCCGTATGTCGACGTCCGCGGCCTGACCACCCGGCGGCTGCATCACCGCGGAACCCACGGGCCTGCACCAGGTACACGAGCCCTTCTGCGGCCAGCACCCGCACCGCCTTGCGTGCCGCATCCCCGGATGAACTGGGCGCAGTACCCCAAAGCCCCGAATTCCAGCGGGCGCCGGTATTTCGAGCCTATGCACGAGGCGGCCACGACCTTACCCTGCTACTACACCCCCGGATGGAAGTAAAGGGGGGAAACCATGGAAGGTCATCTTCTGGATTCTCTGGGCAGTGGGCTATGTGGCGATCTTCACCCTTGTGGTGATCTTCGCCCGGAGGTATTGGGCCCAATGCCGCAGAGCCGGATTTGATCAGCGGGACTCGGGCCAGAGCGGGTACCCAGGCTCCACCGGCAGCTACTACGGCACCGACGCAGGCCACGGGCACGGCCACAGCGGCTGGGGCGGCGGCCACGGGGGCGGCGGCGGCCACAGGGGTGGTGGCGGTGGCGGCGGGGGCCACGGGGGCTAGCGCCGAGACGCACCGTGGATGTCGGAACCCAAGGATGTTGGACACGCGGCGTCATCCTTGCTATGCCCTCAGCCACCAGTCGCGCCAGGACTCGCGACCATCGCGGCCTCGACGGCCAGCAGGACGGCGGCGAGGAGGGCTGCTGTCCACCTGCCGCGCGGCCGCGCCGGTCATGGCTGGCTGCCCGTCTTCCTGCCCGCGGCCACGACCGCCAGTTTCATATGAACATTCCGCCGCCGATAGCGGCGGCGACGCGGGCGGGAAGCGTGAACCCGAGGGCAAGGACATAGGGGCCGCTCAGAATCAGTGCAAGCCCCACCGGCACCCACCGCAGAGACTTCGCTGGGTCACGCCGAACAACACCCTCAGCCCGGCTATCACCCCGCACGTCAACAGGCCGACTAGCGTGAGCCTGATGAAGGCCAGACCGCGAGGGTCATCATGGCAATCAGCGTGGCCGCTGGCGGCCCTGCAGTCCAAGCTCCCGCGCGGTCGCCCACCAGCACCGAGAGCGGCAGCATGGTCACCTTCTGGCCGCGCACCGAGGCCAGGTAGTCGCGGGCGATCGCCACCCCGCACCCAATGGAGGGCAGCTGGACCGGCACGGCGCCGCGCGGGTCGTGCGCCGGGTGGCCCGCCGCGCCGGGATCCCCAAGCCGGTAGGGCCGCACACCCTGCGGCACGCGTTCATCACCGCCGCCCTCGACGCCGGCGTGCCGCTTCGCGACGTCCAGGAAGCCGCCTCGCATGCCGACCCGCGCACGACGATGCGCTACGACCGCGCCCGCGGCAGTCTCGACCGGCACGCCACCTACATCGTCGCCGCCTACCTCGCCGGTGCCGCCCGGTAGGCATTGAGTGCCCCGAAAAGACTCCGCCTGGCCGCACCGCAGCGGCCAGGCGGAGCCCGGGTCGCAATGGCGGCAGCCCCGGCGCCGTAACCGACGGTGACCCAAATTGTGATCACGAACCGCCGTTCTGCATCGTCTCGCTGGCCGCTGGGCAAGTGGTGCATTGCGCACGTGAATGGCTTATATGCGCGCCCGGCCCGGATGGCCTGCTGCCCGTTCGCCGTCGGGCCAGCGCGGCATGGCACCGGCCCGCTGCCGCGCAACGGTTGGGCCGGCTGCGTCGTCTCAGAGCCGTGGGTGGTTTGTGGGGTGGCGGCCTGGCCGGCCGCGCGGCATGGCGGGCCGGCCGCGTTGTGTTGCTGATTGCGGTCGCCGGCGTGGCCGCGGTGGCTGGCTGCGGCGTTCAGCATCCGCACGCCGGGGTCCGCCCCTCGGCGAGCCTGCAGGGTTCCGGCGGGTGGAAGCCGGTCGGTTACGCCGGGATCAAGGTCGACATTCCCGCCTCCTGGCCGGTGGTGAACCTCGGCACCGATCGCACCGCTTGCTTCAGCTACAACGGCCCCGCCCTCTATCTCGGCTGGGACGCCGACGTCCCGTCCTGTCCTGCCTCACCGGCGCGGTCTCCGGCCGGGATCGTGGAGCTGGCCCAGCTGTCTGCCACTTCCTATGCCGCCGCCCGGCCGATGGGCGCCCCGGTCACCGTGCACGGGCAGGCCGGCTACCCGGTCAAGGGCCCGAAGATCTTGGCCTTCCCCGGCCTGGACCTGCTGGTGCTCCTTGAGGCATCCGACCAGGCCACCGACCGGCACATCCTGGACAGCCTCCGGCAGGCGGGTCCGATCCCCACGCCAAGCCCCGCACCGGCCCTCACCCCGGTGTCGGCGATGGGCCTAGCCAGGGCAGGTGCCGGATGGGCGCTGACCGGCCAGGGCCTGTTCGCCACCGGCACCGACGGGCGCCGATGGGCGAACATCACCCCGCCGGGAGTGCGCCCCGGCCGCGTCAGCGGCGTGTTCTTCCTCGACGCCCGGCACGGGTGGGCCGCGGCCGGCGTCCGGCCCGGCCCGCAGCACCCGCCGAGCGAGGTGATCTACCGCACCGCCGACGGGGGCGCCCGGTGGCAGGCCACCCAGTTGCCGCTGCCGACGCAGCGGTACTACGACACCGGCTTCGTGGACTGGGCCAGCGCCGACCTGGCCTTCACCGGCCCGCTGCACGGCTGGATCGAGCTGCCCCGTGCCACCAACACCAGCCATAGCGAGGCGGTGCTCTACCGCACCGCCGACGGCGGCCGCTCCTGGGCCCAGGCCAGAGCGCCGGTCGCCGGGCCGATCACCTTCACCACCGCCACCCACGGCTGGACCAGCGGCGGGGCCGGGCCGAACCAGCGGCTCTACGCCACCGGCGACGGCGGGCAAAGCTGGCAGCAGCAGACCTGGGCCGGCGAGCCGGCCTCGCCGCACACCGGCCCCGCCATCTTCGGCCCACAACACCAGATCCTGGCCATCGAGACCCCCAACGTCGCCCAGACCGGCGGCACGCTCACCTTCTACACCCCGACCGGAACCGACCCGGCCTGGCGGCCGGCCGTCGGCCTGCCCAGCCGACTGACTGCCGACGCGGTCGCCGTCGTCCGCTCCTCCGACTGGGTGGTGATCGCCGACCCGTACCTGTTCACGACCACCGACGCCGGCCGGCACTGGACACGCGTCCTCACCACGCCGCGCATCGACGGCGCCGAGCTTGCCATGGCCGACGCCCAGCACGGGTGGATCCTGCAACCCGCAGCCTGCGACTCGTTCAACTGCGGCGACCAGCTCCTCACCACCACCGACGGGGGCCGCACCTGGACACCACTGAACCCCGGCGCCCGATGACCCGGCCGGCGGCAGCCCCCCGGCGGCCCAGCTCTAACCAGATCGCGCCTCGGCTGAAACCGGCAGCGCGCCCCGGAACCGCTCCCTGGCCGAGGACGCCCAGCCCGAGCGGCCGCCCGCACCCACCTTGCGCTCACCGGGCCACGTGTGGAGATCACCTGGACCAAGCCAACTGACAGTCATCCCGGCCTGACTGCCGGCGATCAGCCCCAGCGCCGGAAACTACTTGGAAGCCGCAGGGACTACCAATGACCAGGCGGAGCCGTCCCAGTGCTCGACCAGAACGCTGGGGCTTTGCGGGTTGTCGAGGTCCCCAAAACCGCCCACGGCCATGCAGTCCGCGGCGCTTATGCAGGCGACTCGGTTAAGGCCGCTGTTTGCGGAAGGGCTCGGGCTCCTGACAATGGACCAGGCGGAGCCGTTCCAGTGCTCGGCCAGGGTGCTGGCGCCGTCCGGGCTGCCCGCAGGGGTGAGCCTGCCCCAACGCCGACAGCGGTGCAGTCCGAGGCGCTTGTGCAGGCGACCCCCGGCCAGCCCGCCGGCTGGCGGCCCCGGCGGGTTGGGGCTGCTGACGATCGCCCAGCTTGAGCCGTTCCAGTGTCGGTCAAGGTATAGTCCCGGGGCCCGCCGTAGGAGTCTCCCTTCCGGTGCGGGTAGCTCTTCGTCCCCGCCGCCACGCAGTTCGCCTATGCGGTGCAGGACACGCTGGACAGGTGGCTGGCGGTGGAACCCGGCGGCTTCGGGCTGGCGACCACCTTCCACGTGAAGCCATTCCAGTGTTCGATCAGAACGCGATTCTGGACATGCGGGTACCCACCAGGAAAATACTCACCCACCGCCACACAGTCCGAAGGGCTGGTGCAGGAGATAGACGACAGGAAGCTGTACACCGCACAGCCGGGTTCGGGCTGCTGACAATGACCCACACTGCGATCCGTCCCAGCGCTCGACAAGGCTCCTGACATGCGACCCGCCGGAGTTCCCGGGCCCGCGCCTGGGCGAGCCGCCGCGGATCGGGCGGCGGTACCGCCCTGCACATGTCTTCGAGCTGCTTCATCTCGTTCATTCCGGTGAGTCCCTTCCTGGGCGGGTGGGGTCCTGCCCGCCGAGCGCCTCGCGAACTTTGCGGCAGACCCGGACCAGCCGCGACGACACCGTCCCGGCAGGCACCCCAAGCGCCAGCGCGGCCTCCTCATAGCCGAGCCCGCTCGCCACCAGCAGCAGCACGTCCCGCTGGGCCTGGGAAAGCCTGGCTACCGCGGCCGCAAGCTCGCGGCTGGCGGCCTGCGCGGCAATCCGGTCGGTGACCTGATCGGCGACAGGTTCGGCCGCCGGGTCCACCCCGGTCCGGGCGATGGCACGCAAGAACCGGACCTCGTCCCGCCGGTGCCGCCCGATGAGCCGGGTCGCGAGCCGCATAGCCACGGCCGCGCGTCAGCATGCGCGGTGTCATAACGGCCCCGCCTCCGGAAGGCCACCAGGAAGGTCTCCGCGACCAGGTCTTCCGCGGCATCAGGTCCCAGGCGCCGCGCGATGTAACGGCTGATCGCTGCCGCATGCCGGTCGAACAGCGTGCCGAAACACTCAGGGGCGTGCAGCGACCGCGCGATAAGCGTGGCATCATCGCCCGCGTCAGGGCCGGCACCGGCATGTCCGGCTGGCTGCCGCGTGGTATCACTCATGTCGGCGCCTCGGGTCTGGACTCGTGTCCACCCTCTATCCCCCGATGAGGCAAGTCTTGCTCCGGCGAGGGGCCGGACATAGTGTGGGGCGGCCCGAGGGAACGGTGAAGGCGGGCCTATTCCAGGAGTGCGCCCGGCAGAAGGCTGCCGGGGGGAAGCCAGTGACTGATCCCGCGATCCGCCGACTCCCAGCTGGACGCCGAGGCGGACCCTCCTTCCCGCGGCCTAGCGCCGTCGAGCGGATCAGGAAGCGGGCCCGGCGGCCCAAGGTCGCCAGGACCGTTATGTCCGTGGCCCGTGCTGACGTGATCATCGCCGGGGTGGCGCCGCGTTGCGGTCGTGTCATGGTCCAGACGCCACAGCCACGCGGCCGCAGACCCGCCGCCAGCGCGTGCTCGGCGACGCAGAGTGGGGTCGCTCGCGCGGAAGACTGGAACCGCCCAGAATGACTGATCTGCATCCGGCAACCCGCGCGGCGGGGCCAGGTCTCAGCCGCACCGAGTCGGCAGGGATCTGCCGCGTATTGGTGCAGCTCGCGTCTAGGCACTCGTCAGGTGACCGGCACAGTCACAAGACCAGAGTCATTCTTGGGGTGATCCGCGGCCGACCGCGCGAGCCGGGCGGCAAGGCCGCCGTCGCTCGGGGATGGCATGAGGCGCTGCGCCGTCTATTTGCCAGCGAGCTGGAGCCGATCCCGACCCGGACCAGCGTCTCGACGACACCGGTGCCGCCATTGTGGAGGGATCTCGACCTCGCCATCTTGCTCACCGCCGTGGGCTTCCTCGCGGTCGACATCGCCGCAATGCTGGCCCGGCTGTGGCGCCATCGGCACCGGTTCACCCCTGCTGGGGGGATCTAGACGACCGCGCTGCCCGGCTTGAACGCCACCAAGGCGCTGCCGACGGGTGCCGCGGCCTTTGCCTGGGGCTCTACATCGCGCTGCACACGCAGCCGTCGCCCTCACCTGCACGCAGCCTGCCGCTCTCCGGTCAGGAGCCTGCTGGTGGGTATCCATGGTGTGTGAACCGTTCCGTGCTGGCCGGTCCCGAAGGCCATCCCTTCCATCCCCTGCTGGTCCCGTTGCCGATCGGGGCGTTCGTATCGTCGTTGATCTTCGACATCCTCACCCGGACCCGGGCGCGCTGGTGGCCGCGGTATTCGGAGTCCTGGACCTCCGTACGATCCCGCGCGGGACACCCGCATTCGCCACCGCGCGTACACACCTGACGCTCAACGCCGCGACAGTCGTACTGTTCGCGATCGGCTATTCATGGCGGGCCGGCGATCACGTGGAACTGGACAAGACTAGGTGGGGCCAGCTCGCGTTGAGCGCAGTCGCCGTGGCGTTCCTCACCGCCGCAATCTGGCTGGGCGGCAAGCTGACGTACCACCACGGCATGCGCGTCACGGGGCAAGCCGATCACTAAACGCCCATATCTCTTTCTGAGTCGTCCAGTAATGGGCTTTGGATGGGAACCGCCGGTGGAAAGGTGTTTGCTAAGCCTTTGTGATTTGCTAAGCCACTGCGAAGAGGCTAGCAACTAAATCCAACAAGTGTGCCGGACATGATCGCAACGGCCAAGATCGAAATTTCACTTCAGCCTGTCGGTTAAGTACAAATACATGACACTCGCAGCAGCGGTCAGCCAAGAGACCAGCTACCATTTCCCCCGACCAAATGCCCGCTCGGAGCGGTGAGGAGGTTTATATGCAGTAGTTCAGACGACAACCGCGCAGTTGGAGGTGCCCGAAGCTTGTTGGGTGGAAGGTCGCGCCCACACGGCCGCTGGCCGCCGCAAGCGCCGAGAGCGAGATGATCCGGGAACAAGCTCAGCACGCCGCGACCGCCAGGGTCGCGGGCCCAAGAGGGTCCAGCCGCGGAGACTGCCCCGCAGGCGGCGCCGTGCTCGTTAGCGTTGCGCTAGCGTGGCGCGCGTTGCAGATCAGCGAGGCAGGCTGGGCGTCCGCCTGAGTCTGCCGGTACCGAACCGGTCGGGAGCACGAGGTCCCGCGTTTCGGCACACTTTGCGTGATCAGCGTTCGGCCGCGCCCAGGCGCGCATCGCCGCCTGACCGGGAGCGTCTCAAAGCCACACAAGACAAAAGGCTGCGCAGATATGGGAATTCTGCGGCTGGTGCACGAGCTGACTCAAAGTGGCTCTCACCTTGGAATCTTCGTCCCTGAACGCCTCTCGTATAGGCTCAGCGCCGACTTGGTAGTGTCAAGCGCGATCATGCAGCCCCGGCTCATGAGTTCGATGTTCCCCGTGACCGGATTCAGTTGCATCCCGGGTACAGACAATCCCACTTTAGCGTTATCCAAGTACGGCGATTAGCCCACGCAACTCCCCGTGAGCAATTGAGCTGCACGCCTTCCAAATCACGAAGGCAGTCCTGGCACCGGCTGGCTGGCTCGCACCAGCCAGCTTCACAATTTCGCCGTAACCCGGTCGCTTCTTCAGCCTGGCTGGGTCGCATCCGATAGCCGCGAGGAGATCGGCCATCTCCCTTTCACGACCGGCCATAGTCTTTGCCGACGGCGATCCGAGTTCGGTGCGGACAGTCTCCAGCTGACGGACTTCTTCCCAGTCCTCCTGCATACGCCGAACGATCCGCTCCGCCGATTGATCGTCTTCAAGTAGCCAGAACGCCAATGAAGCGTTCTCAAGGGCCCCACGGACAAGGGTTAGCTGCCCGTGAGTGTGTATCTGATCATGCACCTCGGCTGGTCCGGTCGGCCGGAAGAGGCTGCCCCGAAACACGCCAAGGTGGCTGACGGCAGCAGTGATCGCGCTCCACGACGCAGCGCTGACGGTGAACGGGTGGGCGAGCTAGTCGTCAATTTCCAGCTCGCTGCCGGGTTGCGGCCTGCCAGCCCCCGACCGACTGCCCGTCACGTCGCGTTCCGACCGGCTCACTGTTTCGAGCGCCTGCCCTAGCTAGTCGCCGCAGCGTGGCGTCTTCCTCAGATGTCACAGCCTCACCGTAGGAGTGCGCTCAGGTCTGCTCAACCGAATTCCGGCCCTGGCATGACAAGACCACCCATTGTCGAGCGGCAAAGGCAAGGAGTCCCCCGGTCGTAAGGGATCCGCCCTCGCACCCGATCATTCGGCTGACGTCTGTCTCGCCGTCCGACGATTGATCTGTATGCCGGGCCGGACAGCCTTGCCGCACGGATTCGGCAGGCTGAACCAATCGCCCGCACGACAATCCCGGCCAGCGTGTCACGCTCCGACACCTGCCATCAGCAATGCTCGGCGCACCAGATCCGCCGATATGGTCGGCAACTCCGCCGTGGGAGCGGCTGCCTCAACTGCGTCCCGAACAGGCCGATATGCGCACCAGAACGCCAGTGCATGTGAACGTTGGCTCAGCCCTCGGCTCGGGGCGGTGCGCCGCCGAGTTCGTGTGAGGATCCGAAAGGCTCCCCCAGCCAGCACGGACGTCCACCAGCTAATCGTGGCGGATCTGCGGCGCTCGCCGATCACAGTGGCCACGTCCCGCGACAGCGCCTCGGCTATCTGCTCCACCGACCCTTCCAGCTAGAGCGAACACCAAAATCACCGGACCGCTGATCACACCGCCACCCGTAGATCACCGCAGCGTTGTCTCCGAGCAGCATCCCGTCTCCTTGTCCCGTGCTTGCCTGCTCCTGTGACGCTCACCGGCACCGGCCTCACCGGAGTTCATGAACGGGGCCCGCCGAAATGGACAGCCCACAGGCACTATGCAAGGCAAGCACGGCAAGGAGGCACGGATGGGTTCCTGGGAAGCCACGCTCGGCGCCTCGCCGAGGAATTGGCCCTTCCCTAACGCTTCGTCTCGCTTGGCGAGCCGCACGAGCTCCGTGCGAGCCGCCCCGCGGCCGCTCCCGAACTCGTCGCGGTTCCGTCGCCGCAGGGCCGCCGCCGCACGGCATCAACGCCGTGATCGTGACCGTGAGCGACGGCATCCTGCTCGGCGCGGACGACGGGCTCTCCTGGCGTTGGCGCCCGGTCGCCGAGGAGCCAACGGCCGGGGTCATCGCCGGCGCGCCCGGCGGCAGCCTCGTCAACACGCTCGCCTTGGAACCCGGGCACCGGCCCGCGGCTATGTGGCGAGAATCCTGGTCCCGGGCTGGCCGCCGCGCGGGTCAGGCAGGACCTGCCTGCAGTATCGGCAGTAGGTCCACCGGCTCGTAGCTCACGCATGATCGTTCTCAGTACACGTGCTCGTCGTGCAACTGATTGCCGCTGGGCAGCGTCATATGATGCGGGACCGGCTCTCAAGGAAGGTCGCGGGCCATGCGGTGCAGGAATGCAGGCCCATTCTGGCGTTCATCACGCTTGACGATAGGCCTTACGGCTGTTGCGGTTATCGTCGCGGCTGGCTGCGGCTCCACGCCAGCATCCTCGTCCCAGCCAACATCGCGAGCTTCGGCGAGCCGCCAGCCAGGTCCCAGGCCCGCGGTCAATGCCGCGGCCTTTGTCGGCCATGGCGAGCTGGCGTTTGTGTCCCGCGGCCACCTGTGGGTGCTGGATGGGAGGACCGGTGCGCTGCACCAGGTCGCTACGCCTGGGATGGCGCCGCTGGACCCGGCGTTTTCACCGGATGGCCGGTGGCTTGCATTTCTGGCAAGCAGCCCCTCGGCATCGGAGTATGCGGTCTGGCTTGCATCTGGTGATGGCAGCAGCGCGCACAAGATCGCAAATAGCGGAGGGCTGGTTGGCTGGAGCCCGGCAGCCGACATTCTGGCAGTAACAGCGGGGGACAGCATCCGACTGGTACGGTCGGCAGGCTTCTCCCGGACGCTGCTGCATGCCCGGGGCATCAGCTCCGCGGCCTGGTCACCCGATGGCAGCAGTGTGGCCGTGAGTGTCTCCTCCGTCTCGGCGGGGACGCTAGCCAGTTACCCACTCAGCGGAGGGCAGCCAACCGTTTGGCTGCGTCTCCCGGCGCGTGGCGGGATGAACTATGTCATCGACCTGGCGGGCTGGTGGCGGCCTTTGGGAATCGGCTTTTGGGCTGGTGGTAACTGCGCATCATGCAACGCTGATGGGGATCCGTTCTACATCATCCTCATGCCGGGTAGTCGCCCCCGCCTGCGTGGCACCACCCTCGCCGACCCCAGCCTTGATCAAGTAGCAGCAGCATCGAACGGGCGGCTGGCGATCGTCGCCGAGACCCGCGGCCCCGGCATGGGAGGGCGGCTGATCTGGCAGGACCGGGCGGTTAAGGTGTGTGGCCCGGCGGCTGCAGCGTGCACCGCGGTAGCTTTGCCAGCCTCGGACGTCACGCTGGATCCCGCCTGGTCCCCGAACGGAACCCAGCTAGCTTTCGTGCGGGCGCCATTCCGGGCATCGGCCGGCTTCCCGCAAAAGGTTGTCGCCGCCTGGTACGGCGCGCACCAGCTGTGGCTGTACCAGCAGCCTGGCAGGCCGATACGCAAGCTGAATGCCAACGGGGCAAGCGTGCCCATCTGGTCCCCGAATGGCAACAGCTTGATCTACGTCGCGCGAGATGACATCTGGCTGCTCCCGCGACTCAACGGCCAGCCGGTCCGCATAGCCGGGCCACTGTACCCGCCAGCTAGCTGGCCGGCTTTCTACGGGCAAGTCAAGTGGGCCAGCCAGTTCGCGTGGTGGCCGGGCAAGCAAGTGGCGTAGCGCCCGCACGCGTGACTCAGGAACGGATCGAGAGTCCCCACGGTGAACAGAGCCGGTGGGAGTCCCGGGAGGTCGGCGTAGAGGGGGGAGATTGCCGGGTCGCGCCGTTGCTCGGCGCTCAGGCCGGGGAAGATGAGCGGCCGCGTGACCTCCAGGTAGCGACGGTCGATGACGGGTGTGCCGATCGCCCGCCGCTGGCTGGGGGTGGTCAGCCCCATGTCGTAGCTGCCGAACGCGAGGTTCGCGGCGGCGAAGGCGACGGCGCCCCGGAGCCGCAGGAGCGTCATCACGGCCAGGGTGGCTCCCGACGACTCGCCGCCGATCAGCAGGCGCGTTGTGCCGAACTCGGCTGGGGCGGTTGAGGACAGCCATTGAGCGGCGTCCACGGAGTCGCCGAGAGCGGCTGGGTAGGGGTGTTCTGGCGCGAGGCGGTAGTCCACGCTGACCACGGCCACGCCACAGGTGGCCGCGATGCGCGCATTGGGAGGTCGGCCGCCCGCGCCGAGCCGATGATCCAGCC
>WNGL01008758.1_pt1 | contig 11792 bp, 12 predicted proteins | sample 5400591 | NCBI WGS metagenome assembly WNGL01 (sample SAMN13153377, study PRJNA577476) | soil metagenome | isolation source: 80 cm soil or saprolite under Garry oak tree replicate 1 | place: USA:California | collected 2016-06-15
GGCCGTTCTACTCCGGCAAGCACCGCAAGCACGGCATGAACCTGCAGGTCATCGCCAGCCCCGGCGGGGACATCGTGTGGGTGTCCGGGCCGCTGCCCGGATCGGTGCACGACAAGAAGGCCGAGCAGCTCTGGGGCGTGCTGGCCGAGCTGGAGGCCGCCGGCCTGATCGTCCTGGCCGGTAAGGGCTACCAGGCCGCCGCGCCCGCGAAAGTCCCGTACCGGGGGAAGAACAAGCCGGAATCCCGGAAAGACGCCAACCGCGCCCACGCGAAACTGCGCTCACCCGGCGAACGCGCGAACGCCCAGCTCAAGACCTGGCACATCCTGGACAAGCTCCGCTGCTGCCGCGCCGGCCAGCTTCGCCACGGCCATCCACGTTTTGCAGACCCGCGAGGCAAACGCAAGATGAAAAGGGTTCAGTGAGGTACTTCCGTGGCGATGTCGAGACGGCCGGGCCGGCTCCGACTACCCGTTGACGGCGCCGGACGGCGGCGCCGAGCCGACTGAGGAGGCACGATGAGCAAGCTCAGGTGTCATATCTCGATCTCGCTGGACGGTTTCGTCGCCGGCCCGAACCAGAGCGAGGAGAACCCGCTCGGCGAGGGCGGCGAGCGGCTCCACGGCTGGATTGTTCCGCTGGCCGCCTGGCGCCAATCCCACGGCGAGCAAGGGGGCGAGGTGAACGAGAGCGCACGGATAGTCGAGGAATCGAGGGAGAATATCGGCGCCGCGGTGATGGGCCGGAACATGTTCGGCCCTGCCGGCGGTGGTGCCTGGGGCGACGAGCAGTGGACGGGCTGGTGGGGTGACAACCCGCCCTACCACTACCCCGTGTTCGTCCTCACCCATCACTCGCGTGATCCGGTGGAGATGGAGGGAGGGACCACGTACCACTTCGTCACCGACGGAATCGAGTCCGCGCTCGAACAGGCAAAGAAAGCCGCCGGCGCCAATGACGTCATGCTGTGGGGCGGCGGCCACGTCGCTCAGCAGTACCTGGCAGCGGGACTGCTGGACGAGCTCGAGCTGCACGTCGTTCCGGTGTTGCTCGGTGGCGGTTCTCGCCTCCTCGACAACCTCGGGGACGCGGATGTGCGACTCGAGCAGGTCCGGGCCGTCGAGGCACCCGGCGTCACCCACCTCAAGTACCGGATCTTGCCGGGTGCTCCATCATGATCGACGTCGGCCGGCCGGGATTAACGGGCCGCCGGTCACCACGCAGGCGTGCCCGGTGTCCCTGGCCGCTGCCAGCGCATGGCCCAGCTTCGGGGAGCGGGCGGCCAGCAGGCACGGTCTCGGTGACATACCGCCAGGCCGTGGCGGTGCCCACCCCCGAACCCGGCGGCTAGCTCGGCGAACGTCTCGCCCTTGCGCAGGCAGGCCAGCACAGCAGCGCCTGCCTGCCGGGGCTGAGCTTGCGCCCGGCAGAGCCGATCCGCTGGCGGTAACGGCGGATCACCCCGGCGGTGAAAGTCAGGGTCCGGGACGACAAGGCAGCACGGCACGGCAGAGCAGCATCGAAGCCCCTGTCCTGGTGAGCGTGTCCTGGTCGATCGCTCTCCTATCAGGGGCTAGTCCTCAGCGGTGACACGCCGCCCCGATCAGCCCGGACCCCGCGCTACCCCAAGATCAGGATGAAAATGGCTCAATACCTGGTATCGTCTGCGGGTTTGGAAGGGCCAACTTGACCCAGATGGGCAGTGGTGGCAGGGCTGGGTCGAGAATATGAGCACCGGGGTCGATACCTGGATTGGCTCGATCAAGGTAGCCAGTACGCATCAGGCCATGACCTCGGTGCAGAACTTCTCCGAGTATTTCGGCCAGCAGGTGGCATGCAACAAGGTCCCGATGTCGATCGTCGACTTTACCCAGCCCGCCGCGGACCTGATAGGGAACGGCCTCTACCGTTACTACTCGCGGTACGCGGGCTATACCAAGGGGAGCTGCACCGGCGGCGGCGTCAGCGTGGTCAGCGAGTACGGGACGAACGCGGCGCGGGTGACTCTGGGCGGCTGACGCAAGGTGAGTGCGCAGGGTACCGGACTTCACGAGGTATGGATTTTCGGCGGCACCACCGAGATCATGAAAGAGATCATCGGCCGCGGCCTCGGCCTGTAATCCCGGTGCCCAACGGGCGGTGACGGCTGATCAGTGCGGTCCGGTGGCGGAGGGTCTGGCGCGCGCCTTCCCGTTCCCGGGGAAGCGGTGGACCGCGATGATCCTCGGCCACCTCTCCCACGGGCCGACGGGCTTCCGCGACCTCGCACGCGGGACCGGCGGGATCAGCGATTCGGTCTTGTCCGCCCGGCTCACCGACCTGACGGCTGGAGAGCTAATCACGCTTTCAGTCAGTGAGGGGTCGCCGGTGACCGTGACCTACGAGCTGACCGAACGCGGTCAGGCCCTCATGCCCGCGCTCGACCTGATCGCCGCCTAGGCCCGACAACCTTCCGCCCGGCGATTGCTGACGGTCAGGCGGGCTGCCACAGCTCGATCCGGTTGCCCTCAGGATCGGTGACCCAGCCGAACCGGCCGACACCCTCCATCTCCTGCGTATCCCCGGCCACGTCCGCTCCCTTGGCGCGCAATTGCGCGAGCATCGCATCCAGGTCGCGGACCCGGAAGTTGAGCATGGTCTGCTGGGCGCGGGACCCGAAGTAGCCGGTCTCGGACTCGAACGTCGCGAACACTGTCGGCCCGGCTTCCTGACGCCACAGGCCGTTCTCATCGGCGTCCAGGCCCAGGCAATCGCGATACCACGCGCCCAGGGCCGCCGGGTCGGCGGCCCGCATGAAGTACCCGCCGATTCCAAGCACACGTTCCATGCCGCTATCTTGCCAGGACAGTGACCGGGCGGGCTGGCACCACACCGTCGCCCGCTTCACCAGAACCGCCGCCGGCACCGGATTCGCGCGGCTTCACGTCGGCGGCGGGCCGCCGCCGGGGATGATGACCGCCTTGGGACCGGGACCGTCACCGCCGGGGTCGCCGATGACGATGGCCTTCGGGCCGTTGCCGTTTCCAGGATCGCCCCCCGGGACGACGACCGCCTTGGGGCCCTGACCGGGTCCAGGGTCGTTTCCCGTGATGATGACCGCCTTGGGGCCTTGGCCGTCGCCGGTGGTGTCGGTGATGACGATCGCCCTAGGGCCGGTGGGCGGAGGTTGCCGAGTGGCGATGTCGACCGACGTCAGCCTGGCTGAGGCAACTCCCGGGACCAGCGGTTGCGAAGCTGCGACATCGGCCGGGGCGTGTGAGTCTGGGGCGGCTACTGTGCTGATTCCGCCAGCTAGTATTATCCCGGCTGCCAGCCCCGCCGCACCGATCGTCGTGGCCGGCTTCAAGTCGGCCACACGATGGCTGATAGGCACCGCGCGTTCCCGGTTCCCAGGCTCTTTGCGCATGTCCGTGACGCTAACGATCCGCGCTTGAACCGGCCTGACGCCGTGCTGAAACGGCAGGGCCAGGCCGCAGCCTCGATGGCCTATTGGCGGGCCATGTGCACGCGCAGTTCGGCTTCGGGGTCGTCGATCAGCTTTCCGCTGACGTCCACGGTCACGCTGTGGATGGTGCCGGTGAACTTGAAGGGGCTGGGGTAGTCGTCGGTGATCGCGGAGCCGGGGTTGGCGCCGCAGGTGAGCGCACCGGGGTTGAGCACGAACGGGTTGGTGACGGGCGCCTCCGCGTTCCCGGTGAGGGTGCCGTCGACGTAGAGCTGGAGCCTGCCGGGCGCGCCCTTGCCGTGCTCCATGTCCGGCTGTCCGGTCGGCTCGAACTCGAACCTGAGCGCGTGCTGGCCGGGCGCCAGGACGATGTCGGATTCCACTGCGTATACGGCCCGGCCGACGTAGTTGTGGACGTAGCGGAGTCTGCCGTCCTTGACGAACAAGGAGTATCCGCCGGCGGCGGTGCCCTGGGACAGGCGGGGCCGTTCGAATCGCCCGACCCGGGCGGCGGTCCGGGATGACGAGCTCGTCTTGGACATGCTGCGCACGCTCCGGGTTCTCCCGACCTTGCATCTAGAGGCTAAGGACGCCCGCGGCCGCCTGCCTCACCCCACCTGGATGAGGTCGGGACGCCGCATCGGCGGCATCGGCGGCATCGGCCGCATCTGGGCGCTGATCTGCTGGCCGGGTTGCCGGGCACGATCGGCAGCGTCCCGGACGAGATGGCAGCGGCAGTCCTTGCCTGGAAACCGTGCGGTGGCTGAGTGGGCCGACGCATGGCTCTGGGCGGTCAGCTGTGCCGGCTAGCTCTGGCGGGCCGTTTGAGTGGTGCCGAGGGGGGTCCTCGGGCCGGCTGCGAGGATATCGATGCTTATGGCCAGGATCCAGGCCGGGAACAGCAGTTCCGCCCACGGCGAGATGCCGACGCCGACCAGCAGCACCAGCGCGGTCGCGAGCCCGGCAACGGTGAGCCATCTGGACACGATCTTGGTGCGGCGCGCAATGGTCACGGTGGTGAGCGTGAACACCGCCGCCATCCGCATCGAGTAGACGTTCAGCAGGAGCGAGGTGACGTTGCGGCCCAGCGTCAGGGTGTCCGCACCCGGCGGTCCGGATGAGGACATGCCCGCGATGAGCCCGCCGGCGACCGCCGCGGCCACGAACATCATGCCGACGAACAACAGGCCGCTGCCCAGGAACACGGTCGCGAAGAAGCGATCCTCGTGCGTCCCGATCCGGTCCCGGATCACCCCGATGAACCACAGGAAGGCGATTCCGGCGAACGGGATGAGGTTCAGCCCGATCGCCACGGCGGTCCTTTTTCCCGAATCGGTCAGCCACGTGCCGGGGACGGCAGGTTTAGCCGGGACAGAAATCCTGAGCAGGACCAGCGATGAGATCAGGAGCGCGGAAAACACGATGCCGGCGACCGCGGCGGCCCGGGGCGTCCTCAGGGCGCTCCTAGCAGCTAGCGGGCCCTGGCCTGCCGGTCCGTCGGTCATGGGCGTCCCCTTCCACGGGCGGGTGCTGACCTTCCAGCCGCGCCGTCAGGCGTCGCTGTCATGGCCGCTCCCTTGGGTCACAGCCGGATGATTCCGCTGGCTGTACGCACTACCGAAAGCTGGTACCAGGCAAGCACGCCACACGGCCGCCGGCCTCGCCCCATCAGGGTGAGAATCAGCCATCGCGGGCCCGTGCGAGTCGCCGATATGCCGCGTGATTGCCCGCCGCCAGGCCACCGATCGATCGTCATCCTGATATCAGCGCGCGCAGGTCTCACTTTCCTAAGCGGCCTCCCGGTCCTGGCGGTCCTGGCGGTCTGCCTGCTTTGGTGATCAGGCCCGGGCTGGCTGCATGCCGCCGCCCGTTTCCGGCCGGCCGGCGCGACCGCCATGACCCGTGCGGGCCGCGCTGGTCTTCTGCCTTCTCGTCTGGCCCCTCGCCCGCAGCGGGTGATGACGGCAGGGGTCACGTCGGGCCATCGTGGTCTGCGTGTCCACCATGCTGACCCCATACCGGGATAAGGAGGCGAAATGACACGATCAAGGCAGGATCCCCCGATAGCACCGCAAGCCCTGAGCCCGGCAGGCAGCAGCGAGCCCGCACCGCGACCACCAGGCCCCAGCGCGGATAATCGGACGGCAATCCGGATGGTCGGGCTGGCTGTGCTGATTCACATGCTACGGAGCCGCCGCCTCTATGAGCGTGCAGCCTTCGCCGCTATCGTGCTGGCGGCGCTGGCAGGGCTCAACCGAGAAAGCCGGGCCAAGGCCCTTGCGCGCCTGATTGCGTGGGCGAAACGGCAGGACGACCGCCTACAGCGCAAAGCTAAGGCCACCCTGACCTAAAGCCAGGTCGCGGCCCCACCAGGACCACGCCCTACGGCTTCCAAAGATGCGGCCGCCGCCGAGATGATCGAGGCCGGACCAGCGCCCGGGAGGTGGCGAGGAAGTTCCGGGTGTCGCGGATGTCCGCGAATAGGCATTGCCTCCGGGCACGGCGTACGTTACAGCCATGTGGCCCGTCGACTCGCCGCCGCGGTGGGTGGACCGCAGCCAGGAGCTCGCGACCCTGCGCGCTGGCGTCGAGGCTCTCCGCCAAGGCGGGAGTGCGGCGGTCTGGGTCGAGGGCGAGCCTGGCATCGGCAAGTCGTCCCTGGTCGTCGAGGCCCTAGCCGGAACGAGCGACCTGGGATGGGATATCGGGTGGGGGATCGCGGACCAGCTCACCGAGCGGATGCCGCTGAGCGTGATGCAGGACTGCCTGCAGGTGCGGCCGAGTTCGCCGGACCCGCGGCGGGCGCACGCCGCCCGCCTGCTCCGCAGCCAGCGGCTCGGGCTGTTCGCCGACGGCGACGCGTCGGTTTCCAGTGTCGAGGTCTTGATGGCGCTGACAGACGAGCTGTGCGCGGCCGCCCCGACGGTGATGGTCATCGATGACCTGCAGTGGGCTGATGACGCATCGCTGCTCGTCTGGCACAAGCTCGCCGCGTCCATTGATCAGCTGCGGCTGCTCCTGATAGCGACGTGCCGGTCAGATCCGCACCGGCCGCAGGTACAGCAGGTGCGTGCGTCCCTCGCCCGCCGCGGTGGGGCAGTGGTCGCGCTCGGGCCACTGCCCGAAACCGACGTGGCCGCGCTGGTGACGGCCATGCTCGGCACCCCCCCTGAAGATACGCTGCGCCAGCTGACCGCTCAGGCCGCCGGAAATCCCCTGTACCTGCGCGAGCTGGTTGACGCCCTGGCGCGTGAGCGAGCACAGCCCAGTCCCGGTGCCGGCGTCTGGCCGGCCCAGGAACAGCTGCCAGCGGCGGCCGACTTGCTGCGGCGGGAACGTGACGAGACGCCCAGTGGCGATAAGGCCTGGGACGGGCTGACATCCCGCCTGGCACGAGCCTTGCTCGCCGCGGGCTCCTATGACGAGGCGGCCCGGCAAGCCAGCGTGGCGCTGCCGGTGATGGCTGATCCGGTGCGGCAGGCCGAGACGTACTCGGTGCTCGCGCGCGCCCAGGTCAGCGCGGGCCGCAGCGATGAGGCGATCACGACTATGCGGCAGGCACCCTCACCCTCGCCGAGGAGGCCGGGGATGCGTTTGCCACCGCCCACGCCCTGACCGGCCTGTGGCTGAGCCATGGCGTAAGGCGCGACCATGCCGCCGCGCTCGACTACATCGACCAGGCCCTGCGCGTGCTCGGCGACGACCCCGGCTACGCGGACCTGCGCTCGTTCGCCGTCGACGGCCGCATCTTCACCCTGCAGAATCTCGACCGGTGGCCGGACGCGGAGCTGACCCTCCAGCAGACCCGCGAGGCCGCCCAGCGCAGCGGCAGTCCCGACCGCACAATCTGGGTCACCGCCGCGGTGTTGCGGTACTGGCTTGGCCAGTGGGACGAGGCGCTGGCCGAGCTGAGCTCGGATGAGGGCGATGCTCCCGGGCTCACGTACACGTTTCTGCGCGAGCGCTGGCCAGCCCTGCTGGTCCACGGCGTGGCCGCGCTCATCGCCGGGCGGCGGGACCAGCGCACAACGGCCGACCAGCATCTCCGCGCGGGCATGGCTCTCCCCGTGCTGCGGATCCCCGACCGGGAGAACCGGGACTTCCTCGTCGCCGCGCACGCGGTGGCACTGGAGCAACGCGGCGAGACTCGTCAGGCCATGCAGGCGCTGGCTGCGATCTTGCCCCGGCACGACGGCGAGATGACCCTGACCCACCAATGGCTACCGGACCTCGTACGGCTCGCGATCGCCACCGGTGACCGGCAGGTCGCGCGGACCGCGGCGCGGGCCTGCCAGGCGGAGGCCGCGGCTGAGACCCAGCCGGCCCGGGCGGCCGCGGCAAGCTTGCGCTGTCAGGGACTCCTGGAATCTGATCCGGCCCCGCTCCGGGACGCCGTCGCGCATTACCGAACGGTCGGCCCGGCCGTGGAATTGCCTGCCGCGGCGGAGGACCTGGCCGCCGTGCTGGCCGAGCGCGGCCAGCACGAAGAGGCCAGGGCCGCGCTGAACGAGGCCGTCCGCTTGTACGAGGGGCTGGATGCCCGCTGGGACGTCCGCCGGGCCGGCAGCCGGCTTCGCCCCTACGGCATCAGGCGCGGCGTCCGCGGTCCGCGCGGGCAGTGGGGCGCCTCGGGCTGGGACGCGCTCACGCCGACCGAGGTCAAGATAGCCGCCCTGGTCGCCCGGGGTGACTCGACGTCGGAGATCGCCCGCGGCATGTTCTTGTCCAGGCGCACGGTGCAGACGTACATCTCCCACATCCTGGCCAAGCTCGGCGCCAAGAGCCGGGTGGAGATCGTCCGCGAAGCGCTGCGCCACGGCGTCGCCCTGTAGCGGCGGCGCGGCGGGCCGCGCGAACAAGAAGCGGCCGCCGCAAGGTGTCGTCAGATGACGACTATTCATCGCCCGGGCCCAGCGGATTCCCTTGAAGGGTGACACGCAGACCGGGGAGGGGCATGGGCTCGCTAGCCACGCGTCCGGTTGTCCCGCGCGACCTGAGATCTTTCCGGGCCGGTCTCGACGGGCCCGGCGGCGGTGCCAGCCCGGAGCTCGCCACCGTGCAGGTGGCCGGCGATCTGATCCGGGGATCCCTGGCCGATGCCGGACGGCACCTGGCCCAGGCCGCTGGCCTCTCGGTGAACACCGTCAGCACCCACACGCGCCACCTGTACGCCAAGCTCGGCGTCCACAGCCGCCACGAGGCGGTGGACCGCGCCCGCGCCCTAGGCCTGCTCGCGCCCTCCACGCGACGGGCTCAAGACGGAATCACCACAGCCATGTGATGTCGGTCTATCGCCAGGCCAGGCACAATCATTCATTCCGAACGAGCGTGGTTTCTGCTCCCCCCGCGTGCATGCCATCCAGTGGCAGGCCCAGGTGCTCGGCTAGCCACGGACCGGTCGCGCTGACCGGGGCCCGCGCGACGTCCTCTGGTTTCCCCGTGGCGAGGATGCGCCCGCCGTCTGGGCCGCCGCCAGGCCCCATGTCGATGAGATGGTCGGCGGCGGCGAGCAGGTCGAGGTCGTGGTCGATGACGATGATCGTGGCGCCGGCCTCCAGCAGCCGGCCGAACACGCCGACCAGGGTGGCCACGTCGAGCGGGTGCAAGCCGGTGGACGGCTCGTCGAAGACGTAGAGCGCGCCGCGCTGGCTGCTGCGCAGCCGGGAAGCGATCCGCAGCCGCTGCGACTCGCCGCCGGACAGGGACGGCGTGGGCTCGCCGAGCCGCAGGTAACCCAGGCCGACGTCGCTGACCGGTCGCAGCGCCGCGGCGACCGGCGCCTGGCCGGCGAACTGTTTCAGGGCGTCGTCCACGCTCAGGCCGAGCACGTCGTCCACGCTCAGGCCGTCGACCCGGACGGCCAGGGTGGCGTCGTTGAAGCGGGCGCCGTGGCAGGTCGGGCACTGGACGGCGATGTCGGGCAAGTACTGGACGTCGAGGTCGATGTGGCCGAGCCCGAGGCAGGTCGGGCACTGTCCCTCGCGGGTGTTGAACGAGAAGTGACCGGGCTTCCAGCGCCTGCGCCGGGCGTACGCGGACTCGGCGAACACGCGGCGGATCTGGTCGAACGCCCCGGAGTAGGTCGCCGGCGTCGACCGCGCGTTCTGGCCGATCGGAGAGGCGTCGACCTGGACGACCTGGCGGATGCCGCCCAGGTCCAGGCGACGGACATGCCCGGGCAGCGCGGCGGCGCTCAGCAGCGCCCGCGCGGCCGGTATGAGGCTGTCCAGGACCAGGGCCGTCTTTCCGGCCCCCGATGGCCCGGCCAGCGCGGTCAGCCGGTGCAGCGGGAAGACGGCGGTAACGTCGTGCAGGTTGTACAGGTCGCCGACGTCCAGGACGATCTGCCCGCCGGGACCGGGCGGCGCCGGACGGTCACGAGTCACGGCCGCGGCCCCGGCCAGGAACGGTCCGATGATCGAGTGCGGGTCGGTTTCCAGCTGGCCCGGGGTGCCCTGGGCGATCACCGTGCCGCCCTGGGCGCCGGCCGCCGGGCCGAGCTCGATGACCCAGTCCGCGGCGTGGATGAGCTCCCGCTCGTGCTCCACCACGACCACGGAATTGCCGTTCCCGGCCAGCGCGGTGATCGTGGTCAGCAGCCCGGCGACGTTGCTCGGGTGCAGCCCGACCGACGGCTCGTCCAGCACGTACAGCATGCCGGTAGTGCTGGCCCGCACCGTCGAGGTGAGCTCGATCCGCTGCCGTTCCCCGGTCGACAGCGAGGCCCCGGCCCGGTCCAGGGTCAGGTAGCCCAGTCCGACCTCGAGCAGCGGCGTGAGCCTGCCGTCCAGCTCGGCGAGCAGGCCGGTTGTCATCCGGCTGAGCTCGGCGGGCAGTCCCGCGGGCAGGCCGGCCGCGAAGCCCCCCAGCTCGTCCAGGGTGAGCGCGCTGATCTCGGCGAGGTTGCGCCCGCCAAGCTGCGAAGCCAGCGCCTCGGGCCGCAGCCGGGTGCCGTGGCACACCGAGCAGGTTCTGGTGATGACGAACCGCTGGACCAGCCGGCGGGTGCGCTCGTTGTTGCTGCGCAGCGAGCGCTCGACGGCGGCCACGGCGTTGTCGTAGTTAACCGAGAGCTGGACGGTGCGGCCGTTCCGGCCGGACAGCGTGACCTGGCGCTTGACCGGCTCGCCGTGCAGCACGATGTCCTTCTCGCGGTCGGTCAGCTCCTTATAGGGGACGTCGAGCCGGACGCCGAGCTGGCCGGCGGCGTACATGGACAGCCGCCGGCCGCCGGAGTTCCACGGCAGCACTGCACCGTCCTCGATGGTCAGGTCGGGATCGGGCACCAGGGTGGTTTCGTCGACCTCGGAGCGCACGCCCAGGCCCTGGCAGGCCGGGCAGGCCCCGTAGGAGTTGAACGCGAAGGACTCGGCGCCGGGGTGGACGAAATGCGCGCCGCACACCGGGCAGACGATCTCCTCCTGTTCCACGGCAATCGACAGCGGGACCATGTGGCCGTTCGGGCACAGGTGCGAGCCCAGCCGGGACATCATCAGGCGCAGCACGTTGAGCACCTCGGACATGGTGCCGACCGTACTGCGCGGCCCTGGTACCGGCGGGCGCTGCCGCAGCGCCAGGGCGGGCGGCAGGTGCTCGATCCGGTCCACGTCCGGCCGCTGGGCCTGGCTCAGCCGCCGGCGGCTGTAGGTGCTCAGCGCCTCCAGGAACCGCTGCAGGCCCTCCGCGTACAGCGTGCCCATGGCCAGTGACGTCTTGCCCGACCCGGACACCCCGACCACCGCGACCATCCGCCACAGCGGCACGTCCACGTCGACGTCCCGCAGGTTGTTGTGCCGGGCCCCGCGCACGGCGATGACCGCGGGCAGGGTGCCCGGCACGGGAATATCACCAGCCGCCATACCAGGCACCTTACGGCCCTCCGTCTCGGCCAGGCCCGCACCGGGACCGGCCGTCTGCCAGCCCCGGTGCGTGGTCGTCAGGGGTGGACCGGACCGGGCGGGCCCTTGTCGAGGCGCAGCGACTGCATGATCTGGAAGGTCGTGGTGTTGGTGAAGACCGGGATGTCCGCGGCGGCCAGCACGCCGGTGTACTTGGCGATCACGGGCGCGGCGGCCCGCTCGGTGACGGCATCGAGGTGCCCCTTCACGCCAAGCCAGAAGTTCTCCCCGGCCCCCACGTAGTAAGGCACCGGGTTGACGCTCGCCAGGGCCTCCCGGGAGCTGGCCTCGATGTCCGCGATGTACTGCTGGTGCACCGCGACGTCGTCGCGGGTGGCGAGCCGGCCGAGGTGCCCGCAGATGAAGTGCGTCCACGGATAGGACAGCGCGATGGCCGGGGCGCCCATGTACCCGATGACGTCCTCGGACAGGTTGAGGTTGTAGATGGG
>WNGL01015427.1_pt1 | contig 11791 bp, 12 predicted proteins | sample 5400591 | NCBI WGS metagenome assembly WNGL01 (sample SAMN13153377, study PRJNA577476) | soil metagenome | isolation source: 80 cm soil or saprolite under Garry oak tree replicate 1 | place: USA:California | collected 2016-06-15
CACGCACTCCACGCGCTTCGCGACATTCGGTTGCGGCTTAGCCGGCTTTGCCGCGCTCTGGAGTTTGGCGCTTGGGATTCGGAGCCTCCGCGCCTACTGCTTTTCAAATTTCAACGCCGCCGAATTGATGCAGTAGCGCAAGCCGGTTGGCTTGGGCCCGTCCTCGAACACGTGCCCCAGGTGCGCCTCGCAACGGCTGCACACGACTTCAGTTCGGCGCGTAAACAGTGAGTTGTCCTCCTCGGTCTTGACTGCCTGCTCTGAAATAGGCGCCCAGTAACTTGGCCAGCCGGTTCCCGACTCGAACTTGGTTTCGGAACTGAACAAGACCTGGCCGCAACAGACGCATTGATAGAGGCCTTTCTCGTGGTTGTTCCAATACGCGCCGGTGAAAGCCCGCTCCGTCCCCTTTTTGCGTGTCACGCGGAATTGTTCGGGCGTGAGTTGTTTTTTCCATTCCTCGTCAGTCTTTACGATTTTGTCAGTCATGGGTGATGGTTGAGTTGTTCCCGGCGCATTGGCGGGCTGGTTTGCAGCAGGAGCCTCGCGCGAGGGGCTGCAGGCCGTCAATGCCAGGCCCAGCAGCAGTATAAAGCACAGCTTCATAGTCCCTTTTACCTTCACTTTGCCCCAAAAGCAAATAGTGGCCCTAATTTTTGCTATCGGCTCTTATCTCTCGCTTCCAGGCTTTGTTGATCGGATCGGATACACGCCCATCCGCCTTCCGGCTTTGTGTTGACTCTCAACCAACGACTATGAACCATCAGCGACCTCAAATGCTGGCGTATCTGTGGATTGCAATCGGCGGGGCGATGGGCAGCGTGGCGCGTTTTTGGTTTTCCGGGGTTGTGGCCCGCCAGTTTGGCGAAACGTTTCCCTGGGGCACTTTGTTGGTGAACATCAGCGGCTCGTTCGCGATCGGTTTTTTCGCAACGCTCACCGGAACAGATGGCCGCTGGCATGTCAGTCCCGGTGGACGCCAGTTTTTCATGTACGGCGTTTGTGGCGGCTACACGACCTTTTCATCTTTCAGCCTGCAGACACTCAATTTGATGGAAGCCGGAGAGTGGTTTCATGCGGTGTCGAACGCGCTGGCGTCTCTACTGCTGTGTTTGGCCGCAGTCTGGCTGGGCCACCTGCTGGCGGCGACCCTCAACAGCCACACTCGATAGGAAGCACCTGGCACTGACGTTTATCAATTATCAACTACCCATATTTCTGTTATGCAACTTCCACACGAGGCGGTCCTGCTGCGTATCTTCATCGGCGAAAGCGATCGCTGGGAACACAAGCCGCTCTACGAAGCCATCGTGCTAAAAGCCCGTGAGTTACATCTGGCCGGCGCGACGGTGCTGCGCGGGCCGATGGGCTTCGGCAAATCCAGCCGACTGCACACCGCCAAGATCCTCCGCCTCTCCATGGACCTGCCACTGGTGATCGAAATTGTGGACGGGGAAGAGAAAATCAACTCGTTCCTGCCGGTGCTTGACAGAATGATGGGCGGCGGACTGCTGACGATGGAGAAGGTGAAGGTGATTGAGTATCGGGCGAGAGCTCTGGTGGCCGAGTAATTCTCAGCCAATGGCTCCGCTCGTCCCGCGCGAATCGTCCTGGACCCAACGACACAAATGTTTGCGCCGGCTCGGAGGACCCGGCCTACACCACAGCAGATGGCGACGCCGGGTGAGGGCACCCGGCCTACAAGAGGGCGGGTCTGTGGGGAGTGTAGGCCGGGTGCCCTCACCCGGCGCGGATCGAAGCGGCCATAGTGAGAATTGCTGCCCACACCATGCTGGAAGCGGGCTACAGTCGGCTGGCGCGGCCTATCACGCACTTTAGACCATTCTCTGTCAATTTCTTCTGTCTTGAAAAGGTTCTTGGTTGCGGCTGGCCGCGCTGCGAAAACTCTTGCCTAGGCGCTGCTGCGACACTGCCCCAGGGCACGACTGCGGCAGCCGCGGTTGCTTTCGAGCTTTCGAGCCTTCTGGTGAACCTGATCTTGACACCCACGGACCTCGGGTGAAGGATTCGCACCGGATGTATCAAGTTCCAGCCTCAATCATGAACCGTTTTTCTATCGAGAATCGCGATCGATTCTTTTGGGCTTTGACCCTGGCTTTGATTGTGGGATTCCCTGGGCAACCGCATGCCCAACCGTTCATTATCTCTACCGTTCCGGATGACTCCACCACCGGCGTCTCGCCTTCTGCGCCGGTTGTTTTTACCTTCAGCGACCCAATGGACACCAACCAGACTACTGCGCAATTCCACGATTCTGCGACGTTCATCACTTATCCCACCTCTTACGCCTGGAGCACCGACAATACCGTACTGACCTGCACGCCCGCTCCGGCGTTTCCTGCTAACAGAGGCATCTTTTGGTCCGTATCCGGCCAGGACCCGGACGGAAACCCATTAGCCGGCAGCGTCGAGGGCTTGTTCAGGACTGGCAGCTCCGGCGCCGTGGCAGGACCACTGACTCTCGCCAACCCAACCCGGGCGGCCAACACCTTCAGCTTCGACGTGACTTCCTCGACCGGGCAGACCTTCACAGTTGAGTACTCGGCCAGCTTGCAGTCGAACTCATGGAACGCATTGCTGACTACCAACAGTCCTGACGGCCGAGTCCACGTCACCGATCCATGCTCGACCACTAATCTTTATCTGTTTTATCGCGCGCGAAATGGGTCCTGAGCGGCCCGGGATGCCGAACCTGATCCTGGAACCTTTGCGCCCCCAATATGCAGCAGGTAAACTTGGGAATGATCGGAGGCGGCACGGTGGGCAGCGGCGTGTTCCATGCGCTCCAGGTCAACGGCGGCCTCATGGCGTCGCGCATCGGCGTGAAGGTCAATGTGCGAAAAATCGCCGTCAAAGCGTTCGACGAACCGCGCCCGTACCAAATCCCCGCTTCCTACATGACTACGGACTGGCAGGCCGTGGTGCGCGACCCACAGGTTGATATCGTGACGGAATTGGCCGGCGGCACCACTCTGGCGCGGACGGTCATCCTGACCGCGCTGAAGCTGGGCAAACCGGTCATCACCGCGAACAAGGCCTTGCTCTCGGCGCACGGAGAAGAATTGTTCGCCGCCGCGCAGAGGTATGGAACCAACCTTTACTACGAAGCGAGCGTGTGCGGCGGCATTCCCATCATCAAAGCGCTGCGCGAAGGCTTCGTCGGCAACCGCATCACTCACCTCTACGGCATCGTCAACGGCACGTGCAATTATATCCTGACGCGGATGAAGCTCGAAGGGGCGGATTTTGCGGTCGTGCTCAAAGAGGCGCAAGCCCAAGGTTACGCGGAGGCCCAGCCGTCGCTGGACATTGACGGCCATGATGCGCTGCACAAGACTGGGATTTTGGCCTCGCTGGCGCATGGGTTTTGGGTGGACCCCAAACACATTTACGTCGAAGGCATCCGCGACATCAGCGTGCTGGACATCAAGTTTGCCGGCCAACTTGGCTACACCATCAAGCTCCTCGGCATTATTAAGCAGCTCGACCATCAACGATTGGCGATGAACGCGCCGACGAGCAAATCAGCGAGCAAGTCAAAAATCGAAAATTGCACATCCCTCCGGGTTCAGGTTTCAGTTTACCCGACGCTGGTGCCCAACGGGCACGTTTTGGCGAGCGTGAACCATGTTTTCAACGCCGTGTTCGTGCGCGGGGACGTGGTGGGCGATACTCTGTTCTATGGCCGCGGTGCCGGCAAAGATGCCACAGCCAGCGCGGTATTGAGCGACCTGGCGGATGCGGCGCTGGATTTGAAGTTCGGCACCAAACATCGCGTGCCGCCGTTCGTGCCACACGAGCGGCAGGGTGCGGTGGCGCCGATAGATGAGGTTGTGGCTCGTTACTTCGTGCGCTTGAACGTGGTGGATGTGCCTGGGACCCTGGCGAAAATTGCTGCCATTTTCGGCAAGGCCCAGATCGGCATCTCATCGGTGATCCAGCCCGAAGGCCACGAAGGCGAGAGTGTGCCGCTGATTCTGATGCTTCACGATGCCCCCAACGGTGCGGTGTCCAGGGCGCTGAAAAAGATCGGCGAGTTGCCGGTGGTCAAAGGTCCGCCGGTGAGGATTCGGGTGGAGAATTTTGAATGTTGATCGTGCAAAAATATGGCGGCACCTCGGTGGGCAATACCGAGCGCATCAGGAATGTGGCCGCGCGCTTGGCCAAGTACCACGCCAAAGGCGACCAAATTGTCGTGGTCGCCTCGGCGATGAGCGGCGTGACCGATAATTTGATCAGGCTGGCCAAGGAAATCATGCCTCTGCCCAATGAGCGGGAGATGGACATGCTTCTGGCCACCGGTGAACAAACTACGATCGCTCTGACCGCCATGGCTCTTCATGCTTTGAATGTGCCGGCGGTCTCACTGACCGGCGCCCAGGCGGGCATCGTCACCGATGGCGTTCACACCAAGGCCAAAATTCGGAACATTACGCCCAAGAGAATCCACGAATTGTTGAATGAGGGGAATGTGGTCATCGTTGCCGGGTTTCAAGGCCAGACTATTGAAGGCCAGGTAACCACGCTCGGACGCGGCGGCTCGGACTTGACCGCGATTGCCCTGGCTGCCTCTTTGAAGGCGGATCTTTGCCAGATTTACACGGATGTTGACGGCGTTTATACGGCCGATCCGCGGATCGTGTCGAGCGCACAGAAACTCGAGGAAATCTCCTACGATGAGATGCTCGAACTGGCCAGCCTGGGCGCCAAAGTGATGCAATCGCGCTCGGTGGAATTTGCGAAAAAATTTGGAGTCGTCTTCGAAGTCCGCTCCAGCCTTAATGACAACCCAGGAACCATTGTGAAAGAGGAAACCAGCAACATGGAAGACATCGTCGTGCGGGGCGTCTCGCTCGACAAGAACCAGGCCAAGGTCACGCTCGTGGCGGTGCCCGACAAACCAGGAGTAGCCGCGCACATTTTCAAGGCCATCGGCGACGCCAATGTCAATGTGGATATGATCGTGCAGAACATCAGCCACGGCAGCGGCACGCCGGCGACGGACCTTTCGTTTACCGTGGATAAGCCGGACCTGCTCAAAGCGCAAAAAGTCATTGATGGGCTGAAGAAGGAAATCGGTTTTGGCCAGGTCATCGCCACAGACAACATCGGCAAATTATCCATCGTGGGAGTGGGGATGAAGAGTCATACCGGTGTGGCGGGCAAGCTGTTCGGGACGCTGGCGCGCGAAGGGGTGAACATTGATATGATTTCCACCAGCGAGATCAAAGTGTCGGTGGTAATTGACCTGGCCAAAAGCGAGCAGGCGATGAAAGCGGTGCACGAGGCGTTTTTGGGCAGCTAGCCAAAGTAGTTCTTGATCGGCTTGAGAACGCCAAGCTTGATCAGCGCCAGAATCACTCCGGTGTAGAGCAAAGAGATGCCGACATCTTTCAATAGGTCGCGGCGGGAATATTCCTTCTCCGTTTCTGTCAACATTCTCTGCCCGCCTTTGTGCATCAGGACGAAGCCCAGGACGTTGGTCAGCCAGTAGCCGATGACTAAACTGGCTTCGAATGCGGGGCGATAAAACAAGCTGATCACCCAGGCGAAAACCAGGGCCAGCGGCACGTTGACGAACAGGTCGTTCCACCAGGACAGCGGCGAGAGCATATAACCGACAAACACCAGGGCACCGCCGGTAATTTTTCGCTTCCAGGTCATAAGACGCGCGCGAGTGTCTTAGGAGCCAGCCGAAAGAATCAAGAGCTAAAGCAACACGCAAATCCTCGCCTAAGAAAAGGATTCAAACCGCGAAATACGCGGAATACGCGGAAAAATGGAACACTTCCGCGTATTTCGCGTATTTCGCGGTTCTCTAGCTTTTCTATTTTGGCGACGTGTTTGAATCCTCAACATTTTGCGCCGTCTTGTCGGGGGCAGCCGCCCTTAGGGAGGATTCGGGTAGCATGCACCCCCGTCAGGACGAAGAAGGGGGAAATCGAAGGCCACTGAAGATCGATCGTGAGGTTGAAGATGAAGACGAAGAGGTTTCACGAAGCATGGCTGCTTCGTGAAACCGCAGGAAAGGAGGCCGACGCTGCGCAGGTGCCGCGGTTCAGCGGATTTCAAGGGTTGAACCACCGCCGCCAAATCCGCCGCCGCCGCCAAATCCTCTGTTGAAGTTGAATTCGTCTCCACTGAACACGAAACTGCCGTCCCCACCCCCGGCACCACCTGAGTAGGTCGTGATCTTCGCTTTCTTGTGAAACTCATCCAGATTCAACTTGCCCTTGGCGAAGTCATCCACGTCGGCCTTTTTCACGCGAATGGTCATCATGGTCCCGCCCGCCGGCCCCCGGTAGGGCTGGCCTGGCAGCGCAGGCCAGGGGCGCGGCTCCTCTGGTTCCTCACCCGCCGCGAGCGCTCTTTTCGCTGAGGCCGCAGACTTGAGTGCCCTTGCGCTCGCGCCACCAAAGACGCACACCGTCACCGAATCATTCGGTTTCAGGTTGCGGATGTTCATTGCATTCTTAAGCGCCTCGAGCAAGGCATTCTTGAGCCGGTTCACTTGCTCTTCGCTGTACTCCTTGACTGGGCCGGTGAGTGTCTTGCCTTCCGTAGGCTGGCCATAAAGCTCCTGCCGGGCTTGGTCCCAATTAGAATCCACCGGCGATTTCTCCTTTTGCGGCTCAGCCTTTGTCGGCGGGGGTAGCAATGGAATGCCGACGTTGAGTAGAAACAGCGCACCGTAGCCTTCGAGGTAGAGGCTGCGCATCGGATTCGAACTCGGCGCGAAAAAAACGTCAATTCCCATCGGATGCTTCCAAGCGTGTCCGTCCTCTCCGAGATTTTCGTCAATTGCCTTGTCGAAGATGTGTGACATCACCGCCAGGTCTTCTTCCAGGTTGACCTGCTCCTTCGCGTCGGTCTCAGAAGAGCGAATCACCAGAGTTTTGCCCGAGGCGCCGGGACCGCGCCGAACAATATTCTGAAGCCTCTGGGCGACAGGAGCGATGTTTGGGGCGGAGGCAGCTTGCGCCACGCGAAATTGCTGGTCCGCCTGGGCGAACTGTTGCTTGGCTCGTTCAAACTGTTGCTGGGCCTCAGCCTTGGCTTGGTCCTCCTGCTGCCGGGCCTGTTCGAGTTGTCGGCGGGCTTCAGCCTGTTCTTCTTCTGGGCCGTTCTGAAATGCCCGCGCCTCCGCCTTTGCCGATTCCTGTCCCGGCTGTGCCGGTATGAGCAGGGAGCTTCCCGCAACGAAAGTGATGATTGAGATAAGTATTTTCATGTTCAGTGCCTTTGTTTTATGTGCGATTTACTTTTCGGGTGAAATTGGAACGTTCGCAGGTTGTTTATACCCTGCTAACTGAACCAGTTGCTGCTCTGTGCTGCGCAAGCTGGCGTCGGTATTGACTGCAACCGTATCCACGTCCTTTTTAAGCGACAGGTAGAGCTTGTCCAAAGCCGTATAGATGGCTTGATTGTCTTGTGCGCGCTTGCTTTCGATGTCCGCCAGCAAATCCCTTGTCTGTTCGCTAAGAGCGGCCAACGCCGTGGACGTGGCTCGGTTCCGTTCGTCGCGCAGCAATTGCGCGAATTCCTGGCGCAATTGCTGACGGATTTCCGGTTCAATTGCTGTCCGAATTTTCTCAACGCCGTTGGCTGCTGAATTGAGCCGTCCGATGCCGAAACCGAGACCCAGCACCAGCGCCGCCGCCGCCGCCCATTTTAGAGCTGGCGCGAAAGTTTCGCGGGCCTTGTCTGTTTTCGGCAGTTTCCATGCGTCCAACCGGACCAGGCTGCGCTGCCAGGCCTCGATTTCCTCGCGGCATTCGGAGCAGTCTTGCAAGTGCCGGCTCAATCGTTGCCGCGTGCCCGGAGTAACCTCGCCGAAGAGGTAGGGCGGCCATTCTTCATGTTTGGGATGATTCATAAGACGAATGCTAAGTTTGGGTTGGGTATCGGGTTTGGCGGGAAGAACTGTTCTCGCTTGCCCTGGAACGTGGGTTCAAGCAGCCGGGTGAGCCGGGCCAAGGCTTCGGCCATGCGCGAATTGACTGTCCCTTCCGGGATTTCCAGGATCTCGGCGATCTTCGACAGCTTCAGGTCTTCATAATGCCTGAGCACCAGCACTGTGCGGTAAATCTCCGGGAGCTTAAGCAGCGCTTGACGGACCAACTCGCCTTCCTCCTGTTGGGCCGCGCGCGCATCGGGGGTGGGCTCCTCAGCCGCGCATTCTTCCAGCCGGTTCTGGCTTTCCTCTCCGGCGCTGTCCTGGAGGATTTCGCGCCGGCGCTCCCGCCGCCGGAGTTCGTCATAGCAGAGGTTCAGGGCGATGCGCCACAAGTAAGTCGAGAAGCGGCCCGTCGGTTCATAATCTTTTCGTTTCTCGAAGAGCCGCGAGAACGTTTCCTGTTTCAGGTCCTCGCCGCGATGCGGGTCGCCGGTCATCCGCGCGCATAAGCGGCGGATGGGTTGTTCCCAACGCTCGACCAATCGCGCAAATTCGCGATGGTCGTCGTGCGTCTTGACGCGCCACATCGCTTCCTCATCCGTCTGTGAGAACAACAGAGACAATGTTGAAAAGTAGCCTCTAGCCATGCGTCTTTCGTGCCTGCATCGTTTAGACCAACCACGCCTCGGAAAAAAATTGGAATTTATACTTTGCCGCTCCGGAACCCGCTTAATTGGCTTCTGTCTGCTGAACTACTTGCTCACCTTTACCACGTAATAAAGAAACGGCCCGTTCACTTCTTTGAACCAGTGAGGAACGCCGTTGGGAATCACGATCACGTCGCCCTTGGACAAAGATCTCTCTGTGCCGCCGGTGATTTCCTTCGCGCGGGTTTCGCCCACGTCAGTCGCTCTGGGCTCGACGGCGTTCCCGCCCGCGACGAAAGTTGCTGAGCCTTCGAGCACGTAGAAAATGTCCGTGTCACGGTCGTGGATCTCCACTTCGCCGGGACCTGTGCGGCGGCCTGCCTGAATCTTGAAGTTGTTGGTGGCCAGCAGCGGCGCCCCCTTGGCAAAGGCGGCGGCAACCTCTTGATGGTCCAGATGGATCACCGCGGGCGTTTGCAGTTGGTCGGCGGCGAACGTGATGATCAATAAACTCGCGGCAAGCACAGGGAACATGGCTTTGGCATTCATGCTTTGTTTCTAACCCGGCGATTGAGGGAGGGAAAGAAGTTTTGATTTGGCACGGCTCGCGCCGGGAAACCAAAATCCTCCCTGGCTAGGGACACGTCATTGGGCGGCGCCAAATCGTTTAAGGGCGAACAGACTGAGATCAAAGGGCGGCGCCTCATCCTTAAGCAGCTTGGCGGCGATTTCTCCAATGACGCTGGAGAACTTAAATCCATGACCCGAACACGGACTGGCGATAAGCACCTGGCGATGGGCCGGATGATGGTCGAGAATAAAATGCTCGTCCGGCGTGTTCGTGTAGATGCAGACTACCGCTGATTTCAAAGGACCATCAGCAGCAGGCAAGAAACGGCGCAGCACTTCACGCATCCCCTCGGTTTCCCACTCGTCCACGTCGCGGCGCACTGCGTCCGGCAGCGTGTTTTCACCTTCATGGTGAAGAGCGACCTTGACCCCGTCACCGAGATCCGGAAACCCGTAGAAGAACCGGTGCGGGGCATACTCCCAAATGTGAATCGGACACTTCTCGGGCCGAAACTGCTCGGCCCGCGAGCGCGGCTCGAACCAGAAGAGAACCTGGCGCTCGACAGCCAACGGCAGGCGGAGCTCAGCCGTCAACGAGCTCATCCATGCGCCGGTCGAGAGCATCAGCCGCCTGGCAGTATAGGCGCCCGCCGCTGTGATGACCCGCACGCCATCTTCCTGCGGTTCCCATCGCAGCACCGGCTCATTGTATTGCAGAATGGCGCCGCTTTTCGCAGCCAGTTCGAGGTGCGTTTGCACGGCCAACTCCGGAAACAGGATGCCCGCGCGGGGTTCCCATACGCCGACCATGTTTTCCAGGGGGTTGAAAACAGGAAACCGCTGGCGCAGTTCCGCTGAAGAGAGAACCCGATGGTCGAGTTTATGTTCCTCGGCGCTGCGTTTTGCTCCTCTGACCAGCACCCCATCCGGCGGCCCGATCAGGACACCGCCGGTTTGCACAAGCAGTCTTTGGCCGGATTTCTCTTCCAACTCGGCCCACAACTGGTAGGCCCGCTGAACCAGTGGGACGTAAAGCGGATGCTCGAAATAGGCCTCCCGGATGATGCGCGTCAGCCCGTGCGACGACCCTAGATCGTGCGGCGGATGATACCGATCCAGGCCCAGAACGCGCCTGCCGCTGGCGGCCAGATGAAAGGCTGCCGCGCTTCCCATCGCGCCCAACCCGGCGACGATCACATCGTAATCATTCGGCATGGTCACAAAGAGTTAAGGCAGTGGGGTGGGTGAGGGAAGGGAAAATTTGGGTTCGCCGGTGTCTGCCGCGCGTTAACCCGCACTGAAGTTCCAAGCACCAAAGAAACTCCAAACTCCAAACCCTAACCCGGATATTCCCCAGCGCAGCAAAGCCGGCGAAAGCCGCCGCCAACATTTTTCAAAAAAAAGAGGAAGTTGAGAGAGAACCGTATAGCCGACGTAACCGCCGACGTCAGTCGGCGCTGATTTCCGAGGAAGAGAAGTTAGCGCCGACACCCTGGGGCCGTTTTCGCCGCAGTGTACTCCTGCATGTTAATTTCTGCCAATTCTGCGAAGAATTGTTAACCACGGATTTCACGGATGACACGGATACAAGACATCCGTGTTATCCGTACCATCCGTGGTTAAATCCACTTTTGGTTGGGGGTTTGCCGTTCTGTGAAATAACCGCCTAAAGGCTGTTCGCGAACGAGCCGCGGCCGCTGGGGCCACTCCGGTGAGTGGCGGCTCGCCCCATTGTCCCCAGAACTGGTGACTGGCGGAGAGAGAGGATTAGGTATTTTATGAATGAGTTGACGATGCAAAAGCGCAGTGAGCAGTTCGTGTGTGGCGTATGTCTGCGGCGCCGCATCGGATGACGATTTAGTGGTGTTCTCAGTGTAGGTTGTGTTGGAAAGGCCGGGTGAAAGCCCGGCCTTTCTTATTGTGATGAGAACAACTGAGGGTGCTCTGACGTTTCAACTTTCAACCGCACGCGGCAGCCTCACCTTGAACTCGGATCCCTTGTTCACGTCGCTGGACACGCTGACTTCGCCACCGTGAGCTTCCACCACGGCTTTGACCAGGCTCAGGCCGAGGCCCAGGCCGCGTTGCGAACGGCTTTTATCACCGCGATAAAGGCGCCACCAGATTTTGTCCTGCTCCTCGACGGGGATGCCAATGCCGGTGTCGTGAAAGATGGCTATGGCCTGGTTCGGTTCCTCACGAATCGAGACGGTCACTCCGCCGCCTTCGCCGGTGTATTTGATTGCGTTGTCGAGAAGGTTGGCAAAGACCTGACGCATGCGAGTCCGGTCCACCGAGGCGATGACTGGTGACTCGCCGCGCTGTCGCTCCGGCCCAGCAGGTCGGTGATTGGTGACTGGCGATTGGTCGGTGGGGCCGGGACCGGAATGGGGAAGGTCGGCGTGAACGACGATCTTCTTCTCCTCGGCGACGTATTCGTACAGCTCGATGACTTCACAGGCAAGTTGGCAGAGATTGACCGGCTCGCGGCGCAATTTCATCATACCCGCTTCGGCCTCGGTGATGTCCATCAGCGTGTTGAGCATGTTGAGCACTCGTTCGGATTCCTCGACGCAATCGGCCAGGGCCTCGCGCGCCGCAGCAGGGTCGGCGCCGGTCTGCAGGGCGAGTTCCGCAGCACCGCGGAGGCGAGCCA
>WNGL01008764.1_pt1 | contig 11790 bp, 19 predicted proteins | sample 5400591 | NCBI WGS metagenome assembly WNGL01 (sample SAMN13153377, study PRJNA577476) | soil metagenome | isolation source: 80 cm soil or saprolite under Garry oak tree replicate 1 | place: USA:California | collected 2016-06-15
CTCAGGTCCGCACCCCAGACATACTGAACGCCGGAAGCGTCGTCTAGCTCAACCTGGTCCGTCACCAAGACCAAGGCCTCGTCACCCAAGAGCAACGAGGGCTCGCGTCCCTCCACAATCTGAAGATCCAGCCAACGGCTTCTGAACCGGCCGGGTAATCAGATACCCCTTAACATTGATGAGTCAAGCTCGAGGATACTCCATAGGCTTGTTACAAAGCTGACTTCGCGGCGTAAGTCAAAACGTGTGAAACAAGTTCAGAATAGAGCCATAGAACCCTTCCCCTGGGCCTCAAGCCATCTACCCATCTCACTCTCCAGGATATCCAGGGGCAAGGCTCCATTACTCAAGAGCTTGTCATGGAACCGGCGAACATCAAAACCCGCGCCCAACAGCCGCTCAGCCTTAGCCCGGATCTCTGAAATCTTCAACTGGCCTATCTTGTAGGCAAGGGCCTGGCCAGGCCAGGCGATGTATCGGTCGACCTCTGAAACTATGTTGTGCTCCGACGCACCGGTATTCTCCTTCATGAACTGGATAGCATGTTCACGGGTCCAACGCATCCAGTGGATCCCAGTATCCACGACGAGGCGTGCGGCCCTCCAGGCGCTTCCCGACAAGCGTCCAAACTCCGAGTACAGGTCCGAGTAGAACCCTACCTCCTTAGGCAAAGCCTCCGCATAATGAGCCCAGCCCTCAACGAACGCCGTGTACCCACCATGCCTCCGAAACTTGGGAAGACCCGTGAGTTCTTGTTGAACCGCGATTTGTAGATGGTGCCCCGGAACCGCTTCATGGTACGCCAACGACTCCATCGTGTACTTGGGCCGGGTCTCAGGCAGAAACGTGTTCACGTAGAAGTAGCCAGGCCTCGACCCATCATCTGGAGGCGCATAGTAGTATGCTTCAGGGGCGGCCTCCGCCCGGTAAGCCTCAATCTCCCGGAACCCATACTGGGCCTTTGGCAGACGGCCAAACAGGCGCGGCAGGGCCTCATCCATATTCCTCAGAATATCCCTGAAACCAGCGAGAAGCATCTCTCCATTCGGATAATACATCTCACTATTCTCGCGAAGCCTCTCAAGGAACTCCTGAACTGTTCCGGTGAACCCGAGCTTTCGCATAACCTCCTCCATCTCCCCCCTAATCTTGGCCAACTCCCGCAAGCCCACCTGGTGGATCTCGTCCGGGGAGAGTTCGGTAGTCGTAAAGTGGCGTACGTAGAAAGCGTACCGCTCCTCACCTTCGGGAACAGCCCAGATGCCTACCTCGCTCCGAGACGCGGGAAGGTACTCTTCCTGGACGAACCTGACTAGTTTCTCATACGAGGGGACAATTGACCCGAGAATCACGTCCGACCCTTTTTCGCGTAAATGGCGAGAATCCTCTGCCGAGATTTCTTTGGGAGGCGTGTTGATCGGCTTGTAGAACTCACTCTTATCCGGTTCCGAGACTATCTGGGCCTCGAGCTGCGGAACAACTCTTTCCACGATGACCCTCGGTAGGACTAGCCTCTCCCGGACCCCTAGCCTCATGTTGGTGATTGTCTGGTCGACGAGCCGGGGAAACTCTCGAAGCCTGTTTAGATATTTGCCATAGTCCGGGACGGACCGGAAAGGATGGAAGGTCACCAGCTCGGGGACTTTTATGTGAGGCCCCTGCTGCTGGGTAACCGGCATCAGGTACGGCCGGAAGCGCAGCTCTTCAATCTCATCGTTGAGTTTCCGTTCGAATAGCTCATAGTTCAACCGGTCAGCGCCCACTCTGGGCCTGGGATGTGCATGAAGACGGCCCAGGTACCCTCGGTACTGGGACGATCGTCGCTGGAACGCTTCCTCAGAAGCATCCTCCAGCTCTGCATCATACCTATGGTCGCCAAGGTATGTTGCGTACCGCGGGCTCTCTTTCAGGACGAAATTCCAATATTCGTCGTAAAGACGGTCAGGCTCAGCAGAAGACCGCTCAGATTGAACCATTACCATGAGTCCTATCCAGCTCCAGGCAGCCGTGTAACTTCAGGAGCCCAACCTCCGTTTTATAGAATTCCTTCTAACCCTTAGTCCCCAATTGGATATTAGCAATCAATACTATCTGAGCCCCGAAAACTATTCTAGACGAGCAAACCTGGATTTGACAGACCAGTATATACGTGGGAAGAGCCGCTACCACGATGTAGTCGAAATGGGCCTATTACCGTGAGCACTGCGGCCGCGAGGGGAAGGAGTTCTGCCCGAAACGAGAAGCCCATTATCCTGAGGATCCTTCAGCGCTAGTTCAGGGACAACGATCTGGTCCTGTTCAAGCAAGCTCTTTCTATTAATCAGACCTTCCACGGTGAAGCTGCTGTCCGCAACTATCAACGGTTTCTATCCTGTCTGATCAGTTTGAGGCCCGCTCAGATATCCTTACGCTAACCGTGGGCATGCATCACACAGCGTAAGACGTGAAGTAATCATAAGGGTTGTATTGACGCGACGCCCAATCAAGGCAAACAGCCAGGGTTTCGTCTTACGAATGGTGTTGCTAAATGGAGGATTCGCGGTCCAAGGAGATTACTGCAATAAGGTAAGGAAACGGCTAAGTAGCACCTGGCCCCAGGTAGTACCTAGTCCTCTTTATGACCGAAGTGCTCGTGACCAGGAAAGGACAGACAACGATACCTATCGCCCTGAGGCGAAAATATGGAATTGAAGAAGGAACCCGGCTCGAGGCGGTAGACACGGGCAAGGGGATCCTTCTAAGGCCAGGACCCTCAACCGCAGACCTCGCAGGTTCAGGCGCGAAGCATGCCTCGGTCTCAGAGATGAAACGTCTCTTGGACCGCATGAGAGAAGAAGATGTCTAGTGCAACCTACGACACGCGTTTCTTTGTAGAACACTACTACTCCGAGAACGCAGAAGTAACCGGTTCAACGATAACGGAAATCCGAAAACAAAAGGAGAAGAGTGTCTCCTCAATCGTCGTCCATGAGCTCTACAGGCTGACACTTCAAAAAGGAGGCAGGCAGGTGGCAGCCCTTCGAGCAGAACTCCTGAGCAAGGACTTCAAGGTCGTGCCCGTCGACGGGCAGCTGGCCATAGCCTCCGCAGAATTAAGACAAAAGTATGGCACACCCATGGCAGACAGCATCATTGCTGCGACTGCCATCTCGCTGAGGTCAGTTTGCGTCACGGACGACCCTCACATAATGAAGATTCGAGAGGTCAGGACCCGCTGGATATAGAACCTGACCTCTATCCTGAGCAACTCCGAATCTGCATAGAAAGGTGCAGAAGAATATTGCTACCCGGGCCAACCTCCGCTTCCAGCCTTGCCTAATGGCTACGGTATGCCGTGTTGTTTCGCGAATCTCATAGTGGAGCGAAGGGAAGACGCTCCCTCGCTTTCAGCATGCTTGCAACATATCTCGTAGACTTGTGGAGGCATCCACTGTATCCCCACTTCAGCATGTCTTGGCCTCTACTATCCTCCCAAGGTGAACTCGACACATAGGCACTCTTCCTGAACCATTCCACAGGACTCGCATCTTCTCTCCCTAATTCTAACCGTACAACTACCGAGGAATACTGACAATTCTCCAGAGATATGTCGCCTTGCCGAATTAAGATTTGCGTGTCCAATTGACTCTCTGTAGACATGTGACGCCACTAGGCTATCCTTGTCAATCTGGAGGATGATGGTGCGAGTGAGCTCGGCGGACTCCACTAGACTCCTCGTGATCCCCAGCCAGGCTCCCTTATTTTCAACAGTGCAATCGGTGTCAGCCAGACCAGCACCAGCGACTGGACTAAGAGGTAGCCGAAGATGTACTTGCTCAAACTCCTCTGCGGGCCCTCCTCTATACCATTATAGGCAAAGTAGACCAGGCCCACCAGCCCAAGGCCCGCAAGGTAGAGAAACGGCGGCATGTGGCCTGTCAGAGGCAAATAGACCAGTAACCTTAGCAGCACCACGAACCCGAGAACTCCCGCTACTGTCTGAGCTAGGAAGTAGAGGGCGAACCCGATGCTTCTCCTGAAAGACGTTGTGGAGAGAAGCCAGGTCTCACGCAGCCACGACTTTCGCCAGCGGAGCTGTTGCCGCCAGTAGCTCCTGAAGCTATTCGGGACAACAGTCTCAGCCCTCGACTCTTTCCAGTAAACCGTCTCGAAGCCCTCCCGTAACAAAAGCCTAGTCAGGCTCCTATCGTCACCGAAAGTGCAGGGAGCCGAAAGGAAGGTCTGGTTCTCCCACCTGCCGACCAGAGGCATGACCGTGTCTCGTCGGTAGGCTGCTAAACAGCCGCTCAAGCAGATGACACTTCCAAACTTGGACTCAGCCGACTTGACAAGCCTGAAGGCCATGTGGTACCAGGGAGCCTGTATCTTCGCCCAGAAGCTCCTCGGGTTCCGGACCGTAACGTGGCCCACAACACCGGCTACCTTGGCGTCTCCGAGGGGTCTCACAATCTCCGTGAGTGCGTTAGGCTCAGGGAAAGAGTCCGAGTCCGAGGCTACAATGACCTCGCTCTTGGTCGCTCTGAATCCCCACGCCAAGGCTCTACGTTTTCCCCTGTTCTCTTGGAACCGGTGAGACTCCAATCGCAGCCGTGGCCCGAGTTCTCTCTGAGCCAGCTGGATCTCCGTCCAAGTGTCATCTGTCGAGCCATCATCAATGACCAGGACGCTAAACTTGTCCCTGGGATAATCTGACTTGGCCCAGGCGTGCAATACATCTCGTATCACCTTCTCCTCGTTCTTCGCCGGCACCACGACAGCCACCGTGGGCTGCCAGTAAGGGTAATCAGCCGGCTTGTACTTCCAAGCCAGCCCAAACCTAGCCAGAACCAGGGCTGATACCGTTACGCTGTAGAAGGCGAAGAGGCTGAAGGTAAGGTCGGAGGTCAGGACCTTGTAGCTGGTCGCTACCCCCAGCAGTACTACCGTGGCCAAGATGCTCGCCCGGTTGACTTTGCCCATTATTCCGTGGCCACCGGCGAATCTCCCACCAAGTCTTCGGTGGCCGCGATTTAACGTTGAGCGCCAACTAGTCTGCGGAGGAAGTACACAGCTATACCCGGATTACCACCGCCATTCTCAGTCCCGAGGACGCCCCAGCCGTACCAGTTCTACAGGCCCGGTTCTCCTAGTCTTGGCCGTCCATCGCACGCATTTCACCGGATCAACGATGCACGGGGATTATGTAGGCTCGGAGTCCTCAGTGCGGAGAACGGGGTAAGTCAAAACGTATGAAACGAGTTCGCGGCCGAGCCAGGGCTAGGTTACGTGCCTAATGTCCGGCGGCTTTGGGGGCGTAGGCGCTTGAACCTGGCTTCTCGGAATGGTAAACTTTCTTTCGGGTGGTACGATGGTGATGGCGAGGCTGGCGTTGATAGTGTAATGGTTCGCGCCGTCAGGGTTCTTGAAGTTCAACGCCACACCGGCCCTATCTACTGAAACTCTCGCCTTCACAGTAGCCCCGTCTTCGAGCCGGAACACTACAACATCGCCTCCTACAGGCTTTGCATCGAGCCACTTGAACTCAATCATCGGTTCACTCAACCCTAGCGACCTTTCTCAGCCCAGCCTAGTTCCCGAAGCTAATTAACCTGTCCTGCCCCTTTCGGATTCTTGGGGCCGCATGCGAGAGGATAAGACATGTCTGCCCCGATGCACGCGAGAGACAGGCCAAAAATCCCGGCACTGACAATCATAATGTACGGAGGTTTGAACGCTCCAAAAAGGGCGGACGTTCAGCTATCCAATGCGATCCTACCCTTTGAGGAGCTGGGCTGGAGGAACATCGGATAGATAACACGCCTTACGGGTTTTCACCTGAGTCCGAATCATTTCCGCGATCCCTCTCGGATCTTGGAAGATTAGGTAATTCGGAATTCTGAACACCCGGTACCCTAGGTTTTCGAGAATACTGGTTCTTCTTGCGTCGTGTTCCTGAGTGGATGAGTGAACCTTCCCTTCTGCCTCGACGATCATATCAGGTCGAACGAGGAAGTCCACATTATACCTCCCAATAGGGGCCTGTTGCTGGAAGCTAACGCCCAGTCTGCGGAGGTGTACGGCCAGAAACTTCTCTGACAATGAAGGGCCGAAATCGGCTCGAAGCACTCCTCCTGAATGATACATTTGTTACCATAACGTATCATTGTCGGCGGGAGACTTAAGTCTGGTATCATGTGTGAGCCCACATATATGCAATTCAATCTAATTACATATTTTGTAATGTCCACTCAGCCACATCTGCCACCCTGTTGGTTAAGGTGAGGTCCTGTAAGGCTGAAAAGACCCGCCCGGCAGGGAATGCGGAAGAGACTATTCGCGCATGCGCATCTACATTGAACAAATTAAAGGTCGAATACCACCTTCCCCCTTGCTAGGAACCAAGTTGGCCCCTAGAAAAGTAGTTCAAACTAACCTCGAAGAAGATGATTGTGAGATGCTCTCAAGTGTCGCGAAGCGTGAGGGCCTCACAATCAAGAAAGCGGCTAGGAGAGCCCTTCTAGAACGGAGCCTATCCAATCTTGACCTCAAGCAGGACCCCTTGTTCACACTCAAGCCTGTCAAGTTCAGGGCGAAGATCAGAGCCTCGGAGATTGACCGGTTCCTCTACTATGCCAAGTAGCTCGCTAACTGCTTTCGTCGACACTTCTACTTGGAAGGCCTTTCAGCCGAGGAGTCTCAGCTTGTACTTGGCTGTGAGTTCTGGTACCCATTCTTCCCAGCCTAGAATGGTCTGGTATCGTTTCGCAACCTCAGCGACCTTTTGAACCTCCGGCGGCCCCTGCAGAAAGAGCTTGGAGGCCTCGTCGAAAAACTGTTCAAAGCCGGCCGGGGAAATTACCTCAACCAGCCTAGCCGGGCTGTCCCCAGGGTTCCAGAAGGTGTGAGGAATACCCCTAGGCTTCAAGACATAGCAACCAGGCGTCGCATCAAAAATCCTGTCCCCTATCCTCACCCCTACCCTTCCCTTCACCACAAAGGAGAACTCGTCAGTCCCCTCATGCAAGTGCGGCCGAGCAAGAGTCCTAGGCTTCAAAGGATGCTCGACAATTGAGAAAGCACCATTCGTATCCTTTCCAGAGACCTTGAACACCACTCCAACGCCTCCCATGTGGACCCTCTTCCCCTCGCCATGGGCAACCACGAATTCTCTTGACGGTTCCGGAGAGTCCCTCCCAGCCATCCATTCCGGAATGACTACCGCTCTCAAGACCTGCTGGAGCGTAACCCCTCGGTCCAGCGCCATCCTTTCCAGCTCCGAGTAGTGGTTCAGGTCAAGAGTCTGCGTATACTTGCGAGAGCGCACAATGTTCCCCCCCAAAAACCAGGCTACAAAGCTGGAGTCAGAATTCTCTCAACACCGTAGCGACCAGGATGAACCAATGATAACACGGATTGCGGGTTGTCTGATCGGCGATATAACGAATGTTTTGATCACGGAGAATTTTGAGACCTGAAAACATCGAGACTCGATATATTGCGCTACGATACTTCTTTCCAGCCCGGCCGGCCACGATGATGACCTGAAGGACGCGTGATGGCAATCACGTACACAAGACTGTACGTCCAGGTCAAACCCAACAAAAGTTACCAGGAACCTCTTTCGCCGGGCTTAAACCATGGAACAGGCTTCAGTTTCCAGTCACTAATCACAGCCCTCTTTGCGGTATGAGATGTCTCTGCCGTGAAGGATTTGAGTAATCCTAGCAGGATAGCCCCAGGCGTGCCAAGCAGTATGGACCCTTACCTTGAGGCTGTTCTAGCCTCCAAGGCTTAGAGTGTAATGGTTCCCTGGTCCAATAGTATGTGCCTCTCGTTAGCACCGTCCCCCTGTTTCGTGAACGCACTCCATTCAACTTGGAATCCAGTGTTGAGAGCAAGCATGGTGAGAATAGCGATGCTGTCGCCCTTCGAGATACCGTAGTGGATGTGGTTGCCGTCGTACGTCTCATATGTGAGAACCGTCCCGTTAAGGTAGGCGATCCATCCAGAGTTTCCCGTGTCATAGTTGTAAAGGGGTACTCCAGTCGTAGAGTTCAACACTAGTACTTCGACGGGCTGGGCAGAGTCCACGTTCGTTATGTTCAAAACCGAGTGGAATGCACCGTTGAAGAACTGGGAAGCCCCCACACTAACCGTTACACTCCCTGTTGTCATGGAGTCCCTACTGCTTGGCAGTGCACTGGTCCCGGTGAGCCCGAGAGTACTCAGGATCACTAACGCTACCAACAGGCCCCTTAATCCGACCATATCTCTTTTCACCTCTTTCCAAATTTTTCCAAAAACCAACTCTAGAACCCGCGTCCCGTCCGTGCAGAACCGCGCACCTGCCGGAACCCGTAGGGTTCTTCCGTACAGTAGAATGGTCTAGGGGCCTTAGGACGGTTTCGAGCCGGGTACACGTCCTCTAGGGTTCAAGTGCCCACTGGCCCCTACAGTGTAGCGTGGCAAGGTAGTGTGGACTAGTATGTCAGCCTGAAACCGTCTCTACGGGGAGAGGTCCAGAGTCTACTATCCACCTAGGGTGAACTCGACGCAAAGGCATTCTTCCTGAACCATACCACAGGACTCGCACCTTCTCTCCCTGTCCCTAACGGGACAACTGGCGAATGGGCCGAACAATCCTCCTCCAATCATTCGTCGCCTGGACCTATGTTTCACGGCTACGATTGACTCTTTGGATGCATGAAAGGCTGGCACGCTCATCCCTCTCAATCTGAAGCATGATAGTGTAGGGAACTGGTTCAATGGTGCGCATTCCCGAAGACTGTCTACTCCAAGAACCCGTCAAGTTTTCCAGTTACCGGCAGTGTTAAGTTCTGACCGAACACGACCGTTGACCCTGCCATTTCCCCTCACTTGCTCGCCCATGTTTTCGGGCCTGAATCGGTTTTCTGGCGGAGCGCCGAGGAGGGGCGCGATGAGAAAAGTACCCAACATATTGGAGATGAAAAATGAAAATGAAGTCTCTTCCAGTCTTGCTCTCACTCCTCGCACCCTTGCTCTTACTCCCAATGGGGCACGCATCCGTCTTCCCCGGAAGCGGAACCTTCGCACAAACAGGCGTTAACAGCATAACCGTCAGTCAAGTGAATGACATCCTAATCATACATGAAAACTTTGACCTTGTGTTCACAGGGGCCTTCACGGGAACAACAGTCGGAACAACTACAATCATCATCAACACGAAAACGAACACGGGAACATTCAATGGACAAAACACTTTCACGGGTACCGTGACCACTTCTTCGGGTACTGCTTCTGGCACCCTACAAGCACCGTTCCAAGCCACCTTCGTCGGCAACAACTTCCAAGGCCAGTACACACTGTTCGGCGGTACAGGAGACTTGACGAGTCTTGAAGGCCGAGGTACCATTCAGGGCGTTCTGAACCCGAGCTTCGTCGGTACCTACTCCGGACTCTTCACTCCCAGCTAGGGTTGACACCATGGTTAAACAGCGAGAATAACCTCCCACTTTCTTCCCATGCAAACCCGGATGAATGGAAGGACAGGTTGTGAGCCCCGTTCCAGCCCAAACCCGACGACGGGGCGAAATAGAATGGTTCGAAACGCCGGAAACGGCGGCTCAACAACTAAGATGCAAGCTGACCTCAAGTCCGGCCAAGCTCGGACTTCACGACTCGCATTTGAGTACCATCGAGTGTCTTCAGCCCTACACCCAGTTCAAGGGCGAGTGAGACGAAAACCGAATCATACAGGGATATCCGATGACGGCCCGCAATCAGGTAGGTTTTCTCCATCAACTCCTCATTCGGCGACAGCACCAGCATGGCTCCTGCATCTGTCAGCCCGTAAAGAATAGACAGGTAGGCCGAGCCACCCCTGAGGTCTTTCAGCACATACTCGTGTGTCCAAATCGAATTCGCAGTCTCATACAGCGCCAGCTCAGGAACAACGATCTGGTCCGCTTCAAGCAAGCTCTTTCTCCTAAGAAGGCCTTCCACGATGAAGCTGCTGTCCGCAACTATCAACGATTCCTATCCTGGCTGATCAGTTTGAGGTCTGTAGCCGTGGAAGTCTTGACAGGATTCAATGACTGTAAAGCCTCCAGTCTACGAGTCAGCTTCTCCGATTTCTTCTTGCCGAGATAGAGCTTGAGTCCCTCTCTGAGAGATTCGGAGAGGTTGCCGTACTTGAGAAGCTCTCTCCTTTCCTCCTCAGATATCCTCACGCTTACCGTGGTCATGTAATACACGGTGCAAGACCCGGTGTAATCACTTAAGGACTGTGTTAAGATAAATCCCAATCAGGGCCCGGACAGCGCTTAGCATTACTCGAAAAGTAAGGAAACGGCTAAGTAGCACCTACCTCTTGGTACTACCTGGACCTCCTCATGACCGAAGTTCTCGTAACCCGGAAAGGACAGACGACGATACCTGTCGCTCTGAGGCGAAAGTATGGAATTGAGGAAGGAACCCGTCTCGAGGCGGTAGACACGGGCAAGGGGATCCTTCTAAGGCCCGGGCCCTCGACCGCGGACCTTGCAGGTTCAGGCTCGAAGCATGCTTCCGTCTCGGAGATGAAACGCCTCCTGGACCGCATGAGAGAAGAAGATGTCTAGTGCAACCTACGACACGCGTTTCTATGTAGAACACTACTACTCCGACAGTGCAGAAGTAACCGCTTCAACGACAAGAGAGATTCGAAAACGGAAAGAGAAGAGCGTCTCCTCAATAGTCGTCCACGAGCTCTACAGGCTGACACTTCAAAGGGAAGGTAGGCAGGTGGCAAGCCTTCGCGCAGATCTCTTGAGGAAGGACTTCGGGGTCGTGCCCGTCGACGGGCAGCTGGCAATAGCCTCCGCAGAATTAAGACAGAAGTATGGCACGCCCCTGGCAGACAGCATCATTGCGGCGACCGCCATCTTGATGAGGTCAGTCTGCGTCACCGATGACCCTCACATAAAGAAGATTCGTGAGGTCAGGACCCGCTGGATATAGCCCTGGTCCTATGCCAGGATACGCAAGAATGCTAGATGACCTCAACTGGTTCTCAACGATGACGACTGTGGCAATGGCTAGCCAGAAAAAATAGTCGAGAACAACCAACAAAGGGTCGTAAGCCCTGCAGGCCGAGCGGGGAAGAGTGCAACCCGAAACATAGTAACTGTAAGGAATGGGAAAACCGGCCGAATACAGTCCAAGTTGACGAGTAGGCAGATGGCTTATTCCAAGGAGGACGAGCCCCATGACCGCTGCGATAAGCAAGTCCCGAAAGATTCGCCTCATACATGATGACAAGAGGAATTCTGGAAATAAAGCCGTTCAACAATCATAGCCCCCGGTCGAGGGGTGGCAAATCTGTCTCACCATTCCCAGCGTTGGGACGTCAGAACCAAAGCTTCCGAACGTAACCGATGTCCCGGTCTTGTACAAGGAAGTCACTGGCACAAACCCATCCCCTTTTGGATTAGGAAAACAACAAGGGCCGAAGTGCACCGATGCCACTACCGTAGCGGTGGAATCAACCCCTTCCGGGCTTCACCACGTGAAGTTTTACAGTATGAGGAATAGTATGAGGACTATGTCCTGAAGGTTCACAATCCCATCATGATTCACGTCAGCCGCATTCGGCCCTGTCAGGCCCTGGCTTACAAGGCATAGAATGAGGTCTACAAGGTTCACCACGCCGTCATGGTTGATGTCGCCTACTAAAACCGGGGGCGGAGCAACCGGTCTCAGAATGGAGTTGATCCTGTCATAATAGGCCTGTCCGAGGTTGTGCTGGGTGATGCCGTTGAGCATGTCCGATATGTATGCCCCGGAGGGCGG
>WNGL01008765.1_pt1 | contig 11789 bp, 6 predicted proteins | sample 5400591 | NCBI WGS metagenome assembly WNGL01 (sample SAMN13153377, study PRJNA577476) | soil metagenome | isolation source: 80 cm soil or saprolite under Garry oak tree replicate 1 | place: USA:California | collected 2016-06-15
CAACTTCTCCAGCATCGCTACCGATGCGAAGGGGGCTATCCAGATCTTCAACGTCGGCGCGGAACGGATGCTGGGATACACGGCCGCCGAGGTGATGAACAAGATCACTCCGGCCGACATATCCGATCCGCAGGAAGTGATCGCTCGCGCCGAAGAGTTGAGCCAGGAGCTGGGCACCCCGATTACTCCGGGTTTCGAGGCGCTGGTATTCAAGGCGTCGCGTGGTATCGAGGACATCTACGAGCTGACCTACATCCGCAAGGACGGAAGCCGTTTTCCGGCGGTCGTGTCGGTCACGGCCCTGCGCGACGAGCAGGACACCATCATAGGCTATCTGCTGATCGGCACCGACAACACCGCCCGCAAGCAGATCGAGGCAGAGCAGATGCATCTCAGCCAGCGGCTGCGCGACAACCAATTCTACACACGCTCCCTGTTCGAATCCAACATCGACGCGATCATGACCACCGATCCGGCCGGCATCATCACCGATGTCAACAAACAGATGGAGGTGCTTACCGGCTGCACGCGCGATGAGCTGATCGGCGCGCCGTTCAAGAACTACTTCACCGATCCGGACCGGGCCGAGAAGAGTACCAAACTGGTGCTGCGGGAAAAGAAGGTCACCAACTATGAACTCACCGCACGCGCCAGGGACGGCAAGGAAACGGTGGTCTCGTTCAACGCTACCACCTTCTACGACCGGGACAGGAAGCTGCAGGGGGTGTTCGCCGCGGCGCGCGACATCACCGAACGCAAACGCCTTGATCAGGTGCTGCAGGAAAAGAACGTCGAGCTGGAGAACGCCAAATCCGTGGCGGAAAAAGCCAACCTTTCCAAATCCGAGTTCCTTTCCAGTATGAGCCATGAATTGCGCTCCCCGCTTAATGCGATCCTCGGTTTCGCCCAATTGCTGGTGTCCGGATCGCCGCCGCCAACGGACTCGCAAAAGGGAAGTATCGACCAGATTCTCAAGGCGGGATGGTATCTGTTGGAGCTGATTAATGAAATTCTGGATCTTGCGCTGATCGAGTCGGGCCGGCTGTCGCTGTCACTGGAACCGATGTCGCTGGTCGACGTCATGCTGGAATGCCGGGAGATGATTGAACAACAGGCTCAGAAAAACGGCATCAGCATGACTTTCCCCCAGTTTGAAATTCCTGTTTTTGTTCATGCCGATCGTACCAGGGTCAAGCAGGTCCTGATCAACCTGCTTTCCAACGCGATAAAATACAACCGCCCGCAGGGAACCGTCGAAGTGACGTGCAGCGCGAGCAGTGAAAAACGCATCCGCATCAGCGTGCATGATACCGGCGAGGGACTGGCCCCTGAAAAGCTTGCGCAACTTTTCCAACCGTTCAACCGTCTCGGACAGGAGGCCAAATCCGAGCAGGGCACCGGTATCGGACTGGTGATGAGTAAACGGCTGGTCGAACTGATGGGAGGCGAAATCGGCGTTGAAAGCAACGTCGGGGAGGGGAGTGTGTTCTGGTTCGAACTGACCCTGGCGGCCGAACCACAACATGCGGACAGCGCAGTTGAAGACTTGGCTCCGCATCACATGCATGTTCAGCATGGCGCCGCGCCACGCACCCTGTTGTATGTGGAAGACAACCTGGCCAACATGCAGCTGGTCGAGCAACTTATCGCGCGCTGTCCCGACATGCAATTGTTGAGCGCGGGAGATGCCATACTCGGTATCGCGCTGGCGCGCACCCGTTTACCGGATGTGATATTGATGGACATCAATCTGCCCGGCATGAGCGGCATCCAGGCGCTGAAAATCCTGCATGAAGATCCGGCAACGGCTCACATTCCTGTGTTGGCCATCAGCGCCAATGCCATGCCGCATGATATCAAGAAAGGGCTGGAAGCGGGCTTTTTTCGCTATATCACCAAGCCGATCAATGTCAACGAGTTCCTGGAGGCGCTGGAAATGGCGCTTGAATCTGCGGAAAACGGTTCTAAAGACGGCACTGACCAGGGAGCCTTGTGATGATATGTCCCGCCGATTTTCTTAATGCCGCCATTCTGATCGTAGACGATCTGGAAGCCAATGTGCTGCTGCTCGAGCAGATGCTGAGGGGCGCCGGTTATACCCGCATTACTTCGACGAGAGATCCGTATGCCGTCTGCGACCTGCATCGCGCCAACCACTATGACCTGATTCTGCTCGATCTGCGGATGCCCGGCATGGATGGCTTCCAGGTGATGGAAGGCCTGAAGGAAATCGAAACGGACGGCTACCTGCCGGTGCTGGCCGTTACCGCCCAGCCTGCTCACAAGTTACGCGCGCTGCAGTGCGGTGCGAAAGATTTTGTCAGTAAACCGTTCGATCTGGCCGAGATATTGATGCGGGTCCATAACATGCTGGAGGTTCGCCTGTTGCATGAGGCGGCCCGCAATTACGGCAAACAGCTGGAGGCCCTGGCACTGAATGACCCGCTGACCGGACTTGCGAACAGACGGCTTCTCGCCGACAGGATGTCGATGGCCCTGGTCCATGCACGCAGGAACAAGAGCGCCATGGCGGTGGTTTATCTTGATCTGGACGGCTTCAAGCAGATCAACGACACGCTGGGTCACGGTGTCGGGGATGATCTGCTGAAAATGGTCGCAGAACGCCTGGTGGCAACGGTACGCGAAGAGGATACCGTGGCGCGCCTGGGGGGTGACGAATTCCTTCTGGCACTGTGGCACGTCAGCGGTATCGACTATGCGGCCACGGTGGCAGCAAGAGCGATCGAGGCGGTGTCGGAGCCCTATGACATCGAGGGCAATTCCGTCAACATAACCACCAGCGCCGGTATCAGTATCTATCCCGACCACGGCGTGGACGCGGAGACGCTGATGAAGAACGCGGACTTGGCCTTGTACGAGGCCAAGAGCATGGGCAGGAACGCCTATCGTATAGCGGGGCGGAAAGATGCGCTGGCCACTGGAGAGTGTCCGGAACAGGGAACAATAATCAAATGACCGAAAAACACGATATTAAGCCGGGGCAATCGATAGAGCTGCTGAAAGAGCTGCACATCCTCACCCGCGACGGCAAACTGAATCAGGACAGCAGACGCAAACTAAAGCAGGTCAACCACCTGTATCAGTTCATCGAACCGCTCCTGAAAGAGACCCAACGGGACCACGCAGATATATCCCTGGTCGATCACGGCGCGGGGAAATCGTACCTCGGCTTCATCCTGTACGATCTTTTTTTCAAACATCAGGAGGGGAATTCACATATTTTCGGCATTGAAACACGTGACGAGCTGGTTGAGAAATCACGGGCTCTTGCGGAGCGTCTCCGGTTTCCCGGCATGTCTTTTCTAAACCTGTCGGTTGCCGAGTCGGTCCACTCGGAGGCTATCCCGTCAACGGTAGATGTCGTTACCGCGCTTCACGCCTGCAATACCGCCACCGACGACGCCATCCATTTCGCTCTCGCCAAAAAGGCCAGGTTTATTGTGCTGGTCCCATGCTGTCAGGCGGAAGTAGCCGCCGTTATCCGAAAAAACAAGGCGGCGGCGCTTGGTTCTAGCAGCCTGGCCGAGATATGGCGACACCCGCTGCATACCCGCGAATTCGGCAGCCTGATCACCAATGTCCTGCGCTGTCTGCAACTGGAGGCTCACGGCTATCAGGTGTCCGTAACCGAACTGGTCGGCTGGGAACATTCCATGAAAAACGAGCTGATCGTCGCCAGCTACAAGGATCTGCCGCGCCGGAGGCCGGCAGAACGACTGAACGAGCTGCTGGACTCGCTGGGACTCGGTGAAATGAGCAGCCGTTTTTTTACTCCATAGATAAGCTTTTCCCTTCGACTTCGCTCAGGGCGAGCCTTCACCCTTCTATTAAACCCTCCCCCGTTTCCGCCACGGTGGCCGATTACCGCCACCTCTACTGGCCGATTTCAGCCACTACCGCCCATCCGGAAGAGACGCCTCGGCCGTAAATCCATAAATAGAACTACATTTCGGGTTGTTACGTAAGCCTTTTCAGTTGGCACTCGCATTGCATTAATTAAAACATCATCTCATTATGCTGACTACAGCACAATTTAACGTATCACTAACCCACAAGGAGGAATTCCGTATGAAACTGAATCGCTGTCTTAAAACCCTGGTTATCGCAGCAGCCACACTGTCTCTGCCGCTGGCCGCTCAAGCCGCACCGATAGTAATCAAGTTCAGCCATGTCGTCGCCCAGCACACTCCCAAAGGCCAGGCTGCCGACTACTTCAAGAAAATTGCCGAAGAGCGCACCAAGGGGCGGGTGAAGGTCGAAGTCTACCCGAACAGCCAGCTCTACAAGGACAAGGAAGAGATGGAGGCACTGCAGCTCGGCGCCGTGCAGATGCTGGCTCCTTCACTGGCCAAGTTCGCCCCGCTGGGCGTCAAGGAATTCGAGGTATTCGACCTTCCCTTCATCTTCGACAACTATCAGGAACTGCACAAGGTCACCCAGGGTCCGGTCGGAGCCAAACTGCTGGCCAAACTCGAGGCCAAGGGGATTCATGGCCTGGCATATTGGGACAACGGCTTCAAGGTCATGAGCGCCAACAAGCCTCTCAAGGCCGTTGAAGATTTCAAGGGCCAGAAGATGCGCATCCAGTCCTCCAAGGTTCTTGACTCACAAATGCGCTCGGTAGGCGCAAATCCGCAGGTACTGGCATTCTCGGAAGTATATCAGGCGCTCCAGACCGGCGTTGTAAACGGCACCGAGAACCCCCCCTCCAACCTGTATACCCAGAAGATGCATGAAGTTCAGAAATACGTGACTCTCTCCGATCATGGCTACCTCGGGTACGCCGTCATCGTTAACAAAAAGTTCTGGGCCGGTCTGCCTGCCGACATTCGCACCATACTCGAAGGCGCCATGGTGGACGCCACCAAGTATGCAAATGATGTCGCCAAGAAAGATAATGAAGAAGCGCTGGCGGCCGTCAAGAAATCCGGCAAATCCCAGTTCGTTACCCTGACTGCAGCGGAACGCGCCCAGTGGAAGAAGGCCATGGACAAGGCCCACAAGGATAACATGGGAAGAATCGGTGCCGACCTGATCAAGGAAGTCTACGCCGCCACCGGCTACAATCCGAACAAATAATCTAACAAAACGTCTAGCCGTTCAGGCCGCTGCGGCCATCCGCAGCGGCCTTTTTCACGGCCATTCTCAGAAGTTGAAAGTTGATTCTACCGCACGATTTTATTAACGCACTTATCCCGATGATCGGGGCCAGGAGATACCGCATGATGAAATATCTTGATCATCTAGAGGAAATAATCATTACCTTCCTCATCGGCGCCGCCACAGTCATTATCTTTGTCGCCGTCGCCCACCGCTATCTGTCCGGCTTGCCCATCCCCGGGCTTCAGGACTGGCTGCTCACCGTCAACATGAGCTGGGCCCAGGAGTTGTGTATCTACATGTTCGTCTGGATGGCCAAGTTCGGCGCCGCCTACGGTGTGCGCAGCGGCATCCACGTCGGCGTGGATGTCCTGGTCAACCGGCTCCCTGACACCTGGCGCGTCAAGTGCGTCATGCTCGGCATCGCCGGCGGCGCGCTCTTTACCGGCCTGATCGGTACGCTGGGAGCACGTTTTGTCTGGGAAAACGGCATGCACTATGCGCTGTTCACCCTGCTGGGAATGAATGTCGGTGATGTTCCCCAGGGGCCAACCACCCCTGACCTGGAGTGGCCGACCTGGATCATTTACTCGGCGGTGCCGCTCGGTTCCTACCTCATGTGCTTCCGTTTCCTGCAGGTGGGTTTGAGCTTTCTCCGCACCGGGGTGCTGCCGCATCACGATCACACCCACGTCGATGGAATCGAGGATTTGCAAGTCATGGATGAAACCGAGGCGCTTGAGGAATTTGAAGTCCATAAATTTAATAATGGGCAGGAAAAAGATGGGGGTGCCAGATGAGTTCAACCGCAGTGGCTGGATGGGAACAATTCACCAAGCAAAAGGCTGCGAAATGGCTGCTCTGTATTGCAGCCGCCCTCGGAGCGATTGCGATGCTCGGCAGTACCGGCGTCGTGTTTGCCCTGCTTCTGGCATTGATGCTGACCGGCATGCCGATTTCGATTGCGCTTGGCCTTACCGTCCTCTCATTCCTCTTCTTTTTTACCGAGATTCCGACCGAAGCGGTGGCAATGAAACTCTTTACCGGCATCGAGAAGTTCGAGATCATGGCGATCCCGTTCTTCATCCTGGCCGGAAACTTCCTGACCCACGGCGGTGTCGCCAAAAGGATGATCAACTTTGCCACCACAATGGTCGGGCACTTGTATGGCGGTCTGGCACTGTCCGGAGTCATCGCCTGCGCCCTGTTCGCCGCGGTGTCCGGGTCAAGTCCGGCCACGGTCGTGGCCATCGGTTCGATCATGCTGCCGGCCATGGTGAAGGCCGGCTTCCCGAAACGCTTCGGCGCCGGGGTCATCACCACCTCCGGGTCGCTCGGCATCCTGATTCCACCCTCGATCCCGATGGTCATCTACTGTGTCGCAACCAACTCCTCGGTCGGAGCCTTGTTCATGGGGGGGGTCGTACCGGGCTTGATGCTGGCGACTCTGCTCGGCCTGGTTTCATGGTGGATTGCCCGTAAAAACGATTATCCCCGCATGCCAAAAGCCACGTGGGCAGAACGCGGCAAGGCTTTCCGGGAGAGTGTCTGGGGCTTATTGCTGATCGTAATAGTACTGGGGGGTATCTACAGCGGTATGTTCACCCCGACCGAAGCGGCGGCCATGAGTGCGGTCTATGCCTTTGTAATCGCGGTGTTCGTGTACAAGGACATCACCTTCAAAAAAGTACCGAAAGTTCTGCTAGATTCGGCCAGCATGTCCGCCATGCTGCTCTATATAATCACCAACGCGGTATTGTTCTCCTTCCTGATGACCCATGAGCAGATTCCGCAGATCATGGCCGACTGGATTCTGGGTCATAACCTGGGGGTGGTATCCTTCCTGCTGGTCACCAACGTGCTGCTGCTTCTGGCCGGCAATGTCATGGAGCCATCCTCGATCATCCTGATCCTGGCGCCGATCCTTTTTCCGGTGGCAATGAAGCTCGGCATCAATCCGATTCACTTCGGAGTTTTGATCACCGTCAACATGGAGGTCGGCATGTGTCATCCGCCGGTGGGGCTGAATCTGTACGTGGCCAGCGGTATTACCAAGATGGGTATTTCCGAGCTCTCGGTGGCGGTCATGCCGTGGCTGCTGGCGATGATAGGTTTCATGCTGCTGATCACCTATGTACCGATTTTCTCACTCTGGCTCCCGCATCTGCTCGGGTACTGAAAGCACGGGATATATTTCTTCAGCGAAGCAAAAAAGGCTTGCCATTCGGCAAGCCTTTTTTTAGTGGTCACAACGCCGCCCTTCTTTGTCTCTTGAACATTTTTTCGATCTCGACAGCACAGAAAACCAGCGATGATGCAGCGAGGGTGATGCACAGCTCATTCATCGACAGCGGAACAGTTTTGAAGACAGGATTCAATTGCGGAATATAAATAGTTGCCATCTGCAGGGCAAGGGTTAACAGAAACGCCCCGGCCAGCGGCATGTTTGAAAAGATTCCTTGACTGAAGAGGGACTTGCTTTCGGAGCGTATCGCCAGCACATGGCCCATCTGGCTGAGGCACAGCACGGTAAAGACCATGGTCTGCCAGTGGGCATGCCCGGTTTTCAGAGACCAGGCTTGTATAGCCAGCGACACCCCGGCCATCAGGAATCCAACCCACACAATATGAACACCGAGACCATTGGAAAATATACTTTCTTTGGGATGTCGCGGAGGCCGCTCCATGATCCCCTTTTCCTCCGGCTCCGCTGTCAGTGCCAGACCCGGCAGACCGTCGGTAACGAGATTGATCCAGAGAATATGGATGGGGAGCAGCGGAATGGGCAAGCCCAGAAAGGGAGCCAGGAATATGGTCAGAATCTCGCCGGAGTTGCTGGCCATAATATACTTTATGAATTTGCGGATATTGTCGTAAATCCGCCGCCCCTCGCGAACCGATTTGACTATGGTGGCAAAGTTGTCATCCAGAAGAATCATATCCGCCTCTTCCCTGGAGACTTCTGTGCCGGTGATCCCCATGGCAACGCCGATGTCGGCCCGTTTGAGCGCGGGAGCATCATTAACGCCGTCGCCGGTCATGGCTACGAACTGTCCCCTTTCCTGCAGCGCCATGATGATCTTCAGCTTCTGTTCCGGCGCGACCCTGGCGTAGACGCTGACCGTGTTGACCCGCTCTTCAAACTCCTCAAGCGATAATCCATCAAGCTCCCTGCCGGTAATGACCGCACCGTCACCCGGTGCCAGTATTCCGAGACGCTCCGCAATGGTCGTCGCGGTAAGAGGGTGGTCGCCGGTGATCATCACCGGCCGGATCCCGGCACTCTTGCATATGCGTACCGCCTCTTTGGCTTCTTCACGCTCGGGATCCAGCATCCCGACGATGCCCAGAATCGTAAGGTCTGCTTCTACGTGCTCCGGCGACAGGTCCTCCGGAATGGCATCCCATTGTCGCAGAGCGATGCCGAGCACCCTGAGCCCGTCGGCGGACATCCGCTCATTGACCCTTTGGAACTCCATTTTCAATTTTTCGGACGTCAATACGCGTGATGATTTATCCAGCAGGACATCGACGGCACCTTTGGTAAAGGAGACATAGCCCCCCTCCCCTCCCGATGGCAAGATTTCATGGAAGGTTGTCATGCATTTCCGGCCGGAATCAAATGGAATTTCAGCCACTCTCGGAAGATTCTGCTGCAAGGCCTCCTTGTCAAAGCCCGCACGCTTTGCGATGGCGTACAGGGCAATTTCCGTCGGGTCACCGATTGCCGCACCTGACCCGTCCAATTCCGCATCATTGCTTAACGCAAGAGCGGTGAACAGCTCCGTATTCCCCCCCCGTTCCACTTCATTCCCCGTCATCAGCTTCCCGTTGGCGTAAACCTCTTCCACGGTCATTTTGTTCAGTGTCAGGGTACCGGTCTTGTCCGAGCAGATGTAGGTGACGGAACCAAGCGTTTCAACCGCCGGCAGTTTGCGTATAAGAGCGTTCTGCCGGACCATCTTCCTGGCGCCAAGGGCGAGGGAAATGGTCACTACGGCCGGCAGCGCCTCGGGAATGCCGGCAACGGCAAGCGAAATTGCCGTCAGCAGCATGAGTAGTGGCGGCTCACCCCGCAGTAAGCCGACAGCAAAGACAACAGCACAGACGGCAAGAACCGCCAGGGCAAGATTTCGACCAAAGGCCGCAAGCCGTTTCTGGAGCGGGGTCTTCACCTCCTCGGCGTCCTGCAGCATCGCGGCGATCTTTCCCAGCTCGGTTGCCATACCTGTCGCCACGATCAAACCTCTGCCGCGCCCGCCCGCCACAACCGTACCCTTGTAGGCCATATTTTTCCGGTCACCGAGCGGCAGGCATTCATCTAAAAGCGGATCGGCATGTTTTTCGACCGGCAGGGATTCGCCGGTCAGAGCCGCCTCCTCGATCATCAATTGGGCCGTCTCGATCACTCTCATATCAGCAGGTACGATTTTGCCGGCTTCCAGAATAACGACATCACCCGGAACAAGCTGCACGGCCGGAATGTCGGCGAGTGCGCCGTCTCTCAACACCAGAGCGGTGTGGGCGGACATTTTTTTGAGCAGTTCCATGGCTTTTTCAGCCCGGTATTCCTGGGCAAAGCCGATAACGGCGTTCAGCACAACGATCACGATGATGGCAATCGTGTCGGAGGCCTCGCCGATGACGCCCGCGATAATTGCCGCGGCTACCAGTACCATGATCATGAAGTCTCTGAACTGGCCAAGGAACATCGAGAACAGCCCCTTTTTCCGCTTCTCAACAAGTTCATTAAAGCCGTATTTCAGGAGCAGTTTATCCGCTTCCCCGGAAGAAAGCCCATGGATGCCGGTTCCAAGCTCCCTGATGACTTCCGCTATGATTTTTTGATGCCAATCCATAAGAAATTTTGTCTCCACGCCAAACCTGATCGAACCGGAGCAATCAATAAAAAAGGGGATGGCCGAAGCCATCCCCACTATTATACACAATCAAACGGAAATCAAAGCATCAGTGGTCTCAGTGGTCGATAGCCTTCGCCATGCCGAGGCCGGTATTCTGGCGGACATAGACTTCGTCGAACATCTCTTCTGCGCGTCTGTTGGGGAACATCAACGCACCCAGAATGGCGGCGAGGAAGCCGAGAGGGATCGAGATGATGCCCGGGTTTTTCAGCTTAAGGATCGGCTCGCTGAGGCCCATGATGGACTTGCCGTCTTTTCCCAGTACATCAACCTTGGCTTTATCAAGCGCCTTCTGGTCTTTAGCTTCGAGCATTGCTCCCGGAGGAAGTGCGGCCTGTTTCTTCTCCATGGCGGCGATGACCTTCTCGGCGCCTTTGGCGACCAGTTTCGGATAGGTCATGTTGGGGGAAACCATAACCAGGCCGATCGAGGCAACTGTTCCGACCACCAGACCGGAGATGACGCCGGCGGTGTTGAACTTGCGCCAGAACAAGGAGAGTACGACGACCGGCAGGTTGCCGGAGGAGGCCACGGCGAAGGCCAGCGCCACCAGGTGGGCAACGTTGGCTTTCTCGGCCATGAGGCCGATCATGATACCGACAGCGCCGACAACCAGCGAGGTGATGCGGGCAGCCATGACCTGCTCGTGCTGGTCGGCATGGCCGTCCTTGATGACGTTAACATAGATGTCATGGGCGATGGCGGCGGATGCGGCCAGAACCAGCCCGGAAACAACCGCCAGGATCGTGGCGAAGGCCACCGAGCAGAGGAACGCCAGGAAGAGATCGCCGAGGATCGGGGCGATATCGGCGCCAAGCTGCTGAGCCAGCATCAGGGTAGCCATGTTGCCGCCCGGATCAACCGAGATGATGCCCTGGGGGGTCAGGTTGATGGCAGCGCCGAAACCGAGCAGGGTGGTCAGGACATAGAAACCGCCGATGATAAACATCGCGATGATGACGGACTTGCGGGCGGCCTGTGCGGTCGGCACGGTGAAGAAGCGCATCAGGATGTGCGGCATACCGGCGGTACCGAGAACGAGGGCCATACCGAGGGAGATCTGATCGAGCGGAGCCTTCATGAAGAGGCCCGGCTCAAGGAAACGCTGCCCGGCATCGATGCCGCTTAGTATCACGCCGTCCTTAAGCACCAGTTTGGAAACGTGGTCCTGGATATCGGGGCTGTTAACGATCTGTTCGAAGAAGAAGATCGGGTTGAAGCCAGCCTTGGCCAGAACCAGCACAGACAGCAGGAAGGCGCCCGACATGAGCAGGCCGGCCTTGATGATCTGTACCCAGGTGGTGGCGGTCATACCGCCGAAAACGACGTAACCGACCATCAGGATGCCGACGCCGACGATGGCGGTCTTGTACGGAACGCCGACCAGCAGCGCCATCAGCTTGCCCGCGCCGACCATCTGGGCGGTCAGGTAGAAGGTGGAGACGGCCACGGTGGAGATGGCTGCAACGGCGCGGACCGGCTTGGGGTCGGTGCGGAAGGAGAGGATGTCCCCCAGGGTGTACTTGCCGGCGTTACGGCACGGTTCGGCGACGATCAGCAGAACGGTGATGTAGGCAACCAGCCAGCCGACGGAGTACATGAACCCGTCGTAGCCGTACAGCGAGATCATCCCGGATATCCCCAAGAAGGAAGCGGCCGACATGTAGTCGCCGGCGATGGCCCAGCCGTTCTGGGTGCCGGTGATACCGCCGCCGGCGGCGTAGAAGTCCGCCGTGGTCTTGGTCT
>WNGL01011324.1_pt1 | contig 11786 bp, 9 predicted proteins | sample 5400591 | NCBI WGS metagenome assembly WNGL01 (sample SAMN13153377, study PRJNA577476) | soil metagenome | isolation source: 80 cm soil or saprolite under Garry oak tree replicate 1 | place: USA:California | collected 2016-06-15
GAGCTCGCCGCCCTCAGCGAGCTCGCCGCCCTCAGCTAGCTCGCCGCCCTCAGGCCACCGTGAGGACGGCGGCGCCGGTGATCCGGTCGGCGGCCAGGTCCGACAGCGCCTGGTCGGCGGCGTCCAGCGGGTACGGCGTCACCGAGACCCGCAGCCGCAGCCGCTCGGCGAGGCGCAGGAACTCCTCGGCGTCGCCGCGCGTGTTGGCGGTCACGCTGCGCAGCGTCCGCTCGTTGAACAACTCGTCGGCGTAGTTGAGCGATGGGATGTCCGAGAGGTAGATGCCGGCGATGGCCACCGTTCCGCCGCGGTCGAGATTGCGCAGCGCGGGCGGGACCACCTCCCCGACCGGCGCGAAGATGATCGCCGAGTCGAGCGGTTCGGGCGAGGGGTCGAACGAGTCCTGCGCCGAGACGGCGCCGAGTTCGAGCGCGAGGTCGCGAGCGGCGGGCGCCCTGGTGAAGACGTGCACGGCGGCACCGCCCGCGATCGCTATCTGCGCGGTCAGGTGCGCCGACCCGCCGAACCCGTATATGCCGAGCCGACCGCCGGGCGGCAGCTCGGCCCGGCGGAACGCCCGGTAACCGATGATCCCCGCGCACAGCAGCGGGGCGAGTTCCGCGTCGCTGAACCCGGACGGCAGCGGGTGCACGTAGGCGTCGCTGGCCACCAGGTACTCGGCGTAGCCGCCGTCGCGGTCCCAGCCGGTGTAGACCGACCGGGGGCAGAGGTTCTCGCTGCCGCGCCGGCAGTACCGGCACGACCCGTCGGTCCCCGCCAGCCAGGCCACCCCGACCCGGTCGCCGGCAGCGAACCTCGTTGTGCCCGGGCCGGCCCGGACGACCTCGCCGACGACCTCGTGGCCTGGCGTCACGTCGGGTCGGCGCGGCAGCAGGTCACCCTCGGCCAGGTGCAGATCGGTGCGGCAGACGCCGCAGCACAGCACCCGGACCAGCAGTTCGCCGAGGCTCGGCTCGGGAACCGGCCGGTCGACGAGCTTCAGCGGCCGGCCGGCCATCGGCCCCGGCTCGTGGACCACCCATGCCCGCATGACTCAACAATAGGCCGGCCGCCTATCGCATCGGCCGGAGCCTGGAATGGAGCCGGCCGTAGCCCTTCAGCGCCCGGTCGGCGATCGCGAACAGCCCCCGGTGCGCCCTGATCTGCCGCACGGCCCACGACGGCGGCGCCAGCCTGGCCCGGTGCACGGCGGCGAGCGGCGACCGGCTGGTCGCGGTGCCCTCGGCCACGACCAGGTCGTAGCTCTTCAGCTTCTCCTTGTACCACTTCTCGCCCTTGCCCATGTCGATCGAGTGCACGCCGAGCGCGGCCGCCTCCTCGAGCATCCGCACGAGGTGAACGCGACCCGGCGAGTACTTGGCGAAGCCGGTGTCGTAGGCCGCGAACCAGCCGGCCAGGACATCGCCATAGCGCAGGTCGAAGGATCCGGCGACCGGCGCGCCGTCGGCGTACAGGACCGACAGGATGCCGCGAAAGCCCTTTTGGCGATAACGCAACAGGTGCTCGACCATGCCGACGACCCAGGGACTCGCGAAGCGGTCTAGTCGCCCGGTCCGCCGGTACTGGTCGGACTTCCAGCCCATCAGCGTGTGCAGGTCGCGGCTGTCGCGGGAGTCGACGACCAGCTTGAGCGGGCCGACCTCGCGCTCGATCTTGCGCGACTCCCGCCCCATGTCCCGCCAGAACCGCGGTGACCTGGCTCGCGACCGCCGCGAGTAGGCCGCGAACCCGTCGCTGAGGTCCACCACGGGCGACCGGGCCATGGCCGACCGCGGGCTGGCGAAGGGCTGCCCGGCGCTGACAAGATGATCGAAGTGCCAGACCGACAGCCCGCAGGCCCTGAGCAGTTCGGCGGCGTCGCAGTGCGCGCCCGGCACGCTCACGAGCCCCTGGCAGTCGGTCAGGCCAGCGCCGATCGGCCTGCCGACACCCAGCCTGTGCCGCTCGAACGGGAAGAACCCCACCGGCTCGGCGCCGTCGGAGATGACGGCCACCCGGGCGTCGGTCCGGAACCGGCCGACGGCCTGAGCGAACTCAGGGCACAGGAATGGGTTGGCCAGCGGCGCGATCTGATCCTGCATGGCATGCCAGGCGTCGATCTGCGAGTCGCCCAGTTCCGCCGGGCGAACGACTTCTACCTGCACGGCAACTCCTCCCGCGCTCGCTCGCCGCCGCCGCGCCGCGCCGTCCAGCGCCTGGTTGTGCGCAGCCTGAGCGCGAGAGCCCGCGCCTGCCGTCCGGCCTCGGTCAGCCCGGCCCGGCCCGCGTAGCCGAGCATGACGAGGAACGGCAGCGGGTCGTCGGCCGCCATCCACGCGAACTCGGTCGTCGCCGGGCCCTGGCCGGCGCGGTCCGGCACCGGCTCCGGCGGCCGATGCGGGCCCGGGTGTCCCGCTCGCCCGGCGAGCAGCCGGTAGGTAATCCTCGCCGGGACGTCCACGTGCTCGAGCACGATCCGCTTGCCCTCGATCTGGGGCGCGCGCGGTACCTCCCGGCCGGTCAGGTCCAGGTGCATGGCCCGGACGACATCCACGCCGGACTCGGTCTCTGACAGCCGGAACCGGCTCCCCAGCCGCGGGTTGAAGTCCACCAGCTTGTACTGGCCGTCGCGCAGGTCAAGCCGCCAGTCGAGGTCAGCGATTCCGCTGAAGCCGATCTCCTTGCAGAACCGCTCGGCGAGAGCGGCGACCTCGGGGTTGAGCACCGAGTAGCCGCAAGACGTCGCGCCCGCGACGGGCGGCCAGGTCCTGACCTTCAGTCCGGTGAGCACCAGTGTGCTGGACGCGTCCGCGGTGCAGTACAGGTCGGTCCCCCAGTCCCGCGAGCACTCGTCGGGAATGAACTCCTGCAGGATCAAGCCGGCCGACCGGTCCTGGTACCGGCGCCCCGAGCCCCACGGCGAGCGGCTCACGATCGCGAGCAGTTCGTCTCGGCTGCGCACGACCATGGTGTACGGCACCACGGGCCGACGGCGCCGCTCCCACGGCTCGGCATTCTTGATCACGACGGGAAACGTCGCCGTCGCGGCGAACGCCTTGAGCTCGTCGAGGCCGGCGGGCGTCACGGACGCCGGGCAGGGGATGTCGTGCTGCCGGCACAGCTCCGCCAGCCCTGGCTTGCTGGCGAGCCGGCGCGGCAGGCCGGCCGGGACCGAAGGAAGCAGGAAGAGATCGGACAGTTCGGCGGCGTGCTCGGCGGCGAGTACCGCTGCCTCGTCGTCGGTCGGCACGATGACCGACCGCCTGCCGAGCTGGGTGCCCACCGAGCGCAGGTCTGCGACCAGGACGTCTTCCAGCTCATGAACGGTCGTCCGCCTGACAAACCGCCCGGCGCAGTAGCGCGACGCGACGGCCGGGGTGAGTCCGGGCTCGCTGATCGTGTACACGGGCACGCCGAGCCGCCCGAGTGTCCTGATCGCGCCGAGGCCGCCGACATGCAGCGGATACTGGCCGACCTTCAGGATCAGGGCGGGGATGCTGGTGTCGATGTCCAGGTTCAGCCCGTTCGGGCGAACCACCCGGGAACCGGTCCTGACCTGTGCGACTTCGGTATTCATCGGGAACTCCTTTACAACTGCGGACTGCCGTGCGCGGGCCGGGAACCGGTAACGCCAGGATCCTGAACCGCTCGATCACCGCCGCGAGCAGCAGCACGACCGCGGGGACCGAGGCCAGCGCGAGCGGGCGCATCAGCCAGCGCCTGGCAGGCAGGCACTCCCTGACCAGCTCCCGCGCCGTCAGCAGCAGCAGGGATACGAACAGCGCGACCAGCCCGACGGGCGACCAGATCGTCCAGACGGAGGGACCGGTGCCGCTGTTGACCGGCGGTCGCGCCCGCGGAGCCGAGGCCGGCAGCCGCGCACGGTACACGGCGGCGTCGCGGTTGGACAGCATGAGCTGAAGGCCGGGCGCGCCGGACAGGGCTTCCCTGAAGTTCCGCTCCCAGTCGGGCGGGTAGCTCGCGCTCTGCCTGATGAAGGTGGCCTCGGTGGTCACGGTGACGAGGTATGCACCCGCGCCCTGGCGCTTGAGGTACCCGACGATGCTGGCGATGTCCGCCGGGTCGACCGGCGCGCGCACCGAGGCGAAGTTCACGCTCGCGATCCGGTGGTACTGCCAGGGCATCTGCGGCGTCGTGCCGAGCCCGGCCGGCCGGCTGAGCCAGAGCACCGCGACGCCGCGGTGACGGTAGATGTAGTTCACCGCCGCCAGCTCGCCGGGCGGGGTCCGCTCGAAGGCCTCGTTGCCGTAGCGCGAGAGCAGGAAGAGCTCGCCCAGACCGGCCGCCAGCACGCCGGCGAGCGCGAGCACGGCGGCGGACCGCACGGATCGCCAGACTCCCGCGGGCGCCGGCCCGGCCGGCTCGGGTCCGGCAGGCACCGGCCCGGCAGGCGCCTGCCCGGCGGGCTGCGGCCCCGCCGGCTCGGCCTGGACGGCCTGGGCGGGCCTGGCCGGGGGGAAGAACAGATTTGCCGCGAGCACCGCGAGCGCGGGCAGCATGAACAGGTAGATGCGCAGCGAGACCTCGCCGCCGTAGTTCTGGAAGGCCGCGATGGCCAGCGGAGCGACCAGCAGGACGAGCAGCGCGCGGTCGCTGATGCGCCGAAGCCGCCGCCGGACGGCGCCCGCGACCGCCAGGATCACCATCAGCGCGGCGAACGCGGCCCGGCTGTCGACCGCGATCTTGTGCATGGGCGTGCCGACCAGGCGGTTGCCGACGCTGGCCGAGAACGTGCCCCCGAGCCTGCCGATCTCGCTGATGAGCTCCGGCAGGTGCCCGGACCAGTATCCGACCGTCTCGTAGCTGACCCAGCCGACCAGGATCGCACCGAACAGGATCGGCAGGCCGCGCGGCGTGCACCGGCCGACCAGGACGAGGCCGGCGCAGATGATGACCATGAACAGCGGGGTGAGCTGATGGCTGACGGTCGATGCCGCGAAGATGCCGACGACCAGGACCAGCAGGATGCCGCGCTGGGCGGCGGTCACCCGCCCGGCGGGCAGCTCACCGGGAACCCGTCGCGGCGGCCGGGCAGAACCGGCCTGGGCGGCGCCGGCCGCTGCCACCGGGGACACGCCCGGGCGAGCGGCCACCGCGGGCGACAGGCCCGGGCCCGGGGTGGCAGCCCGGGCGCGCCGGGGGCCGAACCAGGTCAGCAGCGCGGCGGCGAACGTCAGGTAGAGGAGGAAGTTGAAGGACTGCGGTGAGAAGTAGTCCTGGCCGACCCAGTTGCCGACGCAGAACAGCAGCGCGGCGAACCAGCGGGCCTGCCAGCTCATCCGCAGGGCGCGGGTCAGCAGCAGGAACGGGAACAGCAGCAGCGTGTCGATCAGGACCGGCCACCAGGTCAGCAGCGGAAGCAGGCCGTGCAGGCCGGCGGCCGTCCTGATCAGCGACATGAGCGCGAAGAATCCCGGCCAGCTAAAATACGCCGACACGCCGGGCGCGGCGTGGCCCGCGTGGCTGACGTAGTTCACGAAGCCGTAGATCTGGTACGTGGTCGGGAACCGCGGCAGCGGCTCGGCGACCGCGGTCACGCCGTCCAGGCAGACGACGATGGCCACCAGCATGACGCCGAGCATCAGCGGCACCGGGCGGCGCAGCGCCAGCATCGCCGTGAACGCGGCGATCAGCAGGGCCAGGCCGACCAGGCCGAGCACGGGCAGCACCGAGATCAGGCCCAGGCCGTTCATGACGCCGGCCTTGACCCCCGGCAAGGGAGCCAGGAACATCGCCAGCCCGGCCGCGGCCGCGAGGCCGATGGCGCCGAGGGCAACCCGGCCGCGTGGCAGCCTGGTCACCGCGCCGCGCCCCGCGCCGACACCGACAGCGGAACGGCCGAGGCCGGGCGCCGCCGGCCGGCGATGACCATCCGGAGCACGGCGGGGGCCACGGCGATCGCCACCAGTAGCTGGCCGGCCAGGACCGCGACGCCGGCTCCGGTGATGCCCATGACCTTCGTCAGCGCCAGGGCCAGGCCGAGCGTCAGCACCGCTCGCACCCCCTGCACCAGCGCGACGCGTGAGGTCCTGCACTGAGCCCGCAGGACGCCAAGGTGTATCTCGACCAGCGCCCGCGGCAGCGTCGCCACGGCCAGAAACACCAGCACGGGTGCTCCGTGGCTGGCGTACCCGGGCCCGAACAGCCCGAGCACCCACGGCGCCGCCACGGCCGTGACCGTCGCGACGGGAACCAGGATCAGCAGCATCCGCCGCAGCGCCGCCGTGGTGTGCCTGGCCAGCTTGACCGGGTCGAAGGCGCCCTCGACGGTCAGCGACTGCGCCATGTTCACCGTGAGCAGGCCGACCGTGTTGCCGATCGCCCAGGCCATGTAGAAGTAGGCGTTCAGGCCGGGGGCCACGGACAACGCGACGAGAACAGGGACGAGGCTAATGGTCGCCAGCAGCATCAGCGCGCCGGTCACGTCACCGGCGAGGAACCTGCCGACCTGGCGCTTGGTCGGCTGCGGCAGGTCGCCGGGGGCCTTGCCCGCGCGAGGCAGCAGCCGGCGGAAGATCAGCCAGTTGACCAGCGGCAGCGCCAGCGCGGTGGGCACCATCCAGGAGACGTAGAGCCCGGTGCGCGGGATGACGGCGGCCAGCGGCAGCAGCATGGCGATCTTGGCCACGCCGAACAGCCCGTTCTCGACGGTCACCCAGTGCGACGCGCGCATGCCGGTCAGCACGCCGTCCTGGAGCGTGAAGATCGCCCAGATCGCCACGCACGCGACGAAGATCAGGCCGGGGCCCAGGCCGTTCAGCTCCGAGTACGAGGTGCCCGGCCGTCCGGCGAACGGCAGGAAGATCGCCGCGCCCGCGACGGCGACGAGCGCGCTGGCGGCGTAGCCGAGCTTGATCAGCCGGCCGGTCGTCGATCCGGCCTGCGGGATGAACCTCGTCATCGCGCCGATCAGGCTGAGCGCGACGAAACCGCCGAACAGGTTCATCGCCGAGTAGCCCGCCGACGCCCGGCCGACGTCGGCGGCCGTGTAGTGCCGCGCGGCGAGCATCCAGTAGGCGAGCCCGAGCATGCCGGTGACCGCTGTGTTGGCCATCAGGGCGTAGGCGTTGCGCATGAGCGGCGCGTGGTCGCCCGACCGCCGGGCCGCGAGCATTCTCGGCAGATTCACGGCCGGAACCGGTTCAGCGCCGAACGGCCGCGCCTGACGGCCGAGTATCCCTTCGTCAGCGCGCGGCGGGCGAGGAACTCGGCCGGCAGCCGGCCGCCGAGAACGGCCCGCTCGAACGCGGGCAGGCTGGTTGTCCGGGCCATCGTGAGCCTCGGGATGGCGAGCCGGTCGTCGTCCAGCGCGGCCACCCGGTTCGCGACCGCGCAGGCGTAGCGGTACCCGGCCGCGGCTGCCGCCTCGCGGACGGCCCGATTGGAGTAGCCGAACGGATACGACAGGCCGGTCACCTCCGCGCCGAGCCGGTCCTCGAGCAGGCTCTTGCCGTCCCGCAGCTCGCGGCGGAGCCCGGCGGCCGGAAGCTGGTCGAGCTCGGGGTGGGTGACGCTGTGCGCGCCGATCTCCACGCCGGCCTGCGAAGCGGCCTCGACCTGGCTCCAGCTCATCGTGCCGTGCGGCCGTCCCCCGTCCGCCCGTCCCCCACCCGGCCGTCCCCCGCCCGCCCGGCCGCCGGCCACCCACCCGGTCGTCACGTACAGCGTCGCGGTGAAGCCGAACCGCCGCAGCAGCGGCAGCGCGGTGTGGCCGAAGTCGGCGAACCCGTCGTCGAACGTCAGCACGACGGCCCTGGCGGGCAGGTCGAGGCCGGGATCGGCCATCGCGCGCGCCAGGTCGGCGGCGCGGATGGTCGTGCGGCTCGACTCGCGCAGGCAGCCAAGCTGGCTGGCGAAGTCCTCGGGCGTCACCGCCAGGTGCCCGGGCAGGCTGGGAGTGGTCGTGATCTCGTGGTACACCAGGACCGGCACGCGCCGGCGCGCGGGCGGCGCATGCGCGCCGTCAGCGAGGCGAGCCATGACGCCTTACCGGGTACCGGCCGGCCGCGTAGCCGGCCGCCGCGGTCAGCAGGCCGGCCACGATGGCGCCGGCCCGGGAGGGTCCGGCCAGGTCACCGCGGAGCGGCCCGGCGAGGTCGCGCGCGGCCGCGGCCGGCAGCGTCGCGAATGCGTGCCGCCGCTCGGCCGCCAGCCCGTCCGCCGAGCCGACCTGGCGGCTCACCGCGGCCTTCGACCTGCCCTCGGCGTAGCACCTGGTCAGGAAGTAGGAGAAGGTAGCGCGGCGGGCCGGGACCCGGTGCCAGATCACGGCCCGGTGGTCGATCAGCAGCCTGGCGTCAGGGAGGCACCGGCCGAGCCTGATGCAGAACTCGGTCTCTTCGCCGCCGAGCGGCAGTTTGGCGCTGGATCTGCCGATGTCGCTGGTGAACCCGCCCGCCATGGCGAACACGGACCTGCGGAACGAGGCGTTCCCGCCCAGCAGGTTGCGCACCGGCTGGCGCGAGCGCGGCATGCCGCGATAGTTGCAGCCGACCACCCAGTCGAACTCGGCCGGGAACCAGGCCGGGCGCTCGGTGTCCCAGCTCGGCAGGGTCAGGCCGCCGACCCCGGCGACATCGTCGCCTACGTAGGAGTCGGCGAGGAACTTGAGCCAGTCGGCCGCGGCGACCGCGTCGTCGTCGAGGAACGCGACGAGGTCGCCGGTCGCGGCCGCAACGCCGGTGTTCTTCCCGCCGGACAGGCCGGGCCGCTCTCGGTTGGCCAGGACGCGCGCCGGCCTCCGGCATGGCCCGGTCCGATCTTGCCGGCCAAGCTCGTCCTCCAGCCGGCGCCGCAGCGCCGGGTTGTGGTCGACCACGACGATGACCTCGCCGGCCGGCCGGCTCTGCCGCTCCACGGAGCGGACCGCGGCGAGGATGTCGTCCCAGCGCTGGTCGGTGAAGACGCAGATAACCACGGAGATCTCGCCGGGCTCCCCCATGACCTGCCCGGCTCCGGTCGCCGCCGCGCTCGTCCTGCTCGCCACCCCGGTCCCTATGTCATCGCAGTCAACACTAGTCACTCCTGCACCTGCCCCGGTCCGGGGCGTGCGACACCCGCCAGCCCGTGCGCGCCGCCGGGCCCGCCGCCGTGCCCGCCGTGCCCGTTCTGCGCGGCGGCCGGCCGGAGCGGCAGCGCGACGCCCGGGGCGTCCTGCGCCAGGTATCCGGGGGCCATGAACGGCCGCAGCCTGCGCGCTCGGCTGCGCCTGGCCGCTCGCTTCTCGCTGACGATGAGCCGCAGGATCCGCCAGCCGTCCTTGATCGCGCTGAGGTTGCTGACACCGTGCCGCCGCAGCCGCTCGTGGCTGGGCACCTCGTAGATCCGCAGGCCCGCCTCGGCGGCCCGGATGCTCATCAGCGTCTCCACCTCGAACCCCGGGCTGTCCAGCGCAAGCTCGCCGAGATGGCGCGCCCAGAACGCGTTGTATCCGTAGCACAGGTCGCTGAAGGTCGTGTGGAACAGCCGGTTAACCATGAGGTTCAGGATCTTGTTGCCGAGCCTGCGGATCCCGGTGATGTCGTCGCTGGCGCCGGCGCTGCTGAACCGCGATCCCTTGGCGAAGTCCGCGCCCGCGATCAGCGCGCTGACAAACCGGACGATCTCCGCGCCGTCGGTCGAGCCGTCACCGTCGATCGCGACGATGATGTCGCCGGCCGATGCCGTGAACCCGGCCACCAGGGCGTCGCCCTTGCCGACCCCGCCCTGGAGTACAACCTTCACATCGGGCCTGAGCCGCCTGGCCACCTCGATCGTGCCGTCGGTCGACCGGCCGTCCACCAGGACGACCTCGTCCACCCAGGACGGGATGGTGGCGAAGACCGAGGGCAGGTTGGGCGCCTCGTTCTTGACCGGAACCACGACGCTGACGCGCGGCGTGATGGCCAGCCCGTCGGCGACCCGCCGGTACGGCCGCTGGTCCTGGACGTCCTGGCCGTGGTATCCGCTCGCGCGCTGGCCGCCCGTCCACGCCGGCCAGGGCCGCCGCCCGTCGGCCGATGCCCTGGTCGCCGGCACCAGGGTCGCCGGCACCAGCCACGCGGCTGGCGCGTGCACCGGAGCGGGCGAGCCGCCGGGACCCGCGGCCCCGGGCCGCTGGAGCAGGTCCGGTGACAGCACCGTGGTGGTCGCGATCGGTTCGAGCAGCCCGGCATGGTCGCGCGGGCGGCCGGAGCCCCCGGAGCCGCCGGAGCCCCCGGCCGCGTGCTTGGCTCGGTCCATCGAGCAGCGACCGCTGGTCGTGACGGGCCGGCTGACCTGGCCGCTGCTCGGCATCGCTGTCGAAGTACCGCATGGTTTCCCCCGTAATATGTAATATGTTCGGCCAACCGAACCTGGCACTGCGCGATCTGCGATGAACGGACGTCCTGTTGCCCGGCGCTCGCCGCGCGGGTGCCCGGCGCTCGGTGCCCGACGCTCGGGTGCCCTGACGCCGCCGTGAGGCGGGCTAGTCAGGCCTCCGCCTGGCTACTAGCCGACGCGACGCGGCAATCAGGGCGCTGACCAGCGCCACCGCTGCCAGTCCCGTCCGCGGCGACCAGGTTCCGGAGATGATCATCGCCTCGGCGACCAGGATGTCGATCACGATCGCCGCTGAACCGGCGACCACGATCCTGGCGAAGGAGTCGATCCCGCCGAGCAGGCTCCACACCGCGAGCGCGGGCACTGCTGACAGGAACGCGAGCACCAGGGGCGCTCGCACCGGAGCGTCGATCCCGGCGAATGCCAGGACTGCCCCCGCTGCGCCCGCCGCGACTACCCCGCCTGTTACCCAGCGAGCGAGCGCGTGGCGCGATCTCATGTCTCCCCCCGACTGCCGAGATCTCTGAGCTGGCGAACCATGCGGTACCAATCAGTTACGCACAGTAGTGGTACTGTCAAGTACCGCCAAGTCCTAGCCGGCCGCGGCGGTCGATTCAGTTGCTTGACCAGTGGCAGGTCCGCGGGGCTTGGCGCCCGTTGCATCCACCACTTACAAGTAACAAGGTCCGCATGTCGCGATCATGCGGTCGAGGTGATTTCGAGGTGGAGGCGCATCTCTCTGGTTGTCCGGCCCGGTCCCGGCGGCACGCACCGGCCGGGCCGTGTTCTCATAGCTAGATGACTCGTCCCCTTCTGAACCGCAGGCTGGCCGGCCTCGGGACCACGATCTTCGCGGAGATGTCCGAGCTGGCGGTGGCCACCGGCTCGGTCAACCTAGGCCAGGGCTTCCCCGACACCGACGGGCCGCCCGAGATCGCCAGGGCCGCGGCCGACGCGATCCTGACCGGGCGCGGCAACCAGTACCCGCCCGGCGCCGGCATACCCGAGCTGAGGCAGGCGATTGCCGGGCACCAGCGCCGGTTCTACGACCTGGCCGTCGATCCCGACAGCGAGGTGCTGGTCACCACCGGCGCCACCGAGGCGGTCGCCGCGGCGCTGCTCGCGCTGGTGGAGCCCGGCGACGAGGTGATCGCGTTCGAGCCGTACTACGACTCCTACGCGGCGAGCATCGCGATGGCGGGCGGGGTCAGGGTGCCGGTCACGCTCCGGGCGCCGGGCTTCCGCCCCGACCTCGACGGGCTGCGCGCGGCGATCACCGCCCGCACCAGGCTGATCCTGCTGAACTCGCCGCACAACCCGACCGGCTCGGTGTTCACCCGCGCCGAGCTGACCGCGATCGCCGAGTTGGCGTGCGCGCACGACCTGCTGGTGATCAGCGACGAGGTCTACGAGCACATGGTGTTCTCCGGCGAGCACGTGCCGGTCGCGTCGCTGCCGGGGAT
>WNGL01028500.1_pt1 | contig 11786 bp, 9 predicted proteins | sample 5400591 | NCBI WGS metagenome assembly WNGL01 (sample SAMN13153377, study PRJNA577476) | soil metagenome | isolation source: 80 cm soil or saprolite under Garry oak tree replicate 1 | place: USA:California | collected 2016-06-15
GGTCAAGCCGAACCTGATGCAGACGCTGGAGAACACCCCGGTGCTGGTGCATGCCGGCCCGTTCGGCAACATCGCGCACGGCAACTCCAGTGTGGTCGCCGACCTGCTGGGGATCCGGGCCGGCGATTTCCTGGTAACCGAGGCGGGTTTCGGCGCTGACATGGGCGCGGAACGCTTTTTCAACATCAAATGCCGGGCCTCCGGGCTGCGGCCGGACGCCGCGGTAGTGGTGGCGACCGTGCGCGCGCTGAAGAGCCATTCAGGCCGGCACAGGATCGTCGCCGGCCGGCCGCTGCCGCCGGCTCTGTTTGCGGAGAACCCGGAGGCGGTGCTGGCGGGGGCGGCGAACCTGCGCAAGCAGATCGGCAACATTCGCCTGCACGGGGTGCCAGCGGTGGTAGCGATTAACGCGTTCCCCGGGGACTTCCCGAGCGAGCACGAGGCCATCCGGGAGGTGGCCCGGCTGGCTGGCGCCCGGTCAGCGGTGTGCACCCATTTCACGGACGGCGGACGGGGCGCAGCGGAACTGGCGGAGGCGGTCGCGGAGGCAGCCGCCGAGCCCAGCCGGTATGACCCGCTGTACCCGGACTCCGCCTCGCTGCGGGAGAAGATCGAGACGGTCGCGACCAGGGTGTACGGGGCGGACGGGGTGGACTACCTGCCGGCGGCAGCGGCGCAGCTAGACACCTGCGAGCGTAACGGGTTCGGCGGGTTCCCGGTGTGCATCGCCAAGACGCATCTGTCGATCTCGTCCGACCCCGCGCTCAAGGGAGCGCCGACCGGGTGGCGGCTGCCGGTGCGGGAGGCTCGCGCGAACGTGGGCGCCGGGTTCGTCTATCTGATCTGCGGGGAGGTGCGCACGATGCCAGGGCTGGGAACCAGCCCGGCGGCGACCCGGATCGACATCGACGAAAACGGCGAGATCATCGGCCTGTCCTAGCCGTGCTGGACCCCCCCGTCCGGTCCATGTGCTGGCCGGCGGGGTGGTGGAGCGGGTGCGGTACTGTTCCTCCATGAGCAACAGCGTGCGCGGCCGTAACGACGCCGTTACGGTGCAGTCAGTCGTCCGGGCGGTCACCGTGCTCGAGATCCTGGCCCGTACCGGCGAGGCCGGGGTAACCGAAATCGCCACCGAGCTTGGCGTGCACAAGTCCACTGCCTTCCGGCTGATCGCGGCGCTGGAGCGGGGGGAGCTCGTGGCCCAGGACACTACGCGGGGCAGGTACCGGCTCGGCGTGGGCATCCTGCGGCTGGCCGGGGCCACCGCGGCGCGCCTGGACCTGGTCCAGGAGAGCCGGGAGGTCTGCCAGGCGCTGGCCAGCGAGGTGGGCGAGACGATCAACATCGCCGTGCTGTCCGGGCGCGACGCGCTCTACCTCGACCAGGTCGCGGGCCCCTCGGCTCTCTCGCTGCAGAACTGGGTGGGCCAGCGGATTCCGCTGCACGCCACATCGGACGGTAAGGTCCTGCTCGCTTACCTGGCCGAGGGCCAGCTGGCCGAGGTCCTCGCGCGGCCGCTGCAGCGCTTCACCGAGCACACGATCACCAGCATGCGCCGCCTCGAACAAGAACTCGCGGACGTGCGGGAGCGGGGGTACGCGACCGCCGTGGAAGAGCTCGAGGTGGGGCTCACCGCGATCGCCGCGCCGGTCCGCAACGCCGAAGGCGTGGTGACCGCTTCAATGAGCGCCTCGGGCCCCAGCTTCCGCCTCTCCGAGGACCGCATCCTCGATGTCGCTGCCGCGGTCCGCCGCGCGGCCGACAAGATCTCCCAGCGTCTCGGCTGGACCGGCCGTCACAGCTGAGGCGTGCGGCTCGGCGAGCCCTGATACCTGGCGGGCGCAGGCTGGGTCTTGTCCTTGACAGGCTGGCGGCCGAGGTGCAGGCTGTTGCGTAAAGCAATATGATGTGCGTAATAAGAAACAAGGATGTCCACGTGCAGCCTCGCGCGGCAGTCACCGGTGCCGGGATCGCCTGGCGCCGAGGGCGTCACGCCCGCGGCCGGTGAGTCAGCGATCCCGCCGACCGCGGCCGGCGCGCGCCGTGCCGGTGCCGCCGCAAACCGATCGCGCACCCTGTCCGCCGCGGCCGGTCAGCCCCCTGGCTCGCCTGGCTGACGAGCTGACCCAGGCCGGCACGCCGGACACGGCACGGCTGCGTGAGCTGCCCTTCCTCAGCCATGTGGAGCTGCGGCTTGACGGCACCGAACTGGACGACGTCCTGGCCAGGCGGGCGGGCGAATTCCTCGGCTGCGGCCTGCCCCCGCACGGCAGCGCGACCGGGGACAGCCGCCGCTACGTGCTGTGGCGCGAGTCCGGGTGTTACCTGGTGGTCAGCGAGCCCGGAACCGCTGCAGGCCTGAGGGCAGGGCTGCAGCTCGCCCTCGGCGGCGACTTCGGCCCGGTCCTCGGCACCGTGGCTGACATCTCCACCCAGCGCACCGTGCTCGAGCTGTCGGGCCCTCGCGCCCGCCAGGTGCTCCAGCATGGCTGTTCGCTTGATCTGCACCCGCGGGCGTTCGCGCTGGCCTCGTGCGGCCCGACGATGCTGGCCAAGGCCCAGGTCATCCTGCACAAGACCGCGGAGCTTCCCGCGTACCGCATTCTTGTCTCCGCCTCCTCCGCCGACCACGTCGCCCGCTGGCTGCTCGACGCCATGGCTGACGGCGTGGCGGAGCGATCCTCATGAGCGGCCTCCCTGACAGGCGAGAGGTGACAAGTCCCAGCGGAACGCAGGCCGTTGACCGGGCGGCGCGGTTGCTCACCGAGGTCGCGGGTTCGCCGGACTCGGTGACTTTCACCGAGCTGGCCGCGGCCGTCGGCCTGTCCAAGAGCACTACATTGCGGCTGCTGCTGGCGCTTGAGCGCAACGGCCTCGTCAGGCGCGACGGCCAGGGCGGGTTCCTGCCTGGCGAGGTCTTCGTCAGGTTCGCCTGGCGCGGCGGTGCCGAGGCGGGGCTGGCCGAGGTGGCCCAGCCGTTTCTCAGCCGGCTCGGCAAGGGGACCCGGGAGACGATCAACCTCGGTGTCGGCTGCGGCGGCATGGTGGAGCAGATCGCCCAGGTGGACAGCACGTACATGACCGGCGGGACCGACTGGGTCGGCCTGTCGGTCCCGCTGCACTGCTCGGCGCTGGGCAAGGTGCTGCTCGCCCACGGCGCGGCACGGCCGTCGCCTGGACGGCTGGAGCGGCGCACGGATAAGACGATCACCAGTCATGCGGTGCTCGAGGCCGACCTGGCCGGTGTCCGCAGCCGTGGCTACGCGGTGACCGACGAGGAACTTGAGCCCGCCCTGATCGCGGTCGCCGCCCCGGTCTACCGGTATGACGGCGCCGTGGTCGCCGCCATCTCGGTGTCCGGGCCGACGAGCCGCCTGGCCCGTGACCGCGTCACTGCAGCGGCAGGCCGCTGCGTCCAGGAGGCCGCCGCCCTGTCCGCCGTGCTCGGGTACCGGCCGCAGGAGGCACGGACAGCCCCGGTCACTCAGGAGTACGCCGACGCAGCGGGCGCCGGCGGGTCTGGCGGCCAGCCGTCGTAGCGCGGCGCGGGGATACCAAACGTTGCGCATAGCGCCTTCAGTTGCGTATTGTGCTCGGGAAGGCTTGTGGTCCGGTGCCGCGGCCGGCCACCGCATGAACACCCACTACCGGCGGGAATCAGCTGCATGAGCGACACCGTGAACCAGGCAAGCGCCGTCATCGTGGGGGCAGGCATCGTGGGCAACAGCATCGCCTGTCACCTGGCGCGGCTCGGCTGGCGCGAGCTTGTCCTGGTGGACAAGGGACCGATGCCCAACCCGGGCGGGTCCACGGGGCATGCCTCCAACTTCATCTTCCCGGTCGAGTACTCGAAGATGATGACGGAGCTCACCCGTGACAGCACCGAGCAATACCAGCAGCTCGGCGTGTTCACCCGCAGCGGCGGGATCGAGGTCGCGCGCACCCCGGAGCGGGTGGCCGAGCTGCGCAGGCGGTGCACGGCCGCCAAGGCCTGGGGCATCCCCGCCGAGCTGCTCTCCCCCGCCGAGGTGGGCAAGCTCATCCCGTACCTGAACGAGTCGGTGATCCTGGCCGGGGCGCACTTCCCGGCCGTGGGTGTGGTCGACTCGCTGCGGGCAGGCACGCTCATGCGGGAGGAGGCCGTCGCGGCCGGCGCGCTGCGGGTGCTCGCGGGCACCGAGGTCCTGGGCATCGAGACATCCGCCGGGCGGGTGCGGGCCGTGCGCACCAGCCAGGGCGAGGTCGAGACCGGTGCCTGCGTGAACTGCTGCGGGGTATGGAGCCCTCGCATCGCCTTGATGGCGGGAGCGCGGCTCGCGCTCACCCCGATCGTGCACCAGATGATCAGCGTGGGCCCGATCCCGCTGTTCGCCGATGCCGCCGGGGAGATCTCGTACCCGATCGTGCGCGATATGGATACGGGCATGTATGAGCGGCAGCACGGCGGCGAAATGGAGGTCGGCTCCTACGCGCACCGCCCGATCACCGTCGGCCCGGACGACATCCCCTCCATCGAGGAAGCGGCGCTGTCCCCCACCGAGCTGCCGTTCACCCAGGAGGACTTCGACCCTCAGCTCGCGCACGCGCTCGAGCTGATGCCGGACCTGCTCGGCGACGAGCGGGCCGGCATCAGGTACGCCATCAACGGGCTGATCTCGCTGACCCCGGACGGCCATCCGCTGCTCGGCGAGATGCCCGAGGTGAAGGGGCTGTGGACGGCGGCGGCGAGCTGGATCAAGGAGGGGCCGGGCATCGGCCGCGCGGTCGCGGAATGGATGTCCGGCCAGGTGCCTGCCATTGACGTGCACGAGGCCGACGTCGCCCGCTTCTGCCCGTGCCAGCGCACGGTCGCGCACGTGCGGGCGCGCGCCGGCGAGGGCTTCAACAAGATGTACGGGATCATCCACCCCGCCGAGCAGTGGGAGTCCGGCCGCCCGGTGCGGGTCAGCTCGGTCTACGACCGCGAGCGCGACCTCGGCGCGTTCTTCCACGAAACCGCGGGCTGGGAACGTCCCCACTGGTACGCCTCGAACGAACATCTGCTGGACCGGTACGCCGGCCGGCTCGCCGACCGTGCCGCGGAGTGGGATTCCCGCTGGTGGTCACCGATCATCGACGCCGAGCACCTCGCCATGCGCGACGCGTGCGGGCTGGCCGACCTTTCCGCGTTCGCGATCTTCGACATCACGGGGCCAGCCGCGGCCGGCGCCGTGCAGTCACTGGTGGTCGCGCAAGCTGATGTCCGTCCGGGCCGGGTCATTTACACCTCGCTTCTTAACGAGAACGGCGCATTCAAGGCCGACCTCACCGTGATGCGGCTCGGCGCTGATCACTTCCGGGTGGTCACCGGCGGGGTGACTGGCATGAGCGACAAGAAGTGGTTCGCCGATCATCTGCCCGCCGGCGCGGCGCTGGCCGATGTGACCTCGGCCTGGGCCACGTTCGGTGTCTGGGGACCCAGGGCCAGGGACGTGCTGCAGCCGGTCACCCTGGGCGACCTGTCGCATGACGCGTTCGGCTTCGGCACATGCCGCGAGGTCGAGATAAACGGCGTGACCGCGCTCGCGTCGCGTATCTCCTATGTCGGCGAGCTCGGCTGGGAGCTGTACGTGCCGATGGAGCAGGGCGCCAGGGTCTGGGACACGGTGTGGGACGCCGGCCAGCCGCACGGGCTGGTGCCGGTCGGCATCGGGGTCTATGGCACCACCGGCCGTCTGGAGAAGGGCTACCGCGCCTTCGGCAACGAGCTCACCGGTGATTTCACGCTGGTCGAAGCCGGGATGACCCGCCCGAAGGTGAAGCAGCAGCCGTTCATCGGCAAGAACGCCTACCTGGCGCAGCGCGCCACCCCGCCGTCGGCGGTCCTGTGCACCCTACGCGAGCGGCCGGCCGTCGTATGTGACCAGCGCTGGCCCGGGCCCGTCGGTGGGCAAGTACCTGCTGATGGCCTACCTGCCGCGGGACCAGGCACGGGAGGGCAACCATCTCGCGGTCGAGTACCTCGATGAGCAGTACCCGGTCACGGTCGCGGTGGCGGGCGCCACGCCGCTGTTCGACCCGGAAAACACCCGAGTCCGGAGCTGAGCAGATGGAGATTCTCGTCTGTGTCAAGCGTGTCCCCATGGTGGGCGGCAAGATCATGCTGACCGCGGACGGGCAGGAGGTCGACACCCGGATGGCCGGGTTCGCCGTCAGCCCGCACGAGGAGTGCGCGGTGGAAGAGGCGGTCCAGATCACCGAGCGGCCGGGGGGCACCGTGACGGTGCTGACGCTCGGGCCTGATGCCGCTGCGGACCAGTTGCGCGACGCCCTGGCCCTTGGGGCCGGGCGGGCGGTCCTGCTGGAGACCGACGGCCGGGAGTGGGGGCCCATCGCGACCGCGTCGGCGATCGTGGCCGAAGTGCGCCGCCGCGCGGACGCAGGACCGGGCTACGACCTGCTGCTGCTGGGGAACGAGGCGGCTGACACCGGGGACTACCAGGTAGGCGTCCGGGTGGCGCACGCACTCGGCTGGCCGTGCGCGACCGGCATCAAGAACCTGGAGATCACCGAGGATAACGTCCGGGCACGGCGTGAGTACCGGGGAGCCGAGGAAGTGCTCGAGTTCCGCTTGCCTGCGGTGATTACCGTCAAGGAGGGGATCAACCTGCCCCGCTACCCGTCGCTGCCCGGACGGCTGCGGGCCAAACGCGCCGTCATCGAGCAGCACCAGCCGCAGTGGCAGCCAGACGGGCTGCGCAAGGAGGCACTGCGGGTGCCCGAGAGCGGACGGGCGCGGGCCACGGTGCTGGGCGCCGGGGCGGATGCGGTACCCGCCCTGGTCCGGGTCCTGGAAGAACTGGGGGTGCTGCCGTGACGGTCTTGTGCCTGGTGGAACTCGACGCCGGTGGCCCCGCCGACGCGTCGCTGCGGGCGCTGTCGTTTGCCCAGAGCCTGCCCGGCCCGGACGGCGGACGGGTTGCCGCGCTGATGTTCGCCGACGCCGGCCACGTGCCCGGCGACGTGCTGGCCAGTTACGGAGTGGCCGACGCCTACGTGGTCGAGCCGGCCCGGCTGGCAGGCTACGCGCCACTCGCCTGGGCACGGGCGCTGGCCGGGCTGGCGCGGCAGACAGGCGCGGAGGCCGTCGTCGCGGCGAATACCGACCGCGGCAACGAGGTGCTGGCCCATCTCGGCGCGCTCACCGGCGTGCCGATGGCCGCCAACTGCGTCTGCGCTGAGCGCAAGGAACCGGGCAGCTACCGGATTGTCCGCCACCGGTGGGTCGGCCTGCTGCTGGAGGACGCGCACCTGACGGCGTCGCCCCTGCTGCTGACGGTCGCCGCCGAAGCCATCACGGCCACTCCCGTGAGCGCGCCCGCGCCGGCGGCGGTGCACGTCCACGAGCCCGAGTTCGCCGACGGCGACCTGCGGGTACGCGCCGCCGAGTCGGCCGAGCCCAGCGCGGGCGTGTCGCTGGCCACCGCCCGGGTCGTGGTCGGCGGCGGCCGCGGCGTGGGCGGGCCGGACGGCTTCGCGCCGCTGGAGGAGCTGGCCGGCCTGCTCGGGGGAGTTGTCGGGGTGTCGCGGGTGGTCACCAGCGAAGGGTGGCGCCCGCACAAGCAGCAGGTAGGCCAGACGGGCACCCGGATCACCCCGCAGGTCTACCTGGCCTGCGGCATCAGCGGGGCGATCCAGCACATGGCCGGTTGCGCCGGCGCCAGGCACATCGTGGTGATCAACACCGACCCGGGCGCGCCGATCATCTCCCACGCCGACTACGCGGTCATCGGCGACCTGCACGAGGTGATCCCGGCGCTGGTGTCCGCGATCTCGACCCGCCGCTGCTGAACCGCCATGCCCCCAGCCCGCCGCCGTGCCCAACACGACCCTGCGAGGTGCCAGCACATGCCCGAGACCATCGCGACCGCGTCTGTTCCTGCTGACGCTGACTGGCCAGCGGTCTTCCTGCCGACCCTGGCCGGCTCCTATTACACCGATTCCGCGATCTTCGCCCGGGAGCAGGAACGCATCTTCTCGTCACTGTGGTTCTGCGCCGTCCGGACCGGCGACCTGACGGCACCGGGGGCGTTCCGCACCTGCCAGGTCGGGCGGGAAAGCATACTGTGCGTCCGGGGGCGTGATGGCCGCCTACGGGCGTTCCTCAACGTATGCCGGCACCGCGGGGCAAGGCTCTGCCCTGCCGAATCCGGTGCGGTGAAACGCTACCTGCGCTGCTCTTACCATTGCTGGAGTTACGGCCTGGACGGCACCCTGGTGGCAGCCCCCAACCTGGGCCCGCTGCCGCAGGCCGGCCGCGAGCGCCTCGGCCTCGTGCCGGTGACCACCCGGGAGTGGCTCGGCTACCTGTGGGTGTGCCTCGCGGACCGGCCCCCGTCGTTCGAGGAGACCGTCATCGGGGCGGTCACCCGCCGCCTCGGCGACCCGGAGGCAATCGGCAGGTACCGCGTCGGCGCCCTCGCGCTCGGCCGGCGGATCAGCTACCAGGTGCGCGCCAACTGGAAGCTCATTATCGAGAACTTCATGGAGTGCTACCACTGCGGCCCGATCCACCCCGAGCTCACGGCCATCCTGCCGGAGTTCCGCCACGGCTACGCCGCCCAGTTCTACGTCGGGCACGGCGCCGGTTACGCGCCCGGCGCCGAGGGCTTCACCGTCGACGGCAGCGGCGGGCACGGCCGCCTGCCCGGGCTGGCTGACGCCCAGGATCGCCGCTACTTCGCGGTGACCATCCCGCCGCAGGTCTTCGTCAACCTGGTCGCGGACCACGTGATCGTGCACCGCATGTTCCCCCTGGCCGCGGACTACACGATCATCGAGTGCGACTGGCTGTACTCGCCTGACGTGGTCGCCTCCGGTGCCGACCTGTCCAGCTCAGTGGAGCTCTTCCACCGTGTCAACCAGCAGGAGTTCGCGGCGTGCGAGCAGTGCCAGCCGGCGATGGCCTCGCGCGGCTACGCCCAGGGCGGGGCGCTGGTGCCCAGTGAGCACCACCTCAGCGAGTTCCATGCCTGGGTGCGGGCCCGGCTCGGGCAGGACGCAGACCAGGCAGGCAGCGCCAGCGGGAGCGTCGCGTGATCCCCGCCGCCAGTCCCGGCGGTGGCATGCCTCCGGTGACCGGGACTGTGCTGGACGCGATCGGGAACACGCCGCTGATCCAGGTCGACGGGATCTGGGTGAAGCTGGAGTTCCTCAACCCGTCAGGGTCGATCAAGGCGCGCGTCGCGGCCTACATGATCGGCCGGGCCGAGCGGGAGGGCCTGCTCCGGCCCGGTGACACCATCGTGGAGGCCAGCAGCGGGAACACCGGCAACGCGCTCAGCATGGTGGCGGCCGTCAGGGGATACCGCATGATCGTCATCATGCCGGCCGGGCTGAGCAGCGAACGCGCCGCCATCTCCCGGGCCTTCGGCGCGGAAGTGCGCACCGTCGGGGACTTCCACGTGACCGAGGCGCTGGCCCTGGCGCGGGAACTCGGGGCGCGGCCGGGTCACTTTGCCCCGCAGCAATTCGATTCCGAGTGGAACGTCGAGGAGAACCGGACCTGGCTCGCCCCGGAGATCCTCACGCAGCTCGCTGAGGTAGCGCCGGGCACCGTGCCGGACGCGGTGGTCGGCGGGATCGGCACCGGCGGCACGATCATCGGGGTGGGCCAGGCGTTCCGCGCCGCCAACCCCGGCTGCCGGATCGTCGGCGTGGAGCCGGACGAATCATGCACGATCATGTGCGGTGAGGTCGGCCGGCACCTCATCGAAGGCATCGCGGACGGCTTCGTCCCCGGCATTCTCGCCCGGCACCACCAAGAGCTATCCGAGCTCATCCCGGTGACCAGCGCCGAGGCGGTCGCCGAAATGCGGCGCCTGGCCACCGGCCACGGGCTGTTCGTCGGGCCGAGCGCTGGGGCCCACCTGCTGGCGGCCAGGCGGCTCCGCGACCGGAACCCCGAGCTGGCGACCATCGTCACCTTCTTCTGCGACGAGGGCGAGAAGTACCTCGGCGACCACTTCGCGCTGTCCAGCGGCAGCGAGCCGCCGCCGGCACGCTCGCCACGTCCCACCCAGCCGGAGGCTGAACCGAAAATAGCCACCTCCGCCAGGCAGGCGGCAGCCGACCCGCGCCGGTGATGGGCCGGCGGGGCCTGGGTGATGCGGTATGGGTCAGGCTGACTGGGTCAGGGTGACGGTAACCGGAGATGCCGTGACTGCTGCACTGCGGCAGATAGCCGCCAGGCCGTGGCGGCCGTCGCGAATGTCGATCATCGCGGCCGGGCCGCCGGCACGGGCTGGGCGATCAGCCCGGCCGGACTCCACAGCGGCCAGTCCGCTGGCTACCAGGCCGGACGCGGCTTCACGCAGTGCGCCCAGGTCGGCTGCCAGCGCGTGGCCGGCCAGAAATCTGGCGTGGCGCCGGGCCTGCATCAGATCCAGGTCCGCGACCTCCGCCAGCGGGGGGATGCATCCGTCGTCCGCCGTGCTGGTGGCGCGGAACCCGAACGCGAGGGTGTCCTCGGTCACCGTGATGGCGCGGGTGCGGTGCAACGGCAAATAGGCGACGGCGAACGCGGCCAGCATTGTTCTTGCGCCTGGGCAACCTGCTGCAGGGGCCGGCCTCTGGGGCAGCGCGCCCGGGGCCGCGCCGGGAGCCGCTACCTCCGGCTACGACACCAGCGCGCATCCGGTTCGGGTCACCCGGGGATTGGCGCCTAACCAGGGGAGCTGCGACTTCTAGGAGCGCCGTGGTCGACCGGCGGGAAGCGGGCCATCTCCTCGAGATCGGCCAGGTCCGTATGGTTGCGGATGTAGCGACGCGAGGCGTCATACGTCGGGGTGAAGTCCCACGGGGTCTGGACGCCGGTGCCGAGCGCCGTGGCGACGGCGAGCCGTCGCTGCTGGCTCTGCCGGACTTCAAGGTCGAGTGTCTCGAGGTCCCAGCGCGCGGCGATCTCCCGCCGGAATCGGATGACCAGTCCGTCAGACGACGGATCCCCGGCCAGGCTGGCTCGTTCGTGCGGGTCGGACGCGAGGTCGAAGAGCTGGTCCGGGTCAGCTGGTGAGTGGATGAACTTGCGCCGGCCCCGCCGGAGCATCACGATCGGCGCGATCGCGCCCTCGGCGAGGTATTCCGCTACCACTTCATCGTGGTCAGGAGTGCCCGATAGGTGCGGCAGCAGGCTCCGGCCGTCGAGCGGGCCGACGATACCTGCTTCGTCGCCGTCGTGGGCCAGGCCGACCAGCGTCGGCAGCAGGCCCATCGTCGACACCGCGGCCGGCACCCTCCCCGGCCGGAAGAGCACGGGTGCACAGACGATGAGGGGTACCCGTGCCGAGCCCTCGTAGAAGCTCATCTTGTACCAGGCTCCGCGCTCACCGAGCATCTCGCCGTGGTCACTGGTGACGATGACGATCGTGTCATCGAGCCGGCCGGTCTCGCGCAGCAGCCGGATCAGAGCGGAGATGTGGTCATCGACGTAGGAGATCGCGCCGTAATAGGCTCGCCGGGCCGCGCGCACGTGATCCTCGGTGATCTCCACGCCGTTCATCGCGCAGACCTCGCGGAGCCGGCGCTCGTGCGGATGCAGCGAGCCCTCGTCCAGCCCGACGGCAGGCATCGGGATGTCCTCGTCGCGATAAAGGCCCCACCACTTCCGGGGAATGGTGAACGGGTCGTGCGGGTGGCTGAACGAAACCACATAGCAGAACGGGCGCCCGTCGCCCGAGCGGATGTGCCCGAACAACGACCGCTCGGCCGCGAACGCCACCTCGTCGTCGAAGTCCAGCTGGTTGGAC
>WNGL01019221.1_pt1 | contig 11784 bp, 3 predicted proteins | sample 5400591 | NCBI WGS metagenome assembly WNGL01 (sample SAMN13153377, study PRJNA577476) | soil metagenome | isolation source: 80 cm soil or saprolite under Garry oak tree replicate 1 | place: USA:California | collected 2016-06-15
GTGCGCGCTCGACCGCTTTCGCCCGCGAGCGGGCGCGACGTGTGCCAGTACTCCGATTTCCGTTCGCGGCGTCCCGCAGGGTGGACCAGCGGGTGCTTGCCAGCGTGGTCGTCCCTGCGCGCGTCGGCACGCCCTGTGGCACGCCGCACTGAATCGGCGACGGCGGTGCCGCGCGACTGCTGCACCCATTCGTCGGTGGTCAGCGGGTTCTCGACCATGCGATGGATCGTGTCCTTGAGCACGGGCACTAGAGTCAAGATGGTTCCGGTGCGAGTGCGCACGGTGGCCGCCGTGTGGTACAGAGCACCGATCCTCTTCAGGGCACGCCTGTGGCTCTGCCGCTCGATGGAAACACATAGTGGATCACAATTGCGCTCTCTCCCCCACGGGCGTCGAGGACTGAGTCGATACGACCCCACCAATACTGCACGATGTCTGGGGCGTCCGGCAGTCGGCCGAGCCATTCGTCATGAAAGCGCTTCCGTGCAATCTCCCGCTGGTGATCCCAGCCGCCCTGATCACCTTCGACGAGATGGGTCAGCGTGATGAAGTGCAACACTTCACCCTGAAAGCAGAGCGAGATGGCAAAAGGTATTCCCCTTACTGAGTGGATTCCAACGTTGTACGTGTTCCACGCGCCGTTCGAGACCACCAGCCGAGCGGACGGAAGCATTGTGAGAAACGCGCCGCGCGTTGTCGTCGGCCCGAAGGCGAGCTCCCCCCCGTCAATAGTCAACAGACCGTCTGAGACTGAAAGGCCACCCTGCTTCTGAACGTTCACGGCACGGGTGTCGTGTTCTTGAGTGGAATCTCGAATACCGGCCTCAGCTTGCTTTGCCAGTCTGGCACGTAGACTTGCGGGTAGCCTCCTGCGCCCCACTGAGGATTCGCGCGCACGATTCCGGGAGCTCGAGGACATCGAGCAGCGCCGCGACCTCGGTGTGCTGCCGCGGGCGATCCCGTAGAACCGCGCCTTCTCACGCCCGCCCCACCGCATTCACGAAATCGTCCGCAAGACCCAACCCCCGCGCGTCACCTGCACAGACCACGCTCCAGACTCCCGGTGGATCTGAGTGCGAGGACCAATGAGGCCTAACGTCGTTGGCGCTGCGCCTGCGCCATCACGTAAGTCGTTCTCATTGCCATTGCCGCGTTATACGGGCCACCCTCCGCAGCTCGGCCCCACGTATGCGCCGTCGCTACCGCAATCCCAGCCACGAGAGGAGCGTCAGGATCGCGAGGCTCACTACTATGGCAATGACACCCTTTGGGCCGACCGAAAAGGCGGACTGCCTTTCGATCGACAGATGCTCCTCGGGCCCAAATCGGTCAATCACGTAATGGAGAATCACAACCGACCCTACATGCCATCGGCGATCGGGCATCGACACACCGAGCGTGCCCGGCTTCTCGATCGTCGGAGATCCAAAGTGCTTCAGGAGTCTGTCTTGGAAGACACGATAGGACGTCTCGATGTCCCGCTCTCCGTTGCCGAAGAGCTCAATTTTCTTGAGTGACGAGGAGGAGCCTTTCGCTTCAAAGTGAAACCCGACCTCGCACCACAAGCCTCCAAGAATCATGCAACGTGCCGTGTAGTACAGCTGTGTGACTTGTCGCGGCTCGCCCGCGCCCTTCGTAACGAAGGCCCTCAAGACCTCAGCGACTGGAGATCCCCAAGCGACTAGCACATCGGGATCTTCAATCTGGAAGCCTTTTGAAAGGCTGTGGTTCGCGGTCAAGGAATCGTCCCGAGATAGCTCATGATGAGTGGATTGGACAGATAGATCTGGACGCCTCCGCCGAGATTCCCAAACTGGGACGCCACTCCTCCGATGAGTATCTGCGTCCCTGTCGGAATGACGCCGGAGTAGACGTAGTGAGCCGTGTTGCTTGCCGGCAGTGCCAGCTCTCCGATCGCCTGCGAAGCGGATGGATACAGGGTCGTCGTCCACCACTGTCCGGTCACCGGCGTCATGCCGTTCGGAGGATACGCCGTGTATCGATACACGGTCGTGGTTCTCTCGAGCGTCACTACGTACGCGTGCCCGGCCCGGTAAGAGCTGTAGATTTGAGGTGAGAAAGTTAGCCCACCCGTTGCAAGCCCGATGTAGGCGATGGTGCCGGCCCAAATCACACCGTACACAGTTGCCGCTACAGCTGCACCGATGAGAAAGCCTTCTGCCTCCGCTCTTGCTACTTGGGCTCTGGTGCCGCCGGCTATTGCAGTCGACAACCCGCGGAAAGCAGCATAGAGGGAGCCTATGACGGCCACCACCGCCGCCATCTCGCCCAGGTTCTGGTTGCCCGACGGATCGCGATCGTTTACAGCGTTGTCGACCGCGTATAGGTACCGATGGAGAGTTGGTGGATCAAAGACGTTCCCTTCCCAGGCATCCCTCCCTACGAACCGCCCAACCCTCGGATCCATCCAGCGCGCGCGGTGGTACTGGAAGCCGACGTTGGGGTCGTAGGGCTCGCCCGCGAAGGCGTAGGGCTGGGGGTCGGTGCCGGTGTGGGCGAGGAGTTCGCCGAAGGCGGTGTAGGTGTATCCGTCGGTGAGGTTGCCGGTGTCGTCGGTGAGTCGGCGGATAGAGCCGAGGCCGTCTGCGTGGTAGAAGCGGCTGGTCCAGCCGCCCGCGCCTGCCGGCCGCATGACCGCCAGCAGATCGTCGCCGCGGACGTAGTGGGCCAGCAGGGCTCCGGAGTCGTCCGTCTCGGCCACCGCGTGGCTCAATGAGCCGGACGTGTCGACGAGGTACTCGGTCGTCTCTGGCGGGCCGGTTGCCGGTGTGACCTTGGTCCGGACGCGGTTGCCGTCCGCGTCGTAGGCGTGCTCGACTGCCGTCCCGTCAGTCTTCTGTACCCTGACCAGGCGATTCTCGAAGTCCCAGACGTAGGTGGCCTCGGCGTCCTTCGTGACCAGGTTCCCGTTGTCGTCGTAGGTGTAGCCGGTGGCGTTCTCGGTCAGCAGCCGATCGCGATCGTCGTAGCCGTAGGTGATCGTGCCGGGAGCCGTCGGCGTGCCCGGCGCGCCACTGCCTGTCGTGATTTGGGTCTGGCGGTTGCCGACGGAATCGTAGGCGAAAGCCTTCTCGTAGATCGTCGTGACGGTCTCGCTGACCTTCTCGTGGGTCAGGCGGTAGAGGTCGTCGTAGGTCCACTCACGGATGCTGCCGTCGTGCTCCGTGACCTTCTTGCGGTTCCCCGCGGGATTGAGCTCGTAGGCGTAGCTCTGGATCATTCGGCCCGAGGCCGGGTGGGTCGTCGTCAGGTTTCGGAGGCGGTTCAGCGGATCGTACTGGTAGCGAGTGTCCGTGCCGTTCGGGGAGAGGAGGGACTCGCGGTTCCCGTTCGCGTCATAGCCGTAGGTATGGACCCGCGACTCCGGGTCCGTGACCGTCTCCAGCCGGCTGAGCGGATCGAAGGTGTAGCTCGTGACCAGGCTGACGGCCGTCAGGATCGCGGTGAGCTTCGTACGGTTCCCCTGTGGGTCGTAATCGTATTCCAGCTTGCGGCCGTCGGGGTAGGTCAGGAGCTTCAGCCGGTCGCGGGTGTCGTAGTCGTAAGTCGTGGTGCCCCGGCCATCCACGGCCGTCCTGCGGCGCCCCGTCTCCGTGTACGTGAAGCCCACCGACGTGCTGTCGGGGTAGCTCCTGGACAGGAGGCGGTTGTTGACGTCGTAGTCGTAGGTCGTGGTCCTGGCCATGAAGTCGGTCCGCGTCTCGAGGTTCCCGGCCGCGTCGTAGGTCATCGACTCCGATGAGCCGCCCGGGAGGATGCGCTTCGTCTGCCGTCCCAGCTTGTCGTACTCGAACCGCGTGACGTGGCCGTTGGCGTCGGTCTGCGACGTCCGGTTGCCGAGCTCGTCGTAGCCGTACTCCGTCCGGTGGTCCAGCGCATCGACCACCGCCGTCAGCCGGCCCAGCTTGTCGTACTCGAAGCGTGTCGTCTTGCCGGCCTGGTCCGTCTCCGACACGCGGCGTCCCAAAGCGTCGTATCCCGTCATTGCGGACGTCTCCGGGCTGCCGACGTCGGCGGGCGGGAAGATGGTCCTGGTTCGACGGTTCAGCTCGTCGTACTCGTAGGTCGTGGTATTGAGCCGGGCATCGCGGACCGTCTTCTGGTTTCCGTTCGCGTCGTAGGTGAAGACCGTCTCGTTGCCCAGCGCGTCCTTGACCTTCGTCCTCCGGCCCGCGGAGTCGTACTCGTAGGTCGTTGTCTTCCCGCGGGCGTCCGTCGACGAAGCCAAACGGCCGGCAGCGTCGTAGGTGCTCGTGGTGAAGCTCAGGTCGGGGTAGACCGTCTTCTTCAGCCGGCCGAGCAGGTCGTATTCGTAAGTGGTCGTGCGACTCGCTCGATCCTTGCTGGTGAGCCGCCGTCCCTCGCCGTCGTAGGTGGATTCGTCGGTGGTGGCGTCCGCATGGGTGGTCTTGGTGAGCCGGCCCATGTCGTCGTAGGTGTAACCCGTGATCCGCCCCAGCTTGTCCCGGGTCGAGAGCTGCTTCCCCAGCGCGTCGTACGCCGTCTCCGTGTAGGTGTTGTCGGGGTCGGTGGTGCGGGTGAGGCGGCCCAGCTTGTCGTGCGTATAGCTCGTCAGCAGGGTCTCGATGCCCGACGGGGTTGTCCTGGTGGTGGTCTGGGTGAGCCGGTTCCCGCTCGGGTCGTACGTGTACGAGGTCTCGTGGCCGAGGGCGTCCGTTTCCTTCTTCAGGTTGCCGAAGGAGTCGTACTCGTACCCCGTCACCTGCGCAACCCCGTTCACCGTGACCGTCTGGCTCAGGACGTTGCCCTGGGTGTCGTGGGTGTAGCTGGTCACGCTCGCGAGGGCGTCGGTCGTCTTGAGCAGGTTGCCCTTCGGATCGTACTCGTTGGTCGTGACCTTGCCCTTGGCGTCGGTCGTGGTGAGCACCTGCTTCCGGCTGTTGTACGTATAGCTCGTGCGGTTGCTCGCGGGATCGGTGGCCGAAAGCAGGTTGTCCAGGGGGTCGTAGGTATAGACGGTGGTCGGGATCGGGGACGGCGGGGTGGCCGGATCGTAGGGCTCCGTCTCGGTCAGCCGGTTCTGCCGATCGTCGAAGGTCCGTCGAATCACCTTCCCGTCGGGTTGCGTCTCCTTCAGGACGTTCCCTCGCTCGTCGTACTCCAGCACCCGCTGGGCGCCCTCCCGGTCCACCACGATCTCCTGCCGCCCCGCGACGTCGTGCGTGTAGGTGATCGTCTTCCCGAAAGCGTCCGTGTGGGACTGGATCCGGCCGTCGGGATCGTAGGCGTTCCTGATGGGCTGATGCCCAAGGGGATCCAGGATCGTGGAGAGGAGATGCGGGAGGCTCGGGTCATAGGTGTAGGTCGAGACGCTGCCTTGACGGTCCTGCTGGGACGTGAGATCGCCGGACGCGCTATAGGCGTAGCTCAGGGACGCCCCGTTGGGGTCCGTGATCGAGGTGATCCGGCCCGAGGCGTCTCGCTGGAAGACGACGCCCTTTCCGCTGCTGTGCGTGATCCCGCCCGGCCCGAAGGAGAGCGAGTTCCCGTTCGTGTCCGTGATCCCCTGAAGACCGCCCACGCGGTCGATGATGAAGGCCTGTCCGTCGGGCAGGGTTAGCCGGAAGAGGCTCGGATCGTAGAGCGTGAAGTCGGGATCCCGGAAGACCTGCAGCGGCCCCGGCCAGCTTCCCGACACGATCACGTCCGTCCCGTCCAAGGCCGCCAGGGACCCCAGGGTCGGGAAGACGGGCTGGTAGCGGACGGTGGCCGCGGCGATTGGCGCGAAGGGCTGGCATTGCGGGGTGAGCACCTGCTGGAACTCGTAGACGGCGCCGTTCGGGAAGGTGAGGGTCACCAGGTGGGCCTTGGTCTCCTGGAGGCAGTAGCTGGGGAAACCTCCGCCTGTCGTGACGCCCTGCCAGTCCAGACCGGAGCCGTTCCGATCGAGGCGGGTGTTGCTGAGGTCGAGCCTCCAGCCGATGCCGAAGTCCCCCTGGCCTTTGTCCCGGCTGTCGTAGGTCCTGGTCACCCGGATGGGCAGCCCCGCCACCGGGACCTCCAGGTCCACGAAGGAGACCGTGAAGTTACCCACCTTGTGGTTGTCCCTCACGACGAGCCCCAGGGACGCCCTCGCCGAACGATTGGCGGTGTCGGTCGCGGTCAGCCTTACTTCGTAGAGTCCGTTCAGGAGAACCGTCGGGTCGAAGACGGCGAGCACGCCGTTCGTCACCGCGGCGTTCCCCGAAGCAAACCGGGTGAAGGTGGAGCTTCGGGTGAGCCGGTACTCCAGCACCCAGGCCGCCAGCGTGGCGCTCGCGGCCGTACCGATGACCTCCACCGGCGCCCGGATGATGGCCCCTTCCTCGGGGCCCGTGATGGCGGCCGTAGGGGGAGGACCGGTGGGCGGCGCGGCATTCACGAGGACCGTTACGTCCGCGCTGCTCGTGAGCTGCGAGTCGCTGGCCGTGAGCCGCAGGGCGTACACCCCTTGCTGCACGAACGTGACGGTGGTGACGGGCGAGGTGGGCGCCCCGAAGGCCACGGGGGCGGGACCACTGAGCTCGCTCCAGACCTCCGTGAGCGCGCCGCCCACGGGCAGGGCGTCGTCCGTCACCGAGCCGTTCAGGGTCACGGTGCTCGTGGGGAGCGTGATCGTCTGGCTTGGGCCCGCACTCACCACGGGAGGCTGGTTGGCCGTGCCCACCGCCACCACCACGTCGCTGCTGGCAGCAAGCTGGGAGTCGCTGGCCGTGAGCCTCAGCACATACACTCCCGGGGCCGAGAACGTTGCCGTCGTCACCGCCGAACCCGGGCTCCCGAAGGCCACGGCCCCCGGCCCGCTGACCTCGGTCCACGAGACCGTCAGGTGGCTTCCCACCGGGAGACCATCATCTGTGGCGCTCCCGTTTAGAGTGGCCGCGTTCGGCAAGATGACACTCTGCGCCGGTCCCGCATTCACAAGGGGCGGCTGGTTGGTCTGGGCGGCGGGCAGAACCGTGATCGTCACGTCGCTCGTCGCGGTCAACTGGGAGTCGCTGGCCGTGAGGCGGAGGACATAGACGCCGGCGGCGACGAAAGTGGCGCTCGTGGTGGCGGCGCTGGGATTCCCGAAGGTCACCGGGCCGGGTCCCGTCGCGACACTCCAGGAAGACGCGACCGTGCTTCCCACCGGCAGGCCGTCGTCGGTCTCCGAGCCGGAGAGGCTCACGCTGCTCGTGGGGAGCGTGATCGTCTGGGGGGGGCCGGCGTCGACCTTCGGGGCCTGGTTCAGGAAGAGCCCGGAGTCGAGGAGGTTGTTGGCTTGGTTGCACTCGTTGACGAGGGGGACGAGGCCGCCCTCGTCGTTGGCCGACACCCACACGGAGCCGTTCGCGGCCGGGCTGCCGGTGAGGGTGAGGGTCACGTCCTCGAACTGTCCGGGCGCGAGATCGGTGTTCGTCCGGACCGTCCCGAGAAGAGTCCCCCCCGCACGTGGATCGCCGTTGTAGAAGGAAACGGGAAGGCCCGCGCTTCCCAGGTCCGCCCCGCCGTTTCCTATCCGGGACGTGAGTGTGACGTTCGATCCCGAGGCTCCCTGCCGGACGAGGGTTCGTCACGTGATAGGAATGCTCGTTCCATACCCGGCGCGCCCCCACCCAGTTGTCGTTGGCGTCGCCGTAAACGAAGATCCCGTGCCTGGTAGTGGTGAATCTGCCGTTGGCGACCACCACGATCTCGGCCTTCCCGTCGCCGTCCACGTCCGCCACGAGGGGGTATTCGGTCCTGATCATCTCCTTCGGGAGAGGAACGATCGCGAGGACCGTTCCGTCCCTCCCTCTCACGATCCGCAGGTTATCCACGTCGGCTTCGATCAACTCCGCCGTCCCATCGCCGTCCAGGTCGAAGGCGGACGCTCCCGAGGGGCCAGGGTAGCCAACGATCGGGATAGACCACTTCAAGCTGCCCGAGGCGTCGACCATGTTGTAGGTGAAGGCGCAAGCGACTCCAATCTGGAGCGTCCCGCTGCCATCGAAGTCCCCGATCACGGGTGGACCCGACCCGTAGGAACAGGGAGTCCGGACAGTCCACCTGAGGGCACCCGTGTGGTCGAGAAGGTAAAGCGTTCCGAACTTGGAGGCCACCACGTAGGGATGGGGGTCGGAATCGAGCCGCGCCACCGCCGTGAAGGCGTCGGGGGCAACGCCCGGGGCCTGCCAGAGGATCGTCCCATCCGCTCGGTAGGCCGTGTTGCCCGCGACCACCTCGGGCGTTCCGTCGAGATCGAGATCGGCCGCGACGGAGGAGAACTCTCCCGTGCCCCCGAGACCCGTCCACCGCAGGGTTCCGTCGTGATTGAGGACCTGCCTTCCGAACACGATCTCCGCCAGGCCATCCCCGTCCAGGTCCACGAGGGCGGGACTCCCCCCGCTAGTGCTCTCAAGGACAGGGCTCAACCACTTGAAGGAACCGTCTGGTCCGAAGGCAATGAGCTCTCGGCCGGACTGATGAACCGCAACGGTATCGATCTTTCCGTCGCCGTCCAGCGAGCCGACGGCAACAGCGGAGTCGGGCCGGAGGTTCCAGGCCGGGTTGGTCACGGTGAACAGCTCGTGCCCGTCGCGTCCGCTCACCGCCCGGAGGTGGCCGTCGCTCGTCGTGTTCGCGTTGGCCAGCGTGATGAAGACGACATCGGGAATCCCATCGCCATTGATGTCCGCCACGGCCGGCGTTCCCGCCACGCTGTTGTATTGGGGAAGTACCGAAGACCCCGTCCACGACCACTTGAGACGGGGCGAGAAGGCCTCCGCCGGCGGGTGGAAGCTGCAGCTCGCTCCGCTGCGGCCGACGTTGTTGGTCTCGTCCGACTCCGTGACCTGCTGGGCGCTGTCCACGAAGGCGTAGATCGGGTTGTCTCTGAAGAGAAGCGTTCCGTCGACCGCCCCGGTGACGGTGGCGGTTTGGCCCGTGACAAGTGCGGCCTGGGTCACGGTGGCGAGGAGGTTGTCGGTCCCGGGGTCGTAGACCCCGTTCCCGTTGCGGTCCTCAAAGAAGGCCATGGAGAAGGGCGTCGTTACTGCCGCTTCTCCCTGGTTGCGGATTTCCGCCGAGACCTGGCCCTTGCCGTTTCCAAGGTCGTCGGCCACCACCCAGACGGAATGCGTGGTTGAGAGGCTGCTGGGGAGGGCGAGCGACACATCCTCATAGCCCCCTGGGTTGAGAGCGGTGACGGTCGTCACCGTGCCGAGGAGCACACCTCCCGAGGAAGGATCCCCATCGTAGAAGGACACGGGCACACCCGGAGCCGTCCCCCGGGCGCCGCCGTTTCCGAAGCGGGCAGTGAGCGTCCGCGTGGGGCTCCCCTCAACGATCCGGAGGAACGAGGCCACGAGATCGGCCTTGGTGTAGAGACAGCCGGCCGTGAGGGCCTGTTGGCGGTAGCTGTTGTAGGTCTGCCAGCTGTTGGCTTCGTGGGTCGGGATGCTCCCGTCGTCGTTGATGTTGGTGACGTGATACGAGTCCTGGTTCCACAACTTGCGGGTCGAGACCCAGGCTCCGTTCGGATCGCCGAACACGTAGACGCCATGCTTGGGACCGCCGAATACCGTGTCGGCCACGGTCACGATCGCGGCCGACCCCGTACCGTCGACGTCGGCCACGACCGGGCTCTCCTGCTCGGTCGCGGAGTTGACAGGGACCTGCAGGAGCGCCGCGCCGTCCGCCCCCCGGAACACCCACAGCGACTGCTCGTCGCGATAGACCACGCTGGCTTTGCCGTCCCCGAAGAAGTCAAAAGCAGTGGCAGCGGTCTGCTGCGAGCTCCCGTCCTGGGTCGGGACGGTCCACTTGATTCTCCCGTCGGCTCCAATGACGGTGTAGCGGTCAGCGCCCGCAACGCCGATTTCCGGAATGCCGTCGCCGTCGAGATCGGCCACGAGGGGTGGTCCGCCAACGCCGGTATTGGGCGAGATCTTGACCGGGCCCCACTTCACAGCCCCTGTGTGATCCAGGAGCCATACCTTCCCCGCGGAGACGAGGACGATTTCGGGGTAGGGGTCGGAATCGAAGTTGGCGACGGCGTTCAAACCGTCCGGAAGGCTGGTGTTGTGCCAAAGGATGGCGAGACCCCCGTTGCCGTTCGCCCCCCTGCCCCCCGTCCCGGTCCACCGGATCGTTCCGTTGTTGTTGAGCACCTGCCGGCCGATCACGATCACCGGTGGGTGGCCGTCACCGTCCAGGTTGGCGAGGGCAGGCCCGCCTAAGCTTGGGGACTCGATGAAGGGGCTGGTCCACTTGGGCGTGCCGTCGCGCGCAAAGGCGATGACCTTTGACCCGGCAGCGATGATTTCGGGGTACCCGTCTCCATCGATGTCCCCCACTGCGATCTGCGACGTCGGGTTGACCGCGTAGTTGGGGTCCGTCACGGTGAAGATCTCGGAGCCGTCCTTGCCGCTCACCGCGCGTAGGAGGCCACCGCCCCAGTAGAAGCCGCCCGTGAAACTGGTGAAGATGACGTCCGGTATCCCGTCCCCATTCACGTCCATCACGGCCGGCGTCATCATGACGTTGTTGGAATCCGGCCGCACCGAGGAGCCGGTCCATGCCCACTTGAGGGTCGCCGCAAAGGGCGCATTGGAAGGGGTGAAGACGCAAGGGGGAGCCGTGTTCGCGTAGTTGTTGGCCTCGTTGGACTCGAGGATGGCCTGGCCGCTGTCTACAAGGGCGTAGATGAGGTTCCCGGGGAAGAGCACCGTTCCCGACACGTTGGCCGTGACGAGGGCAGAATCCCCCGCGGCCAGGCCGGGAAGAGTGGCCGCTCCGAGGACGTTGTCGATCCCCGGGTCGAACAGACCGTTGCCGTTGCGGTCTTCGAAGAACGTCGTCACGAAGGCGCTCATCACGGGGGCCGGGCCCTCGTTGGCCACCTGAGCCGCCACCATTCCCGTGATCTGCAGGGTCTGACCGTTGACCGGGGCATCCGAGGCGTCCACGCTCCGGACGACGAGGTCGGGAAGGTTGCCTCCCCCCGGAGGGTTCACCGTGATCGTGACGTCACTGGTGGACGTGAGCTGGCCGTCGCTTGCCGTGAGGCGGAGGACCCAGATGCCCGCACCGCTGAAGGTGGCCGTGGTCGAGGCCGCGTTGATGTCGGCAAAGACGACGGTCCCCGGGCCGCTGACCTTGCTCCAGGACACGGTCAGCGTGGCCCCCGGGGGCAGGCTGGGCTCCGTCGCAGATCCGGCCAGGGTGACGGAGTTCGTGGGAAGGGTGATCCTCTGATCCGGGCCCGCGCTCACCGTAGGCGGCTGGCTTGTCGAACCTGCGGGGTTCACCGTCACGGTGGTGTCCGACGTGCTCGTGAAGACGGAGTCGGAGGCGCTCAGACGCAGGATGTAGGTGCCGGCCGCGCTGAAGGTCGCGGTCGTCGAGGCCGCGCTCGGGTTGCCGAAGATCACGGGTGCGGGACCGCTCACCTCACTCCAGGAGACGGCGAGAGTGCTTCCCACCGGCAGGCCATCGTCAGTCGCGGCGCCGTTCAGGGTCACGGTGTTCGTTGGAAGTGTGATGGTCTGATTCGGTCCCGCGTTCACCACGGGGGGTCGGTTGGCCGGCGTCAGGGTGACGGTGACGTCGCTCGCGGAGGTGAACTGGGTGTCGCTCGCCGACAGGCGAAGATCGTAGACCCCCGGTACGCTCAGGGTAGCGGTGGTTCGGGCGGAGCTCGGGCTCGCAAACGTCACCGTCCCCGGGCCGCTGACCTTGCTCCAGGAGACGCTGAGGGTGGTTCCCGGAGGAAGACCGTCGTCCGTAGCCGTCCCGTTG
>WNGL01019468.1_pt1 | contig 11782 bp, 11 predicted proteins | sample 5400591 | NCBI WGS metagenome assembly WNGL01 (sample SAMN13153377, study PRJNA577476) | soil metagenome | isolation source: 80 cm soil or saprolite under Garry oak tree replicate 1 | place: USA:California | collected 2016-06-15
GAAGCCGGGCGGGCGCGACCGCGGCAGCTCGCGCTCGGCGAGGATCCGGTGCGCGCGGCCGGCGTCGGCAGCGTCGACCTCGACGCGCCAGGTGCCCTCGCCAACCTCGTCGCGCTGCTTCTCGGCGTGGATGCCCGCCTCGTCGAGGGCGACCAGGATCTGGTTCGCCTGCCCCTCCTCGACCCCGTGGACGAGCGCGTCGGGCCCGCAGCCAGCGGCGAGGAGGAGCAGGGTGAGGAGGGGGGTGCGTGGCATGGAGGGTCAGACCTGGGTGTTCACGGCCTGCTTCACGGCTTGTGCACCGTGCTCCACGACGCGCGAGGCGACCTCGACCGTCTGTGAGTAGCGGTAAGCGTCAGCCTGCAGCGCGAGGAGCTCCTGCGCAGTGAAGGTGCGCCCGCGCCGGGCCTCGGCGAGGAGACCGTCCAGTCGGCCCCGGGCGCGCTCGACGGACTGCAGCATGGCGCGCGCCGGGTGCACGGGAGGCGACGCGGGCGGGGGCGCGGCGCTCGTGTGGGCGCGCAGCACCGCGCCGAAGCTGGCGTCCGCCGAGGCGATGGGGGTGGTGCGCGCGAGCGGCGCGGCCGCGGTGACGGGAGGGAGCGCCATGGTCAGTGGATGTTGTTGATGGCCGCCTTGGCGCTGTCGTGCTTCACCTTCATCACGTTCGTCAGCGACGTGAACTCCCGGCTCTCGCGCTGCATCGACTCCTGGAGCTGCAAGAACTGGAGGTTGGACGTCTGCGCCTCCTGCTGCAGCACGCGCGTGGCCTCCACGATGTCCCCGCTGCTTCCACCGGCTGTGACAGCCGCCGAGGTGACGGAGCCGCTCGCGCCCGCTGCGCTGGCCACGTTCGACTTCGCCGCGGAAGAGGCTGCTGGAGCGGCGCTGCGCAGCGCTCCGGCCAGCACCGCGCCGCCGGGCAGGTAGGGCGCCGCCAGCGCGACCGAGCCGGCGACGCCGTTGGCCACCTCGCCGGCCGCGTTGCGGAGCGCGGCTCCGAAACGGTTGGGCTCAGCCTTGCGCTCGGTGGAGGGGGCGACGACGAGGGATCCGATGCGTTCCATGGCGGTGAGGCTCCTTTCGGCCGGCAGCTGAGCAACGGCCGTGCCCGCGCCCCGGCTCGCGCTGGCGCGGCGGCGGCGCTGGTGCGGCGGCCACCCGGCGGACGGCGCGGACGCGCCGCGTCCCACCGTGGGGAGGGCGTGCTAGCTTCCGGTCCGTGTCCGGGCGCGAGCAGCTCCGCCGCTTCTCCGACGCCATCGTCGCGGCGCAGCGCCCCATCCGCATCCTGAAGGCCGTCAACTGGGACGCCTCGGTCCACGAGCGGTTCTTCCGGCACGAAGCGCAGGAGCTCCCACGGCCCGAGCTGTCGCCGCTCGGCTTCGACCCGGGCGCCAAGGAGAAGGAGCTGCGGGCGCTGAAGCACCAGATCCGCGGCCGCAACCCGGTCGAGGCGCTCTTGCGCGAGAAGTGCGACGAGTTCGCGCTCGTGGTGCGCATGCTGGCCGCGCGCGGCACGCGCCGATTCTATGAGCTGTCCCGGCGCCTCTACGGCGATCCGCGGGACCGCTTCCCCGACAACCCGGCCGACAACCTCGCCATCGCCAGGCTGTGGGCGGCCCGGCCGCGCGCCCGCAACGAGGAGGCGACGCTCGACGCCGAGGAGGCGGCGCGGCAGGTCCACGCGCTGTGCGCACCGTACCTGGGCGGCCAGGTGAAGGTGGTGGTGCGGGCCCGGCTCACCGCCAACGCGGCGTCGGGGGCGACCCGCGTCACCTTGAAGAAGGGCGCCACCTTCACCCCGCGGCAGGTGCGGGCGCTCGCCCATCACGAGGGCCTCTGGCACGTCCTCACCTCGCTCAACGGCTTCGCCCAGCCGGTGCTGACGGTGCTCGGCGTCGGCCTGCCGCGCCACACCGAGTCGCAGGAGGGCGGCGGGATCGTGGCCGAGTTCCTCTCCGGCCACATCACCGATGAGCGCTACATCGAGCTCGGCGAGCGCACCATCGCCGTCGACATGGCGGCGCGCGGGGCCGACTACCTCGAGGTCTACCGCTACCTGCTCGCGCGCTTCCCGCCCCGCAAGGCGGCGCAGATGAGCGAGCGCGTCTTCCGCGGCGGGGTGATGGAGGGCGGGGCGCCCTTCACCAAGGACGTCGCCTACCAGCGCGGCTACTGCCGGACCTTCAACTTCCTGCGCGCGGCGCTGGAGGGGCGCGACCTCGACCTCGTGCGCGCCTTCCTGGCCGGCAAGATGAGCGTCGACGACGCGGAGCTGGTGCGGAACCTCGTCGAGGAGGGCCTGTGCGCCGGGCCGGTCCACCTGCCGGCCTGGTTCGACGACATCGATCGGCTGAACGCCGTCGTCACGCACTCGGTGACGATGAACCGTTTCAGCCTGCCCTCCATCAGCCGTTATTACGCGCGTCGCCGCGAGCGGAGACGCGCGCAGCCGCCGGACGAGGCGGGCCGGGCGGGTGATCCGCCGACGGCGGCGCCGAAGAGCCGGCCCACCGCGTAGGTGATCCCGGACGCCACGCCGGGCCTGCTACCGCTCGCTCGTGGTGCGGCTGAGCTCGAGATTCTCGATGCGCTCGATCCGCCTCAGGAGACCGCGGGCGGGCTCGCTCCCAGGACGGCCTCCGGCGCGGGCGCCCGGAACCGCGACGCGAACGAGCGCGCGCCCGCGGCGAGATCGCGGCGGAGCGCGAGCGCGAGGACCAGCGCGATCAGCGCCGTGACCGCGCCGAGCGCGGCGACGAGCCGCGAGGCGACCAGCACGACGAAGACAGGGCGGGGCGCGTCCGTGGCGAGCAGCTCCCGCCTGAAGCTCGTGTGGCGGGCTCCGGACGGGATCTCGATCTTCGCGGGCAGCCCCTCGTAGCCGCTCCCGGCGCGGTCGAAGGCGTCCGCCGCGTTCGGGGCGGGCGCCTCTGATCGCCGCGCCGAGGGCGAGGAGCGGGGCGAGCACCAGGACGAGGGCGAAGCTGCGCGCCGTCTCGGAGAACGCGCCGAGGAGCGCGATGGCGCCGGCGAGGATCCAGCGCCGGCGCCGCGCGACGCCTCCGATCGCGAGGAGCCGCTCCGCGGCGACGAGGAGCAGGCCGAGCAGGAGCACCATGCGCCGATCGAGCAGGTGAAGGCGCGACGCCGGGGCGAGCTCCTCGTAGAGCGGGATCCACTCCGTGGGGTAGCGGAGCTGCACTCGGGCCTGGCTCGCGGGGACGCCGGTGCGCGGCAGGTCGAGCCGCGCCACCCCGAACCCGAACGCGTGCCGGAACGGCCTGACGTCCTGGACGACGACGCGCTGTTTCCCCTGCGCGAGCGGCAGGAAGAGCCGCCCCTCCGCGTCGCGGGTGAGGAAGGCCGGCTCGCCGCCGACGCTCGCGAAGGTGGGCTCGCCGGCGGCGGGGAGCACCAGCGCCGGCGCGCCCTGGTTGTCGAGGGCGAAGGTCGACTCACCGCGCGCCTTTCCGTCCGCCCCGAGGAAGAAGACCTGGTCGAGCGAGTCGAGCGCGAGGCCGGCGGTCTTGAGCGCCTCGAGCCGGGTGGCGGTCCAGGCCACCTCCGCGCCCCCGTCGAGCAGGAACGCCTGCGCGCCGCGGTACGCGGGGGAGAGGCCGGTCTCGCCCACGCCGACGCGCTTCGCGGAGGTGCGGATGTCGGGGCGGATGAGCGGGTGGGTCTCGAGGAGCAGGTACTGGAGGCTCGCGGCCACTGGCGGCCTGAAGACCGGGGCGGTGAGCCGGCCCCGCAGCGAGAGGGTGGTCTCGCCGGGCGGGAGGTCGAAGCGGTAGGTGCCGCGCTCCGCGTCCCAGGCCACCGGCGCGTCCACGCTCTCGACGTGCTCGACGTCCCGGAGCGCCACCTCGAACCGGCGGTGCCCGCGCGCCGGGTTCCTCACCTCGAGCCGGTACACGAAGCGCGCCTCGTCCGGCAGGAGCGTCACCTGATAACGCCCGGCCACCGAGGGCGGGAGGGCCTCCTTGCCACCCGCGATCGCGCGCACCACCGAGAAGGAGCGGCCGCCGTCCTCGCCTGCGCTCGCGACGAGCTCGCCGTCCTTCACCGCCGAGGTCACCTCGAGCACGGCGCGCGTGGCGCTCGCCTCGATCCGGTCGTTCCCGTCCAGGGCGAGCCGGCAGCGGATCTGGAAGCGCGCCGCGAGTGGTGTCACCGAGAACGCGCCTGACTCGCCGCGCGAGACGAGCGCCTCGCCCTGGCAGGAGTGGAGGCGGACGCCGTCGGCGGTGAGCACCTCCTGCGTGGGCCAGGCGCCCGCCGATCGCCCCGCGAGCGTCACAGCGAGATCGCGGTGCGCGAAGCTGCCCTCCACCTGGAGGAGGTCGACGACGGTGAGCGACGGCCGCTCCTCGAGCTTCCGGAGGCGCTCGTACTCGTCGAGCGGAACGGTCACCTGGCGCGCGGACGTCGGGGGCGCCGCGTCGGCGGCCAGGAGCAGGGCGATGAGGAGCGTCACGGGGTTCCCTCCGGTCGCCATGATCGATGCTGCGCGAGGCGCCGTCCACTCCAACGCACGAGCAGCGAGGAGGATCTGCCGCGGCTACGAGGCGAGAGCAGGCTCGCCGCGCGCCACCGTCTCGAGGGCCTGGGGAGGAGACGCGCTCAGCGCTACGCGGCGGATGCGGTTCAGCGCCGCCCGTCGCCCGTGGGCTCTCGAGAGCTCTTGTCTTTCGCGCGGGCCGACGTCACGTCGGAAGAGCTGGCGTCCATGAACTTGGCCGAACCGCGATCGACCACGTACCCCGGGCCGCCAGACGTCGCAAACCAGTGAGCGAGCGACGCGAGGTCGTCTGGTCCGAGCTGCTCGCGACAGCGTTCGACGATCTTAGCCGAGATGGTGGGCCAAGAGGACGTGAACCAATCACCGCGCGTGGAGCCGTCCGTCTCGACGCGGGCGAGCGCCGCGCCGAGCTCGGCACCGGCGGCCGCGTCGAGCACCTTCGCATCCGCGGACCGGAGCACCCCGTCCCGCACCGCGGCCATGACGATGCGAAGTCTGTAGAGGCGCGCTTCGATTCGCGTGAGCGCCAGCGCGTCGCCGGCTCCGAACCATCGCCCAGCCAGCCCTGCGATGTCTTCCTGGGCGCGTTCGTCATCGCATTCCGTCACTCGAGCCTTGTCGCCCAGAATGTTCAGAGCGGCCGCCACGATTGCTGCGGTGTCGGCTCCCGGAGCCTGGAGTAGGCGAAATCGCCGGCCCGACGCCTCGACGTCGCTTCTGACCACGCCTGGAGTCGCGTCGAGTCGCGCCAGCACGGGCGCGAGTGCGGTGCCTCAGCCGAGGCCCCGCATACAGCCTCAGCCGAATCCGGGCGCTTCGAGGATGATCTCGCCGGTCATGCGTCGATCGCTTCCTGGCAGCGCTCCAGCGCGTCGGCCCGTCCGACGGGCGAAACGCCCGCCGCTTGCCATAGCAAGCGGCGAGCCGGGCATGCCTCACGGTTCACCCGGCGGCCCTGGTCCACTGATTTCGTGGGGAAGAGGTCTTCGGCAGGAATGGCTACATGCCGACGCCAGCATTCGCGGACTTCCGTCCGAGTCGAAACAGACCCGCGGCAACGGCCAGCATCCCGGGACTTTCACTTCCGAGGACTGCGGAATGGTGCGGGAATGATGCTGCGCTTCGTATCGTCGATCGTACTCGGCGGACCCCTGCGGCAACCCCTGGGTCACTGGTGACGGCTGCTCCCGTCAAGATGGGGTCAAGGTGTGATTGATCTCGCGCGGCGGGCCTAGAATCGGCCGCCCAGGCAGAACCTGTGCCCGGTGAGCACAGGGTAGCGCTCGGTCGTGTTGAGGCCGTCGGTGACGGCGAGGCTGCGCGCATCACCGAGGGCGTGCGCTGCGCCCAGCGCGCCGCCGATGAGGACGCCGGCGCCGGCGCCGACTGCGATGTCGCGTCCGTAATGGCCCTTCTCGAGCAGCCCGATGCCGACGCCGACGACCGCGCCGGCCAGGCCGCCGTACAGCGCGCCCACGAGGATGGTGCTGCCGCCCGAGGCGTCGGTGGCGCCGAGCGCCTCGCGGCCGCGCGGCGCGAGCGCCGGCGGCAGCGCCGAGAGCGCCGCCCCGCCCAACGCCTCGGATCCCCGGGGCGCCGCCGCGTCGCCGGCGCGGGCCGTCGTCGTGATCAGGGCCGCGAGGGCGAAGAGGACGAGAGCGCCACGGTGCATGTGTCTTCCCGGTGAGTGGCGGGGCCTCGCCTGACGCATCGCTATCGCTGACGCGGGCCCTGGGCGAGGGCCCGTAGAACGGGTGCGTCCGTAGAACAGCGGTGGAGCAGGATCTTATGCCCGCTCGACTTCTCCGAGGAGTCGAGTGCCGACGGCGGCGCCGAAGAGCCGGTCCACCGCATAGGTGACCCGGGGTGTACCTGTACCCGGGCGCCGGCCCCGAGTGAGTCTTCTGATACTGGTCGTTTACGTCGCGCCCGGCGGGCGCGCGGCTTGCTGACTCTCGGGACGGGTCCAGCGGCGCCAGAGGACGGCTCCTCGGCGGCGCGCGCGGGCTTCGAATCCACGCACCGCGAGAGGCGCCCGATGAGGAAGAAGACAATCCTGCTGTGCACCGCGTTCCTGGGGCTCATGGCCGGCTGCGGGTCGAAGGCGGACTCGCAATCCAGCAACTTCCTCTACGCGGCCGCGCGCAACATCGCTCCGGCGGTCAAGACATCCGCGGCCGTGGCGTCGGGTAGCTCCGGCTTCGCGCTCGCCAGCGCGCCTGGCGTGGCAGCGCAGGACATGCCCTGGTACAGCGGCAACCTCGGAGGGCTCATCTTCCAGACGCTCCGCGATTACCAGTACCCCCGCGACGAGGGCTCCATCGACGGCACGAACCTGTACAAGGTCCTCTTCGATGCCGGGAACATCTACGAGCGTAACGCGACCTCCCTCGATGCCATCACCGAGAAGGCCGTGGCCTCACCTTTCGACTTCCAGACCTTCAACGTCCATGACACGTACGACAAGGGCAAGAACGGCGTGAGCGGGCAGCCGGTCTTCATGGCCACGCGCCAGGTGGGGAACCAGCGCCACTTGCTCGCCACGATGAAGCAGGGCGACGCCTCCATGATCATGCAGGGGGTGCATGACGGCGACACGAAGGACCTCGAGCTCAACACGATGATGGTGAGCCCCTATACCTCGGGGAGCATGGCCGGCGAGGTGTACGGGGTCCGGTCCTACATCAAGGGGAACGAGACCACCCACTCGTTCGTCTTCCGCTTCCTGCAGTTCAGCTCCAACCCCGCCACGGGCCTCTCCTACTACTACTCGGTCATCGGCATGGGCGTCTCCCAGGGAGCGGACGCGCACTTCCTGTTCTACGCCAGCGGCCCCGGCTTCAGCGCGCCCGAGACCGGCTACTACTGCTTCGCCGCGACCGACGCCGAGCCCCAGTACCAGGCCAAGTTCGCCGCCTATCCGCCGGCCGCGGCGGGCGGGGGGGAGCCCATCGGCGCCGACTCGCCGTGCCTCGCCTACAAGGAGGGCGCCGGCGGCGTCGACGCGCAGGTCGCCGCCATTCCGCTCTGGGGGGCTGCGGACGGCACCCTCGATCCTGCGACGTTCACGGGTAGTGGAGAGACCCATCTCGAGCTAGGTCTCTGAAGAATCGACGAAACGATCAGCCGACGGCGGCGCCGAAGAGCCGGCCCACCGCGTAGGTGATTCCGGCCGCCACGCCGGCCAGCCCCACCATGCGCGCGGCGGAGCGGAACGCGCTCGTGCCGGACAGGAACCCCACCACCGCCCCCACCGCGGCGAGCACCGCGCCGGCGAGGCCGGCCGCGAGCAGCACGGCCGGCGTGCCGCGGAGGAAGACGAAGGGGAGCACCGGCACGGTCGCGCCGACCGCGAACATGAGGAAGGAGGAGAGGGCGGCCTGGACGGGCGAGCCGAGGTCGTCCGGATCCAGGCCGAGCTCCTCGCGTACCAGCGTGTCGAGCGCCTGCTCCGGGTTCTTCAGGATCTCGGTCGCGGTGCGGCTCGCCTGCTCGGTCGAGAGCCCCTTCTGCTTCAGGATCAGGGCGAGCTCGGCCGCCTCCTCCTCCGGCGCCTCCGCCACCTCGCGCCGCTCCATCTCCACCTGCCGGGCGAGGATGTCGCGCTGGCTCGCCACCGAGGTGTACTCGCCCACCGCCATCGACGACGCGCCGGCGATCAGCCCCGCGAAGCCGGTGACGAGGATGGTGCGCGGCTCGTGGACGGCGCCGGCGACGCCCAGCACGAGCGAGAGGTTCGAGACGAGGCCGTCGTTCATGCCGAAGATGGCGGCGCGGATGGCACCACCCCGCCCGCCCCGGTGCCAGCGCTCGCGGACGGCGATGGCCGACCGCGCCCCCTGCGGCTGCCCCTCGCCCATGCCGGCCAGCACCTCGCGGTGGCCGCGCTCCTCCTCGGCCATGGCCGACGCCTCGGCCTCCTCGCCCTGCTGCTGGTACTTCTCGGCGTCGACCGATTCGTTTTCCAGCACGAGCGGCAGGACCGCCGCCGTCCCGAGGCGCCGCGCCAGCCAGATGAGGACGCGGATGCGCGGAGAGGGCCGATCGGGTGGCAGCTCCGCGCCGGCCTTGCACAGCTTCTTCTCCCAGATCTCGGCGTGCCGGCGCTCGCCCTCGGCGAGCTCGCGGAAGGAGTGGGCGCGCGCCGGGTCCTTCTCCACCCCCGCCATGCCTTCGTAGAGAGCGGCGCCGTCCCGTTCGTCGAGGAGGTTCTGGAGCCAGAGGGCGGTGCGCGGAGGCATGGCGCCAAGATAACGGATCGGCCCCACCAGGCGCGACGGCGTCTCGCCCCGGCCCAGCGTTTCCGTTATAAACGTCGGCTCTCACGGAGCTCGAACCTTGAAGACCTTGCAGACGACCGATCCCGGCTTTCCGGAGGCCTGGGCGAAGCTGTGCGCCCGCGGCTCGGAGGAGGACGAGGGCTCGGTCCGCGACGCGGCGGCGCGGATCGTCGCCGACGTGCGCGCGCGCGGCGACGCGGCGCTCCTCGAGCTGACCGCGAAGCTCGACGGCTGGCAGCCCGCCTCGGCGGCGGCGCTGGCGCTCGGGCCAACGGACTTCGCGGCCGCCTTCAAGCGGCTGCCCCGGGCGGCGCGCGAGGCGCTCACGCTGGCCGCGGGCCGCATCACCGCCTTCCACGAGCGCGAGACCGACTCCGAGGTCCGGCCGTTCCGCGATCGCACCGGCGCCACGCTCGCCCAGGTGACGCGGCCGCTGGCGCGGGTCGGGGTCTACGCTCCGGGCGGGACCGCTCGCTATCCGTCCACCATCCTCATGACCGCCATCCCGGCCAAGGTGGCGGGGGTGCGGGAAATCGTGGCCTGCTCCCCGGCCATCCGCGGAACGGGCGAGGTGGATCTCTGGACGCTCGGCGCCTGCCACGTGGCGGGCGTCGCGCGCCTCTTCAAGGTGGGCGGGGCGCAGGCCATCGCGGCCATGGCCTACGGTACCGCCAGCGTCCCGGCGGTCGACAAGATCTGCGGACCGGGCAACGCCTACGTCGCGGCGGCGAAGCGCCTCGTCTACGGGCAGGTCGACCTCGACATGATCGCCGGCCCGACCGAGGTCGTGGTCGTCGCCGGGCCCAAGGCCGATCCGGCCGAGGCGGCGAGCGATCTCCTCGCCCAGGCCGAGCACGACGTCCGCGCCGTCCCGGTGCTGCTCACCCCGTCGCCGGCGCTGGCGGAGGCGGTCGAGGTCGAGGTGCTGCGGCAGCTCCAGGACCTCCCGCGGCGCGAGATCGCCGGCCGCTCCATCGAGGAGCGCGGCGCGCTGGTGGTGACGCGCGACGTGGCGGAGGCGATCCAGCTTGCCGACGACTTCGCGCCCGAGCACCTGGCGCTGCTCCTCCCCGACGCGGCGAGATGGGTGAAGCGCATCAGCCGCGCCGGGGCGGTGTTCGTCGGCACGCACACGCCCGAGGCGGTCGGCGACTACGTGGCCGGGCCGAGCCACGTGCTCCCGACGGCGGGCACGGCGCGCTTCGCCTCGCCGCTCTCGGTCGCCACCTTCCGGCGCCGGATGAGCGTGCTCGACCTCTCGGCGGCGGCGCTGGCGGCGGTCGCGCCGGCCGTGGAAGCGCTGGCGGCGGCGGAGGGGTTCGAGGGGCACGCGCGGGCGGTGAGGATGAGGGTGGCCCGCGCCATTCCCTTGCCGAGGAAGCGGAAGGTGGCGCGATGAGCTGGCGTGAGCACCTGCGGCCGGCGGTCTTCGACCTCTCGCTCTACCGGCCCGCTGGCCCGCGTCCCGTTCCACCGTTACCCGGAGGTCTCGGCGAAGCCGCTCCGCGAGGCGCTGGCGCGGCGGTGGAACGTCGCGCCGGAGCAGCTCCTGCTCGGCAACGGCTCGGACGAGATCATCTCCATCCTCCTCACCGCCTTCGGCGGCGGCCGCGAGGGCCGGGGGGCGAAGGTGCTCTACCCGGCGCCGACCTTCGGCGAGTACGAGGCGATCGCGCTCGCCCACGGCGCGGTGCCGCTGCCGGTCCCGCTCGACGAGCACTTCCAGCTCGACGAGCCGGCGCTCGCTGAGGCCATCCGCCGCGAGCGTCCGGCGCTCGCCTTCTTCGCCTCGCCCAACAATCCGACCGGCAACCGCTTCGACGCGGCGGCGATGGAGCGGCTCGCGCGCGCCATGGAGGGCGTCTGCGTGGTGGACGAGGCCTACGGCGACTTCGGGGGCGAGACGCAGCTGTCGCGGGTGGGCGAGGTGCCGGGCCTGTTCGTCATGCGCTCGCTCTCCAAGATCGGGCTCGCCGCGCTCCGCCTGGGCGCCCTGGTCGGCCCGGCCGATGCCATCGCCGAGCTCGACAAGGTGCGGCTCCCCTACAACGTGAACGCGGTCTCGATGGCGCTCGCCTGCGCCGCGCTCGACGATCGCGCGCGGCTCGACGCCCGCATCGCCCGGGTGGCGGAGCGGCGGCGCGAGCTCGACCGCGGCCTGCGCGCGCTGCCCGGCCTGACCGTCTTCCCGAGCGACGCGAACTTCGTGCTGGTGCGGGTCCCCGGCGACGCCAGGCGCGTCTTCGAGGCGCTGCTCCAGCGCGGCGTGCTGGTCCGGAACGTGTCCCGCCCCGGACCGCTGCACGGCTGCCTTCGCATCACCGCCGGGACCAGCGAGGAGAACGAAGCGTGCCTGCGAGCCCTGCGAACCGTCCTGGCGTGAAGCCGCCCCGCGCCGGCAAGGTCTCGCGCAAGACGCGCGAGACCGACGTCGAGCTGTCGCTCCTGCTCGAGCCCGGCCCGGCCACGATCGACACCGGCGTCCCGTTCTTCGACCACATGCTGGAGCAGCTCTCGAAGCACGGCGGGCTGACGCTCACCGTGAAGGCCAAGGGCGACCTGCAAGTCGACGCGCACCACACCGTCGAGGACGTCGGCATCGGCCTCGGCGAGGCGCTCCGCCAGGCGCTCGCCGACAAGACCGGCCTCGCGCGCTACGGCCACGCGGTGGTGCCGCTCGACGAGGCCCTGGTCGAGGTGGTGGTGGACCTCTCCGGCCGCCCGCACCTCACCTTCCACGCCGACCTGCCCTCGGGCAAGAAGTTCATCGGCGCGTACGACGTCGACCTCACGCGCGACTTCTTCCAGGCGCTCGTGAACCACGCCCACGCCTGCATCCACGTGAACGTCCGCTACGGGCGGAACCTGCACCACATCGTGGAGGCCATCTTCAAGGCCACCGCCCGCGCGCTGCGCGCCGCGACCGCGGTGGAGGGCGGCGGGCTGCCGTCGACGAAGGGCGTGCTGTGATGCG
>WNGL01039992.1_pt1 | contig 11781 bp, 11 predicted proteins | sample 5400591 | NCBI WGS metagenome assembly WNGL01 (sample SAMN13153377, study PRJNA577476) | soil metagenome | isolation source: 80 cm soil or saprolite under Garry oak tree replicate 1 | place: USA:California | collected 2016-06-15
GCGACGCTACTGCTTCGCAATGGCGTTGATATCCGGGTAGTCCAGGAGTTTCTGGGTCATGCTTCGATTGCTACGACTCAACGCTATACACATATCGCCAAGGAACATCTGATCGGCGTGCTGAGGAAGCATCATCCATCTTTAGGACTCCGAGCAAAAGTTTGATGGCAACGGAAAGTTCACACTTGTCTGATAGGGCTCAAGGCCTTTACAAAACCGTGGCGTCAGGGCAAGATATGCGGGCTTTCCTGAGAGTTCCAAGTATCCGTGCGGGGCGGACGCCCGCCATTATTTTTGAAAATTTAGGTGTGCTGAACCTTAGTCCTGTGGGCCGATCCGTTGACGGCGCCTCACTTGGATTTTAGGTCCAGCGTAAGCTTCAGTCCCAATGCCCCCTCCGGTTTTGCCGGTCGTTTTGGGCTTCACTGACCGGGATAAACCGGTTTCGGAAAAGGAGAAGAAAACTCATGAGTAGGAAGATCAAGAAATACTGCAGACGCGAGACACTTGCCTTCGCGATACTTGGATTTGCTGTGATTGCGGTTGCCGTGATGTTTCTCAGCAGCACGCCCGGGTCCGCCTCAGTGAAGCCGACCATGTCAACGCCGATCATTTCGTGCGGCGGTTCCGGCCAGGACTACATTGACATCAACGTCACGGGCGGGTCTACCACGGGCGCGCCCGCCGGGTTCACCATCCAGTGGCAGACAGTAGGCGATTACAACCAATTCGGATGGCCGGCTAATTCAAGCTGTCCACTCGATGCGGAAGGCGTTCCGACCTGCGGCGAGTCTTTCTGCACGGCGTCGTTTTCCGGCAATGCCTCTTCCTCGAACTACAATCTCGCCGCAGGCCAACCGGTCACCGTGCGGATCGGCGACTTGATGCTCGATAACGGGGTGGCCACTGATTGCCCGCAGGTGAGGCTCTTGTGCAGTCACAACTACGTGTTCCGCGCCTTTGCTCATGCCAACAGCGCGCGGCAGCGGAGCGCCTTCACGGAGAATTTGACCTGCTCTACCTTAGAGTGCCCCGTCGAATGCGATACAGCTGTCAAGGGCGTGGACTTCTGGGCCACTAATTACCCGGACGCTTGGCCCGCGGCAGTTCTGGAGAGTGGGTTAACGATCGGTTGCACGTCTTACACTGCCGAGCAACTGGAGACTATCCTGCTCACAACGCCGGGTGAAGGCGACTGCACCACGGCCCTCTTGCACCAGGTCATCGCGGCCAGGCTGAATATCGCGAACGGCGCCAGTGAGGAGTACGTAAACTTGACCGCGGAGAGCCTTGCCGGGGCGGATGCGTTTCTGTGCGGCGGTGAAGCAGACTGCCCCAGCCTCACGAACACGCTTGATGCAGCGCGCGCGCAGTTCGAGTGCCCGGTACAGCAATAACCCATTTTTCCTTCCCGTATTTTCGGAAGCTACAAAAAGGCAGCACCACGGAGCGGGGTGCTGCCTTTCCAGGATGATCGATCGCCAACCTTAGGTCTGTTTCGAGTATCGTGCCAGATCACAATCACCGTACGTGCATCCCGCTGCCTGGATCCTAAGTTCCAATGTTCGGCACTCATTGACCGGTTGTAGGCATTCGGATCGCCGCCGGTTCCTCAGTTGATTGAATTGTTCGCTCGTTACTGGGCACGCTTCGATTCAGCTCTTCCCCAGAAAAAGATTGGCAACGCGAGCAGTTGGAACACCACAGAGAAGACAATGACAGCGGTGATCGATTTGTCGTATAGAAAACCCATTGCCGCGCTGCCAAGAAACCAGGCGATCCCAAAGCCAGTATCGAAGAGACCAAACGCGGTGCTTCGCTTTGCGGCGGAAACCACTTTCGTCAGGACCGCTTTCAATAGAGAATCCTGCGCTCCCATGCCAATGCCCCAGAGAGCCATGCCGATTAGCGCAACGCTGGCGCCTCCAAGAAAAACAAAGGGCGCAAACAAGGCAGAGAGAGCAAACGCGACAATTAATATGGGAAAGCCGATCCGATCGAGCAGACGACCAAACACCAGAGCTGCGATTGCTCCGACACCCATAGCCACCGCGTAGAAAACCGGAACCAGGTTCTGAGAAACAGTCGCGGACTCTTGAAAATGAAACGAGATCAGAGCAAAGTCTGCAAAGCCCGCGGCAATAAATGCTCCCGCTGCCACATAGAGCCAGTACGTCTTCGGAAACCCTCTGCCCGACAAAGGCTGAGCCGTTTTTCCTTCCAACTCATGTGGGCGCGCATACAGAATCCGCGCCATGACCAACGTCCCCAGACAAAGAAGAGCTGACAAGAGCAACACTGCAAAACCGTAACGATACCCGCCTTTCAAATACAAAACCAGTGCGACAATTAGTGGCCCAACAGTCGCGCCGCCCTGATCCAAGGCCTCGTTGAGACCGAACACCCAGCCGTGACCTATTTCCTTTCCCGCATAGGAGATCATCGCTTCGACCGAAGGTCTTCTTATTGCACGGCCCGTTCGCTCTGCGATTATCAGCGCCGCCGCCACCGGCCAGTTGCCCGCCAGCGCGAGCGCCGGAACCGCCAGCATGTTAACGGCGTAACCGACAAAGGCGACGATCCAGTATTTGTGTGTCTTGTCCGCGATAAGGCCGGAGACCGAACGGAGTCCATAGCCCAGCAGCTCACCGAATCCGACTACGAATCCAATCACAGTCGCGCTGGCGCCGAGAGAACCCATGAAGGGGCCAATGATGCTGCGCGCGCCTTCGTAAGTGAGATCGGCGAAGAGATTAACGATGCCAATGGTAAGGACAAAGCGGAAAGCTAGGTTCGCCAATGTTGAGTGCTGCTTTTTGGTCACTAATCGCTCCCGGTAGTTTTCAGAAACACCATGTGGAAAACGAATCAGGGAATGGATTCAGACTCTTTATCACCGAGTCTGACGAAAGGGGAAAAGCCGGAGAACTGGAGGCCGAATTGGCTTTTTCTTAAGCCTCATCAGCACGGCTTTGCTCAACGACTCGGGGCTGATTCCTTTACGTTCACTTTCGTGCCCGCGCGGAGTTCGTCTGTGCCGCGGGTCGCCACTACCTTGTCCGAAGCGCCCGCCGTGCTTTGCGAGCGAGTTCTGAAGAGCAACCATCCGACAACAACGATTGCAAGTACGGCAATGCCCGCGACGACCACCAGGATGGCGATCCGTCTGCGCCTTTTTTGTTTCGGTTCTTTGTTGGCCATGCGATCTAAATAGACAGGATTCACAAGATTCTACAGGATGGAATTTAAGAGAAGCGACTTCGGTTTGTGATTGGTTCTTGCTGCTTGACGATCAATCCCAGCTTCTCAATCTCGATTCGAAGCGCATTCTCGTACACCTTCTCAAGGACACCAGGCCCTGGGGCATTATGAACCTTGTAAGCGCAGCCAATGATTTTCTCAGTAAGCTCCTCGTCCTCCATTCCTTCTTCTGAGTAGACCAATAATGATTAGTCCACCGCAGACAATCTCAATGACGCCGACGAAGGGCGCCATTATCAGCGGCGCAGGAATTCCGATTTTGATAAAACGTCCGGCTCCGAGATCGTTGGGAAAAAGAAATTTCTGAATGCCCTCTGAAAGAAACACGGCTCCGACTACTAATCGGATCAGAAGGACGGCTGCGGGTGCGCTGCTCGCAAGAATTCTCTGAAGTGATTTCATCACCTATCAACCAATTGCGCTCATATCTTGGGTGGCGGCGGCGCAGTGAACTGGGCGATGTCAGCAAGGCCTAGGCTGCCCTCGATCGCGCTAATCTGCTTGACGGCGTCTTCGAAACCATCTTGTCCGAATTGCTCCTTCTCGATGTCTTCAAACTTGTCGCCTATCTCATCGAGTTGTTTAGCAGTCATCGTTTGCTTCCACGCAGGAAAAACCATCGTGTCCTCTCTCGCAGCGTGGTTTCGATACATCAACACGAACCCCTCGAGGGCCTTGGCCAACGGTTCAGCATTATTTGCGCCCAGCTTTGCGCCCTGGGTTAGGTTGATGATGTACTCTGTGATTTCACGACCGCGATTGTGCTGCGCAACCAGAATGTCCGGATAAGTCGCCGCCTCCCCGCCTGTCTTCTTGACCGCGGGAAAAATGAATGCTTCTTCGAGTTTTTTCTCGTGGTACTCTTCGCCGAATGCCCTGAAGAGCCTCGCCGTTTTCTGAAGTGCATCGGGCGCAATCGCGCCAGGGTTGCCACGAAGTTTTATTGCTGAGGCGCTATAGACCAGCAAGGCCCGTCTGAGTATTCCATGCTCGCGCATCAGATCCTCGGTTGCGGTGACTTCGCCGCCGATTTGGTTCTCATCGGGTTTCTTCTCTTGTCCCTCTTTGTTCGCCACATTTCCTCCGCCGCAACCACTTAGCACAAGCCCGGTGCCTACCACTGCTGAAACGCGAAGAAAGTTACGCCGTGTGCGTTGAGATTCCATTGAGACCCCTTCTTTCCAATGGCCCGCGAGCCGATTTGCTCGATTAATCCTCCTCAAATATCTCTCCAACAAGCTCGCGAACCTTTTCTTTTGCAGCCTTAAGGGCCTTCCGTCCCGCTGCCGTCGCTCGATAAAAGCGCCGCGTCTGCCGGCCCTCTCTTTTTACCGTCGACCGCAGATATCCCCTGCTTTCCAAACTGTGGAGGATCGGATAGAGAGTACCGGGACTTAGCTTGTAGCCGTGTCTGCCAAGCTCGTCGATGATCCAATGACCGAAGATCTACTACCTCATCTTCAGGCAGGTCAACGAGACGATTGCCGGCGGCACAAAAATCGCCGGAATCGTCATTAGCTCGTGTTCCTGCCATTGATTGTGATTGCCGCCCTTTTGCCCGCAGTGAAAGACTTCGTTGGAATAAGAGCACAATTCCGACCGAAGCCCAGAACAGATCGCGTGCTTTGCGTATTATTGCCAGCGTAACGCCGGTGGTTTCGGTGAATGAGAGAATCTTGGAAACACTGCCAGTGCCGAATTCGTCGACACCCATCCGCAGCGGAACGAATTTGAATGTGATGTTAATTACGCGATTAACTGACTCAAGAATAAACGCCGTCAGAAAGCTTGGCCGGTGAGCCGCGCTGATAAACATGAGCGTTACGTATACCTCGCTGACGCCGGCCAGATGAAAACAAGCTTCGAGCAAGAGGATCGGGACGAATCGTGACCGGCTGTGCTCCGCAAATTCGTAAACACGATCTTCCAGTGAGCAGGCTTTTTCCAATGCCCTGGGATTGAGCCCGCATCGGCGAATCAATTTATCGAAACCCCTGATAACTCTCAGTTCCGTACGAAAAAAAAGAAAACCCACACCTATGATAAGGAGGATAACGCAGACAGTGATTACGGTGATGACCCTCAGACCTTTCGGCAGGGTGAAATTTAGGAGCAGTGCGGCGGCTCCCGAGAAAATGAAGAGGCCGACGGAGAGGCTGTAGAAGATATTTTCAATCGCGATTGCGGAAAGACCAGACATTAGAGGTACGCGCTCACGGATGAGAAGGGGCTTGGCTGGTTCTGCGATCGCAAAACTCCCGAACGGAATGAGATTGCCAATCGCGTCGCCCATCACGCGCGCGCGAAAAGCATCCCAGAAGTGAAGTTTTCCCGGCTCATCCATGCAGAGTATCCACGCGACGGAACGCGCCACCTGGCGAACGGTTGAAATAGCGATGATGATTAGGAAGCCCATTCCCAATTGTCTGATCTCGCCGGCAATCGCGTTGAGACCGGACCGTTTGACGAAATACACAAAAAGACCGGCACCTAGAACCGCACCGATCACGCCGACAGAACGAATGGTACGGTTAGTGAATTTGTCTGTGACTCTCTTCATTCCGGCAACTCTGGCACGCGGCGGGCTTCAACTGCCTGGAGCGTGACACGTTCAAATTCATCAGATATGCATATGCATTCCGACTCGGTAGCTGACCGCCACCCAGAACGAAGCCCAGGCGAACGCGCTAATCAGGTTCAGTAGACTTGCGAATGAGTTTTGTGAGTGTGGTGTCGCGAAGGTTGCGCGCGCGAAACGCACGAGAGCACAAACAACGCTATCAGCACCTTTGCCGTCGCCTTCGGCAAACTAATTCGGGCATGCACGGTGAACGGATTTTACCATAGATTCATTGATTTTCGATCGCATCGCAGGCCTGACTCAAGTGCCCTTAAGCGGCGCTTTGTGATAAGGTGAAACCCTCAAGGCTTAACCATTCGCGCCGATGAAGTCATTTTATTTTAAGGGCCAGCGTAAGCTCCAGTCAGTAATAGGACGCCGAGCGTGGCGAAGCGGGCTGGTGGCCGCCGGCACTCTCGCAGGTTTGTTCTCGCTACCCGTCTGCGCACAGCAGGCCGATCTTACCCAGCCGGTCATAGTGCAGCCTGGTGCGCCGGGCCAGCCTACCCGGACACTGCCGCCATCAACCAGGGCCACACTTCCGCCGCGTTCGCCGAAGGACGTGGAGTTTATGCAGGGTATGATCATGCATCACGCGCAAGCGGTTGAGATGACGGCACTCATCGAGTCGCGCACTGAGAACAAGGATCTGCGCTTGCTCGGCGCGCGCATCAGCCATTCGCAGTCGGAAGAAATAAAATTTATGAAACGATGGCTCGAGGCGCGACGTGCGCCTACTGAGATGCCGATGCCGAAAATGTCAGGTATGGACATGCCTGGCATGAATATGCCGGGTATGAATACGTCGAGCCAGCCGATGCTTATGCCCGGCATGCTTACGCCGAAGCAGATGGAGGCTTTAAGAAAAGCCAAGGGCGCGGAATTCGACCAACTGTTTTTGACCGGGATGATTCAGCACCATGGTGGCGCGTTGATTATGGTGAAGGATTTGTTCGACACCGCGGGCGCGGGCCAGGATGCTGAACTGTTCAACTTCACCACCGATGTCGACAGCGGCCAACGCGCCGAGATCAGAATTATGCAAGCGATGTTACAGGCTTTCCCCAAAAAGTCGGCGTAGCCGACGATTGATAGTAGCCCACCGATTCATCGGTGGGATCAGGTGGCTTTCGCCCAACCCGAAGTCCGTGAAACGGACGGCTGAATGCCAAGCGCTTACTGGCTCGGTTATCAGTCGTCCGTTTCACGGACTTGATCGCGGCGGTTGACGCGGCCCCCAGCACTGAAGAGTCCGTGTCAAAAGTCAAAGATGCCACCGGCTTTAGCCGCGTGGAGATTCAACTTGAACCTAACTTGATCGTGCTCCTGGTTAGGTCAAAGTTGATGAACTACACGGCTGAAGCCGGTAGTATCCGACGGGTTCTGACACAGCACGGAAGTGCTCGGCTATTTTCAAAAGTCCGCTCGGCGGACTAGACTTTGTGCAAGCCTCTTGCTACACGGAAAAAATCTTTGGAGGAGAAACGATGAATCGAGTACACAGCATTGCTTTTCGCGTGCTCTTAGCTTCCCTTGTTTTGTGCTGTTGGTTTTCAATGAGGACTTTGGCGCAAACGTCTTCGCCTTCGCCTGCCGCGTCGGCAACACCGGCCGCTCCGGTGAATCCGTTTGCTCCTCAACCGGCGCCGCCGCTACCGGCGGGCATGACGGGCTCGGACGCCAACGATCCGCGCGCAAAATTGTCGCCCGGAATGTACGACGCAGGTGAAACATCGCAGGGGCTAAAGCACATCATGCTGCTCAAGAAACCTGACGCGTTCCAACTTGGCTCCAACGATCCTAATGATCCGAAAGTGAATAAGACCCTCACTACCGTACTCGGCGTGGCTGACCCTTCGAAGGTGCCACCCGCAATGAAGTTAGTGCTTGGCGGGCTGGCCTTTGCGAACTCGGACATCGCGTTCCAGGGCAATCGACTGTTTCTGGGAAATTTCTACGGCGTGAATATCTATGACATCTCGAATCCGGCGAAGACGGGTCTATTGACTTCGATGATTTGTCCCGGTGGGCAGGGCGACGTGTCGGTCTATAAGAACCTGATGTTTATGTCGGTGGAGATGACCAACGGCCGCATCGATTGCGGCGCCCAGGGATTTCCGCCGAATCCTCCGCCACCCCCCGGACAAGAGAACCAGCAGAGGTTACCAGCCGCGCAAAAAGATCGTTTCCGCGGCGTGAGGATTTTCGATATCACTGACATCAAGAGTCCAAAGCAGGTGGCCGCGGTGCAAACCTGTCGCGGCTCGCACACGCACACACTGGTCGTCGATCCGAATGACAAGAACAACGTTTATATCTACGTGTCGGGAACTTCTTTCGTCCGTCAAGACGAAGAGTTGCCCGGATGTTCGAGTGGAACACCGGACAAGAATCCGAACACCGCGCTGTTTCGCATCGACGTGATCAAGGTGCCGTTGGCGGCGCCGCAAGACGCGAAGGTCATATCCAGTCCGCGCGTGTTTATGGATCCGCGGTCGGGCGCAATAGCCGGCCTGATGAGTGGCGAGACCCACGGCACGGATAAGCCAACCCCAACCAACCAATGCCATGACATCACTGTTTACTCAGCGATCGGTTTGGCGGCTGGCGCGTGCTCCGGCAACGGCATCCTTTTGGACATCAAAGACCCAGCGAATCCGAAGCGCGTGGACGCCGTAAACGATCCGAACTATGCGTACTGGCACTCGGCCTCGTTTTCGAACGATGGGACAAAGGTCGTGTTCACCGATGAGTGGGGCGGCGGACTCGGCGCGCGCTGCCGACCGAACGATCCGAACAAATGGGGCGCTGATGCCATCTTCAACTTGAAGGATAACAAACTGAGCTTCGCGAGCTATTACAAGATGCCGTCGGCCCAGGGGGATACCGAGAACTGCGTGGCGCACAATGGATCGCTCGTTCCCGTTCCCGGCCGCGACATCGAAGTGCAGGCCTGGTACCAGGGCGGCGTCTCCGTCATGGACTTTACCGACGCCGATCATCCGGTTGAAATCGCCTATTACGATCGCGGACCGATCGATCCAAATTTACTCGTGCTCGGCGGCGACTGGTCCGCCTACTGGTACAACGGCCACATCTATGCTTCAGAGATTGCGCGGGGCCTGGACATCTTTGAGCTAACGCCGACGAAGGATCTCACGCAGAACGAGATTGATGCCGCGAAAGCCGTTCGCATGTCTGAGTTCAATGTGCAGAACCAGCAAAAGATCGTCTGGCCACGCAATTTGATCGTGGCAAAGGCGTATGTGGATCAGCTTGAGCGATCGCAAGCTTTGTCTGCCGATCGAATCTCATCGCTGCGTACGGCGATCCAAAAGGGAGATACTGGAAATTTGAAGAAGATGGCGCCAGCGTTGGAAAAGGATGCCACCAGCGCAAAGAGTGCGGCAGATGCAAACCGTCTGCAGGCATTGGCGGAGATTTTGAAGCAACCCGCGCGGTAGACTTCTTTTCCTCCTGTAGGATCGCGGAGTAGGTCGAGTAAGAAGTAGTGGTTCAATTTCGAAAACGAGGGCTCCGCTTTACTGGGAGCGCGGGCGCCCTCGTCCGCACTAAGCGCGCAGCGCGAAGATTTTCGTTTCATAAATTTGTCTGTGTAATCTGCGGACGATTCTCTTACCAGCGGATCGACAAACAACTTAGCCCGCCATCCATTTTCTGAAACTCCGACATCTCCAGCTCCATGGTTTCATAACCCAACTCGCACAGCTTCTTTGCAAAATGCGGATGGCCGGCGGCTATCAGCACTCGGCCATTCACCTCTATGCAATTCGCTGCATACTCTTCACCTGGTTCGACGCGAAGCAAATCATATTCATGAAACTCCTCGCGATACGCCAGCGTGTCCGTGATTACCAAAGTTTTGTCGCGCAGATAGGCGACCCCACTCTTCAGATGAAGCAATGAAGTGGCACGCGCGGTGGCACGCGCATCCTGCGCCTGAGTGGCGCGTGCAGCCTGCGCGTGAGTGGCACGCGCGTCTCGCGCGTGAGTTCTAATATCCACAAAGCTGCTGGTATAGCCATACGTCGTCAGTATCTCAGCCAATTCCCGCGCGCCGTCCTCATTTGTGCGTTCCGAGATACCAATGAAGAAATGCGGCCCCGCTTCACAAACGTCCCCACCGTCAAGCGTGCCGGGCGATCGGATTTCGCAGAGCGACGGAAACAGACGCGCGAGTTCACTTCGCATGCTCACGACTTCTTCCTGCCGGCTTGGCGCACCGGGCCGTGTAAGAATCGCCTGCATGCGCGCAGCACGCAGATCATCGCTCTTACTGTCTGCGTAATCTGCGGATGATTCTGCAATTACCGCCGCATCTTCGACAAAACATGAGTCGGGATGCCGCTCATCCGCTTCCAGTCTGATCAGTTCAAGCCCACACTCTTCCAGCGCAGCACCGTACGCCGCATGCTGCTCAAGCGCTCGATGATAGTCTGGCGCGCCGAGCCCCGCAGTTGTTAAGCCTTCGGCGAAAGTGCGAGACGGCGGCCGCACGATTGCTTCGAGAACACGCCACGCATGGTAACAAAATTATTCGCAGACTACGCTCAAATCTCTGCCAGCTGCTGGTATACTTACGCGGCCAAAAACCTCCGCTTGTTAATTGATAAAGTAAGGACGGTGTCGTGATGCGTTCATATGAAAAAAGAAAGTTCGATCGATCGAACATTAGCCTTTGCGTTGTGTTCTTTGTAATCGCGATAGCGATGGTCACGGCTGGTTGCTCAAAACTCAAGAATGACAACGGCACGGCTGGAGGAAGCCATTCCGATACGGCTCCATCCACGTCAACCCCATCAGCAAACACACCATCTTCCAGCGAACCCGGCAAACCAACGCCATGGGAAGCAAACGCTGATTCGCTGAATGGCAAGGACGGCGAGACGATGACGCTGGCTTGTTCTCCAAACGGCACGCTGCACAATGTTTGGGGTAGCGACGTCTATACCGCTGATTCTTCAATTTGCACGGCCGCGGTTCACAGTGGCCTAATCACTCTTCAGCAGGGTGGCACGGTCACGATCGAGTTGCGCCCGGGCCGGAGTATCTATGGTGCGAGCGAAAGAAATGGCGTGACGAGTCAGACATATGGTTCATGGCCGCACAGCTTTGTTTTCAAAACCCCCAACACCGATGCGCTCGTGCGCGTAGCCGATGAGGCAACACCGGTGCTATGGAACACAGCGGCGACACTAGGCAGGTTCGAAGTCGGCAGGACGCTGAAGCTCAGCTGCCCGGCTGATGGGAAGGAAAGCAACGTGTGGGGCACAGACACTTACACGCTTGATTCATCGATCTGCACCGCAGCGGTCCACGCCGGGAAGATCAAGTTAGAGACTGGCGGTCCGGTGACGATCGAAATGCGACCTGGTGAATCTTCCTACAAAGGCAGCGAGCGGAACGGCATCAAGACAAACGATTACGAACAGTACGGCAGTAGCTTCGTGGTGAAGTGAGAATTCCTCGCCCGCAGGGACAAGTCAAAGCCCTGAAAAGGGGCGCAAGACAACAGGGTAACCACTTGGGTCCCGCGTGAGCATCTCGCGTGGGGTGGTCGTAGCGCCAGCCTGAATTACGCGAAGTAATGTTCCGTCACGCGGCCTCGAATCGGAGTCCCCAATTCGATGTGGTTTATCGATGAGGGGTGATCGTTGCCCACGCGAATTCTCTTCCAGTAGGGTCGACGCGCCTTGCCCGTCATGACCGCCAGCCTGAAGGAAACACCACTGTGGATGTCTGACCGATAGAGTTTGTTTCTCTTGAAACCTCAAACTTGAAACCTGAAACCAAACGACGGACGGTGGAGGCCACGCGAGGGAGCTCCGCCGTATTCTTTTTGCGAGGCGTTGATTTTTTCAGATTTCGATCATCATGAG
>WNGL01008776.1_pt1 | contig 11779 bp, 13 predicted proteins | sample 5400591 | NCBI WGS metagenome assembly WNGL01 (sample SAMN13153377, study PRJNA577476) | soil metagenome | isolation source: 80 cm soil or saprolite under Garry oak tree replicate 1 | place: USA:California | collected 2016-06-15
GGGCGTGCCGTTCGGCGCAGCCTGGCGGGCGGGCTGCTGCTGGGCTCCCTGGTCCGCGATCAGGTCGCCGAAGACGTGCTTGTGCACGAACTGCTTGGCATTGAGGTCCTCGATCTCGAAGCCGGCGAACTCCGGGCCCAGTCCTTCCCGCCGGTCGCTCTTCGCGCTCTCGGCGATCTTGCGCAGGTCGCGGAGGGCGCCGCCGACCCTACATGACATGTCATGCATTCTGCAACCTTGGGCCCGGCTGCCCGGACGCCGGTGCGGCAGGCCGGGTGCGCCGGGACCACCCGGTAAACCGCGGCGCCGCTGCGCGCAGGGTCACCAGCCGCCAGCCTGGTGGCATGGCCGCTCCCGGCGGTGAAGGCGCCGGTCCGCTTTGCCAGGTCGCGGTTGCGCTTTTGTCATTTCCAGGCTCCGGATGTCGGCGGTCACGGACCCAGGCTTTCCGCCAGGCATGTGAGAAGTCATCACCGGATCCCTGTGATTCGCCTCGCTGAGCGGCCCCACCAGGCCCTCCGGCAGCCCCCCGAAGAACAGCCGCCGGACCAGGTCCACGTGCCCGGGCGCCGCGTCCTCCAGAGCCTGCCGCCCGCGGCCGGTCAGGCCCACCTCGGTGACCCGCCTGTCCGCCGCGGACAGCCCGCACGTCACCAGGCCCCGGGCGCTCATCCGCCGCACGTGATGGGACACCCGGCTGCGCTCCCAGCCGATATGGGCGGCCAGCACCGTGACCTGCATCCGGCCCCCGTCGGCGACGCTCAGCGCCGTCAGCACGTCGTAATCGGGCAGCGACAGGCCGCTGTCCGCGAGGAGCTGCCGGTTCATCTCGTACGCTAGGCGCAGCTGGACCCGGATATAGGCCAGCCACGCCCGCCGCTGGTCCCCCTCGAGCCATCCGCCGGCGGGCGCCGGGCCGGCCTTGCCGTTACATGACATATCACGTAAGATTACCACAGCTACGTGACATATCACCTAAATCTACTGCTCGCCGGCCGCCGCGCGCCGTGCTTCGCGGCGTCATCTCGCGGAAGCCGCCGTAACCGGGAGGAAAGCTATGCCGTACGCAGCAATGCTGACCAGGTACGGGCTACCGGACATGCTTGCCTGGTCCCGGGTCGCCCCGCCCGGGCCGGGACCGGGCCAGATCAGGATCCGCGTGCACGCCGCTGAGGTCATCCCGGCCAGCCTCAAGATCCGCCGCCGCGACCTGCGGCAGGTGTTCCCGCTGCGGCAGTCCGCGGTCCTGGACTGCCCGACCATCGGTACCGTCCACGCCCTCGGCCTCGCCATCACTGAGGTACAGCTCCGTGGGCCGCACGAACGGCTGGGCCTGCACAAGCTCCGGCTGGAGGTGTCGTCGTGCTCGGTTCAAGAACTCACCGCCCTGGACACGGATCAGTCCAGCCACGGGCCTCGCGTGCCATGATCGGTCCCTGCGTGCTCATGGGCGCCGTGGCGGTCGCCGGCGGGCCGGGAACCCCTGATGTCCCGGCTGCTCTTCCGGTCAGAGGAGGGGTCGTGTCTCGTTGCGCGCTGCTCCGGCGGCTGGCCGGAGCCGAACGCGTCGTTGAGATGTCGGCGCCGGCCGGGAGCGGGAAGACGGTGCTGATGCGGTCCTGGATCGCCGGGGCCGGCCTGGCCCGGCACGCCGCGTGGGTGCCGGTGGACCGCGAGGTGCGTGATCCGCGACGGTTCTGGATCTCGGTAGCCGACGCGCTGCGGGGCACGGCGGCCGGATCAGCGCTGGTGCAGGCGCTGACCCCGGCGCCGGACCTGGACGGCTGGGCGATCGTGGAGCGGCTGCTGACAGACCTGGCCCCGCTGAAGGACCGGCTGTGGCTGGTGATCGACGACGCGCATTTGCTCGGCCCTGGTGGGGTGCTGCCCCAGCTGGAGCAGTTGCTGTTGCGCGCGCCGCCGCAGTTGCGGTTCGTGCTGGTGACCCGGCATGATCTGCGGCTGGGGCTGCACCGGCTGCGGCTGGAGGGGGAGCTGACCGAGATCCGCACCGCCGATCTGCGGTTCAGCCTGGCCGAGGCGCGGGCGCTGTTCGGCGCTGCGGGGGTGGATTTGCCGGCCGGGGCGCTGGCTAGGTTGCACGAGCGGACCGAGGGCTGGGCGGCCGGGCTGCGGCTGGCCGCGCTGTCGCTGGGCGGGCACCCGGACCCGGAGCGGTTCGCCGCGGAGTTCTCCGGCACCGAGCGGACGGTAGCCGAGTACCTGCTGGCCGAGGTGCTGGACCGGCAGAGCGAGGAGGTGCGGCGGCTGCTGCTGCGGACTTCCTTCCTGGAGCGGGTCAATGGCGACCTCGCCGACCTGATGACCGGGACCAGCGGCGGGGAACGGATCTTGCAGGATCTGGAGCAGGCCGGCGCGTTCGTGGTCTCGCTGGACGGGCGCAGGTCGTGGTTCCGCTACCACCAGCTGTTCGCGGACCTGCTGCAGCTGGAGTTGCGCCGCACCGAGCCGGACGAGCGGGCGGCGCTGCACGGCGCCGCCGCCGGGTGGCTGGCCGGGCACGGGCACCCGGCGGAGGCGGTCCGCCAAGCCCAGGCCGCCGAGGACTGGGAGCTGGCCGCCCGGCTGTTGTCGGACCACTGGCTCGATCTTTACCTCGCCGGCCGGGGCCCTATCTTGGTCGAGCTGCTGGCCGGGTTTCCCGGCCGGGTCGTCGCGGCCAGCCCGGAGCTCACCGCCGTGCAGGCGGCCGGTGATCTGATCGGGAGATCCCTGGACGATGCCGGCCGGCACCTGGCCGTGGCCTCTGACGCGCTGGCAGCGGTGCCTGCGGACCGCCGCGGGCGCGTGCAGGTCATGCTTTCGGTGCTGCGGCTGTTCCTGGCCCGGCGCTTGGCCGATTTCCCGGTCGTGACCGAGGAGGCGCAGCGGCTGCTCTCCCTCACCGAGGGCGCCGATGCCGCAGAGCCTGGGCTGGGCGAGGATGTGCGCGCCACGGCGTTCATCAGCCTCGGTATCGGCGAGATCTGGGCTCTTAAGTTCGAGGACGCCGAGCGGCATCTGACCCAGGGCCTGGCCCTGGCGCGCGAAATCGGACGGCCGTACCTAGAGCTCCACGGCCTGGCCCACGCGGCGCACGCGATGCTGCAGTTCCGGCCCGATACGTCGCAAGCGGAGCGGAGCACGCAGGCGATCGAGCTGGCCGAACGGCACGGCTGGGGCGAGGAACCGCTCGCCGGGGTCGCCTATACCCAGCTCGGCATCGTGCTGCTCTATCAGGGGCGGCTGGAGGAAGCAGAGCCGTGGCTGGAGCGCGCCGAACAGACCCTGCGCGCCGAGGTGGAGCCTGCCGCCGGGATGAGCCTGCATCATGCTCGCGCCGTCCTGGAGCTGGCCCGGGGCCGTTATCAGGAGGCGCTGGCGGCGTTCCGGCGCGCCGAGAGGCTGGCCGCGACGCTGGTCACGCAGCATACGTCAGTGACGTCGATGCGATCACGCATACTGCACACGCTGGTGCGGGCGGGCCAGACCGGACACGCCGGGCAGGCTCTCGCCGAGCTGGGCGAGGACGAGCGGGCCAGCGCGGAGATGCGCACCGCAGAGGCGGCGCTGCGACTGGCCGCCGGCGACCCGCAGGCGGCCGCTGATGCGCTCGCGCCCGTCCTGGACGGCTCGGTCCCCGGGGTCCGCCAGGTGCAGACGGTGACGGCGCTACTGCTGGAGGCCAGGGCCCGCGACGGCCTGGGCGACCAGGGCACCGCCGGAAGCGTCCTGGAGCGGGCGCTGGATATCACCGAGTCCACCGGCATACTCCTGCCGTTCCTCCTGGATCCCGCCCCGGCGCTGCTCGAGCGGCACCGCCGGTACCGCACCGCTCACCCGGCCCTGATCTCCCAGATCCTGGACCTGCTCTCAGAGCCCAGATCCGCGCCGCCCGGCGGCCAGGCGGGATGGGCCCGCGGCCGAGGCCTGGATGAACAGCTCACCGACAGCGAGACCCGCGTCCTGCGCTACCTGCCGACCCACCTCACCGGGCCCGAGATCGCCGGTGAGCTGTCCGTGTCGTTGAACACCGTCAGCACCCACATGCAGCATCTATATGCCAAGCTCGGCGTCCACCGCCGCCACGAGGCGGTACACCGCGCCCGCGCCCTGGGCCTGCTCGCGCCCCTCGCGCGAAGGGCCTAAGGCGGAATCACCAAATGCGAGCCAACCCCTCCATGCCCCCTCGGACTGAGCCTGACTCATTCGGACCGTTCGCGCAGGTCAAGGGCTCCCCGTTCGACTCTCTCCGCCGGTGACAGACTTCGCAGAACGGGCCGATCTTCCCGCGCGGCGGCGGCTAACGCGTGCGGTCGGCCGCCAGCAGCCGCAGCTCCGGCGCGCCGCACGGCCGAGGACCGGTCGCGGGCCTGGAAGTCGCCGGACGTCGGTCAGGCGTGTGGCTTGTCAACGTTGAGCGGGACGGATTCGGCGCTGATCACCGCGAGCGATGTCGGTTCCGCAGGCGTGGTCGCGTTCAGGGCCCAGTCGGCGAGAACCCGCATCCGGTTGCCGGACATGGAGTACAGGTGATAGCCCCGGGTCAGGGCATTGGCCGCTGGTCCGGACAGGGGGACGTTCAGGGGGTTCGCGGCGGCGGCCATCCCGCCCAGGTCCACCAGGAAGCCCAGGTCATCGTGCTTGTACTCCGTGCGCGTCCCGCGGCCCAGCGAGGCGGCCACATTCCGGGCCACCAGCCTGCCCTGCCGCGTGGCGTGCTGGGCGGTCATGCCGCAGATCTGGCCGGGGTGGGTCAGGTCGGGCACCGCGGCGCAGTCCCCGCAGGCGTAGATGCCCTGGGCGCCGGGCACTTCCATGTACGGGTCGACGTCCAGCCGTCCCCGGTAGGTGCCGAGGTCGAGACCGTTCACCAGCGGGTCAGCGCGGACCCCGACGCACCAGATCAGCGAGCGGGTGGGCACCTTGTCGCCGGTGGACAGCTGTACGTAGCCGTCCAGGGCCTCGGTGACCGATGCACCGGTCAGCACCTCGACTCCACGACGCCGGAGCACCCGGTCAGCGGTGTTGGACAGCCGCGGGTCCAGCTGGGGCAGCAGCCGCGGCGCGGTGTCAAGCAGCATCCACCGGATCTGCTCGGCAGCCAGGCCGGGCATGTCCCGGGCCAGCCGGGTGGTCAGCAGCTGACCGTGGGCCGTGACCTCGGTGCCGGTATAGCCCGCGCCGACCACCACGAAGCTGGACCGGGCCCGGCGCTCCTCGGGGTCCGTAGCGAGCGAGGCCAGTTCGAGCTGGCGGATGATGTGGTCGCGGAGGTACATGGCCTCGGCGATGGTCCGGAACCCGTGCGCGTAGTCGGTGAGGCCCGGGATGGGCAGCAGCGCGTTCACGCTGCCCACGGTCAAGATGAGCCGGTCGTAACCGACCTGCCCGGAGGCGCCCTCTGGGCCCGTCCAGCTCACGACCTTCTGCCCGTGATCGACGTGGTTCACTGTGCCGAGCACGAATCGCATCTTGCGCAGCCGACGGGGCAGCGAGACGCGGATGTGCCGCGGCTCGATCAGCCCGCCTGCCACCTGCGGCATCAGCGGAAGGTACAGGAAGTAGTCGGTCGAGTTGATCACCACGATCTCGGTCGTCTTCCCGACCAGCCGGAACAGCTCCCGCGCGGCGTTGAAACCGGCGAATCCCGCCCCGACAATCACCACACGGTGTTCCTTTTTATGTCCTGCCATCTAGGTTCTCCCGCTAATCAAAGTGGCACGTGCACTACTACGGGGCTTGGTCCTGCCATCCGCCATGGCGCGTGCAACGCGCACTCGCACCGGTGAAGGCCCTGGCGCGTTAACCGGCCCGTAGTCGCCTTATGCCGGAATGCGGATCACAGGAATCAGGTGACAACCGCTCACCGTGACGGCGGCTACCGTCGGCCTGGTCGGTTCCTCATTCAAAGGAGGACAGCAATGACATCTCCGATCTTGCCGGATTACGTGCCGGTTCCGCGGGCCTCGCTCGGCCCCGCGGACAACGGCCGGGGCAACTACGTCGGAGGGGTGGAGCGGAACCTGTACTGGATCACCGACGGAGACTACCACCCGGCGTTCCTGACGACCCGCGAGCACGTTCGAGCCAGCCGTCATGACCATTACGTCTGAGACACGATCGGTAGCTGGGCGGGTGACCGCGCTCTACCGCCGGGCCGGAAGGGCCGGCCAGAGCCGCCTTGGCTTGGCTCTGCTGGTCATCGCCGGCTGCCAGCTGATGGTGCTGATGGATACCACCATCGTCACCATGGCCCTGCCCCGAATCCAGTCGGCGCTCGGGTTCTCCGCCACCGGCCTGCTGTGGGTGGTGAACCTGTACGGGCTGATCTTCGGCGGCCTGCTGCTGCTGGCGGCCGGGTGGGTGACATCCTGGGCCGCCGCCGGGTCTTGATCGCCGGACTGGTGCTGTTCTCGGCCGCGTCTTTGCTCGGGGGCGTCGCGCCGGACAAAGGATGGCTCCTGGCCGCGCGGGCAGCTCAGGGCGCCGGTGCGGCGCTCATCGCCCCGGCGGCCCTGGCCCTGATCGTCGCCAACTTCCCCCAGGGCCCCCGGCGCAGCCGGGCCACCAGCGTTTATGCCGCGGTCTCGGCCCTCGCCGCCGCCGTCGGCCTGGTGGTCGGCGGGCTGCTGGTCACCTACGCCTCCTGGCGCTGGACGCTGATCGTCAACGCGCCGGCCGGCATCGTCCTGGCCCTGGCCGCGCCCCTAGTGCTCACCGAGCCAGCCCGCCAGTCCGGCCGGCTCGACCTGCCCGGGGCAGCCACCGCCGCAGGCGGCATCGCCGCCTTGGTCTACGGGCTGTCGGCAGCCGCCCCGTCCGGCGTCTTCGACGTGTCCCACTGGGCCAGCGCCAACGTGATCGCGGCCCTGGCCGGCGCGGTGGTGCTGCTCGCCGCCTTCGCGGCCATCGAGGCCCGCAGCAGCCACCCGCTGCTGCCGCCGCGGATCTTGGCCGACCGTAACCGCAGCGCAGGCTACCTGTCCGCCGGCGCCGTGGGCGTGGTCATCTTCGCGGTGCTGTACTTCGCCACACTGTTCTTCCAGCAGGTCTGGGGGTACTCGGCCCTGCGATCCAGCGTCGCCTACCTGCCCTGGATCGCGGCCTTCAGCATCGGCGCCGCCGCCAGCACGCAGCTCCTGCCCCGCACCGGGCCCCGCCCGCTGATGGTTGCCGGCTCCTTGTCCGGCGCCGGCGGAATGTACTGGCTGTCCCGGACCGGCGTGACCGACAGCTACTTCGGCCACGTCTTCGGCGCCTTCATCATCGCCGCCTTCGGGTTGAGCCTGGTCTCCGTGCCCTTCGTCGCGCTCGCCCTGTCGCGGGTCAAGCAGGCCGACTCCGGGGCGGCCTCCAGCGTCGTCAACGTAGCCCCCCTGGTCGGCGGCTCGGTGGGACTGGCTGCCCTCGGCACCGTGGCCTGGACCACCGCCGCCCACCAGATCCACGTGACCGGTCCGGCGGGGCCACGGCGACCTTCCGCCACGCGCTGGCCACCGGGTTCGACCGCGCCTTCCTAGTCGCCGCCGGGGTCGCCCTGGCGATCGCGGTCCTCGCGGTCGTGCTGATCCGGGTACGGGCCACCGGCCCCGCCGGCCAGGCCCGGCCGGCCGCCCCGCCCCGCGCCGGGCAAGGCCAGCCGCAACCCGGGCCCGACGGCGCGGCACCGACTACCGAAGTCGCACCGAATTGACAGCACCGCATAGGAGGAGCCAGATGGAAAGCCCGATCGAGGTGGTGCGCAGGTTTTGCGCCGCGTGGTCCGACAACATGGGAGCAGTCGAGCTGGCCGCGTTCTTCACCGAGGACGCCGTTTATCACAACATCCCGCAGGAGCCGGTCACCGGCAGGCAGAATATCGCCGACACGATCGCCTCGTTCGTGCGCCCTGGCCCGCCAGGCATCGAGAGCATCGATTTCCGCGTCATCAACATCGCAGCCAATGGTCCGGTCGTGATGACAGAGCGGGTGGACGTCTTCAAGCTCCCCTACAAGTCGTTCGAGCTGCCGGTCATGGGCACCTTCGAGGTCAGCGGCGGCAAGATCAGCGCCTGGCGGGACTATTTCGACACGAACCAGTTCACCAGCCGGATGGGATAAGGCCGGACCCGCCCGAGGACGAAGCGCCGTAGTTAAGGACCGAGAGCCGAGCCGGCCAGCGATCCTTGGCCGCCAGGCCGCAGCCGCCAACTCGTTCCGGGCTTCCTGGCCCGATTCGATTTCGGAAACGGCGAAGTTCTTCTCCAGGTGCCGCACCGACGACGTGCCGGGAATCAGCAGCACATCAGGCCGCAGGCTCAGCAGCGCGATCTGGGCCGTGGGCTCGAGGATGTCCCGGTCGCGTTATGAAGCGGGGGTTCGGGTCCTGGGGCGCGGGGTGGCCAGTCGCGGGATCAGCGTCGTGGCCGTGGCGCCGAGGACGGCCGTCCGCTCGCCGTCAGTTAGTTCCGGGGTGGCCTCGATGTGCTCGCGGCAGGAGACGGCCAGGTCGCGGCGCAGGTAGGGGTAGTCGGTGCCGAATACGACGGGGTCGATTCCCACGACGTCGCGCAGCATGCGCAGCACGGGGTCGCCCCAGGACGCCGCGGTATCCCAGTACAGGCGGCGGAATGTCTCGGCCGCGGTCGCGCGGCCCTCGGCTCCGGGGATGACGCGCATCTCGTCGATGATGCCGAACCGCCCGGCCAGGTAGGGCACGGTACCTCCGGCGCGGGCGAAGATGTATTTGACGTCGGGGGTGCGGGCGAAGGTGTTGCTGTAGTGCAGCTGGGCGATGGCCCTGGTATCGGCAGTGAAGTCGATAAGCGTGTCGGGCAGTCCGAGCGAGTGGGCGCTGGGATCGGGCGAGGGATTGGGATGCACGAACACCACGGCCGCGCGCCGTTGCAGCTCGTCGAACAGCGGGGTGAATTGCGAGTCCCGAGGTAGACGCCGCGGGCGTTACTGAATAGCAGGACGCCATCTAGCTGGAGGTCGTCGAGGGCGTAGGTGAGTTCGGCCAGCGCGCCGTCGACGTCCGGCAACGGTAGGCAGGCGAAGCCGCCGAACCGGCCGGGGCGGTCCCGGATCAGCTCAGCGGCCAGTTCATTGCACCGTCCAGCCAGTAGGCGGGCTGCGGCGTCGTCGCCGGTGTGCACGCCGGGGGTGCTGATCGAGGTGATGGCGACATCGATGCCGGCGTCGTCGAGGAACGACAGCGCGCTCGCCCGTGACCAGGGCGGCGGCGCGATGCCGCCCACCGGGTCGTCGCCCTCGGTGGCTTCCCAGAAGAAGTCGGGGAGCATGTGGTGGTGGGTGTCCACGGTGAAGGTCACGGTAGCCTCCGGGGGTCAGCTGGCGTAGACGGCCTGCGCCGCGACCATGCGCCGGCGGCCGCGAGCAGTATGCTCAGGTGATATGTCATGTAACGGCGAGGTCGGGCCGGCGCCGGCCGGCGGCTGGCTCGAGGGGGACCAGCGGCGGGCGTGGCTGGCCTATATCCGGGTCCAGCTGCGCCTGGCGTACGAGATGAACCGCCAGCTCCTCGCGGACAGCGGTATGTCGCTGCCCGATTACGACGTGCTGACGGCGCTGAGCGTGGCCGACGGGGGGCGGATGCCGATCACGGTGCTGGCCGCCCAGATCGGCTGGGAGCGCAGCCGGGTGTCGCACCACGTGCGGCGGATGAGCGCCCGCGGCCTGGTGGCCTGCGGCCTTTCCGCGGCGGACAGGCGGGTCACCGAGGTGGGCCTGACCGGCCGCGGGCGGCGGGCTCTGGAAGAGGCGGCGCCCGGGCACGTCGATCTTGTCCGGCGGCTGTTCTTCGAGGGGCTGCCGGACGGCCTGGTGCGGCCGCTCGGCGAGGCGCTGGAAAGCGTGTACGCCAACATCATCGAACAGGGCTCGCTCCCGCCGCCGGTCGACTGGCACCCGGCGGAGGACTGAGGGGGTCCGCCCTGTCGCCCCGGCCCGTGCTCAGGCAGCTGCTGCGCCTGGAACCGCCGCGACACGCGCCAGCCGGCCATACCGCCGCCGGCCGGACCGCGGTCCCCGCCGCCCCTGCGGCGCTCACGCCCGCGGCCGGCGAGAACGAGATCCCCACTGACGATGCCATCGAGTTCGCCGAGCGGGCCCGCGCGGTCGGCGTCGACGTCGAGCTCCGCTCGGTGCCCGACGGGCAGCACAGATTCTGTCTGAGGCCGGCCGGGCTCGCGTGGATGCGGTGCCTAGGGCGACGTTACGCACAGTAGCAGGATGACTGGGCGCAGGGGCCTCGGGCGTGGACCGGTTCGTGGACCGGGTCACCGGATAATCCCAGCGCCGCGAGTGCCGTCAATACAATGGCCCGTGCTCGGCGCAGCTATCACTTGTGAAGCTAGGGAGCGACTTCCCTCGATTTACCCCCTTTGGTCCCGGGCATCCTAGGACCACAGTCGGGCCACCAGCCCCTATAGGCCAATCGCGCCACCACGCGGAACTCGCCCGGCTGGTCATCCCGTCACCGTCGGCCCACCCACTGGGGAGCGGCGCTTGGTCTGCTCGGCTTGCCTTAGGCGCGGCCTGCTCGCCAGCACCTCGCGGACCGTGCGGGCGATGCCGAAGGTGTTAAGGACTAGGGTCACGGTGATCCCGCTGGGGTGGATCCGCAGCTTGGTTTGCCCGCCCGGCGAGGTGATCGTCACCTGCGCCTTGACTCTCCGGTTGTCGCCGGTGCCGACAACGATCATGTCCGGCCGGCCTTCGCGCGGGCCTTGGAAGGGCAACTGGCCATGGTCATCCCGGGCAGCACGTTGTAGCCGGCCCCCAGGCCGTCGCGCAGTACCGTGACCATCTCTTCGGTGCTCAGGTCCGTGCGGGAAACGGTGACGGTAGGCATGGCTCTCCTTTCATCGGAAGGAGTACACGTCCATTTGTTGGTGAGCACTACCGTTTAGCTGGTTGGGCTGACCGGCCACCGGCGCCTGGAAGCCGGTGAGCAGTCGTCGCATGATCTAGGTGATTCACCGGCCTGCCTTCGCGACGGGGGCGGGTACCTGTGATGGCAGCGGGCAGGTGACGTCGCCTCACCTGTGGTTTCTAGGCATCGGGGTACCGTGACAGCCGGCAAGGACGATACGGCCAGATCTTGAGGCTGAGTCACGTCACGCTGGCCGCGGCCGCCCGCCCTTGTCTGGCGGCCGCGGCTGCTGGCTCGCAGATCACATGAATGGGGTGATGGCCGCTCACATTGGTGGCCAGTAGCTTCGGGCGCACTCGATTAGCGAGTTAGCTGCCGGGGACTCTCGGTGCATCACAGAACTCACCACATGAAGGAGCAGTGCCATGGGCAGTCCGGAACTCGCGCAATACGCGGACTTCTACGCCGACACGACCCGCCGGTTCGGGTTGACCGACGATCTCGAGCTCTGGCGGGACATCTCCGAGCGGCTACATCAGCTCACCAGCGAGCCGGAGGACGTCACCTACCGGGACGTGACCGCGAATGGGGTGCCCGCCATCTTGGTGATGCCGGCCGACAGCTCTCCGGACCACATCCTCCTGCATAGTCACTCCGGCGGCGGGGTCACGGCGTCGATGTGGCAGGAGCGCAAGGCCGTCGGGCATCTGGCGAAGGCGGCCGGCTCGCGGGCGCTCGTCATCAACTACCGGTTGGCGCCGGAGGACAAGTTCCCGGCGCAGATCGACGACGTCGAGACCGCGTACCGGTGGCTGCTCGGCCAGGGGTATGACCCGTCGCGGATCGCCAGCTCGGGCGACTCGATCGGCGGGAACTTCGCGGTGAACCTGGCCCTGACGC
>WNGL01013971.1_pt1 | contig 11777 bp, 9 predicted proteins | sample 5400591 | NCBI WGS metagenome assembly WNGL01 (sample SAMN13153377, study PRJNA577476) | soil metagenome | isolation source: 80 cm soil or saprolite under Garry oak tree replicate 1 | place: USA:California | collected 2016-06-15
CCGCGTCGCGATGGCCGCGGCGCCCGAGGGATAGAACATGAGCCTCCTGGCGCACCGTGAACTCAGGCTGCTGACCCTGCTCGGGGATCTGCTGGCCCTGAGTGTCGCGTTCGAAGCCGCGGTCACGCTGCGTCTCGCTCTGAATCCACTGTTCCAGAGGCAGCTGACAGAAGCGCAGATGGTGTACCTCGTCCCGCCGCTGGGCCTCGTTCTCCTGTTGTGGGCGGTTGCTGGCCCCTGGATGGGGCTGTACCGGCCGCGGCGCCGGCCGTTCATGTTCTCCGCGGCCGTGCGGGCGGTCGAAGCCATGGCCCTCGTCGTCGTACTGACCATCGTGGTCGCCTTCTTCGTGCGGGATCTCGGCCGGGACTACTCGCGTTCGTTCATCATCTTCCTGGTCGCCCTGGGGGGCGCCGCCCTGTTCGCCAACCGCGCCCTGATATCCCTCGGGTTCCTGCTGGCGTCGCGCCGCGGCCTGGTTCGCGAGCGGATCCTGCTGGTCGGTGCAGGACAGGGAGCGAGCTCGCTCATCCACCGCCTCGAGGAGTCGGAGAAGCTCAGGATCGAAATCTGCGGCGTCGTGACCCCGGAGGTGGGGCTCGGCGCCGGTGTGCTCGGCAACCCGGTGCCGATCGTCGGCACGGTGGATCAGCTTCCGGCCCTCATCAACCGCCACCGCATCGACCGCGTGATCGCCGTCGAGAAGGAGATCCCGGCCGAGCAGATGCAATCATGCATCTCCGTCTGCACCCGCATGGGCATCCCGTTCAGCCACACGGCCGGGCACCTCGAGAGGACCGCGCTGCGCGTCGGCGTCACCGAGCTGGCCAACGTTCTGCTGATCGAAGTGCGCGGTCTCGAGTTCACGCGCGTCCAGCAGGCGGTTAAGCGCGCGTTCGATCTGCTGATCGCTTCGACCCTGCTTGCAGTCCTCGCGCCGCTGCTGGCGGTGCTCGCGTTGGCCGTCTGGCTGACGTCGCCCGGTCCGACTCTGTACATCGCGCCGCGCGTCGGAAAAGGGGGCCGATACTTCCCCTTCTACAAGTTTCGCACGATGATTCACGGCGCCGACGCGCAGCGCGACGAGGTCGGCGCCCGCAACGAGCAGAAAGGGCACCTGTTCAAGATCCGCCGCGACCCGCGTGTGACGGCGGTTGGCCGTCTCATGCGCCGCTTCAGCCTGGACGAGCTGCCGCAGCTGCTGAACGTCCTCAGGGGGCAGATGAGCCTGGTCGGCCCGCGGCCTCTTCCCGTGCGCGACCTCGAGCCCGACGGCCTCAGCCGGGAGTACCGCGTCTGGGGCGAACAGCGCACCAAAGTGCCACCCGGCATCACCGGCCTGTGGCAGATTCGGGGGAGGAGCGATCTCGATTTCGAGGAGATGCTGCGGCTCGACATCGCCTACGTCAGGCACTGGAGCATCTGGCTGGACGTGAAGATCCTCGCCAGGACGATTCCTGCGGTGCTTCGGGGGAGGGGAGCGTGCTGACCGAAGAAGCGGCCGCCCCGCGTTCGTATCGTGTCCTCGGGGTGCGGATCCACGCGGTCCAGATCCCGGACGTCATCGACATGATCGAACGTTGGATCGAAGAGAGCGAACGGTGCCGCTACATAGCCGTGACCGACATGCACGGCGTCAGCGTGGCCGGCCAGGATCCTGATTTCCGGAGGATTCTCGAAGAGGCCGACCTGGTGGTGCCGGACGGCATGCCGCTCGTCTGGCTGGGACGCTCCCGCGGCCACGCGCTTGAACGCCGCGTGTACGGTCCCGAGTTGATGCTGGAGTTCTGCCGCCGCACCCGAGGGCGGGGATACCGGCACTACTTCTACGGCGGCAGACCCGGGGTGGCTGCCAGACTCGTTGAGACCCTGCGGGCGATCGACGTGGGGCTTCAGGTCGGAGGAACGTTCTCACCACCCTTCGGCACTCCGTCACGACAAGAGAGCGAGGAGACCGTCGCCCGAATCAACAAGGCATCCCCGGACATCCTGTGGGTCGGCCTGGGCGCTCCAAAGCAGGAGCGCTGGATGTGGGAGAATCGCGCGCGACTGCGAGTTCCGGTGCTTGTCGGCGTCGGCGCCGCCTTCGACATCAACAGCGGACAGGTCCGGCAAGCCCCCGTATGGATGCGCGAGAATGGCCTCGAGTGGTCCTGGCGTCTGATGCTGGAGCCGCGCCGCCTCTGGAGGAGATACCTGATCGACGGCTCGAGGTTTGCCGCCAACGTGGCGCTGGAGCTGTCCGGACTTAGACGGTTCGACTGACCATGTCTGGGATGAGCAGCAGCAATCTCGAACAGGACGACCGCCACGTGGAGAAATGCCTCAGGGGCGAGGCACTGTACGGAGAGGATCTCGATACCGAGGGTCAGGAGGCGTGGCTTCGCGATGAGTCGATGGGTTATTTCGGCCTCGTCTCGACGTCAGAGAACGAGTATCGGTATGGCTACCATGCATTGAACCGCAGGCACGGGTACCAGCATCTCCCCGAGAAGCGCTTCAGATCGGTTCTCGGCGTCGGGAGCGCCTTCGGAGAGGAGTTGGCGCCGATCGCCGAGCGATGTTCCGAAATCACGATTCTGGAGCCTGCACAGGGCTTTGAGGTCGACACCCTTCGAGGGATAAGAGTCAGATACGTCACGCCTGAGTCGGGAGGAGCTTTCCCATTTTCCGATGCTGCGTTCGACCTGCTCACTTGTCTTGGCGTACTGCATCACCTGCCGAACGTTACCCGGGTCATCCAGGAGTCATACCGTTGTCTGGAGCCGGGTGGATTTGCGCTCATGCGCGAACCCGTCGTTTCGATGGGAGATTGGCGTCGGCCGCGCGTAGGGCTTACGAAGCACGAGAGAGGAATACCCGAGCCGCTCTTCCGCGAAATGGTGGTGACAACGGGATTCGAAATTGTTCGAGAACGGCCCTGCATGTTCCCTCTGACGGGACGGCTGAGGTACTTGTTCAGGCAACCGGTTTACAATTCTCGCCTCGCAATCTCCATCGATAATGTTTTGTGTGGCGTGAGGTTTTGGCCAAAAAACTATCATCCGACGAGGATGTGGCACAAGCTTCGTCCAGCGTGCGTGTTCTTGGTGCTGCGGAAGCCAGTCGACCGAAAGCGCGAGGCCGCTGGCACCTGATTGTGGTCCTGGAGGCTGCGCGCGGAGCAGATTCTTGCCGGGGGATGCCGAAAAGACCTTGCTATGGCGACTGAAATAGGGGAGGGGAGGTGAGCTGGAGTGGTCGGCCGGGTTTGGTGACAGGCGGAGCGTCGTCCATCGGGTCGCACCTGGTGGATGCACTCGTGCGGGAGCCGCGAGTGTCATTCATGGATGGCGTGCATCGAACCATTGACTGATATTCCTCGACGAATGACAAAACCCAAGTGCGAGAAGACTTTCCTCGACTGCTCACGCAGCGGTAGATCGACTTCCGAATTAGCTCAATGCGAGCAAGTCGGTCTGGCGCCTGCTGCAGGGCGACTTCGTGACTTAATTGCTGATACAAATTACCGTGCACGAAGCAGGCACCCAACCGAATTTGGCTCACGATGAATATCGTTCTCTTCTTGCTCTTCCTCTCCGGGACAGTTCAGTACAGGTTTATAGGGGGACAAGTTAGCTTCGCGCTCCTCGAGCCAATAGTGCTATTCGTGGCGAGCCTCCTACTCCTGCGCATTCTTTTCAGGAACGAAGGTATCCAAGTCCCACGGGACAGAATACTGCTCCTCCTCTCCATGTTGATGCTGTGGGTATGCATAATCCGGCCGTGGGCAGAGGACTGGAAAGGCGGATTGAGTGACCTCCGAGATTGGGCGATCCCCGCCATCGGATTCCTGATTCTTCTATGCCTGGTGAGGCGCGGGTGGCGAAAGTGGACAGGTGTTTTTCTAGTGGCTGTCGTTATTCAGGCAATTCTCGGGATATATCAGCATGCTACGGATAGCTCACGGCCATTCATCGACATCGCGATGGTGAGCAAGATGGGCTACGGGCAGCAAGAAGGGGATGTTCTGTCGCCCTTGGTGTCATTCGCCGTTGGCCTGTTCGCACATCCGAATGGCTATGCAATGTACCTTCTGGCAGGCCTCATGATAGCAATTGGTCTGGTTGGTTCCCGCAAGAGACGCGTTCTTAGCACCTGTGTGAGCGTTCCGGTCGCCATAGCACTTTATTGGTCCTATGGAAGGAGCGCAGTGGGAATCGCAGTTGTGGCTGTTTTCTGGTTCGCGTGGTATCAACACTCGGTTACGCGAAGGATGACAACGGTCCTACTGATTGGCGCTGTAGCGGGCGCGTTCTTGTTCGGGTGGGGCAATCTCGTCGCCACCATCAGCGCGACGCTGGGAAATCTGTACTGGCGCGTGGGGTTGTGGAAGACGGCGGTCGACGTGATTAATTCAAACCCCGCAATTCTGCTGCTAGGAAATGGAATGGAGGAATTTGGACGACAAGCCTACTATGGGCAGCCGCACAACGTCTACGTCTATTTCCTGCTGCAGTACGGCGCAGTAGGTCTCGCTCTTCTCCTAGGGGTCGTAGCCAACCTGTGGCGACGAGGTATGCGTGCGTTGAAGGATGGACTAGCTAGACGGGAGCCACTTCTTGTAGGTGTGTGGCTTGCTTTGCTCGGATTCTTCGGAGTTGGCCTCGGTGAGTCAAATCTCATGGGGATTGAGAATCGGCAAAACCTCTTAATGATTGTTGTACTTTTTATTGGTTTAGAGCGCGAGGTGAGAGAGGAAGGTGAACGTGAGTATTCGGTAGGGGAGGTCGCGGCGAGGGAAAGAATCGAGACGGTTCCTGTGGCGATCTAAGGGGATGGGTTCGTGGACCTCGGAAATGATAGGCGGAAGGTTTCGTGGGAATGTGGAAACGATGGCCTCCCTTCGGATGCCAGGACCAAGCAAAGCATGCAGAATACACGCTCGTGTGTGGTCGGTGGGACGGGACTATATGACTTCTGGTGGTGTGATGGGTGGGGGCTGCCCTGGCCTAACTGGCTGCGCTGGGAGCGATTCCCACGAAGAGCAATCGTGCCGTCCCCTGTCGATGTTCTCGGATGCGGTGCGATCGTGTAGACCTAGCCAGGTCGACGGAATGGGCTGCGTCGCCTCATCGGAAACGAGAAGGAACGCTGGGTGAACGACCCCTATCAGAAGCCGAAGGACTACTGGGAACTCAGACTCGCGCGCAACTTTGACCTCACCGGTGTTGGTTACGGGCTGCTCGGGCGCCATTATAACGAGATCATGTATGCGGCCCGGCTGCGGAGTCTGGGCAGGGCCTTTCGTGCCGGCGGGATCGAGATTCGAGGGCGTTCGGTGTTGGATGTTGGCTGCGGTACCGGGTTTTATACGGAGTTATGTGCCCAGCATCAGGCGCTCTCTTACACGGGCATCGACCTCACGAACGTCAGCGTTCACCGATTGCAGCGGCAATACCCAGCGTTTCGATTCATTCGCGGTGACATTGCAAGCGAAGCCCTCCCGCTTCGAGACAGGTTCGACCTGGTCATTGTAGGGGATGTCCTCTTTCATATCGTGGAGGACGGTCCATTTCGGCAAGCCATCAAGAACATCGGTTCTTGGTTGAAACCTGGAGGCTGTCTGGCCCTGTCGGACGTGCTATCAGTGGCGACCGTCCAGTATGAATCGCACTGCAAGTTTCGAGCGCGGGTGGAATACAAGTACATTCTTGCCCAGAATGGGATGGTCGTCGAGAGAGTGGAGCCGATTTTTTCGCTGTTGCAGCCACCGATTCGGATGCCGGGGACAAACTTAGTTTGGAAGCTCTACTCGGACGTGTGGCGGGTCGGACTAATGCGCTTCGCCCGACACGGTTGGTTTGACAGGTGGGCGCCGGTGTGGCTGGAGTGGTTGGATCGGAGCATATTCCTACCGAGGGCGGACGTGCGGACTCCCAACAGCAAATGGCTTCTCGCGACGAAGCGCAATGCAGGGTAGTGCCCTTCAGAAGACATTCATATACGCCATTGGGGCAGTAGGAAACAGTCTTGCCCTGACCCTTCTTGTACCGTACCTAGTTCACGCCCTCAGCCAGGATGAGTTCGGCGCCTGGTCCCTTGCTGAGGTGACAGTCATGCTGCTCAGCACCATCGTAGTGCTGGGTATGGATGTGGGGCTGATGAAAGAGTACTGGTACGCTAACGAGCAAGAGGAGCGGAGGCGCCTGATCGGGACGATTCTTTCGGCTCAGGCTAGCTTGTCGCTCCTCCTGCTCGGGTGCTGCTTCGCGTTGATTGCGCTACCCCAGCCTCATGCTTGGCTCATGCGTATTGTCGCGATACCTGGGGCCGAGCGGTGGGTTGGGCTGGTGACCGGGATCAGCGTGCTGGAGGGTCAGTTCGGATTGCTTCTTACTGTGTTCAGGATACGTGAGAGCGCTGCCACCTTTGTGGCGTTGTCGATAGGGCGAGTGGTGACACTTGTGGCCTTCGCGGTCGTTGGGATTCACATCGTCGGCGGGGTCACCGGCGCGCTGCTTGGGAGAGTATTGTGCTCAGCCATATCGGTAGTTGCCGGGGCATTTCTGTTGAGAAAAGAGATTGTTCTGTGCCTCGACTGGAGACGATTGAGGAGAGCTCTGGGCTATGGACTGCCGCTGGTGCCAACGGGCCTGGCGTCCTATGTTCTTTTTGCTTCTGATCGGTACTTTCTTCAGAGCCTGCGCGGGTTAGGCACGGTGGCGGTCTACACCTTCGCCTACAAGGTGGCGAGCGTCGTTGATCTACTCATCACCCGGCCTTTCGCCACCGACTGGGCTCCTCGTCGCTTCAAGATAGCATCCGAGGGGTCCGCGGAGAAGAAGTATGCGACGGCGCTGGTAGCGTACCTGTTTTGTGCGACGGCTTTGGGCTCCGCCTTGATCGCCGCGACACCGTATACTTATTGGCTCCTTGCTCCACCCGGCTACGCCCCCGGAATGCGGGTAGTCCCTGTCATCGTGGCCGCCTATATCATCTACGGACTGAGTTACCCGCTGAATGTAGGAATCATGCTGAAAGACCGCACAGGTGTACTGCCGGTCATCGGATGCGTGTCTGTAGCGGTATGCATCGTGCTGAATCTCCTTCTCATACCGAATCTTGGAATGGCCGGGGCAGCCTGGGCAACCCTGGGGAGCTATGTGATCTGGACGGGACTGATCGCGGGCGTGTCCCTCAAGTATTTCCCAATAAGGTATCCGCTGGCACCTGTGTGGATTGTTGTGGCCGGCGGCGTGGTCGCATCGCTGGGGCAGGCAGGAATTGCCAAGACCGTGGCGAGTGAACCATGCGTGAAGAGCTTGCTGCTTTCAAGCGGCTGGGTGTGCGCGATTGTCGCCCTTATTGCTTACGCCCTCTGGGGAAGATGGCTCGAGTTCCCGTCTTTCCTTCGCGGCAGGACGGATGGATGAAGCCTGTGATTGGGCAGCGCGGTGAGGCAGGTGAGAAGGGGATCGGGAGCGACAGAAAAGCTGAAGAGCCGCTTCGCGTGCTGGTCATTTCGGAGCTCTATCCAAATCCTGCTGATCCGATATTCGGAATCTTCGTCGAGCGCCAAGTGCGGCACCTGCGAGCGCTGTGCGATGTCACCGTGGTGAGTCCCGTCAGGGTATTTCCTCACTTGCGGATCTGGCGCCAAGCGGGCCGGCCTCGGGCGTTCGTAAGGGCGATCAGGGAATGGGTTGGCGCCCTTTCGGTCATCCCGAAGGAGACGCGTCGGGATGGTGTGCCAGTCATTTATCCACGCTACACCGCACCCCCCAAACAGCTCATTCATGGGGCATGGGGGTACTTCTGCTACGTTTTCCTTAAGCGGCAGCTGAAGCGTTTGCACGCAAGCAAGCAGTTTGATCTTGTGCACGCGCACTATGCAATACCGTGCGGGGTGGCGGCAATTCTTTCCAGAAGATTCATGAAGGTGCCCGTGATTGTGAGCGTGCATGGTGCAGACGTGAACTTCACGGCCAAGCAGAATCGCGTCAGTGCGTGGATCGTGCGGTGGGTATTGAACCGAGTGGACCTGGTCGTAGTTCATAGCAGCTGGACTGCAAGGCAAGTCGCGGCCTTGGGGGTCAGGGAGTCGAAGATCCGGGTTCTGCCGCTCGGGAGTGATCCGGCCGAAGCATTGAGTGAACGGAGGGGCGGTGCCGAGTGTCGGAGGCTCTTATCGGTTGGCTATCTCTACGAGTCCAAAGGACACCGTTATGTCCTGGAGGCCATGAAAGAGCTCAAGGATCAGGGCTACCCGCTGCAATACACGATCGTAGGCGAAGGTCCTGAGAGGAAGAGATTGGAGGGCCTGACCAAAACATTGATGCTCGAGGACGCCGTAACGTTCGTTGGACAAAAGGCGCACGAGGATGTCTGGTCCTTTTATCGCTCGTGCGACATCTTCGTCCTTCCGAGCGTCGTGGAAGGGTTTGGGCTTGTTTTTGTGGAGGCGCTCTGGGCAGGGATGCCGACTATCGGGTGTGAGGGCACAGGTGCCCCTGATGACTTGCATTGTCTTGGTGATTGCATCGAGCTCGTGAGGCCACGAGACGTGAAAAGCCTGGTACAGGGTTTGAAACGACTCTTGGACGATCCGCACAGGCGAATGAAAATGGCAGAGCTTGGACAGCACATCGTGCGGACTCGTTTCAGCTGGGCTCTGTGTGCTGAAGCCACCATGAGTGCATACCTGGAAGTGGTCGCTGGAACGACGCACGAGGTAAACTCTGGTGCCCATGGGACCGAGGAAATCCGCGAAGCGTCTCCATGACACTCGAGCGCTGTGGAGGATAACGACGATTCCACGGGTCGCCATCATCGAGCTGCTGATCCCCGAATACAAGATCCATCTGTTTCGGGACCTCCACCACGTTGAGAATCTACAGCTGCTTGTGTGCCACGGTGGCCGAGGCGATCAGGATGGTCCACCTGCCTACGACAAGGAAATGCCGTTTCCCAACGTTAAGGTGCGGACGATCAGAGTCCCCCTCTCACGAAGAAGGTCGCTCCACTATCAGTGTGTCCTTAAAGAGTTGGAGCGATACAGCCCGGATGTCGTCATCATGCAGGACGGCGTCAGGATACTCAGCAATGACAGCGAAGCAGTGGCCGAGGCATTGATCAGGTGTGGTATTCCCAGAGAGAAAGTGTTCACTTCCCCGAACACTCTTGACATGAAGCGGATAGCGGAAGATGTTGCTCGAGTGTCGGAGTTGGACCTGGAGAGCGTGCGCAGCCACTACGGACTTCGACATGACCACCTGGTCTTGTACGTTGGCAGACTCGTCGAGGGGAAAAAGCCTCAGATGCTCGTGCACGCTGCGAAGATTGCGGCGGGCAATGGCAAGCCGTTCGACGTAGTCATGGCAGGCGACGGACCGTTGCGCTTGGAGCTGGAGCAATTGATTGCCGGCTCTGGCCCGTCGCCGGTTCGCCTCGTTGGGCAGCTGGCAATCGACGACCTCGCTCCATTTCTCAAGCTCGCCGATCTCGTCTGCGTTCCGGGAATGACTGGCCTCGTGATCGTCCATGCGCTGGCTGCAGGACGAGCTTACGTGACATGTGTATCCGACGATCATGGTCCCGAGATCACCTACATGCATGACGGGGAGAACGGCCGAATGGTCTCGCCGGCCACGGCAGAGGCCCTGGCCACCGCTCTCACCGGACTGATGGCTGAACCTCTGACTCTTGAGAGGATGGGCAAAGCGGGGCAGGCGTTGGCGCTTTTGGAATGTGATCCGACGAGGCAGCGGGCGGGTTTCGTGGAAGCTGTTACAGCTGTTGTTGCGAGGCGCGTCGGCGACAAGATGATGCGTGGTTAGAGCTAAGGATTGGATGCAGGCGCCGAGACGCAGTCGGCGCATCCAGGTTAAGGCGGACTCCCGACTTGTTGTGATCCAACAACCGCATAGATGTCCATGAGCGCGTCGTAATTGGGTTGCTCGGAGTACTTGGATTCGAAAGCACTGCGAGCTCCGGTTCTAAGCTTCGCAAGCAGGGAAGGATTACTGAGCGTGGACTCCACACGCTGGGCCAAGTCAATCTCGTCGCCTGCCTTGTAGAAAGTCCCCGTTTTGCCGTCCTCCACTATTTCCGGCAGGCCGCCGTGGCCCGTCACGAGGACCGGGAGGCCGACACTGAAGGCCTCCGGGATGATCCTGGGGAAGCCTTCGTAGGCCAGCGACGGGATCACCAGCAGCGATGATCGCTGCATGTAGGTCATCACTTCATCGTGCGCCTGCCAGCCGAGCCAGTCCACGTTCGGAATTCGCTGCGTCGCGACAATCACCTCGGATCGCAGGGGGCCGTCCCCGACAATCGTGAGGGGCCAGCGGCCTCCCAATCTCGCCCAGGCCGACAGCAGGACGCGAACGCCCTTGTCCTCTGTGAGTCGACCGACGAAGAGGGCGCGACCATCCTCGGGGGTACCGGGTCCATGGTCCGGGAAGTAAAAGTTCGGTTTGACCCGAATCTTCGAGGGCGGGATTCCGGCGAGGACGAGCGTGGCGCCTGCGAACCTGGTCAGTGTGATGTACATGTCCACGACGTGGGTCCAAGTCCCGATCCAGTGATGGGTGGCGATCATGGCGACGCATGGGTGGCCATCGCGCAGCAGCAAGGCGTTAGGACAGACGATACGGTAGTTGTGAACGGTTTGTACGACGGGAATGCCCGCTTCCCGGCAGGCGTAGTAGGCGGATGGGGAAACGAGAGGGAAGGTGTTGTGAAAGTGGGCCACGTCGGGCCGCTCGCGGCGGACGATCCCGGCGATGGCCCGCTGGCTCTCCGCCGACCAGATCGTGCGGACCGCGAGGCGCAACCGGCTCATGGACCGGGCGCGCCGATTATCCTCCGTATACTCCACCACCTCGTGACCGTGACGCCGGAGCATCGCGGTCTCAGCGGCGACGACCTCGTCCTCGCCGCCCGGCTGGGTGTATCGGTCATGGACGACGAGCACCTTAAGCATGCGCCGTGATGCGATACACGAGGCGCGTCGGGGGCAGTAGGATGGTCCCGATCCGTGCGAGCCATGTCGGCCTTCGGAACTCCTGGTGAAACGGCAGGAACTCGCAGGTCGCGATTCCGGCCCGCCGGATGAGCGCCTCCGCCTCCGCTCTGTTGAAGCTGCGATTGTCGCCGAAGCTGGCCGGCAAGAGCCCCAGGCGTCGGGCGGGGTTGTGCCACCAGTTGTGAAAGTCGATCACGGCTGCACCACCGGGCCGCAACGACATTCGGATCGCCGCGAGCAGAGCCAGCTCGTGTGGTTCGCCACGAATCAGGGTGTCGCAGCAAACCAGGTTTGCGATCGAGCTTCGGAACGGCGGCTTGAAGTAGTCGATCCGCAGAAACAGCACGTTGGTCACGCCGGACAGGCGGGCCCGCCGTCTGGCGTAAGCGAGCGCATCGGGCGCTAGGTCGCAATGCAATACGAGGTCGAAGCGATCGGCTTGCTCGATCGTGTAGTAGCCGGGTCCGGCGGAGACGTCACAGAGGAGCATGCCCCGCTTTCGTTTCTCGAGGAGGAGCGAAATGCAGAACGCGGCCTGCCGGCGGCGCCTCTCGACCCACGCGGACGGCATCGCCTCGGCGGCGCCCCAGGTCGCGGCGGTCCTGGCCCCCTCCAGGGGGAGAGAGAATTGTTCCGCGTACGCCCCTCGGTAGCTCGGCGCGACGCCGGTTCCGAGCGGCGCCGGCGACGAGGGGAGGATCTCGGCGAGATCCTCGGCATGAATTGGATAGCGGCGTTGGCAGCGTGCGCAGGAGAGCGCCGCGTCGAT
>WNGL01008778.1_pt1 | contig 11776 bp, 9 predicted proteins | sample 5400591 | NCBI WGS metagenome assembly WNGL01 (sample SAMN13153377, study PRJNA577476) | soil metagenome | isolation source: 80 cm soil or saprolite under Garry oak tree replicate 1 | place: USA:California | collected 2016-06-15
AGCGCCTTCGCGTATGAGTATGTTGGAGTAGCGTCGAGGTAAAAATATTGCTCCTTCACATCTTCGCCGTGATTCCCCTGGGGATTTGTCAGGCCGAACAGCCGCTCCTTAAGTATCGGATCTTTTTCATTCCACAGTGCCAATGCGAAGCAGAGTCTGCATCCGCGATCAGTGATGCCGAGCAAGCCATCTTCGCCCCAGCGATAAGCCCGGTTGCGTGCGTGGTCGTGGGGGAAGTAGCCCCAGGAATCTCCCGTCTCCGAGTAGTCCTCTCGAACGGTCGCCCATTGCCGCTCCGACAAATAAGGCCCCCACCGTTTCCAGTCGGCCGTGCGAGCGGCTTCGGCGTTGATGCGCTCTTTTTCGACAGGCGTGCTCATGCGATCCGAATACGCACGTGTCCGCTGGTGACGCGCTCTTCCCAAAGGCGAAACCCTCCCCGGAATGCGTCGGCGTTTTCGCCTGCGCGGCAATGTAAAGGCAGCTCCTTAAGCTTCTTCACGTTGCCGCCACCAAGAACCACCTCTTCCGGACGAAGCGCATCCATCAAGATCTCGACCACTTCGGCGACCAGACGCCTCCATTTCTTTTTGCCATGTTTCTCCAGTCCGCGAATGCCGACGTAGTCCTCGTAGCTTCCTCTCTTGTAAGGAAGGTGAGCCAATTCCATTGCATGGACGGAGCCATCGACGATCAGGGCAGAACCCAGACCGGTGCCTAACCCAAGAAAGAGCATTGTTCCTCCGTTGTAACTTCCAAGCGCTTGCATAGCGGCATCGTTCATAATTTTCACCGGGCGCTCGAAAGCCGCTTCAAAATCGAACCCAACCCAACCCGGAGCAAGGTTTCGCGGTTCTGCCTTTGGACAGCCACGAAGCACCGGCCCCGGATAGCCCACGGATATCACATCATATTTCCAATCCCGCGTGCGCTGCTTGACCCCCGCAACCATCTCCTTGGCAGTCATGGCGGGCCCGGAGGGGAATTTCATTGGTTCCTGCTGCCCGGTGGCCAGGGTCTTTACGTTGGTCCCACCGATATCAATCACCAGTAAGTTCATAATCGAGGTTCCAAGACGCATCGGTGAGGATAACCGCGGCGAAGCCGGCTCGCGGTTGGCTGCGAAAGTTCGTTCATCACGAAACAGTCCGTGTTGGCAACTGTCCGCTGTCGTCTAGGACCAGCCCGTCACGTTTCAGCATCGCCGCATAAGTCGCGTACTTATAGAGATGCCCAGCGTTGGATAGTTGAAACAAGTGCGGTTGAACAGGTCGGCGCCGGCCTCGGCCATCATCGCGATCAGACCGAGATGAACAAGTTGGGTCGCAGGAAGGAGCACTCATCTGGAGTGGCGCGCCATCGCATTGACGGCGCGCCTGGATTCCATTTGTTAGGCAAAGTACTTACTTCTTGATTGCCATGTCGACTCCAGCCCCGCCGATCGTGACGTCAACGCCCCGCGTGGTCGCGCCGAGTACGACGCGAACGCCGTTTTGATTCTTCATTGCGACGGCCGATCCACCGCCTGCCAGCGTCATCCCGGCACCGGCGGAAGTATAATTACCGTCGAAATCCTGAAGTTTCTTAAGATTGTAAACCTTCCCGGCCGCGGTCACGCCACTGATTCCGACTTTGCCTAGCGCTAGTCCTTTCACCGAAACCGGATAATCCTTCCCCTTGTAAGTCAGCGTCCCTTTCCCCCAGCTGAAGCCGATCCCAGCTGCGACCGATTTGCCGCTCAACCGCAACGTTGCGTCTGGCTTTCCTTCCTTCGCCGCCTGAGTGAATCCCGTAATCACGACCAAGACAAGCAACAGAAGCCCGATTTTCTTTATATTGTTCATAAATGTATCTCCTTCGATTTTTGTCCTGGCGCAAGATAAGAAATTCCTTCCGGCCAGGTTATTTGACCGGCCAGATTCTCACCTCGGCGCTAACTGGTCTATTGGACTAAAGTCTTACCAAAGTTTCCTCGGTGATGAAAATCAATTCTGCGCCGCATGTTGCACTTCGTTCTCAAGCGATCGGACACATCGGAAGCCGAGGTGATTTGTACCATGTCGGCTTCGCCCTTGCAGCGATCGCCTGGCATGTAGCGTTTGCAGTTTGGATCGGTGCCGCAGAAAAGTTACGACTGGTCCTTACAACGTGGCTGCCTGCGCAAGTTGGAACTGCATCTTGGTTCCCGGGCTAACCACCAATGTGCCGGCGGTGAATCCATGCCGTGCCTGTCGCGCCGTTCTCGGCGGGCTTCCCGGTTGGACGCTGTTTGTCCTTACCGCGACATTGCGTCCGTTCACGGAAATCGACGTCAGTTCCAGAGTGAGCGGCTCGGACTTCCTCGGATTTGCGCGAGACGACTGAATTTTTCCGAACGCTTTTGTTCCGACTTTCACTACAACCTTCCCTTTGACGGCAACGTCCTGGTCGAGCTGCGCCGCGAAGGTCCTGCCCACAGGATCCTGTGAGGAAATGGAACTCGTAGTCCGTATCGCAAGCGGTGTTCCCGCGGGGATCGTCGCGGCGTTTACGGACGAAACCATAAAGCAAGCGCAGGTTATAGTGATAACTGCAATGAATTTATCTCGGATCATATTAGTTTGAAGAGCTGATGGTTGAGTTGTACAAAGAAAGAGGAAGTTGTCTCAAAACTGACTGCTTATCGGTGAGGAAATTACAAAGAACTGGCGCCGGAGGTCAAGAAGAATAGCAGACCTACTCGGCACGGACTCTCCTTGCCGTTCCTCGCCGGCGATTTCACGCAGCGGAACCCGCGATTAGGAACACGCGGACGTAGCTACTTCTCATGCAAGGGAAACATGGAGATCTAACGTGGCAATGGCTATCGAGACCTTTAATCAACCAGGACAATGAAATCACGACCTCAACGCGCCTTGCGCAGGCTCGGCCACAGCCTCGGAGAAGGCTTTAGCTAGTCGGTCCAAATCCAACGTGTAGCAGAACAGCGAAAACAGGACGACCAGGAGAAATAGGACTTTCCAAATGGAAAACTCCATGTCTTCAAACCGAGTGAAGAACACGACACTAAACATTCCTCCGATGAACACAAAACTCAGACGCCCCAGAAACTGAATCGCGTGGCCCAGCACCAGTTGGCGCTTGAATCGAAACGGAGGAAAGCACCGCAATCTGATCCAGTAAGCACTCTGAATAAGGATGACCGCGACAGCGCCCAAAACGAAAACCCTCGGATCCGCTTGCTGGGCAATGTGTCCCATAAGAAGTCGTTGATGGATCGGTACGCCATTCCAAAGAATCATCAGGGCTCCCGTCGACTCAGCGGTAAAAAGCAACCAGCTCAATGCAAACTTCATTTCGGACACCTACAAGCGCGCAGGCAAATGTGTTTTATCACGCATCAGGCTGGAGAATTTCCAATGGCACACCGAGCCATTCCGCCGCCGCGGCGCGCTCACGGAAAGCGCGCGCGAGCGCATCATCGAAGAGCCCGAGCGGATGCCACGTGACCAGCCCGCCATTCCGGATAATAACGCGTGTAGGGAAATGTCTTTAAAAAGCGCAGACAATGGTTCCTCGTTCATGTGAAATCAATTCTGCGTCGTGCGATGCGCATTGTTCTCGGGCGATTGGACACAGCGAAAACCGAGGTGATTCGTACCGGTGTTGACCTCGCCTTTGCCGCGCGTACCGACGATGTACCGCGAGCAATATTGAGCGTTGCAGAGAAAGGAGCCGCCGCGATGGACACGCTTTTTCTCGTTAGGCTCGGCAGGATCGAACGGTGAATCTGGGCCTTGCGGATTGTTCGTGACGCCGCCGACCTTCGTCAACTGAGCGTAGTAATCGAGCCGGTACCAATCGCTGCACCATTCCCAGACGTTGCCGGCCATGTCGTAAAGGCCGTAACCGTTCGCAGGAAACGATTTCGCCGGCGCGATGCCGGTGTGACCGTCCTCGCCTGCATCCTTCACCGGAAACTTTCCCTGCCACGTGTTGGCCATCCACTTCCCACCGGGGCGAAATTCATCGCCCCATACGTATGTTTTTCCTGATAAACCGCCGCGTGCGGCAAATTCAAACTCCGCTTCTGTGGGCAAACGTTTGCCCGCCCACTTCGCATACGCTTCCGTGTCGGGGTAAGCGATCTGTACGACCGGATATTTTCCCTTCCCTTTGATGTCGCTCTGTGGTCCGAGGGGATGACGCCAGTTCGCGCCTTTCACGTAACTCCACCATTGGTAATGATCCGTTAGCGCGACCTCATGATCGGGCGGCGCGAACACAACCGAGCCCGCGACCAGATTTTCGGCGGGCGCAGTGGGAAACTCTTCTTTTGTTGGCGTGCGTTCCGCGATCGTGACGTAACCGGTTGCTTTAACGAATTTCTCGAACTCTTCATTGGTTATCGGCGTTGTATCCATCCAGAATCCATCTACTCGAACGCGATGAATCGGCCCGGAGTCATTCGAGGCCATCGGCATCTCGTCCGTGCCATGGCCATTCGTCGAGGCACCCATCGAGAATTCGCCGCCCGGAATCCAGACCATGCCCTGCGGCGCAGGACGGGGCGCAGGCGTCTTGTTCGGAATTGTCGGCGCGAACGTGGACGACTCGGGCGTCTCGGCGTGAACGATGGCGACACAGAAACAAAATAAAACTGCAATGAATCCACGCATATTGGCAGGGGACAACACGAACAAGGGCAAAGAGACTTTACTTATTGCAATCAATCCTCAGCTATTGCTGCCGCGTCTTCTTTATCCTCAATGTCCTTCTTCTCTTTGGCACCGAGGTTAAAAGGCTTCACATCAACGGTAATTTTCTTAATTGTTCCGGTGAACTTGTTGTCCCTTTCTTTATAATCATTCGATACCGGTGTTTCATTATCGACGCCTACATCAACTCCTTCATCAGCCGAATAAGCATATGGCTGCGTTTTTGGGATTTTGCCTTCAGCGACTTTCCGACCATCGACATACAAAATGGATTGCCCGCCGGCCCCCGGCTTACCGCCATCAAATACAAATTCATACTTAACATTGTGTTTTCCGGCGGCAAGCGATTTGGATGAGGCAATGTTGGTGTGTTCAAGTCCAAAAAAGTTATATTCGTGATGCAGCTTGCCAGCTTTCATATACAGGGTCCAGCCGCCAAAGCGACCGGCCTGGGAAATGATAACCCCATTCGCATTGCCGTTCGGCAGTTCGACATCGCCTGTTATGGTAAAGGATCGGTTCTTTATATTGATAAAAGCATTTTCCGTTATACCGATCATACCCGGGTAAAGCGTCAGTGAAGTGCGGTTGCCCATCAGGTCGGGTCTCCCCGCAATGGCAGCATTGAATCGTTCCACCCTGCGGTCATCAATCGGCAGCACGTGATATTTCTCCGCCTCTTTCATGAAGAGATCCTGCAGTTCCTTGAGTTTCTCAGGGTTCTTTGTCGCGAGATTGTTCGCTTCACTAAAATCTTCATCCACGTTATACAGTTCCCATACATCATCGTTAAGCGGTGGCAGTTGTGCCATTAGCCATGGGATGGAATGCCGAGTGCATGCCACCCAGCCATCATGATAGATGGCGCGGTTACCAAACATCTCAAAGTATTGGGTGGTATGCCGGTCCTTGGCTTTGGCATCGTCAAAAGTATAAACCATTGAAGGCCCATCGAAGGGAAGTTGTTCGGTGCCATTCACCATCTTTGGAAAAGGCAAGCCGGCCGCTTCCAAGACGGTAGGTGCAATATCTACCACGTGACTGAACTGTGGACGGATCTCCCCTTTAGCTTTGATTCGTTCGGGCCAATGCATTACCATTCCGTTGCGGGTGCCCCCCCAATGCGAAGCAATCTGCTTGGTCCATTGAAAAGGAGTGTCCAGCGCATGCGCCCAGCCAATGGCGTAGTGTGGAAAAGTATTTGGACTTCCCCAGTCATCTATATGATTCATCATTTGAGAGGCATTCCCAACAATGCCGTTCAACGCCATCATCTCATTGTAAGAACCTTCGGGTCCGCCTTCGGCGCTCGATCCGTTATCACCTACAATGTAAATGAAGAGAGTGTTATCCAGCTCACCGATGTCGCTCAGTGATTGAACGAATCTTCCGACTTCATAATCGGTTTGCTCGGCAAAACCTGCATAAACTTCCATCTGTCGTGCCAAAAGCCTTTTCTGGTCAGCGTTCATCTCATCCCAGGCAGGAATTTCCTTGGGGCGGACTGTAAGCTGAGCATTTTGTGGAATGATCCCCATTTCTTTTTGCTTTGCGAAAATTTGTTCTCTCAGCTTATCCCATCCCTCATTGAACTTGCCTTTGTATTTATCACTCCATTCTTTGGAGACATGATGCGGTGCATGGCAGGCACCGGGTGCAAAGTAAACGTAGAATGGTTTGTCAGGAGTAAGTGATTGCTGTGCCTGTATCCAATTAATTGCCTGATTGGCCATGTCAGTGGTAAAATGGTATTTCGGATCATGCGGCGGTTCAACCCTTGCGACGCCGTCGTAAACGGCAGGAGACCATTGATTGGTTTCGCCGCCAATAAAACCATAGAATTTATCGAAACCGGAATGGGTGGGCCAGCGATCATAGGGACCTGAAACTGAAACTTCCCAGGGTGGCGTTTCGTGATATTTGCCAAAGGCTGCGGTGCTATAACCATTCTGGCGGAGCATTTCAGCCAGTGGCGCTACGCTGTTGGGACGAATACCCGTATTGCCGGGAAAGGCAGTGGCCAGCTCCATAATGGCTCCTGCATTGTTTACGTGGTGGTTACGACCTGTAAGCAATGCCGTGCGTGTAGGTGAGCAAAGGGCAGTCGTGTGAAAGCGGTTGTAGCGCAAACCATCCGCAGCCAGCTTATCAAGCGTTGGCATGTTGATCGGTCCACCAAAGGCGCTGGAGGCAGCGAAACCGACATCGTCAAGCAGAACGATCACAACATTGGGCGCTTTTGCCGGCGCCTTCACTTCGAAACGCGGTGGTGCTTTTGCGTCCCTGGCATCAAGCACCGTTGACTCAGGATACGTGGGTTCTTTAATCGGTAGAACAGTGCGATCGAGGCCACCGGAATCAGTTGCACCAAGTACTGTAATTTGTTGTCCGACCGCGCCCGTCAGCGCCGCCACAGCCGCCAGCAGTGACAAGCCTTTAATTGGTAATTTGTGTTTCAGGTTCTGCTTTCCCTTTTGTTTCATGGTTTATTCATGTTTGTTTTGACTGATTGATTGTGATTGAACCGGAAGCAAGAAAAAGAGAGAAATTTCTCTGTTCCCTGGGTCCCTCCCGTCGAGTTGGGTTGCATCTTTACTCCAATTCCTCGATGTCGCGGGGTCGGAGATGTTCGAGTTTATCGGCTTGATCCGCGAACAGGCAACTCGATCACGAAGGTTGCGCCTTTCCCTCGTCCCTCGCTGCGTACGCGGATAGTGCCGGCGTGCATTTCGACGATGGCTTTGCTGATCGCGAGCCCGAGCCCCAGACCTTCGCCTTGCGAATCGGCTTTTTCAAAGGCGTCAAAGACTCTTCCGACAAATTGTGGTTCGATGCCCGCGCCATTGTCGCTGATCTCGATGGTGATTGTTCTTGTGTTAGGATTGTATGACCGCACAGAAACCGCGCCATTTTCCGGAGCGAATTTGCAAGCGTTACGAAAAACGTTCCAGAAAACTTGCTCCAAGCGCGGCGCATCGGCGACCATCTCGTGCCGCGATGCTGCCAAAGCAACAGAGGGTTTGAGATGTCGATCTTCCATATCGCTGCGTACGATCTCCATTGCAGAGAGCAGGAGTTCATGTGCGTCGGCCCTGCGCAATTGCAACTTCAATCTCCCGCGCGCCAGACGGGTAAGATCGAGCATGTCCTTGATCAGACGCACCTCGAGTTCGACATTACCGTGGACCATTTTCAATCCTTGCTGCAGCTCTGGCCTGAGGTCGGGTTGTTCCGCAGTTCTGCCGGTCCAGGTCAGGACAGGGTTAAGCGGCGCACACAATTCATGACTTAACATCCCAAGGAATCGATCCCTTGCCGCGTTTGCCGTCTCCGCGTTTTGCTTTTCGTGTTGCAACTCCTGCTCGATTCTGCGTCGCTCGATGAAAAGCCCGATCTGGCTGCCTAGCGCTTCAACCATTCGGAGCCAATCTTGATCGGGCTCCACAACGCTCTGGCTGAACAACTCTATTATCCCGTCGATCTCGCCGCGGAAGAGGAGGGGAAAGGCAAATCCACCGTGCAGACCCGCCGCTGCCGCATAGGGAGCTCGCGGAAAATTTGGATCGCGCGTAACGTCGTAGACCCATGTTGGTTTTTTTGAATTCCACACGCGCCCGGGCAAGCCCTGGCCTTTTGGAAGCGTAATTAGAAGAGACAAATCGGCGAACTTCTTCACTCGCTCCGACGCCTCATGCCACACGTTTCGACAGCGCAATCCGCCGGCTGCTTCGTCGTAAATCCAGATTGCGGCGAAAGCCCAATCTCCGCTCGAGGCGATTGCTTCCAGAATTTGTGTGGCCACTTCGGCCAGCGTCCAGGAGCCCGCGAGGAGGTTGCTTACAACGTACTGGGTGCCGCGTCTGCGCTCGGTTCGAACGCGCTCGGTAATGTCCCGCGCAATTTTTGATGCCCCGATAACATGCCCGCTCTCATCATTGATGGGCGAAATGGTCAGCGAAATGTCGGGCAAGCTCCCGTCTTTTCGGCGTTGTACCGTCTCGTAACGAATGATGCCCTCGCCTCGGCGGATTCGTTCGATAATTGCCAGCTCTTCATTGTGGCCCTCCGGCGGGAGAAGAATAGTGATCGGTTTGCCGATAATTTCACCAGCGCTGTAGCCAAAGAGCCGTTCCGCTTCTTTGTTCCAACTGGTGATCCTCCCATCGAGATCGATGCTTATGATCGCGTCACCGGAGGACTCAATGATCGCAGCCAACCGGCGGTTAGCGTCTTCGACGCGTTTTTGCTCGGTGATGTCGCGCAAATACGCCGTAAAAACTGGCGACCCATCGATGTCGGTTGCGCTGATGGCAAGCGCCACCAGAATCTCGGTACTATCCCGGCGCAGGGCCGCGATTTCGATCAGCCTTCCGAGCAACGGGCCTTCGCCAGTTTTCAAATAGTGAGCCAAGCCTTGTCGATGTCTCTCGCGAAGTCTCGGGGGAATAATCAGACTGGCCAGCTCTTTCCCAACAACCTCATCACGCCTAAATCCGAATACACGCTCGGCCGCCGGGTTGAATTCCCGCACGCGCCCAGTCGCGTCCATCGTGATAATGCAATCGAGCGCCGAATCGAGGAAAGTGCGACTGAGAGCCTCCAGCGTTGTAGCTGGACTCCCTACTTTATTTCGCTGGTCTTGCTCAGATGACATCGGGGGCCACGGCTTCATAAATTGGTATGAAGTAACGTGGACAGCAGGGAGACTAACAGGTTTGACCCGCGGCAGGCAATCCTTTTCGGATAGGACCAAGGTCTGATACTGGCTGCCGTAGGGGTAGTAACTTAGCCTTGCGCCTGACAAATATTGACTTCTTAACCTGCACAAGCCGGCCATTGAACTCGACTTTATTTCACGAATTTTGATGTTTGCCGTCCACCGCATCTTTCGAATCACGGCTCGAGGGGGCTATAAACGCGCAACACCCAGAAGGTTGGTTAGTTCATATAAGAAGCGCTCTCGCTCGTCGATCAAGACGATCAGGCTCGCCCTCCTCAATCCTTACCTTCTACCACTGATCCTCAGTAACATGCCAGGTCTTATCGGGATTGAACCGGTCCATGCTCTGGAAAGCCTTAAGCGTGTCCGGTCCCAGATCCTTCTCGTAAACAGTTCCGTCGTGGCTAACGATGAATGTCTGCACTCCGGTGACACGATATTGGGCCGGCGCCGCGGCCAGGGCAAACCCGCCAATCATGGCTCCCTTAACAACAAAGTCGATTTGTCCCAGAGGCGCGGCCGGACCTTGCCCCTTCAGAACCTTGAAATAGTAGCCATGATACGGCTGACTTCGATCAGAGCTCGAATAGCCTTGGTCAAGGGCCTTGGCCACTCCCTCTCCGACAGGGCCTCCCCACGTGCCATCCGGGTTCTGCCACGCCAGCCCGTCATGTTTCCCCGGTGTGCTGATGATTCGCTGCGCGTACTGGTTTACTTGGGAATCATCGTGCTTTTCCTCGGCGTAATCTTTTTGCGCTTCGACGAAGCCGCGACAGATCTCAATAGCGTCCAGTTCGTTGGTCCCGATGCGTCGGCGCAAAACTTCATCGCGTCCCGCCTTGGTATCGAAGTGCCACTTCCCCTTGCCCTTTACAATCGGAATCGGAACCGGCCAATCATCGTTACTCACTAAAAGAGTGGCGCGGTTCGGATTTTTTGGATCTACTTCGATCGAATTCTTCTCCTTCGCCTTAGCGGCAAACTCGGCCGCCCGATTCTTGTCTTGGACCGGATCTTCTGAAGTAATCAGATCCTCGCCGTCCGGACCGAGAATTTCCTTCAGCGCGGGGACATCGAAAGTCTCCGCTGCCTGGAGAAGGCTATCAGCGGCCTGTTTCGGCGTGTCGAATTCCTTTTGTTTTGGCTGCGACGCCGCGGCCGCATCTGGTTTGCCCTGAGGCGCCGCGTGCAAAGCAAGCCCTGAGAAGCAGGAAATAAGGATCGCGGAAGCGATCAAAGAAATTTTCGACGGAGTCATAATGTCTGATCTTGATCTCATTGGTTTCCTTTCATTCATGGTTTGTTTACCTCCTGCGTCCTCCGCCGCCTCTGTGACCGCCACCGCCGCCCCCGCGGCCTCCGCCGCCGCGGGCAGCTCCCATGCTTTGGGAACCTCTGTTGTGACTGGCCATCGCCGAACTTCTATTCATCCCGCCACCTCCGCCGCCAAAGGCACCGCCCTTGCCGGAACCGCCGCCCCCAGAAACATTGCGGCCACCGATGCGTTCCCCGCCGCCGCCGCCGCCAGGGCGATTAGCTCCAGCTCCGCCACCACCGGGACGATTGCCAGCTCCACCTCTGGGACGGTTGGCCTGACCAGCCCCGCCACCACCAGGACGATTGCTAGCTCCCGCCCCGCCACCAGGGCGATTGCCAGCTCCGGCACCGCCCTGCCCCCGCGAGGCCAGTTGACCTTGGACCTGGCTAGCCGAGGCCCTGTTATAAGGGGCGCCTCCGCGATGTTGTGAATTGTGCTGCCACTTGCCACTGTTGATGTTCGCTTTGTTGAAGTTCGCTTGATTGAAGTTGGCCTTATTGTAGTTGTTTACGTTCTTGTTGTAATTGTTCACGTACTTGTTGTTCACGTTGACGTTGACGTCGCCGTGGCCCCATCCGCAATTCCAACCCCAGTTCCCGCCCCAGGCTGCTCCCAGCGCGACACCGGTCCCGAACGCAACCGCCGCTCCCGCCGCATAATATCCTGGGGACGGGTAGGAAATCGGCGGATAAGGGTAAGCAGGCGCACCATAGACCACAGTTGGATCGTATGAGGGGACGTAAACAACATCAGGGCTGGCTTGTTGCACCACGATAACTTGTTTACCCCCTTCCACCGTCTGACTCTCCACTTTCTGTTGTGCGCTGGTTTTTAGAGTTCCATTACCCTCAGCCTTCGCGCGCATGCGCTGAACTGCGTCCATCACATCGGATTCCTGCGCGAGGAAGGCGTTTCCCAGATCCGTCGTCCATTGCACATTGTCGGCCAGTCTCTGGACCACATCCGGAAAAGCCGCCATGGCTTGGATGCTAGGGTCCCAGTTCTGTTTTTCCACCGCGCTCGCGAGGGCTTTGTCCTTCA
>WNGL01009449.1_pt1 | contig 11775 bp, 9 predicted proteins | sample 5400591 | NCBI WGS metagenome assembly WNGL01 (sample SAMN13153377, study PRJNA577476) | soil metagenome | isolation source: 80 cm soil or saprolite under Garry oak tree replicate 1 | place: USA:California | collected 2016-06-15
TATCAGATAATGGACGAGGGTAGCATGAACCGAGGTTTCCCCCATTAGATCCTCCTCGGTGGGGTGGAAATCGTAGTAGTAGGCTACCTCGTGTTCAATATGTTTGGCCATGGTACTCTCCCTTCATGAGCACAGGTCGTTGCCCCAGGTCTCCGATGCCCCCATCTTTGTGGTTGTGTGTACTCTGTGGCTCCTCCCTGGCTGGTCGATAGGGAGGGCTGTTAGTCCTATGATAGCATATGCTTCCTGTTGCTACAAGCGTGAATGTAAATATCAGCAATCATTTCCTCGTGACATCATTTGACGTCGAAAAGAGAGGCGTGATATGGTGGACTGGCAAGTTTGACAGCAGGCTCATCATTTGGCTGGCAGAGCAAGAAGGTGAGCTACGCAACCGCTATTTCTTACGAAAGGCCTGAGCTTTTGGATACTCCTCACCCTACCTCTGTCGATGTCACGCTTGACCTGGGTGAGGCTGGTTGTGGCCAATAGGAAATAAATTAGGAAACAAGCTGAATTGCCCGGCCAGCATGGAAAAGTTGAGTCGAAGAGGTAGGCGTATGCAGTATTACATATAAGTACTACATACGAGCGAGGAAGGGGATTCTATCTTTGCCTTCCCATCAGAGAAAGCGAGATAGCCTATGGCAAAAATAGACGTGCGTGAACAGCGACGGGACATTTTGCAGCAGGAACGGCAAATAGCTAATGCATTGCAAGCATGCAATGCTTTGCTGCGTACACCTGTGCTTGCAGAAGGCGTCACACCAACAACGGCAAAAATTACGAAGATACGCTATGGAGAGCAGATTAGACAAATCCAACTGGACAGAGAGACTGTTGAGCAGTTTTATCCGGCCGATTTTTTACGCAATATCAGCATTGTAGATACGCCTGGTATCAACGCTGTGCTACGTGAACATGAACGTATGACGAGAGATTTTATTCCACACAGCGATTTGATCCTGCTCGTTACCTCAGCAGACCGGCCTTTTACGGAAAGTGAGCGTGCATTCCTGGAGGGCATTCGCAACTGGGATAAAAAGGTGATGATTGTGCTGAACAAAGCCGATTTTTACCGTACACAGGCAGACCTGGACAATGCCGTAACATTTATACACGATAATTGTAAAAGACTGCTGGGTTTCCAACCAGAGATATTCCCTGTATCGGTATTGCTGGCACAGCAATCTCATACCGCCGTAGGACATGAAGCTATTCGTTTGTGGGAGAGCAGCCGTATCGGGGCATTAGAGGATTATCTCTTCCGCAAGCTGGACGAAGGAGAACGTGCGCGCTTGAAGCTACTCAGTCCTCTTGGGGTGATGCAGCGCCTGATTGCAGAGACGCAAAGCGCAGTAGAGCAACGCGGCCGCCTGCTCAGCGAAGATGATCGCACGGTAAGCGCCATCGAAGATAATTTGCAGCAATATCGCAAGGAAATGGAGCAGAACTTCTCACATCGACTTGGTGAGATCGAAAACATCGTGCTGGAGATGGGCCGACGGGGAGACCGCTTCTTCGATGATACCATTCGTTTAAGCCGCACCTTTGACCTGGTCAAGGCCGACAGGATACGCCGGGAATTTGAAGAAACGGTGGTAGGCGATAGCGCTTCGCGTATCGATGGGGCAGTGAGGGATTTAATCGATTGGCTGACGGACCAGGAGCAGAGACTGCGCCAGTACATTATGGAGTACCTGGACCGACGACGTAAGGAGAGCAGTGTCCGCGACGAGCAATTGATCGGGTCAATCAACAGGCAATTTGACTACAACCGGCAGACACTCCTGCGGGCTGTCTTCGAAAAAGCCAGTAAGCTGGCGGATTCCTATCATCCTAAAGAGGAGGCACAAAAACTCTCAGAGGAACTGCAAACAAGCGTGGTGCAGGCCCTGGTTGTTGGTGCAGGTGGACTAACCCTGGGCACAATCGGAGCCGTAGCGGCAGCAGCCATTGGTTTCACATTTCTCGACGTGACCGGCATTGCAGCCGGAACAGTAGCGCTTGTTCTTGGTCTCTTTATTATTCCTGCACGCAGGGCTAGCGCCAAACGTAAATTTGATGAGAAAATGCAAGACCTGCGTCAACGCTTGCACACGCTTATGAACGAACAGTTCAATAAGGAACTGAACGGGTCTATTCAGCGTGTCTATGATGCCCTGGCACCCTATATCCGTTTTATACGTGCCGAACAAGAAAAGATCGTGAGTATGCGCCAGCAGCTAACCCCCCTGGACGCTGAGGTACTAAGACTGAAAAGCACCATTGAGAATATCTAAGCACTACCCCAGGGCGCTCTCAGAACGCTGCTGGCGAATGCGACTGGTAGGCGAAATGGCACCTCCAGGTCTGCTAGAGATCGGGGGCGGCGAGGCCGTGCGCGCCAAGTGAGAAGGAGAGTTCGCCTCCATGGTGGAGGTCGTGCTCGATGACGTGCCAGATGATCCACTGGCGTGAAAGTTCGTATGGCTCGCCCCAACGCTCGCCTCTAAAGATATACTCCAGGTCTTCTGGCGTCCAGCGCTCCAGGCACTCCTGCCAGGCTTGAAAGGTTACTTTGAGGTCGCGCAGCAGTTCGGGGGTGGGTGGGATGTCGCCTTCGTACTCCCACCTGGCGATGGCTGCTACGTCTGGGCCGCCTTCACCCATGAGGCCATTCAACCAACCGGCGCGTGTGCGTATGATGTGCCTGGCGAGCGAGCCAATGGAGCGGAGATTGGGGGATATTTTGAGTTCAAGTTGCTCGGCGGTGAGTGGTTCGATGGCTTTGATGAGGTGGTTCTGGTAGGTGTCCCAGCCTTTATAGAAGTTCCTTACTGAGAGGGTGTTGTGCGCCATGCTTTCTTTCTCCTCGAGATATTTTGCAAGATCTGTTGATTTTTCCTGCTGAATGTCTCTTTAGTGTATCACAGTTCTGTGCGAACGGGGAGAGCTTCCTGCTTTGTGTCAGGGCCATTTAAAAGTCGAGGCATTCTATCGCTCACGTCCTGTTTTTCGTGTGTCGCCGCAGGCGACACACGAAAAACAGGAAAAAAGAGTTTTTGCGAGGACACCTCGCGCTCCGGCAAGGTGCCTGCTGCCCCTTGCAACCCCGCTTTCGCGACTCTTAAATCGCCCTGGCTTGGTGTCCGCGCAGGGCACTACCGGAGTTTTATAGGGTATAATGTGGATGTTGCTGTTATAGCGGCAGGAAAGAGCTTATTTAAGGAGGTAGAATTATGACGGTAGTACGTACGTCGAATGTTGACTTGAAGGTCAATGGGGATAATGCCTACGCTTTTGTGGCAGAGCCTGATGACAATGCCAGGCATCCAGGTGTAGTAATGATCCAGGAATGGTGGGGGATCGAGCCACATATTCGCCAGCTGGCTCAGAGGTTAGCAGCTGAGGGGTTTGTGGTTGCGGTGCCCGATCTGTATCATGGCAAGGTGGCGACCGAACCTGATGAAGCTCAGAAGATGGTCATGATGATTCGCGGCAATGTGGAGAAAGCGGCCAGAGAGATTATTGGCGCCCTTGATACGCTCAAAGCGATGCCTAACGTTGAGCCTAAGAAACTGGGGCTGATGGGCTTCTGCGTTGGCGGATTTTTGGCTTACTACGTCGCGTCTCGTTATCCTGATTTAGGAGCAGTTGTTCCTTTCTATGGCGCGGGATACGATCCTACCCCTGAAGAAGTGGCGAAGGTCAACGCGCCAGTACTGGCCTTCTATGGCAGCAGGGATCAAAGTAGTCCCATGGAGCAGGTGAGGAAGATCGAGCGTATGTATAAAGGGGCCGGGAAGGACATTACGGTCAAAGTGTACGATGCCGGTCACGCTTTCCTCAATCCCGATCATGGGATGGGCAATGAGAAGGCGGCGGCAGAGGCCTGGCCGCTGGCTGTCAATTTCTTGAAGCAGCATTTGAAGTAGGTTCTTATAGTGGCGGTCAGCAAGATGGGGCTCCATAATCGTCAAGTTAAGGGGGCGGATGGGGTCCTGCCTTGCAGGCATTCCATGACTGTAAGCAGTATATAGACGAGTATCCTTCTCAAATCCTTATCAAAGTGATAAGCTATTGAAGTGGATGGATGAGCTTTCTGCGCGAGCGGTGGCCAGCAAAATGGAGCACGGTGCTGCAAGAAAGAACACCAGGGCTGTGAGAGGCAAAAGTGTTGTGTGTAGGGCGTGGGAAAGTGCATGTCTGATCTCCTTTAAGGGAGCAGCTAACGGGGGGGATGGTTGCGCTTAGAAGACTTCCTGGGAAGAGGTCTTTCTACTTTCATTGTATCATATGGAACAATCTTTCAGGTTTGAAGGGTGCTGTCTCAGCTAAGGAAGAACTCTTCCAAGGCAGGGGCGAGCACTTCGTCAGCCGGGCCGTGGTCTTGATCTTCCAGGGTGAGATGCTGCGCATGGGAGAGGATGGTGGCAAGCTCTTGCGCCGCGTGGTGCAGAAACACATGACTTTCCGCACGACCCAAGAACACCGTGCCGTCCATCACGAGGGTGGGGACTGTGACGGAAGCCCACTTCCTGAGCGTCGATGGGTCGCCTCTCTGGGTGTCTCCCATGATGGTGGCGTCGTACGCGAGCGTGTGCGCCACTTCCTCTAACCCCAGCCACATGGGCGATTGCCGCATCTGGGCCACCATTTCGGGAGGAGTGCCCACCTCTGTCATGAAGTATGCGACTGCTTCGCCCCGGCGACCCGAGGAGACCAGTTCGGTGAGGTGCCGTGCGTAATCCTCCGGGGCGGGAGGACGACTGTCGTCGATGATAAATGGGGGCTCGTACAGCGCCAGCTTCGTGATTTTGGTGGGGAGCAGGCGCGCGGCCTCAAGGGCCAGCACGGCTCCGGAGGAATGGCCGAAGACGAACGCTGATCCACCAGCCTCGGTGATCAGGGCGTCGATATCTTCGACTTCGCGCTCGACGGCGTAGGGTGCTGTGTCCCCGCTCTCACCCCGGCCACGCCGGTCGTAGGCGAAGACGGTGAAATGTGGAGCCAGGGCTGCGGCCAGTGATGCCTCGGCTAAGCGAGTGGCGGTCGCGCCGGCGACCAGGATGATTGCGGGCCCGTGGCCAGACTGATCGAAGGCGATGGGTGTGCCGTCTTTGGAGATGACTTTTCTCATGGTGTTTCCTCTTTTGTAGGTCGTATGTTGTTTTTCTTTTGCATGTAGAGACAGTTTACCACTCTGGCCAGAAAAAAGCTTAACTCCCTGCCTCATGTGTAACCTGCTTGCGTATCTTCTAATGGATATGTCGGAATGACTCTATTTTTACAAAAGGTGGGATGATTCCGGCTATCTCATGCCGAAAAGACGTTTCGGCAATGCATCAGAGGTATTTGAACGAGGAGGAACTACATGCTACGATATCGTGCGTATCTATGGACCGTGCCTCTGCTGTTGGTCAGCGTTCTGCTCGTCGCCATGGCATTTGTGCCGGGAGTGACACGGGCCACGAGCGGAGGGTTCTATCAGCAGACGAACCTGGTCTCGGACATCTTCGGTATGGCTACGTTTACCGATCACAATCTGAAAAACCCGTGGGGATTGTCACATAGCCCCACCAGCCCCTGGTGGGTTTCGGACAACAATGCCGGGGTGTCGACGCTCTATAAGGGGGATGGCAGTAGTGTGCCGCTTGTGGTCACCATCCCGCTGCCTGGAGGTGGGCCTGGTGGAACCCCCACCGGTAATGTTTTCAATCCTGTCAACAGCACGAATCCGGACAACTTTGTCGTCAGCGAAAACGGGAAGTCCGGCCCAAGCATTTTCATGTTTGCGACCGAAGACGGCACGATCTCTGGTTGGAACCCCAACGTCGACCCGACCCATGCCCTCATCGCAGTTGATCGCTCGACCGTGGGTCTGGGTGCCGTCTACAAAGGGCTTGCTATCGCGAGCCTCGCCTCTGGCACTTTCATCTATGCCACCAATTTCCGCTTCGGAACCGTAGAGATGTTCAATTCAAGCTTTCACCTGGTTGGTTCCTTCACCGACCCGAAGCTGGCGAACACTTGCCCGCTGCCAAACCAGTGTTACGCTCCTTTCGGCATCCAGAACATTGGTGATAAACTCTTTGTCACTTTTGCCCTGCAGAATGCAGAGAAGCACGACGACGTGTCTGGCCCTGCCCATGGCTTTGTCGACGTCTTCGACACCAGCGGAACTTTGATCCAGCGCCTTCTTTTGCATGGCAGGCTCAACTCTCCCTGGGGCCTGGCCCTTGCCCCCGCTGATTTTGGCAGGTTCAGTAATGCCTTGCTGGTCGGCAATTTCGGTGACGGCCGCATCAATGCGTATGATCTGAAGACGGGCGAGTTTCTGGGCCAACTCAGAGACCAGGCCAACACTCCCATTACGATTGATGACCTGTGGGCATTGGGCTTTGGGAACGATGCGAATGCAGGCCTCCACAACGAACTGTTCTTCACCGCCGGGATCAACGATGAGGCAGATGGTCTCTTCGGCAAGATCACGTCTACGAGCTAGGACAATTAACTTGGTAGGTAAGCGGGCTCTTTTATCGACGATGGCGATAAATACGCTGAGGATTCTGCACTGAGGCGTACGATTTGAACTAGCGGCCCCTCCACGGGCCGCCAGGTTTTTTGTTGCATACGACGGCTGTGCTGGGGAAGCACAGCCTTCTTCTTAATGCGCTGTCACTGTGTTACTATCGTATTAGATTGAGACACAAACGGGTTGCGTCGATTGCTGCCAAAATGAGCACGAGGGCTCTCGCATACTGCCATCACCAGGCATCTTTCGCCTGACGATACTATCTGAGCTTATGTCATTCTAGATGTGCACTTCTGAAAAAGGCTCACTCCCTGGAGCAGATGCGCTCCTCCCAGTCCACCGAAGGTTCGGAGGCTTTGGCCAAAGACACCGACCATCTGCTCCATCGTGGTCTTCTCTCGGAGCAACACTCCTCCCCCTCATGGCAGCACTGTCTCTCTTGCCCGCTGTGATCGCTCTGCTCAGGTGCCTGTTGATTTGCTCGTGTAACCTCCGGACGTATTACCCCTGTAGGAGGGTGAGTTTGCGCCCTGACTCGTGAACTATGTCATGGTGTACGTAGCTTGTGAGCACCACTTCGCCGCACACGTCTGGGGTGGTACTTACCAGGCTACTGCATTCCTTACTCAGGAGGACACCCATGAGGATATTTCCAAGTTTGAAGGTCAATCTCTTTGTAGGTGTGGTCGCAGTAGTGCTGCTGGCCCTGCTCCTGGCACCAGCGGTGGCACAGGCTGCCGCCTGGAGCGTCGTCGCCAGCCCCAACGCCACGCCGGGGAACAACGAACTCCATGCAGTGGCGAGCATCTCCGCCAACGATGTCTGGGCCGTGGGAACGAGTGAGAATACCCTGGGCAACGACCAGACGCTCATCCTGCACTGGGACGGCACCGTGTGGAGCATCGTTGCCAGCCCCACCACCGGCATGGTGGAGGGCAACCTCCTCGGCGTCGCGGCCGTCGCCACCAACGATGTGTGGGCCGTGGGCTCTTTCCTTCCTACCAAGGGGGGCGGGCAGGCACTGATCGAGCACTGGAACGGCCACAAGTGGAGCGTGGTGAAGAACCCCTCCACCGTAGGCACCGAACTGCATGCGGTGGCCGCAGTCGCCACCAACGATGTGTGGGCCGTGGGGAATGCTTCCAATGCCAGCGGGGTCTCGCAGACCCTCATCGAGCATTGGAATGGCAAGCAGTGGAGCATCGTTGCTAGTCCGAGCCCCAGCACGCAGACCAACTTCCTGCTTGGAGTCACCGCTGTCGCCACCAACGACGACTGGGCCGTGGGCTCTTTCCGAAATGCCGGCGGTGCTTTTCAGACGCTCACTTTGCACTGGGACGGCACCGCGTGGAGCATCGTTCCCAGCCCCAGCCCCGACGGGGCATTCAACGACCTCTTCAGCGTCGCGGCGTTCTCTACCAGCGATGTGTGGGCTGTGGGAGACAGCGGCAGCGGGACGCTGATCGAGCAGTGGAACGGCAGCAGTTGGAGTGCCGTCTCCAGCCCGAGCCCCAGCACGCTGGCCAACCTCCTCTTTGGAGTTGCCATCGTCTCCGCCACCGACATCTGGGCCGTGGGGGAGTCCCAAAATGCCACCAGCGGCATCTCTCAGACGCTTATTGAGCAGTGGAACGGCAGCAGTTGGAGTGTCGTCGCCAGCCCGAACCCCGGCTCCGGCTCCAGCCCAGGCGACAGCCTTCGCGGGACTGCGGTGGACCCAAGCTCCGGGCAGGCCTGGGCCGTGGGGCAGTTCACTGCTGCCAGTGGCGCAACGCAGACGCTCACCGAGTTCCATCCCTAGACGAGAGACGCGTTCCGGGCTGATTATGGTGAAGCCGATCTGCTGCTCACGCTGGTGGCTTCCAGCAAGCGCACTGCACGGCACTGGACCAGATTCCTGCTGCATCGGGCACAACAGGAACGCTCCGCTCCTGAATGACTGTGCCCCTCAGCGCTCCGCTGGCTGGAAGAGCGGCAGCGGAGCGTTACGAGGGCCTGACCGTTATACGGGCAGGCGGGAATGGCGTCGCCATGACATGACGACGTGTTGCGGCCTGCCGCAAAGTGACCTGCTCTTCCAGAGCCTCATTGAGCAGTGGAACGGCACGAGTTGGAGCGTGGTCGCCAGCCCCAATCCCAGCGCGGGCCAAAATATCCTGGACGCGGCTTCGGCGGACCCGAGCTCCGGCCAGGCCTGGGCCGTGGGAAGTTTCATCGCGTTCAATCCCTAGAGGAGAGACGGCTGATCCGAAGCCTCAGAGGCATAGCATGTTGACGCACAAAGAGGAAGGAACAGGAAGACAATGGGGTGATGCACCATGGTTGTTGGTTGTGGATGGCTGAGCCCTCATCCCTCTTTGTTCGGACAGGGCGCGCAGGCTCCAGCGTGGCCGAACATGCGGCCTGGAGATATCCGAGTCCCTTGCCCGACGGACCACCGATCAAGGGCTACCTGGCCTTCTATTGGCACCAGATGGACGCCTGGTACGAAGAAGTGGCGAAGGTCAATGCGCCAGTACTGGCCTTCTATGGCAGCAGGGATCCAAGTGTTCCTTTGGAGCAGGTGAGGAAGATCCAGCATATGTATGAAGAGGCCGGGAAGGACATTACGGTCAAAGCGTTCGATGCTGGTCACGCTTTCCTCAATCCCGATCATGGGATGGGCAATGAGAAGGCGGCGGCAGAGGCCTGGCCGCTGGCTGTCAATTTCTTGAAGCAGCATTTGAAGTAGGCTCTTAAAGTGACGATCAGCAAGATGGGGTCCCATAATCGTCAAGTTAAGGGGGCGGATGGGGTCCTGCCTTGCAGGCATTCCATGACTGTAAGCAGTATATAGACGAGTATCCTTCTCAAATCCTTATCAAAGTGATAAGCTATTGAAGTGGATGGATGAGCTTCTTGCACGAGCGGTAGCCAGGATGATCGGGGGCCCGTGGCCCGACTGATCGAAGGCGATGGGTGTGCCGTCTTTGGAGATGACTTTTCTCATGGTGTTTCCTCTTTTGTAGATCGTATGTTGTTTTTCTTTTGCATGTAGAGACAGTTTACCGCTCTGGCCAGAAAAAAACTTCTCCGATCTTGCTCTTCTTAGCTCAAGAGTCTTGATTTATGGGTTCAGGTATGGTACCTTTTAGTCAAATACAGAATCTATGGAGGTACAAGTATATGGCAGTAACTGTTGTTTTCTTCGTGTCTACGAGGTGTGGTACCGCTCTTTGAGCATTCCCTGGTTGTCGATTGCCGTGATCAACTCTACATTGCTCGTGTTGGCTGAGCTAATGTTCAGCCTGCCAAGTGCTTAGCTTCGACGTCATCACTTTTCCTACCCCCTCGTGAAGACTCCTATTCTTTAACCCTGTTTCTTTTTGCGGATTTCTTTGCCCATTTGTCCTGTGTGTGGCTTTCTGCTCACGTTCAGTGCTATCAATGTCTGGCTCTCTATGCTTTCGGGTGATTGAGGAGAACTGGCCGATAATGGTGATGAACAAAATAATCGAGATGGTGGTGGGGTTCGCATAGGCCGATAAATCGGCGGTGGGCGCGATAAATCGGCCCCTACGGCGGCTTCGTCGCCCGTATGGGATATCCCCATTCATTTATTAAAGTCCATATTCGGCAGTGGAGGCGATACATCGGGCACTACCTTTCACCCGGAAGGATAGAGTCCCCAAGGCCTGCACACTTTGCTTGATTGAGGAAGTGGGCGGAAAGGTTGCGAGGATGAGGGCGTGAAGTCTCCGGTGTGGCATTGAACATATCATCCTTTCAGTTACCTATCAGAGGAGTAGTTGCTTTGACGCGACATTTTGACGACGAACTCGAAGAAGAAACGACGTTCGTAAAAATAAAACCGGGGGCGCGCGAACGCGCCCGTAGCCGTACTCATGTCCAGAACAAACCCAGTAGAAAATCCAGTTATGAAAGCAGCACGGACGTTCAACGCTGGCTGCGCCAACAGGGGTACGAGGAACCACAACCGCTTCCTCCCTTCAATCCAACCTTGCTGGCGTCCAGGCGCGATGCTTTCTGGATTCTTTCGTCGCTGGCACCTTTCTATGAACAGCGGTTGATCACCGACGTGCTGTTTGAAGCACATAGTGGAAAGGAGGCAACCGTTTATTGCTGCGAGGCTCACCCTTCAACGGGCGTCCAGTACCTGGCGGCAAAGATCTACCGCCCGCGCATGTTTCGCAGTCTGCGCAACGACGCTCTCTACCGCTTCAGCCGCGTCCAGCGCGACGAACAGGGACAGGCCGAACATGGAAACAGCCGGCGCGGGAGTGCGGCAACACGGAAGAGCGAACGGGGACGCGCTGCCCAGGTCGCCTCGTGGATTGAATACGAGTACCAGACGCAGCGCTTGCTTTACACGCACAGTGCCGATGTTCCTCGTCCTTTCGCCCAGGTCGGCAATGCTGTCTTGATGGAATATATTGGGGCCATTGACGAGCCTGCTCCGCGCCTCATCGAGGTCGAACTGCCACAGGAGGAAGCACAACCGCTCTTTGATTGTATCATGCGCAATATCGAGCTGGCGCTGATCCATGGTCGTATTCACGGCGACCTGTCGGCATATAATGTCCTCTACTGGCAGGGGGCGGTCATTCTGATCGACTTTGCCCAGGCGGTTGATCCCTACCACAATTCGGACGTGTTCTCGCTGTTTGCGCGTGATATTGAGCGTACCTGCCGGTACTTCGCATCCTATGGCATCAACACCAATCCATGGGAACTGGCCCGCCAGATCTGGACCAACCATATGGGGCCTGTCCCTGAACTGGCGTAGTTAGCAATAAAACAGGGCTGCTCAACTTTACAAGTTGAGCAGCCCTGTTTCCAGGGCTTCTTGGTCCGTGGGGACAATACACCCGTACAGGTGGGTCGCCTGCGGCGACCTCAAATTGTAGTACAAGTTTGTGTGTTGTGCGTGCGCGCCAGCGCACGCACAACACACAAACTTGTACAAAGGAACTATTTGCGGCGCAGCCGCAACATAGCATGAGGTATGCGAAAAAAACTTCTCGAATCTTACTCTCCTGCGCGTATGGTCAGCAACCCATCCCCAGAATAAGAAAAGGGGAGCTTTCGCTCCCCAATTCTCAAGAATAGATGACTGTACGTGTGTCTACATCTTTTTCAGCAGTTCTGCCAGACGATCATAGGTCTCATTGAGGCCTTCTTCCATGCCACTTTGGAGCATGCCATCGCGGTCAGCGACTGATTGGAAGACTGATTGAACAGTTAACCTGGTTCTTCCT
>WNGL01011043.1_pt1 | contig 11775 bp, 8 predicted proteins | sample 5400591 | NCBI WGS metagenome assembly WNGL01 (sample SAMN13153377, study PRJNA577476) | soil metagenome | isolation source: 80 cm soil or saprolite under Garry oak tree replicate 1 | place: USA:California | collected 2016-06-15
CCGATCTGGCCTCAGACACGCCTTCCACGCGCCTCGTGAGGAACCAGTCCGATAGCCAGCTTCCTCCACTCCATCCGACCAACGAGAAAGTCTACAAGCTGCTCGACGCCGTCTTTGGCGAAATGGCCAGCCTCCTTCCTGACGCCTACTTCCACGTCGGCGGCGATGAAGTTGATCCCAAGTATTGGAACAAAAGCGAGTCCATTCAGGCCTTCATGAAGGCCCACGACTTCAAGGACGCCAATGCCCTGCAAGCAACGTTCAACAAGCGTTTGTTGGCCATCGTAACCAAACACGGCAAACACATGATCGGCTGGGACGAAGTTCTTGGGCCGGAGCTACCCAAGGAGACGATGATCCAGTCGTGGCGCGGACAGACGCACATATTTGACGTTGACATGCAGCTGAACCAGTTCATCGATGCACTTTCGCCGGAGAGTTACACGGCTCGCCGAGCCAATCGGCTGGCTGAGCGAGTGTTGACGAATTAGAACGATCTCGTGGCACGACGCGAACTGCGCCGCCTGTTTGAAAGCTGGAGAGAAATTGACTCACGTTTCCAGCCGTGCTTGGCCGATTCATGGCCGCTGCAGTCGATAGCCGCCTTCTCTCAACCTCTCTCGCAACTTGGCGCGGCAGGCCTTCAGGCGCTGGATACCATGGAAAATAGCCTGACCGTGAGCGCCAGTGAACACGCGGCACATTTGTGGGAACGGTATCACAATCAGTGTGTTGCAGGCGAAGATCAATTGTTGTTACAACAATCGCCTTCGATGCGACTTGACCATTCACGCTTCTCCATGAAAAGGTTAGGCTTACACGGTATAGCCGGTCCCGAATCGGAGAGTCGAGCTGTGAATCGTCCGCCACGCATGAGCGATGTCGCCAAGCTTGCCGGAGTGGGCACCATGACCGTTTCGCGTGTGTTGAGTGGCAGCGTGCGAGTGAGCGACGATACAGCGAAACGCGTATTTGACGCCATTACGGCGCTTAATTATCGACCAAACGAGGTTGCCAGGGCACTTCGCGACCAGCGAACCCATCAGATCGGTGTCATCGTGCCCAACTTGCTCGACCCGTTTTTTGCGATTTGCGCGCAAACGGTCAGCCTGGTTGCAAAAGAACACGCGTACTCCGTTGTTATTGCCACGGCCGAAGAAGATGTGGACATGGAATACAGTGAGGCAAGCCGGATGCTTCGACGCCAGGTAGAAGGATTTGTCATCATACCTGCTGCGGGAGGGGTCACACGAATCACTGGACCCGAGTTTAACCGGACGCCCATTGTGACTCTCGACCGCCCCATTGAAAACAGTTCGTGCGACAGCGTGGTGGTGGAAAACAAGTACGGGTCACAGCTCGGCGTGAACCACCTCATCCAGCACGGGCACAATCGGATTGCATTCTTCGGCCTTTCGCGCAATCTCTACACGATCAAGGCACGCTATGACGGCTACCGCGAGGCGATGAAGAAGGCAAACCTCAAACCGGAAGCCTATTTCGGCAATAGCACCCAGACAGAAATGCTCGCGACGATCCGTGGAGTCCTCGATAGAAAAGTGCCACCCACGGCGTTCTACTGCAGCAACAATCTAATCACACGGAATGCCATCCATTCGCTCTCGTATTTGAAAGTCCGCATTCCCGAAACGGTCGCACTGGTAGGGTTTGATGACTTTGAAACAGCCAACATTCTCAATCCTCCGTTGACTGTCGTGCGCCAGCCGATTACCGATATGGCCCGAATGGGCGCGAACATTCTCTTTTCAAAGCTGCTAAACGGAGAGGTTTCAGAGCGAGGGAAACATATCGTGTTGCCAGTTGAACTAATCGTACGCGAGTCATGCGGGCTGAGGCATAAGCTCTCGCTACCGCGCAAGCAGGAATTGTTAGACGCACAACTAGTCCAATCCTGATTGCAAAACCATCCCATAGACCAATTCATCCGGAGGCATCATGCCGGCAAGAACGATCATCGAGCCATTCCGGATCAAGAGCGTTGAACCGATTCGCTGGACCACCCGAGAGCAGCGCGAAAAGCTCCTGAAGGCAGCCTTCTACAACCTATTCCTGCTTCCGGCCGATGATGTATTGATTGACCTGCTCACCGATTCCGGTACTGGCGCAATGTCTACGCATCAGTGGGCCGCCATCATGGAAGGAGACGAGAGTTACGCGGGAAGCAGGAGCTTCGATAGATTTCGTAATTCAATCCAGGATATTGTCGGCTATAAGCATGTGATCCCTACTCATCAGGGACGCGCGGCAGAACGCATCCTCTTTGGATGCGTCTGCAAGAAGGGCGATATCGTTCCCAATAACACGCATTTCGATACCACTCGCGCGAATGTTGAATTCGTCGGCGCTGAAGCCATAGACCTGGTGATTCCTGAGGGACGTCAGCCTTCGCTGAACCACCCATTCAAGGGCAACATGGATGTCTCTGCGCTTGAGAGTCTGATTGAGCACGTTGGCCGCGAGCGCATTCCGCTGATCATGCTCACAGTGACGAACAATTCTGGTGGCGGTCAGCCGGTCTCGATGGAAAATGTTCGGCAGGTAAGTGCTGTGTGCAAGCAGCATGGTATCCCGCTTTACTTCGATGCATGCCGCTTCGCCGAGAATGCGTGGTTTATCAAACTGCGCGAGGAAGGGTACGCAGACAAGACTCCCAAAGAGATTGCGCAGGAGATGTTTAGCTACGGCGACGGGTGCACCATGTCTGCAAAGAAGGACGGCATGGCGAACATAGGCGGTTTTCTCTGTACGACTAACGATCTTTTAGCACAGCAGGAAAAGGACCTGTTGATTCTGACCGAGGGATATCCAACGTACGGCGGATTGGCTGGCCGCGACCTCGAAGCAATCGCAGTTGGAATTCAAGAAGCGCTTGAGGAGGATTACCTTCGCTATCGCATTGCTTCGACCGCCTACCTGGGTAATCACATCGCCGAGGCAGGAGTGCCGATCGTCCAACCACCAGGCGGACATGCCATCTATATTGATGCGCGCGCTTTCCTTCCCCATATCGATGCCGATCAGTTTCCTGGCGTGGCACTGGCTGCGGAGCTATATCTCGAAGGGGGCATACGCTCAGTCGAGATTGGCACGCTGATGTTTGCTGCTGCGGCACAAATGGATCTGGTTCGTCTGGCGATTCCACGCCGAGTATATACGCAGAGCCACATTGACTATCTTGTCGAGGTGATTTTGGAGGTTTTCAAGAACCGCCAGAAGATTCGCGGGATGCAATTGACGTATGAAGCTCCGTTTTTACGCCACTTCACAGCCCATCTTGAGCCAGTGAGTTAGTTCATTATTTACTTATAGAAATATCGGTAAGGCTAAGTATTATATAGATATGTGCTAGTGCCCACATTTTTGCCATCTATGGATTTAGCAATCTGCTCTATCTTTCTGCGATTTGACAAAATCGACGTAATATATGAATCTAAAGGCGAACAAAAGACGAATTTCTATAAAGTTATGCCTTCCTCTGCCGCACTTCGAATCCAGATCGAACGCGCTCTAGAACACCGCTTTTCTTCGGTGCTCACACCTGCGCCGAGGACAATCAGGGACGTCGTATCTACCGGAGTTCTAGAGATAGACAAACTTATTAACGGTGGGCTGCCAGTGGGAGCCATTAGTGAGCTTGCTGGTCCGCCATCATCCGGGCGGACAAGCATGGCACTAGCTTTTCTCGCACGGAGGACCAGTGACGGCAATGTTTGTGCCTGGGTGGATGCGAACGATGCGTTTGACCCGGAATCTGCCGCTGCAAACGGTGTTTGCCTGCGGCAGCTGCTTTGGGTTCGATGCCGCAACGCACCTTCGAACGCGAGTTCGGGAAACACCCAAATAAATGTCACTGAAAAAGGCAAACCATGGACACGGCTCGACCAGGCTCTTCGCGCGACCGATCTGCTATTGCAGGCGGGCGGATTTGCGGCCATCGTGCTCGATCTTGCCGATGCGGCAGTCGAGCATGCGAATCGAATTCCACTGGCAACGTGGTTCCGCTTCCGGCAAGCTGCGGATAGAACGAGGTGCAGCCTTATCCTGCTGGGCAAGGCTGCATATGCGCAGTCTAGTGCAGCAGTTGTCGTTGAGTGCCAGTCTATGAAAGCGGAAACAGCAGGCGGAACGGTGCTGCGTGGGTTTACCTATACGGCACAATGCGGGCGAGAACGGTTCTCGCACATCACTAGCATCACGCGCAAGCCGCCTGCTTCAGCGTGGTCTGCGCGCGCTGCGTGGAAAGCGGAGAGACGCGCATGAACGTCGAGCGTACACCAAGGACGCTCTATGCCGCCATTCATGCAGCGGAGTTTCCTGCGCAGGCGATGCTGCGCCTACGACCAGATTTGCAATCGCAACCGGTTGTTGTTCTTGAAGGCCGCGCTCCGCAGGAGTTTGTTTGCGCGCTGAACAACCATGCAAGAAAACGCGGAGCTTCGCTGGGTATGACTCGATTCGAAGCAGAAGATCTGGATGGCCTTCGCGTGATGTCGCGCTCCGTGGAAAGTGAAGCTGCAGCGCGGGCGGTATTTCTGGAATGCGCGGCGCAGTTCTCACCACGCATTGAAGATGCAAGCGACGGCACGGCGTGCGCACTCGTGCTCGACATTGCCGGCATGGAGCGGCTTTTTGGCCCAGCTCAACAGCTGGCGGAAAGACTGCGCGCAGCGCTCGTGTCTGCCGGCTTCCGCGCCTCAATTGCGGTGAGTGCGAACTATGATGCAGCACGCATGAAGGCTGCAGCTACGCGTGGAATCACGATAATTCCTGAAGGCGAGGAAGCAAATGCTCTGGCGAAGCTTCCTCTCACGTCCTTACATATGATCAACCGGCATTACGAAACATTTGTTCTCTGGGGCATTCGTACTCTGGGCGAACTCGCCGCGCTGCCTGAAGTGGAGCTAGTGACACGGCTAGGCCAGGAGACATGCATATTGCGCGAACTCGCAAGCGGTGTGGCGGAGCATTCTTTTCAGCCGATGGAGGCACAATTTCAACTGAGAGAGTTCCTTGAATTCGAGACACACGTTGAGCAGATGGATTCCCTGCTCTTTGTCGGCGCAAACATGATTGACAGCCTGGTTGCGCGCGCAGCCGGTAGAGCCTTGTCGCTGGCATTGCTCACCGTGCACATGGATCTCGAAGGAGGACTCATATACGAGCGTACAATTCGCCCCGCAATCCCTTCAACGGATCGCAAGTTTCTGCTGAAACTGCTCCAACTCGAAATTGCGGCGCATCCTCCTCAGGCAGCGGTGGCTTCGCTAACACTTAGTGCAGAGGCAGGCAAATCAAGCAAGGTGCAGCTAGGCCTGTTTGCTCCGCAGACACCGGAGCCATCGCGGCTTGATGTTACCCTATCGCGACTGAAAGCACTTGTCGGCGATGACCGCGTAGGTTCGCCTGCGCTTGAGGACACGCACCAGCCTGGCAGATTTCGCATGGAAGGCTTCGCAGTCAACAGCAAATTGTCTCCAAGCGAGCCAAGCGTTCCGCGCATGGCTCTGCGGAGGATTAGACCGCCTGTGCAGGTTCGAGTCGTTCTTTATGCGATGAGGCCGATGGCTTTCCGCGATGGCGAAAACCGCTACGAAGTTACGGCGGCTTATGGCCCCTGGAAAATGAGTGGATGCTGGTGGTCTGCCGACGCATGGGACTCTGAAGAGTGGGATGTGCTGGCTGCGAACGGCAGTGGTGAACTCATCGGATGCCTGCTTGTGCTGGATCGCGCACACAATCGATGGCAACTGGAGGCGCTCTATGACTAGTCACCCCAACGACGAAGACCTGTCGCTGGGGACCGCTAGCGGCCACACCTGCGAATACATCGAGCTGCACGCAGCGAGCGCCTTCAGCTTTCTTGCAGGAGCCTCTCATCCGGAAGCCCTCATTGAGCGCGCCGTAGAAATCGGCATGCCAGCCATGGCCCTTGCCGACCGAAATGGACTGTACGGTGTGGCGCGCTTTCACGCCGCAGCAAAACGCTGCGATGTGAGAGCACACATTGGAGCAGAGATTGCTGTTTCGTCCTTTGGCAGAAGGCTAGCGCCGCCGCATTGGTTGCCGCACCAGTATCCAGATGAGCCACCTCGCATTGTACTTCTCTGCGCCTCGCAAACTGGTTACCAGAATCTCTGCCAGCTCATCACACGCTTCAAAATGCGCGAAACAGCAAAGGCTGAAGGTGCTGCAACGCTCGAGGACCTCGAAGAGTTTTCAGATGGGTTGATCTGTCTGACCGGCGGAGATGAGGGACCACTAGCAGCAGCACTGGCACACGGCGGTGAAACAGAAGTGCGCAAATGCATTGACAGACTCACCTCAATCTTTGGGCGTGGCAATCTTTACTTGGAACTCCAGCGCCACTACGAGCGCGAGGAGGAGTGCCGCAATCAATCTCTGACTAGCGTCGCATCCAGTTTCCGTTTGCCAGTGATTGCAACCAACGGCATTCGTTGCGCAACTGCAAAGGATCGCGAGCTTCTGGATGTGTTCACCGCGATTTGCCATCACACATCGCTCGAAAAGGCAGGCCGCTTGCTGGCTGCGAACTCGACACGTGCAATGCGATCAGAAAGCGAAATGATTTCCCTCTTCCGTGACATACCCGAATCTATCGCAAACACGCGCATCGTGAGTGAACGGCTCGAATTCACGCTCAACAACCTGGGCTATGAGTTTCCACACTATCCCGTGCCCGACCGCGAGACGATGGACAGCTTTCTAGCGAAACGCGTAGACGAGGGAGTACGCAACCGTTATGGAATCCCGTCCAAACGGAACCTTCTGGACAAGGCACGCGCGCAGGTGAAGCATGAGCTCGAACTCATCGCGAAGCTCGGCTTCTCAGGATACTTCCTGATCGTGTGGGACATTATTCGCTACTGCCAGAGAAGTGGATTCCTGGTACAAGGACGAGGATCTGCTGCTAACTCAGCGGTATGTTACGCGCTTGAAATCACTGCGGTAGATCCAGTAGGCATGGAGCTGCTATTCGAGCGATTTTTGAGCGAGAATCGCGGCGAATGGCCTGATATCGATCTCGATCTGCCGTCCGGCGATCATCGCGAAAAAGTAATCCAGTACGTCTATGAGCGCTACGGATCGCTCGGCGCAGCGATGACAGCCAATGTGATCACTTATCGTGGTCGCTCTGCATCTCGTGAGGTTGGCAAGGCGCTTGGCTTCGACGAGGAACAGCTTGCGCGCATCTCGAGCCTCGTTGGCCATTGGGAGTGGCGTGGCGCGAATGACACGATGGCCAGCCACTTCGGACAGGCAGGCTTCGACATTCGCCATCCGCGCATTGCATATTATCTTGATCTATGCACGCGGATGAATAATCTTCCGCGGCACCTCGGCCAACATTCTGGAGGCATGGTAATTTGCGCTGGAATGCTGAATCACATCGTCCCTCTCGAACGCGCGTCAATGCCTGGCCGAGCAGTCGTCCAATGGGACAAGGAAGACTGCGCAGATCTCGGTCTCATCAAAGTTGACCTGTTGGGCCTTGGCATGATGGCAGTACTTAAAGACTCACTTGAGTTGATTCCACATCACTACGGGAAACAGATTGACTTGGCGGCATTGCCCGAAGACCCGCTTGTCTACGAGACACTACGTAAGGCCGATACGGTAGGAATGTTTCAGGTGGAGAGCCGCGCGCAGATGGCTTCCCTTCCGCACAACGCGCCTAAGCGTTTCTACGATGTGGTTGTGCAGGTCGCTATTATCCGGCCTGGTCCGATTGTCGGCAAGATGATGCACCCTTATATGCGTCGCCGCCAAGGAAAGGAGAAAGTCAGTTACCCGCACCCATCATTGGAACCCGTGCTCAAGCGCACATTGGGCGTGCCGCTTTTTCAGGAGCAGCTGCTGCGCATGGCGATGGTGGTTGCGAATTTCACAGGTGCGGAGGCCGAGGAACTGCGTCGTGCAGTTGGAATGCGCCGGTCAATGCAGAGGATGCACGATCTGGAAGGACGCTTACGCTCAGGAATGACACACAACGGAATAGGACCTGAAGCACAGGACAACATCGTGCAGGGCATTTCATCGTTTGCCATGTATGGCTTTCCAGAGTCACACGCTGCCAGCTTCGCGCTCATCGCGTACGCTTCGGCATACCTCAAGGTTCATTATCTGGCGGCTTTCACATGCGGACTGCTCAACAATCAGCCGATGGGCTTCTATTCTCCGGCAGTACTCATCAAGGATGCGCAGCGCCATGGCTTACGCGTGCGGCCTATTTGCGTGCAGCGCTCCGAGTGGCTATGTGCGCTGGAAGCGGAGCAGGACGGAACACTTGCACTCCGTATCGGGCTGAATTACGCCAAGGGGTTGCGGCAATCGTCTGCGGATGCGCTGCTGACTGCACGTAATAGCGATGGCACTTTTGGATCTGTAGATGATTTCGCTCTGCGTGTTGCCTCGCTTAGCCGCAAGGAACTTGTCTTGTTGGCGCGAATCGGCGCGTTGAATTCGCTTGGCGAGGTCGAACATCGCCGTGACGCGCTATGGCAGGTGGAACAGGCAGGACGTCCTGTCGGACCGTTGCTGCGCGGAACTGGCGCACATAACGAAGAACGCGCGTCGATGCCCTTGAAGAAGATGACAACCGATGAACGTCTCGAGGCAGACTACGCAGGAACGGGGCTTACCACGGGACCGCACCCTATGTCTTACCACCGCGTGACGTTACGCAACGAAGGCATTCTTACTGCGGCCGAACTTGAACACGGCGCAAGCAATAGACTCGTTCGCATTGCCGGATGTGTGATTGCTCGGCAGCGGCCTGGAACCGCAAAGGGTTTTGTCTTCCTCTCGCTCGAGGACGAGACTGGAATAGCGAATGTGATTATTACGCCGGACCTCTTCGAGCGCGAGCGTGTCATTGTCACCCGTAGTCGCTTCCTCAGTATCGAAGGACCGCTGCAGAATCAAGATGGTGTGATCCACGTGAAAGCACAGTGGATCACGCCGATTGACATCTCCAGTGCTGAAGTCCGCTCTCACGACTTCCACTGAAAAAGAGGTCCAATAGGGATCAGGGATTCGATCCAGAACCCGAATATCGGTATGATTGGCGCTCTGATGGATGAGAGAAACCAGCTACGTCATAGATCAAGTCATAGTGGCCCAATGTTACAATGAGGATGCTGCCTAAGTAGTTGTAAACAAAGCGGAGAGGTGGCAGAGCCCGGTTGAATGCACCTGACTCGAAATCAGGCATAGTCGTAAGGCTATCGGGGGTTCGAATCCCTCCCTCTCCGCCAGAAACTCTCTTTGCAATCCAGTTTTCTCCTCATCATCGTTTTTTTGGCGTTATATTTTCTGTATTTCTGTACGAGCGGGTGGTCCATGTGATTGAAATTGCATGGGTTAATACTAGCGTTACAGTTTTATAGCTTACTTGCGCTCTTTTCTTTGAAAAGCGGGCGGAAGAGTGTATCTCATTGTAAATAAGTTTGTTAGCTCTTCTGCGTGGGTTATTTTGTGGCACATTTTGGTCGGTTTTGGCACGTTATTCGTCCTTAATGGCCATGTTTTGGCGCGGAAACACCGCGTTCCGGGGTACCCCCCTCCCGTCTCTGTAAGGAAGTTTCCTGTTTTCAATGATTTGCGGAGGCAATAATATACTTGACTGAAGTACATATCTAGGTTATTCTGGCTTTGTTATGACAGAGCCAACAACACTTCTCGAAGCAATTCAGTACTTTGGCGATCTTGAGAACTGCCGGAAATTCATGGTTTCGGTGCGCTGGGCCGATGAAGTGGTCCGCTGCCCTCACTGTGGGTATGACAAGGTTTCATATCTCGAAAAGGCAAAGCTCTATTTCTGCCCCGGCAAGCACGCGAAACAGAAATTCTCTCTGAAGGTCGGCACGATTTTTGAGGATTCCGCTATCGGCCTCGACAAGTGGCTCCCGGCTGCATGGCTCATTGCGAACTGCAAGAACGGCATTAGCTCCTACGAGCTGGCGCGTGCTGTAGGCGTCACCCAGAAGAGTGCATGGCATATGCTTCACAGGCTGCGCGAAGCGATGGGCGAAGAAGCCAAGACCACAATGGGGAGCCATTGGGGAAACCCTATTGAGGTCGATGAGGCATTTGTAGGCGGGAAGCTTAAGAACATGCACCGTTCGCGTGCAATGGCTATCCGTGCGCAAGTTCCCATCGACCGGATGGAAGGATACGAAACCAACCTCAAGAACAAAGTGCCGATAATGGGAATGCTCAACAGGGAGACGCGGCAGGTTCGGGCGAAGGTCATTCCGAATGTGAAACGGGAAACTTTGCAGGCTGAGATTCTAAAGAATGTCGGTTTCAATGCTCATGTGTTCACCGAATTGAGAACTTCTGGTCTCTGCTGAAACGGGGATTGAGCGGGACCTATGTAGCGGTTGAGCCGTTCCACCTTGACGCCTACGTTGATGAGCAGGTTTTCCGCTTTAACAATCGAATTAAGACGAACGATGCGATGCGGTTCAAGAAGCTGTTGTCACAGATTGTTGGGAAGCGTCTCACCTATGCAGAACTCACAGGCAAGGACCAACAAGTCCCTTTCTAGGAAGCGTCAGGGACGCGGGAAGAGGAAGGTTTAGGTTGCTCCTCCCGCTTGTGGATTATGCGACTCATCAGTCTCTTGAAGTCTTGAAAATTCCCTTCTATCTCCAGTGTCTCTTTGTGAGGCAACTGGCTTTTCACTGGATCTACCCACTTTTTGGTCTTTTCTTTCCTAGCTTGGTTCTGGATGGCGCACCTCCATTCGGAAGAATTGATGTGACCCTGACCAGCTTAGTCCGATGCATCGGCTTCGTAGACTTCTCCGTCGTAATGATTTCTTCGGCTCCGCCGAATACTGCGGATGCAACATGCAGCGCATCGATCGCGTTGAGACCAATTTTCGATGCCTCTTCCATTGCAAACTCTAGAAGACTGGCACTAGGGGGAACGCTTCGAGTCCTTCGGAAGAAAGTTTCATAGAAATCAATTTCATCAGCTTGTCGCATCCATCTAGCCTTGGGTAGTACTTCAAGCCGCACATATTCGCTTGTGACGAATTCCCGATTAGGATAGTGAAGATAAGCATTAGCAAGCGCGGCCGCTGCCAGATCCCCTGTAGCTGCGAACATGAGTACCCCCGAGTCCAGATATGTGAGTATCAAAGAATATTAGCGTCTCCTCATTCTCTCAATTTCCCTCGCGAGAACATTGGCGCTCTTTAGAGGCGCTCCAGATTCCTCTATCCTTCTGCGGATTGTCATTAGTTGATCTCGCGTCTCTTCCGAGAGACTGAGAGGAACGGCAGCGACAGTCCCAGAAATTCCCTCATAGTCGTAATAGGAACGATGATTCTCGGCCCGGGTTTCCACCACCGCGCCTCCCGGCGCAACGGTTACCGTGTACCTCTGATCGGCGGACTTAAGTAGTTCTTCGATCTTATTTTCATCAATCACAAATGACATGGATGGGCTCCTTATTAAGGGATTGATCGTAATAGTGCTTCCGACTGATCCATTTGAATTTTTCGTGTTTGGTTATGGCGGCAACCTCGATTGGACCGCCAACGATGTTTGGCCCTGGTGTGAATCGGGAAAACATGGATGCTGCGTGGACTAGAAATCGACCGAGATCGATAGCATCTTGAATGGGCATAGGTGCGAAAACCATAGGCGCTTGCAGACTGACCGAGAGAACGGGTGCTAATTGTTGCGCAAGCGCAGATGCGTTACCGGGTGGCTGGGATATTTT
>WNGL01011476.1_pt1 | contig 11775 bp, 9 predicted proteins | sample 5400591 | NCBI WGS metagenome assembly WNGL01 (sample SAMN13153377, study PRJNA577476) | soil metagenome | isolation source: 80 cm soil or saprolite under Garry oak tree replicate 1 | place: USA:California | collected 2016-06-15
AGCGCCGCGCAGCAGCCCAGTGCCCAGCCGATCTGCGCGCAATCACCTCCGGCGCCGGTCGGCCAGCAGGGAACGTCACCTGCGCCGCGCGCGGCGACACCGGCCCCTCTCGGCCCGAGCGGGCAGATCACCAAGTGGTTCTCCGTCCGAGGTGAGTTTCGCGGACGGCTCGAAGGGTTCTCCGGCGGCGCCTACAAGCCGGATAACAGCGACGGCTACATGCTCGATCGCTTTCGTATCAGCGTGACGGCAACCGCGAGCCCGGTCGCAAAGTTCGTCGTGCAACTGCAGGACGCGCGGGCCTTCGACAAGACCACCGGCGGCACGGCGGTCCCGTTCCGCGACACGCTCGACTTGCGGATGGCGTACGGCGAGTTCGGCGGCGCGCGAAACATGGTGCGCGCCGGCAGACAGGAGTTGACCTTCGGCGAGCAGCGTCTGATCGGCCATCTGAACTGGGTGAACGACGCCCGCTCGTTCGACGGCGTGCGCGCGACGATGACGCGCGCGCCGTTCAAGTTTGATGTGTTCGCAACATCGGTGGTCACGATTCAGCCGGACGCCTTCGACAAGAGCGGCAACGGCAACAGACTCTACGGGTTCTACGGGTCCACCACGAAGGCCATTCCGAAGGCCACCGTGGAACCGTATCTCTTCTATCGGCAGTCGGCAGGGCTCAAGCTCGAAACCGGCGGGCTCGGCATTATTAAGCAAGCGACGATGGGCACGCGCGTCGCCGGGAAGCTGCCGCGCGATTTCGACTACGGCACCGAAATGGCGGCGCAGACCGGTTCGGTCGCGACCGACGATGTACGGGCGTGGGCGGGACACTGGGTGACCGGCAAGAGCTTCATGAACGCGCCGGCCAAGCCGCGATCCTTCGTCGAATTCAACTACGCCTCGGGAGACCGCGATCCGAAGGACGGTATCCGCGGCACCTTCGATCAGCTCTATCCAACCGGGCACGACAAGCTTGGCCTCGCCGATCAGGTCGGCTGGAAGAACGTCGAGCACCTGCGCGGCGGCATCGAGCTGAAGCCGAAGGCGCAGTGGGCGCTGAGCGGCAGCTATCACTCGTTCTGGCTCGCGAGCGCGACCGACGCGCTCTACGCCGCCAGCGGCGCCTCAGTGGCCCGCTCGGTCGCCGGCACCGCCGGCCGGTTCGTCGGCCAGGAGCTCGACGCGCAGGCGGTGCACACCTACTCGCCGCAGCTTCAGATCGCCGGCGGCTACGCCCGATTGCTGCCGGGCGAGTTTCTGAAGAACACCACGCCGGGCCGGCCGTACCAGTCCTCCTATGTGATGGTCACGTATGTCTTCCTGGGCGACAAGCCGGCGGCGCCTCGAGGGCAGAAATGAAACGACGAACGTTCATCAAAGCCGCGGCCGGATCGGCCGCGGCGACACTGATGCTTGGTGTGCCCAAGGGGTGGGCGGGCGGCGCCTACGCCGATGATTCTCCCGAAACCAAAACGATGCGCTTCGGCATCATCGCGTTGACCGACTGTTCGTCGATCGTGATGGCCCACGAGCTCGGCTACTTCAAGCAGTTCGGGATCGAGTCGGTCATCTCCAAAGAGGCGTCGTGGGCGGTCATTCGGGACAAGCTATCGATCGGTGAAAACCAGGCGACGCACATGCTGCTCGGCATGCCGTTCGCCTCGACGATGGGCCTGGCGGGATCACCAGTGAAACCGATGGTGATTCCGTGGCTCCTGAACCGCAACGGCCAGGCAATCACGCTCAACAACAAGCTGAAACAGGCGGGGGTCAGGACGGCGAAGGACGTCAGTTTCCGCCCGGCACCCACGCGATGTGGATTCGCTACTGGCTCGCGTCGGGAGGCATTCACCCCGACAAGGACGTCAATCTCATCACCGTGCCGCCGGCGCAGATGGTGGCCAACATGAAGGTCGACAAGATGGACGGCTTCTGCGTGGGCGAACCGTGGAACAACCGATCGATCGTAGACGGGATCGGCTTCACGGCGATCACGACGCAGCAGATGTGGAAGGACCATCCGGAGAAGGTGTGTGCGTTCACCGAGGAGTTCGCGATGAAGAACCCGAAGACGGTGAAGGCGGTGCTGAAGGCGCTCCATCTGGCGAGCGTCCATCTCGACAAAATGGACAATCGCGCGAAGGCCGCGGACGTCGTATCGAGGGCCACTTACATCAACTGCCCGCCGGAGATCATCCTGCAGCGGCTGCTGGGCAACTACGACTACGGCGACGGCCGGAAGGAGCAGGACAAGTACTACATGACCTTCTCGGATCGCGACACCAACTACCCGCAGCCTGCATTCGGCAAATGGTGGCTGAGTCAGTTCCGGCGATGGGGCATGGTCAAGGGGGCGCCGGACTACGACGGCATCACCAAGAAGGTCCTGCGTCCGGACATCTACAGCGAAGCCATGAAGGAGATGGGGATCACGAAGAAAGTGGCCGAGGTCCAGAAGTTCACGTTCTGGGACGGCGTGACGTTTGATGCCGCCGCCCCCGAGAAGTACGCGACGTCGTTCCCGATCAACAGCCTGGCGTCCTGACCGCATGAATGCGAAGCGCCTGGCAGGGTTTATCCTGCCGCTCACGGGCATCGCGATGGCCGGCTTGCTCTGGGCCGCGACCAGTCAGTACGTGCCCGATCTGCCGTCGCCGCTCAAGACGTGGCAGGAGAGCAAGATCTATCTGCTCGAGCCGTTCGCGAAACGCGGCGAGATGGATCAGGGCATGGGGCGGCTCGCCTATTACAGCCTCATGCGGGTCGCGCGCGGCTTCCTGCTCGGCGCGCTGATCGGCACGCCCTTAGGGTTGCTGCTCGGGCTCTCGAAAACGCTGAACCGGATGTTCGATCCGATCATCCAGGTTCTGCGTCCGATTTCACCGCTGGCGTGGCTGCCGCTCGGGCTGGTGCTCTTTCAAAAGTCGGAGCCCGCGGCGCTCTTCGCGATTGCCGTCTGCTCGATGTGGCCGACCGTGATCAACGGGGCGGCGGGGGTGAAGGCGATTCCGCAGGACTACTGGAACGTCGCGAAAGTCTTGCGGCTCTCGAAGCTCACGACCTTCGTCAAGATCGTGATCCCGTCGACCCTGCCCTACCTGTTCACGGGCTATCGGCTCAGCCTCGGCATCGCGTGGCTCGTCATCGTGGCCAGCGAGATGTTGACGGGCACACCCGGTGTCGGCGGCTTTCTCTGGCAGGAGTACAACAGCCTGATCTACGCGCACATCCTCCTCGCGATCCTGACGATCGGATTCGTCGGCTTCTGCCTTGACCGCCTGATGGGGATGGCCGAGGCGCGGCTGCGCGCCATCTGAGGCGGCCCGGAGTGACCATTGGCCTTCATTGAAATCCAGGGCGTTTCCAAGTCGTTCACCGTCAACCGGAAGACCCGGCCCGTCCTCGAAGACGTGAACCTGACGGTCGAGCGTGGCGAGTTCATCTCCATCGTCGGGTTCATGGGGTGCGGCAAGTCGACCTTGCTGAACATCGCCGCCGGCCTGCAGTTCGCCGACGGTGGACGCGTCACCATCGGCGGCGATATCGTCCGCGGCGTGAGGAAGGAGACGGCGTACGTCTTCCAGAACTACTCGTTGCTGCCGTGGCTCTCGGCGATCGGCAACGTGCAGTTGGCGGTGTCGACCGCGTTCCCCTCGTGGACGAAGGAGCGTCAACTCGGGCACTCGCAGCGGTACCTCGAGCTCGTCGGCCTCGGCAACGCGCTCCATCGCCGCCCAGGGCAACTGTCGGGCGGCATGCGCCAGCGCGTGGCGATCGCGCGCGCGTTCGCGCTCGAACCGGAGATCCTGTTTCTCGATGAGCCCTTCGGCGCACTGGACGCCCTGACCCGCGGCAACCTGCAGCAGGAGCTCGCCCAGCTCTGCATGGCCACCGATCGCCTGGTCACCACGATCATGATCACGAACAACGTCGAGGAGGCGCTGCTGCTGTCCGACCGCATCGTCCCCATGACGTCGGGGCCGGGCGCGACGCTCGGGCCGTCGGTGGACGTCGCCATGCCGAGGCCGCGGACCGCCGCGCAGCTGCAGCACGACGATCAGGCGCTGCGCGTCAGGACGAATGTGATCGAGTGTCTGACGGAATACCTGAAGACCGCGCGTGTCCGCCGCCGGCCGGCCGCGGGCGCGACCGCGTCGGACGCCAGGGAACCCTCTCCGGCGATCGCAGTGCCGATGGAGAACGGGTCATGAAGCTGGTTCGCATTCCTCTCGAGCTCACCGGTCTCGGCAAGACGTTCATCACGCCTGACGGTCCGGTCGTCGCCGTCGAGAACGTCAACGCCGAGATTCACGAGGGCGAGTTCGTCTGCATTCTCGGTCACTCCGGATGCGGGAAGTCGACGGTGCTGTCGATCATCGCGGGGCTGCAGCGCGCCACGCTGGGCGGCGTGGTGATCGACGGCACCGAGGTGACCGATCCCGGGGCCGATCGCGCCGTCGTCTTTCAGGCGCCGTCGCTGCTCCCGTGGCTGACGGCGCGAGCGAACGTCGAACTCGCGATGGCCGGCGCGGGAACGAGGACCACGCGCCGGTGGCGGCGGGAACGGGCGGCGCATTGCCTCGTCCTCGTGGGCGTCGGCGACATCGCCGATCAACTGCCGCACGAGCTGTCGCTCGGCACGCAACAGTGCGTGTCGATGGCGCGCGCGCTATCCACGCAGCCGCGGTTTCTGCTGCTCGACGAACCGTTCTCGACGCTCGATTCACTGACGCGGTTCGAGCTCCAGGACACGTTGCTTCAGGTGTGGGACCAACTGCAACCCAGGATCGTCGTCATGGTGACGCACGACATCGACGAGGCGCTCTACCTGGCGGATCGGTTGATTCTGATGACCGATGGCCCCGGCGCCCGAGTGGGAGAGATTCTGTCGCTTCCGTTTCGTCGTCCCCGGGAGCGGGCGTCGGTGCTCGAGCACCCGGAGTATCTGACCTACCGCCACCGCGTAATGGATTTCCTCGAGCACCACGCTCATCAGTCGAAGAGTGCCGCGTAACAGGCCCTAGCGTAGCTAAGCTAGAGAGGCTTGGACGATGGCAGGAATGGCTTGAGGCGTGCATGCGCGCTGTCTCCGACTGCGGGCAGCTGCATCATGGCAATGAAATCTGGTTCGCGAGACAGATCGCGTTAGACAAGCAGGCGATGGGACACCCGGAGCAGGCCTTATCCGATCTCCAACAGCTCGCGACAAAAAAGCCGCATGGATTTATGCACACGGACATCGCGCGTGCTGCCTGGCAGGCGGGCGACATTGATTCGACATTCAAGCACGCATTACAGGCGCTGCTCGCGCCCGATGAGATTGGATTCAAACTTGATGCCGCGCTTTTGGTCGCACAGGTTTTGTGGAAACGCGGAGACCTGGATCTCGCGCGGACGCATTTGTGTCTTTGCCTCGCGGTTCGTGAATCGAAGGGATGGAAGGTGGACCAAGATCTGATGACGCTTTCGTCGAATTGGGACGTCAACGAGCCTCGCCGCGACCTGAAGGTGATTCTTAGTGAGCTGCAACAAGTGTGGCGCGGGTGGTCGGAAGAACTCACACCGACTCAGTGCGGAACGATTGTCAAGCCCGCTTCCGCACGGACGTTCCGGCTTCATACGATCGAATGCTGGTGACCAGTTTTACTTCGAGATACGCGAATGGAAGCAACATAGCGCGCGGCCTACTGAGGGATCTGCGTCAGATTCCGGACAAGACCAGGGTTCGATCCAAAGCGCAAGCGGCCGACCACGATCGCTTGTGAGGTATGCCTAACGCCAATTGACACAGCGCCCAGGAGGTTGTGAGCCGGGCATCGCCCGGGGTTGCGATTCGGTCTTGTGTGATCAGTCGGCGTTTCGGCTTAACCGTCGTCGTCGTCATCATCGTCGGGCTCGTCGTCCTCCTCGTCAACGGCCATTGCGTTCACGTAGTCGGATCTTGCGCAGCGAGGTGCCGGAGGCTTGGTCGGTGAGGAAGAACCACCACCCTCCGGTCCGTTTACCTACGAGAGCCGCTGCGGCGTCGGACGGGCTGGAGTACGCGACGCCGTCCACTTCAACCTGGCCGTCAGGAAGCAGCGTCGCGACTTTGTTGCCGTACTTCTTCCGGGCTGGGAATAACCTCATCCCTTCCGGGCTCATCCACAGCCCGTAAACGATTGATTCCAAAGCGGAGAGATGTCCGAGTGGTTGAAGGAGCACGCTTCGAAATCAGATCTCTTCACGCGCGCTGACGCACATCGAAACCCACCAACGCAGTTCCCATCAACGAGTTCTCGCAACAACGATCTGCATCAGAGTCTCCCCGTAACTCGCAGTAGTCAACGGAGTCTCAGGGGGTATGTGACACAGTTCTGACACAGAAATCGAGTGCACTTCGCACGATGCGACACGCAGCTACCGCTCCGAGGCCCAGCGAATCGCGTTGAGGAACAGCGTCCTGAACGCGCTGTTCTGGAACAGATCGGCCTTGTGTCCGAACTGGAAGTACACGTTCCGCCCTTTGTAGTGCGGATTCGTCCAGATGACAGGATGATCGCCCATCTTCACGGTGCGCGCCGGCTCGTAGCTGTTCTCATCGACGTTCGCGAGCACGTGCACGTCGGGTCGAGGCGATCGGTCGTACGTGTACCACTCGTCGTTCTCAATCGTGAATGCCGCCGGCAGTCCTTTGACCACCGGATGCGCTGAGTCTTCGACGCGGACCGTCCCCGTCGCGAAATCGGGGATGTAGCGCCTGAACACGATGTTGCCCATGAACTGATGGAAGAAGGGGGACATCTCGAAGCCGTCGAACTTGCCGAGGAGGGACGCGTGGTGGAAACCCACCCACCCGATCGTCCCTTGCTCCATCGCCTTCTTGAACGCGGCCTCGGCCACCCGCGTCCAGCGGTATGGCGGATAGTTGACCTGAACGAACAGGTCGTGCGCCGCCAGATAGGCATCGTCGATCGGATCCGTTGTGCGGATGTAGTCGACCGTGAATCCTTCTTTCGGCGCCGTCTCCTGCAGCCAGCGCAGCGCGGCGTCAGCGAACGGCTGATGAATCGTCTGGCCCGGTTCGGCCAGGACGATGATTCGACGAGTGCCCCCCGCGATCTCCGCCTTTGGTTTTTTGACGAACAGTTTGTCAACCGGGAGCCTGGCGTCGAAGACCAGGTTGAAGAACCCGACCATCATCTCGTCCCAGCTCTGGTCGCCCCACGTCACTTCTTTCGTGGGATCGGCGGCCTCCGGGTTGTTCGGCGAGTTGTCGAAGTGGGCGGTGCAATCGATCCTGGTGCCTTTCGGCAGCGCGATCGGTTGCTCCAGGTTGTACCAGTTCTGCCAGTGCCAGTCGAAGCGAGGCACTCTGAGAAGGATGTCGGTCTTGCCGGACGGAAACACCGCGCGGTACTCGAAGTCCTTTCCGCGTCCGTGCATGTGCGGATGCAGGCTCGCAAGCCTGACGTCCGTGCCCACTTCGAAGCTCGCGTCGACGCGATAATTCGGGTCACCCGGCGGAATCCTGAACGTGCTGTTGACGGCCGACAGCGTGAGGACGCGCACTTTCGGAGGTTGTTTGGCGAAAACGATGCCAAGCCGCGTGCGATCGGTCCGCGCATGGCCGTGCGGCGTGTAGTGCATCTGGAACACGATGTCCGATCCGGCCTTGATCAGCTTCCCCTGCCCGGGCTCGAGAATCTCTGCCGGCTGGCCCGGTGCGTAGCCGACCAGAAAATCGCTGGGCAGCGCGCCGGCTTCGGTCTCTTCATCCGTACTGACCTTCGGCGCGGTGAAGAAGACGCCGGCCGGCTGGCCTCGAAACCATTTCGATTTCGGCTCGCGGACGAACGCGATGAGGTGATGCACGACCTCCCGCTCGGTGGGACGTATTTCCGCCGCCTGAATCCAGCGGTCTTCGGTGAAGTTCGTCGGGACGATGACGTGCTGATAGTCGACGGCGCCGCGCGCCGGGACCTCGAAGGGCATCGGCAGCTCGAACACCATGTCCGGTTTGCCGATGCCCCAGCCCTCGACCCACTCCGCGGGCGTCGGCAGATCGCGCGGATCGCCTTCCGGCGATCCACCATCGGCCCACTTCACGATCGTGTCGATCTCGGACGCGCTCAAGCCCCTGGCGTTGGAGAACGTGCCGTAGTGAGGATCGGCAAACCATGGAGGCATCTTTCCCTCGAGGAGAGCCTCCTTGATCTTGCTCGCACGTCGGCGCGCGTCCTCATAGGTCAGCAGCGAAAACGGGCCGGCTTCACCGGGACGATGACAGACCTGGCAGTTCTTCTGGAGGATCGGCGCGACATCCTTCGAGTAGGTGGGGACATCCACCCGCGGAGCAGTCGCGGGTGCGTCCTCGACCCCCGCCGAGCTCGCGGCGATCGCCGCTGCGGCCGTCACCGCCGAGATCATCACCGCAAGTCGCCAGCGATTCGCCATCACCGCCTCCCAGCGATCGACATCGTCACGGGTGCGGGCACGCGTCGCCGCTCAGAAGAGCAGCTTTCCTCCGAGCTGCACCTGCCGCATGCTGCCGGCGGAGGTGATGCGCCCGAAGGAAGCCGCCAAGGGGACGCCGTACGTCGAGCCGGGATTGCCGTAGTTGACGTTGTTGAAGAGGTTGTAGAACTCCATGCGGAACTGGAAGCGCGCTCCGCCGCCAATCGGCACGGTCTTCATCAACGACAAATCGGTGCTCATGAATTTCGGCCCGCGCAGGACGTTGCGCGGCGCGCTGCCGAACGTGAACTGCGCCGGCAGCGCGAATGCGGCCGCGTCGTAGCAGTTCATCAGCTGGTGCCGCTTCGTCGGATCCGGATCGGGGACGCAGCTCAGCTTCGGCACGGCACCGACGAGATCGGGGCGCTGCTGTCCCGTGATTCCGATGTTGGCGCGATCGGAGCTGAGCGTGACGTTGACGGGCGAGCCGCTCTGCATCGTCGTCACGCCGGAGACCTGCCAGCCCGCGAGGAGATATTTCAGAACTGGTTGCGGCGACGACTTCAGAAAGGGAATGTCGTACAGATAGCTCGCCACGACGCGGTGTGGGACATCCCAGCTCGCCGGACCATAGTCGCGCCCGATGTCGTAGTTGTCCATCGTCTGGCCGCCGCCGTTCGAGTGCGTCGCCATGTCGCGCGTCCGCGACCAGGTGTAATGCACGTCCGCCTGCAGCCGCTTGCGCATCCGCTGACGCAAGCCGAACGTAACCGCATCGTAGTCGGAGATCAGATCGTTCACGATGATGCGACGGCTTCTGAATAACGGCGTCGGTCGCCGTGAATCAACCGTCCCCGGCCCTGGCCTTGGCGTGTTGTTGAAGAAGCTGCGATCGAGATGGCTCGTGTTGGAACCGACGTACTCGATATCGATTCCGCCACTCGCCCACACTTCCCGCTGCAGGTCGACGTTCCACTGATCCTTGCGCGCGTCGGGGAGATGACGGGTCGGCGAAATCATGTCAGGCGCGGCCGCCGGGCCAGCGACGCCAGTGGGATGATCGAACGACAGCGTCGGGTTGGCCGGATCGTTCGTGTAGGTCGACACCGCCGCCAGCGGCGGGTTGTTGGTCAGGAACGTAAAGGAGTTCATCTGGTTGGGGTTGTAGTAAATCCCGTAGCCGGCGCGCAGCACCGTCTTCTCGCTCAGCCGATATGTCGCGCCGAGTCTTGGCGCCCAATCCTTGTTGTTCGCCTCGGTGAACTTGAACCCTTTCACCGGATAGCCGGACAGCGTCGCGGACGGGATGATCGTCAGGAAATCGTCGGCCAGCATTGAAGCCACGCCGGCATACGTCTGCACCGGCGTGTCACGCTCGTACCTGAGGCCGAGACTCAGCGTCAGGTTCCTCCTCGCCTGCCAGTTGTCGTTGACGAAGAAACCGTTTCGCCAGCCACCCACGTGTCCCTGAATCTGATCGGTTGCCGGAATGACCGTCCTCGGAAGCCCGAGCATGAAATCCGCCATCGAATAGCCGGACATGTCGCCGGTGAACGAGAAGAGCCCGCGCGGATCGTTTGCCGCTCGCCGGCCCGTTGCCAACCTGCGCAGATCGAATCCCGTACGGACGTTGTGCGTGCCGCGGTTCCAGGCCAGCACGTCCGAGGCCTGGAATGTCGTGTCGAACTGATACCAGTTCGTTCCACCGGCAGACAGGCCGCTGAACGTACTGACGTTGACGCTCGGAAGGCCGGGATTGTTGAATCGCGTGTCGCCATCGAATCCCGGTATGCCGAGCGAGGTTCCGGCACTGTTCTGACCGTTCACAGAGAATTGATTCAGCGTGTTGAAGTCGAGCCGATGGTAACCGACGCGAAAATCGTTGAAGAGGTTCGGCCGCAGCGTGTGGGTGTAGGCAAAGAGGGTGTTCTTATTCACCCGCGGCTGCGTCACACCGGTCACGGGAATCGCACCGATCGACGTATTGAGGCTGTCGTGCCAGTTGTAGCGCACATACAGACGGATCTTGTTGCCGATGTTCTGATCGACCCGTCCGAGGAATTGATCGATGGTGTCCTTGTTCGACGCCGTCGTCGCCAGATTGTTGGCGGTACCGGTGCCGTTCGCCTTCGGGTAATACTGCAGCAGGTTCAACGCAACCGGCGACAGCATCGACTGCGGGATGATGTTGCCCCCGAACGGCTGGCCAGTGAACGGGTCTCTGATTGCGGTGCTGATCTCCGAGAAATTACCCTGACGCATCAATGCGGTTGGAACCGAACCGAACGTCGCGCTGAGCGATTCCGCACGGACGCCTTCATAGGCGCCCATGAAGAATGTCTTGTTGTGGCCGTCATAGAGACCCGGGATCACCACGGGCCCTTCGGTCTCGAAACCGAACTGATTGCTGCGCAGCGGATTCTTCGGGTTCGCGGGGTTCTCGTACCATCCACGCGAATTGAGGGCATCGTCCTTGAAAAAGTTGAAGGCGGAGCCGTGCAAGACGTTGGTCCCGCTCTTGGTCACCACATTGATCGCGACGCCGAGGTACGAGCCGTACTCGGCCGATGTGCTGCCCGTCTGGATCTGAATCTCTTCAACCGCGTCGGCAATCGGCCGCATGCTGGTCGAGGCGAGAAGGTTGGCCGAGGCATTGATGCCGTCGAGCGACAGGCTGTTCTGAATCTCCCGCTGACCGGCGCCTCTGAAGCTCAATCCGATATCGCTGTTGATGCCCGCGAGCACGCCCGGGGTCGTGGCCGCGAGATTCCAGACGTTACGGCCATTGAGCGGCAGCTCGACGATCGCCCGCTTGCCGATCGTCTCCGACACGGCTGCGCTGTCGGTCGTGAGGACCTGTGCCCGAGCTTCGACATTCACCGATTCCGTGAGGTTGCCGACTTTGAGCACCGCATCGGTGCGCACCACCTGGTTGCCGGTCACCTGGACGCCGGTGGTCTTGAACGTCTGAAAGCCGGTCACGCTGACCGTGATCTCATAGGTGCCCGTGCGGACGAACTGGATGTTGTAGTACCCCTCCGCGTTCGTGATCGTCTCGTAGGTGTCCTTCGTGCCGGCGTTCACCGCCACGACAGACGCGCCCGGCAGCACCGATCCGGAGCTGTCCGTCACCGTTCCGACCAACGCGGTTTGCGATGCCAATTGCGCGGCGGCCGGCGTCGCGCACGACAGACCCAAGAGTGCCCACAGCGTGAGACGGCTTCTCATCGGTCCCACCTCCCGGCGACATAACAGCGCGTGGCGCGCAAGAGTTATTGCACGGGAGCGGCAGCTTTTGTGACAGGAACGCCAGGTCTTATCCGAGGGGCTTCGCCCCTC
>WNGL01013989.1_pt1 | contig 11775 bp, 11 predicted proteins | sample 5400591 | NCBI WGS metagenome assembly WNGL01 (sample SAMN13153377, study PRJNA577476) | soil metagenome | isolation source: 80 cm soil or saprolite under Garry oak tree replicate 1 | place: USA:California | collected 2016-06-15
CGTCTGGTTCTACAGGAAAATGAAACGGCTGCGGATCATCACATGAAGGCGAAAATCTTATCCACTTTGCTTTTGTCCGTTCTATTTGCCGCGCAGGAAGCTATGGCGTGCCCGTTTTGCTATGGTGCGAAAGACGGAAAATCGACCGAGCACATGGCGATAGCCATTTGGTTTCTCTTCGGTGCAGTCCTCTCCGTGATCGGTGGTATTGGCGCATTCAGTTTTCACTTGTGGCGTCACGGGCGGATGCCGGTCGAGCCTCACCAAGAGATTACCGAGGAAGATCTGAGCAAATATGAGTAGCCTGGCGCTGATCAACGAATTCCTGGGGCAGCCGCCGAACGCCTCCTCGCACGGATATCAGATCGACCACATCCTCGAGTTTTGCCACTGGTTCATGGGCGCGCTGTTTATTGGCTGGTCGGCATTTTTTATTTTCGTCCTGATTCGTTTCCGAAAACGCCGCCAACCGGGTGCGGATCACATGGGCGTAAGGAGCGGCATTTCAACGCATCTGGAATTCTCCGTCGTATTGATCGAAGCGGTGCTCCTCCTCGGGTTTGCCATTCCGCTATGGGCAAAACGGGTGAATCAGTTTCCGCCAGGCAAAGACGCGCTGGTTGTTCACGTGGTGGCGCAGCAGTTTAGTTTCAATTATCACCTACCCGGACCGGATGGGCAGTTTGGCAGGCGCGATGTCGGTTTTGTGAGCAACTCAAATCCGCTGGGCCTTGATCCGAATGATCCTGCCGGGAAAGACGACATCGTGACAACTGGCGAACTTCATGTGCCAGTGAATCGCCCGGTCATTGCCGAGCTTTCCTCAAAGGACGTGATCCACGATTTCTTTTTACCAAGCATGCGGATCGCCGGCGACGCAATCCCCGGTTCACTCATTCCGATCTGGTTTACGCCGATAAAGACCGGGACCGACGAAGTGATTTGCGGCCAGCTTTGCGGTCTTGGGCATTACGGAATGAAAGGCACGCTCGTGGTCGATACGCCCCAAGATTACGAATCCTGGCTGAAAGAGCGCGCCGAACTCTCCGGTGGTACGCAAGGCGCGCCGCCGTCCGGTGCACCCAAACCTCAAAGCGCCGGCGGACAGCCGCAACCGTTACCGGCCGCACCACAGCATCCGCAGAACAAGCCCAGCCCGCCACCTCAGCTGTAGCCGCTTCGCTGTGCGAAGCGCACACGTCGCCCAAGGGCGACGGCTACAAATTATCTGCCAAATCCACGTGATCCGCGGTTAATTTGATCCAAATGCCTTCGGCAACGTCGAGGACTTGGCTGAACCGTTTCGCGTGGCTCACCTGCCTCGCGACGCTCTTGCTGATTTGCAGTGGCGGGATGGTCACCAGTAAGAATGTCGGGCTCGCGGTGCCCGATTGGCCAACAACATTCGGCTACAACATGTTTCTATTTCCCGTCTCGAATTGGGTCGGCGGAATTTTGTTTGAGCATACGCATCGCTTGATGGGCTCGCTTGTCGGCTTTCTCACCATCATTCTCGCGGTGTGGCTTTGGCTCAGCGAATATCGGCAATGGGTGCGCAACCTGGGCGTGATCGCGCTTGCCGGCGTGATCTTGCAGGGAATTCTTGGCGGTCTTCGCGTAACTATGATGAAAGATGAAATCGGCATCTTTCACGCCTGTGTTGCGCAGGCATTTCTCGGGCTGCTCGTGTTCATAGCAATTGTCACGACAACATTTTGGCGATCAATCTCCAAGGCGATTGTCAATTTCAAAACGTTTGTGATCCTGAAAACTGTTGCGATTGCAATCACGCTTGCGATTTACGTGCAGCTGGCGCTCGGCGCGACGATGCGCCATCAACATCGCGATTTGGCGGTCCTCGATTTTCCGACGGCAAACGGCGCATGGATACCCGACACGAGTGTGGCGGCGCTTGCAAAGATTAACGCGTGGCGCGACGCGCGCGGTTTATCAGATGTGACAGCATTCCAAATCTGGTTGCACATTGCGCACCGGTTCCTCGCGTTTTTCATCGCCATTGCTGTAGTTGCCTTTTGTCTTCGCGTTTGGAGAGATGCGCCCCGCTTTCCTGCGCTGAAGGGATTGTCGATCTTGTGGGTCGTGTTGGTCGTTTGTCAGATTACGCTTGGCGCCTGGATAGTCTGGAGCAATAAGGCAGCCGACGTCGCGACAGCGCATGTCGCGCTCGGCGCGATGATGCTATCTTTTGGCGTGAGCATTTCTGCGATTTGCTGGCGAATTTCACAAAGACAAGTTGATAAGGTGCGACAGTACAAGTCCGGCTCGGACCCGCGTACGCTGCAGGGCGACCGCGCCTCCGCATGAAAACAGCCGCGCTTGGAAATCCCAATCTTGCGCCGTCGCGCAATCGGTTCCTTGCCGATCTGGCCGTGCTCGTCAAAGCGCGATTGACACTGCTTGTTCTGGTTACAACCGCCGTTGGTTTTTACCTCGGATCGGAATCGCCGATCGACTACATGGCGCTGTTTCACGTTGTCCTTGGAACCGCCGCTGCAGCCGCCGGGGCTGCTGCGCTCAATCAATGGTGGGAACGCACCGCCGACGCGATGATGCGCCGTACAAAAATGCGTCCGATACCGGCCGGCCGAATGCGACCGCTGCAAGCATTGCTCCTTGGCGTCGTGCTGTCGATTTTTGGAGTCGGGTATTTGGCAATTGTTTGCAATCTGCTTAGTGCGGCGCTGACAGCGATAACGATCGGAATTTACATTCTTGCTTACACGCCCATGAAGCGCGCCAACACTGCCAACACGGCGGTCGGTGCAATTCCCGGCGCGATTCCGCCGATGATCGGCTGGGCGGCTGCTCGGGGAAACATTGGCGCCGGCGCGTGGAGTCTCTTCGCGATCGTTTTTTTGTGGCAGTTACCGCATTTTTTCGCGATCGCGTGGATGTTCCGCGAAGACTATTCGCGGGCAGGATTTCGCATGATTTCGAGTGATGACCGCAGTGGCGAGCGCAGCGTTTATCTTCCACTGTTGCTCGGTGCGCTCGTTCTGACGAAAACGTGAATACAACTTTTGTGACAACAGATCGTGCGCCGACGCGCAGTGGCATTGCTTGGAAGATGACGTTGATTCTGATCCCGCTGATTACGCTCGGACTTTTGCTTTGGCTGCGTCATCTGGAAGTGAACGCGCTCCGGCAGCGTACTATTTCTTCTTACGGCACGGTACCTTCATTTCAGTTCACAAATCAGAATGGGCAGCCCTTTGGTTCAGCGCAATTAGCCGGCAAAATTTGGATCGCCGATTTTATTTATACGACCTGCCCGGGACCGTGTCCGATGATCAGCAGCCGAATGAGCGAACTGCAAAAGCCGCTGGAAAAAACCGAAGTCCATCTGGTCTCGTTCAGTGTCGATCCTGAGAAAGATACACCCGCGATTCTGCGCAGTTACGCCGAGAGATTGCAGGCTGAGCCGGGCCGCTGGGATTTTCTCACGGGCCCAAAATCCGCGATCTACAAACTTTCCCATGACGGGTTCAAACTCGCCGTCTCAGATGGCAGTGACGCTCAGGGAATTCCCGTGCACAGCACGCGCATGGTGCTGGTCGATCGACATGGTGCAATCCGCGGCTATTACGATGCGACAGAGCCCGAGGCGGTAACCAAACTGGTCGCGGACACCAATCATCTTCTGCGCGAGCAGCCGAAATGATTGTAGAGGCGCTGCGCCGCGGCGAGCGCCTTTCGACGGTCACAGACCGCCGCTACAGAATTCAGATCACCCCACAGGCTCCGGCCCTGCGCTTGGACCCTCGTCGCAAACCATTCGCAGATACTCGCGATATTCGTTCCTCGGTAATCCGTCAATGATCTTGGCGAGATCGGATTGGGTGATAAAACCCATGCGGAGTGCGACCTCCTCGAGGCAGGCGATTTTCAAACCCTGCCGATGTTCGATCGTGGCGATGTAATTGCTCGCCTCAAGCAACGCGGTGGTGGTGCCGGTATCGAGCCACGCCATGCCGCGGCTCAGCAACTTCACGTGCAGCTCGCTGCGCTGAAGATAAATCAAATTCAAATCCGTGATTTCGAGCTCGCCTCGTGCTGATGGCCGCAACGTGCGACAAAGATCGACCACCTGGTCGTCGTAAACATAAAGCCCAGGGACGGCGAAAGGACTTTTCGGCTGCCTGGGTTTCTCTTCCAGGCTGATGGCTTTGCCTTCAGCGTCGAACTCGACCACCCCGTAGCGCTCCGGGTCGCGAACTTGATAGCCGAAAATGCATGCGCCCCGCTCGATGGCCAGCGCATCGCGATAGAAATCGAGTTTTCCATAGAAAATGTTGTCGCCAAGGATAAGGGATGCGCCCGACTCGCCGATAAATTTCGCGCCGATTAAAAAAGCTTGGGCGATTCCTTCGGGCTTTGGTTGCGCAGCATACGCGATGCGAATACCGAGTTGCGCCCCATCGGCCAAATAATCCTGCAGCATCGGCAAATCTTTTGGTGTCGAGATGATGAGAACCTCACGCAGCCCGCCGAGCATCAAGGTCGCCAATGGATAGCAGATCATCGGTTTGTCGTAAATCGGCAGAAGCTGTTTGCAGACGATCTTCGTCAGCGGAAAAAGCCGTGTTCCTGCGCCACCAGCGAGAAGAATGGCCTTTTTCATTTTGGACTTTGGATTTTCGATTTTCGATCGCTGGAGCTCCAGCGCAAAAGCAACTCCGCCCATTCCTGCCAGAAACGCGCTCCTGTGGTCAAATCAATCCTGGTCTTGCGAGTGATCAGCCCGAGTGCCTTCCGCGGAGCAGAACGAAATGTCGTCTTATCAAGAAGGAATGAATTGCCGTTGTCGGGCGTTTCCGTGAAGCACCGGGACCGTTCCGATGAGGCGTCTGACACAGGCGCTCTACAATGGTATTGCTCGAGCAGTTTGCGATCACTCAAACGGCCTCCCACACATTCAGACAATGCGTCCTGGATCCAGTTTCGCGGTGGGTCCGGGCGCGGCTCAATCGTGGCGCTCACCGTAACATTGAGAAGTCTTTTTAAGATGAGCGCACAGACGAGCGCACGGGAACTCGTTGCGTGGACGTGCGACACGTCTCTTCCCCGAAGCAGTCTTTTTAATGCGAGCGCAAAACGCGCCTGGCGCAAAAAAATGCCGCCTGGCACCCGGTTCGTCTGCTGTGCTCGTTCCTCTTCCAATTCTTGCGCGAGTACAGGATTCGCTCGCCATTCTGCTTCCAGCACCATCCCGTCCGGCAAAAATTCGAGCAACGGCGCCATTTCTTCCATTGCACGATTGAAGCGGACGCCTGAATTCAGGCTACACACGAACGGAGCGATCGGCACATTGCGTTCTTTCATCTCCGTGATCTCGCACTCGAGCAGCGGCAAATCACTATCAGGCCAGCGATCGATCAGATACGCGATTTCTGTGGCCGCTTCGCTGCTTGCCACGCCGCAGGTCGGCGCGGAGACCGAAGGCGGGTGCGAAGCGCGGCGCTGACTAGATTTGCCGAAGTTGGCCGGCGCTCTCTCGAAGAGTTTGAGCAGTGGCGTGACTGTCTCTTCAATTCGGAAATGCTGCTCAACCCGCAGACGCCCGCCACGGCCGTACCGCAGGCGCAATTCGCGATCGCATAGTAAATGTTGGAGCGCCTCAGTCAGCGCCAGCGTGTCGCCTGCGGAAACTAATAGCCCAGTTTGGCCATCTACGACCAATTCGGGGATCCCGGCAAGGCGGGTGGAAACAACCGGGCGCGCCGAGGCCATGGCTTCGAGGATTACCGTCGGAAAAACGTCGCTTGCGCCTTGAGCGTCGATTACAGAAGCGAGCGCGAAAATGTCCGCGGCTTGAAGTTTCTCCAACACCGCCCGTTGCGACAGAGAACCGAGCAAAGTGATTCGCGACGATAGATTCAAGCTCTCGATCTTTGCTTGAAGTGTATCGTGCAGCGGTCCATCGCCAACAATATCGCAGACAAAATCGAATCCCCGCCGCGCAAGCTCGCCGCAAGCATCGATGAGATGGTCGAAACCTTTGAATGCGACGAGCCGGCCCACGCTGATGATGCGCGGCACGGCATTGACGGTGGCCGAAACTGGCGTCGGAAAACGTTCGAGATCGATCCCGTTGTAAACGCGGTGAATTTTCGCAGCGGAATCCGGACAGCGCTCGCCAAGAAGCCGGCGGCTGTAATCGGTTTCAGCCGCAACGAACTCCGCTGCGGCGCTAATCTCGCGAAGGAGATCGTCGCTACCGAGATCCTTCATGAAATCCTGCCCGTGCGCGGTGACGCTGAATGAAATCCCGGAGATTTCTTTCAGGAAAAGTGCAGTGTGCGCTGCGCGGTTTGCAAAATGAACGTGCACGTGATCGACAGAATTTCGCGCAAAGAAATCTGCGAAATAGAGAGCATTGCGCGCTCGCTGCTCTGCCTTAATCTCCGGCCCGTATTTGCGCTCATGCTGCTCGACCAGATGACGCGGCCATCTACCAGCAATTTTCGCCTCCTTTTCCGAGATTCGTAGGACTTCCTGTGGCGGTGCGTAATGAATGGGTGCGCGTAAGCCGGCGATATGTTCATGGCGCAGACTGGTAAGGGGTGGATAGACCGAGCCGATCGTCAGCCTGAGACCCAGCCGCTCCAGCGCCAGCATCTCGGCATCGCAAAATGTTTGCGAAATAACCGGATAGCGGGAGTAAAGATAACCGAGCAGCATCGAGCCGATGATTACGCGCAGCGCGCGAAAATAGCAATGACCTGTAGCGGCAGGCGTGTCGCCTGCTTTTTCCAGAATGCGCAACCGACACGGCTGCCGCCACAATTACGAGAACTGGACGTCCTTGCCCGGATCCATCTCGAAATCCAGCGCCAGGGAATCCTCGGTGTTCGGCTTAATGATTTCTTCCGTGAACTTCACGAAGATCGGGTCTTCGCGAAAGATTGCGTATTTGTCCATCGACTCAAAATCGATAGCGATGAAGAATGGCCAGTCCAATTCGGGATCGATTCGTTTCCCGCACTTGATGCTAAGGACCTCTGGAATTTTGAGAAGCTGCATCCGCGCATTCATCATCATCGCTTCCACGCGGGCCGGGGTGACCTCGGGTTTAAGCTTATAGAGAACGACATGATGAACCATGAGGCTAAAGCTAATAGGCGTTTCCGATGCGGCGCGCAAGTCAGAATACATGCCCGACAGAAGCACGGCTAGTCGCTCGCCATCTGATTCGGAGAGCAAATGAATTATGATATGGCGAACCGGTTTGGATGATCGATGAGGTGGCCGTGAGCCGTTAGCATGCTGCAATCTTGTCGGGCCTCGGAATCTGAACTTGCTGTGATTGCTGCAAGAGAGAATGACGCTAATCTGGGGAATGGACAACGGCTCTGCAGGCGAATCGCGGAGTTTGGTCCATCTGCCAATCTACAGAGAGAGTTCACATCGCCGGGAGACATGATTGCACAAGGAAGCACCGCAAACGTCTCTGCGAAGCTTGAGTATCCCGCGTGCCCCGTATGCGGGAGCGACCAACGTCAGTTTCCGTTTCGTTTGCATCCGCCCTATAGCGTCGCCTGCTGTACGGCATGCGGATTTCATTATCTTTACCCGCGGCTTATCGAGAGCGCGATGCAAGAGGCGTGTCGTGAATCATCATATTACGAAGGCGGAGCGTGCGGTTACGCGGATACGAGCTATACCGCTCATAAAGCAGCATTGCGTGCAACATTCGAACGCGTGTTGCGTAACCTCGCGAGGCGTAGATTGACAATGTTCGAATCGCTCCTATCGATTTGTCCGTATATTTTTAACTAGCAATATTATGCGAGTTGTGGATCAAAGCGGCTGGCATTGCAGGCTATGCGGCCAACCTCTTACAACAGAATCGCCCGGGCATCTGCACAGCGGGGTGGTGCTTTCGGTCTTGGTCCCCGTACACAATGAGAGCTACCAGATAGCTCAGAATCTGTCATTGATACAGACGGAAACGTCGAAGACGGGATTGCCGACGGAGATTATCGTGATCGATGACGGCTCGACAGATAACACGTGGCAAGTCCTTGAAATGATCGCTCAGCAAATGCCAGGGTTAAAGGCTCTTCAATTTAGCCGTAATTTTGGAAAAGAAGCAGCAATCTGCGCCGGATTGGCTTACTCACGCGGACAAGCATGTATTGTAATAGACTCCGATCTGCAACACCCTCCGGAGCTAATTCCAGAGATGGTTCGACTTTGGAAAGATGAGCATTGGGACATTGTGGAAGGCATAAAGAGGACGCGAGGCACAGAGCCGCTAATCAATCGAATTGGAGCGCGCTTCTTTTATCGCACTCTAAGCCGTCTTTCGGGGTACGACCTATACGGATCCTCAGACTTTAAACTTCTGGACCGCAAGGTAATTGATGCGTGGCTGGATATGCGTGAGCGCAATACTTTCTTCAGAGGTATGATTACGTGGCTGGGCTACCGTCGAAAGCAGATAAGCTTTTCGGTGCCAAGGCGGCGACTGACGCAGTCACGATGGTCATTTTTTGGTCTCTTTCGTTTAGCTGTCATTGCCATTACAGCTTTTTCGTCCTTACCACTGCAAGCCGTGACTGTGCTTGGAGGAGTTTTCTTGCTTTGTGCGTTCGTATTCTCAAGCTACGCGCTTCTTCTGTATTTCACTGGACTAGCGCTCCCTGGCTTTACAACGGTCATTATACTCGAGTTGGTGTTGGGCGGCGTATTAATGATCAGCCTGGGCATCATCGGCACTTATATCGCTCAAATCTACCAGGAAGTTAAATATCGCCCGCGCTACGTCGTTGCAGAAACTCTCACCAGTCATAGGGACGATAAACTTTCGCGTGCCCCCGAAAACACGCAGACAGAGGCGACTCCCACGTTGGCCAGCAAATCGTCAGTTTGAGAGCTGCTCGGCGCGTGTTGGCAACGCCTAGCTGAGTGTGATGGAGCTACCTAACCAACATGAGCTAAAACGGCGGGAAGGCGACGCGGTCCACATTAGTGGAGATTATCAGGCCCGGGCTTTGAAGTCGGACCGTGCAGCTCAACGCTTCTGGCACGAAGCAAAGTTCAGGTTGATAGAACGGGTCGCAATGCCTGGGAAGCACGACCGTGTGCTTGATGCCGGATGCGGCTCGGGAACAATTACTCATTTTTTATCTCTCCATGCCGGCGAGGTGATAGGTCTAGATAGCAATCCATCGGCAATACGCTATGCGAGCAATGCCTACAGAGCGCCGAATCTACAGTTTCGACTCGGTCAATTTGACGATCTGGTGGGTGAGAAATCATTCGACAAAATCTATTCCATTGAAGTCATCGAACATCTTTACGACTATCAAGTGGCAGATGTTCTTTCACTGTTCTATAAGCTGACGAATCCAGGCGGTCAGCTCTTTCTTACAACACCTAACTATCGAAGTGCCTGGCCGCTTATTGAGCGGCTTTTGGACAGATTTGCGTTGGTCGCGAAGCTGGACAAGGCACAGCATGTAACGCATTTCACCAAACGAAAGTTATCGGCAATGTGTGAACGCGCCGGATGGAAAGTGCGTCACGTCGGAACGTTCAATGGACTAGCGCCCTTCCTCGCTCCGATTTCCTACCGCCTCGCGCTCGGATTAGAAAAAGTCGAGTTTCTGGCTAACCGGCTGCTTGTGCAAAACCTCTTGTTCTGTTTATGCACAAGAAAGGTTTGATCTCGTTTCCCTTTGCGCGACAGCTAAGGACGTTCTACGTCCCGACGAACTTTGGAAGGCGGGAAGCGCAAAAAGTAAGTTGGGAATGTTTACCGAAATGATGTTTGTCGTTTGTCTGCTACTTCGCCCTGTAAAGCTGATACACGCCGCTTTTCTGGATGTTCTCACAGTTCTGACAGTTGGAGTTTGAGCTGAGGACGATTGCGCCCGATGGAGGTTTCGCTCCCTCGGGAAGACCAACAAACTCCGATAGAGGCCTGCCTTCCACAGTGGCATACCAATAGGCATCCATATAAGCGGGACCCCACTGGCCGTTCTCCAGATAGATCGGGCGCTCTGGTCGTGCGACCGCTGTGTCATAGACTGCCTTGTACCCAACGTCGAAGGCAAAGTCGCGCTTTGGTCCTTCTCGGCGGAAGGCAATTTGGAAATCAATCGCTTGTGCAACGGTCGCCGCCAGCAAGATTCCAAGAATGCCGAGCCGGACTGGACGCGACAGGCCGTGACTGACGACTGCGGCACGATCTGGTTCGCGATCGTGCGCTTCCTCGCTTGTGCTGCATACACTCTGCTTTGGTTCATCGGGAGCAAGGAGCCATTCCAGCGCTGGGACCGTAAGCACCAGCAGGAAGACAGCGTAGCCCATCAGCCGCAGCTGGTGAAAGGGCCAGTCCGTGATAGCGCCTGGCACGATGGAAGCCGCTAGTCCATAGAGCACAAAACGCCACCACGGTTCGCGCCAGCGGCGGACAATGACCAGCAGGAGACCAGCCATTGCCAGAATGAAGGTCGCAAAAAGTATCGCTCCGCCGGAACCTTGGACATGATGATGCTCATGAGGATCTCCCATCATAAGCAAAGGGGTCAAACTCTGATCTTGCAGGTAGCACCTGACAAACTCAGCAAACTCAGATGCGATTTCCTTCCAAGGTGCGCCAGGCTTGATGTAGGTAACGTCCCAGAGCCGCTTTGTTAGCACGCCAGAATGTGCCCGATCGAACAGAATGAGTGGTACCAACGTGACCCCGTAGGCCAGCCATGTCTTGATTACGCCAACCAAACGGTGCTTTGTAGTCGCAAAGAAGAGTAATCCTAACGCATACAATGATGCCAGGACGCGTCCACCGAAATAACCGTACGTCAATACCGCGAGACTGCCGGCGACCATCGCGATATCCTGCCAGCGCCACGCTTCCTTGGATTGAATTCGATAGGCGGCAAGCAGGAACACGACTACTGGGAAAGCAGAAAAATGGGCGTCCCATACCAAGCGGCCGACCTCAACAAGCCACGGAGTCAAGAGCGCGGTTGCGGCAACGATAATTCCAATCCTTAGCTGGCCAGAAATGCGCTTTGCCAACACGCCAAGCAGCAAAGAAGCCGCAAACATCCAGAAAGCGGCGAACATCCGCGCCACCAAAATGCTCGGGGGAAGGAATCGGAAGACGATTGCCAACAAATAGATCGTCAGGGGGTTGATATAATAACTTGATTTATTCACTCCATACTCTTGGAAGAGGATAGGAAACCGCGGGCCAACTTCGCCAGCCCCAGTTCGAGAGACGAGATAAGCGTTGTACGCGGTTGCTGACTCGTCGAGGAAGAAACCTGGTGGATTCTCTGAAATGCCCCAGGTGTAGAGGCTGAAAAGGAGGACGACAGCAGCGATGCACAGCAAAATTCGCAGGCTCTTTTGAGCCATCGTCGAGGCGCTTTGTCTTAAAGGCATATTGTCCATCGAATTCGAGCGTGTAGCACTTCGCGCAACAGCGGTTACTTGTTCTGCAAAGCGATCACAGATACTCGCGCAGAACCGCTGTTCAGGACAAGAAGTTTGTCTTTTGTTAACGCGAGCGCCGATGGGCCCTCGAGCTTGTCTGGCGGCGCCGGCCTTAAGATCGCTACCCTGTTCCCCTGAAGATCAAAAACCAGAATGGAGTTCATATTCGCGCTCGATGCGTACAGACGGCCTCTCTGTGAATCTATGGCGAGGTCTTCGAAGCCGGCCGGCTGTCCCCACTCGGGGACTGGCCATTTAGTCAGGAACCTACCATCTGAATCAAACACCTGTATTCGTTTGTTA
>WNGL01026358.1_pt1 | contig 11775 bp, 8 predicted proteins | sample 5400591 | NCBI WGS metagenome assembly WNGL01 (sample SAMN13153377, study PRJNA577476) | soil metagenome | isolation source: 80 cm soil or saprolite under Garry oak tree replicate 1 | place: USA:California | collected 2016-06-15
CAGCGCACGAGGGGGCAGAACCGCGCCTCGTCATGCTGGAGACCATCCGCGAGTTCGGGCTGGAACAGCTGCACCAGCTGGGCGAACTCGAAGCAGCCCACCGGGCGCACGCACGCTACTACCTGCGGCTGGTCGAGACAGCCGAGCCGCACCTGCTGGGTCCCGACCAGCTGCTGTGGTTCGCTCGGCTCGAACAGGACCTGGACAACCTGCGAGCCATCCTCCAGGCAGGAATGTCTGGAGGAGCGGAGGAGGTGGAGCTGGCCCTGCGCCTTGCGGGTGCCTTGCGGCTGTTCTGGAACGTCCAGGGGTATCTGCGCGAAGGGCGCGACGTGCTGGAGCGGCTGCTGGCAGACCCCAGGGCGATCGCCGCCCCCATGCGCCTCAAGGCGCTCAACACGCTCGGAGTGATCTTGTGGTCACAGAGCAACCCGCACAGGTTAGCGCAGGTCGCCGACGAAGCCCTGGCCCTGGCCCGGGTGCAAGGGGACCGCGTGCCTCTGACCATCGCCATGATCCACCGCGCAACGGCCATGATGCTGGGCAGAGGCGACTATACCGCAGCACAGGCATGCCTGGAGGAGGCGCTTACCGAGGCCCGTGCTCTCGGGGATTTCTATACCCTCGTCTCTGCGCTCATGAGCCTGGGCCGCCTAGCGGAGTACCAGCACGATGCTCAGCAGGCGATTCCCTGGTTCGAGGAGGGCCTGGCACTGTGCAGAGCGGCGGGTGCGAAGGTGCTGATGGCGACCGTCCAGATTCTGTTCGCTCAAGCCGAACTGAGTCTGGGCCATGCAGCACGCGCCCAGCCTCTGCTGGAAGAGGCCCAGAGCATCTATCAAGAGCTCGGCAGTATCCCGGCGATCGCCCTGATCTTCAACATGCTGGGACGGCTAGCCATCCAGCAAGGGGAGCTGCGCCAGGCGGAGGCGTTTCTGACAGACAGTGATCGGCTGGCTCGCCAGGTCGGAGATCAGCACAACCTTGCGTTGCGGTCGCGTTTGCTGCTGGCAGGGCTGGCCGCGCTCCAGGGGGACTATGAGACGGCCCGCCTGCGGTATGAAGAAGGTCTCGCCACCGCCCTGAAGCTCGGTCACATGAGCTTGGTTGCATCCGGTCTGAAAGGGCTGGGCTGTGTGGCCGCCGCGCAGGCGTTGCATACCTGGGCAGCCGTGCTTTGGGGGACAGCCGAGCCCCTGCGCGAGTCCCGCAGTGTGGCCATTGCGCCGGTGTTCTATGATCGTATGATGGCCGTAGCCCGCAGCCAACTGGGCGAGCCAGCCTTTGAAGAGGCGAAGGCCCAGGGGCGTGCTTTGACGGCAGCACAGGCGCTCGCTTCGCATGAGACCCTCACTCCACAGGTCCCGCAGTCACCGCAGCCGGCCCAGGCAGCGCCAGGTTCCTTTCCGGTCGCTCCTACACCCGCTGCGACACCGGCAGGGCTGACCCTGCGCGAGAGCGAGGTGCTTCGTCTGCTGGCAACAGGTCTCACGAGCGCCCAGATCGCTGAGCAACTGATCATCAGTGTGCTCACCGTCAATGGCCACATCCGCTCAATCTACAGCAAATTGGGCGTCACCTCGCGCAGTGGCGCAGTGCCGCCACCCGCTACGCGATCGAGCACAAGCTCGTTTGACACGCGAGATGCTCTTTGGGTATCTTGCCAGGCGCGCGTAGCTCATCCCGGCAACGTTGATGCGTCGTCATCGCCTGCTCTGGGTACCTCCCCATCTCTTTGTGAAGAACAGGTGCTCTAGTTAGTTCTAGGGGGATGACCCTCACACACACCTCTCCGACGCGTACAAAAAACACTGTGTTCTGGGGATGCGCTTTCCATCTTTGCACGCTAGACTGTGAGTAAGAGGGAAGCCATCCTATTGCTTTCCTTTCGACGCCGAGACTGGCGATACGTGGCAGGTGCAATTTCTGCACATCGATCAGGATATGCGCTGCTTAGCTACCTTGGCCGCCTGGCGAACCTGGAGCTGCCCAGGATGTGGGCGTTCGCGCGCCAGGCCGAAGGTCGTGAGCAGCTTGTCATTGACCGACTCTCTGATCTGGCGCGAGCCAGGGCTTGCTTCAGGACCTTGCAGGTTCACGGGGGACATCGCTGTGATCGATGTGGATGGTGACGCGACAGACAACCGGACCAACAGCCCCGGCGTCAAGGATGAGCATCCCGACTGGTCGCTGTAGGGTGTCAATGACAGCATTCGTGTTCAAAATGGACCAATGCTGATCGTTTGACAAGTGATGAAACCAAACCTACTATTACACGCTCGGAGGAGCAAAAGTTGTTGTCGGGCAAGGAAAAACTCATTGCAGGAGGGGAACTATGGGCATGACCACTGATGACCTGTCCTACTGGCAGGCCGAAAGCGAGGGGATCGCTCTCCTCGAGATGACGATTGGTAACCTCTTAGATCGTCGCGCCGATGAACTTCCGGCACAAGAAGCGATTGTCTATTCCTGTTACCCTGAATTTGGGGATGCGCTCACTATCCGGTGGAGCTACCAGGAGTATCGAGAACGGGCCAATGCGGTTGCCAAAGGGCTGCTGGCCCTGGGGCTGCACAAGGGCGACCACATCGCCGTCTGGGCAGCCAATCTCCCCGAATGGCCCTTGCTCATGTTGGGTGCTGCCAAAGCGGGGCTCGTCCTGGTGACCATCAACCCGCTGCTACAAGCTGCCGAGGTGGAGTACATCCTCAAGCAAGGGGATGTGCATGCACTGTTCTTCATGGCGCGGGTACGCGATTACGATCATCTGACGACGGTCCGCGCACTCACCACGCCTGGTCCACACAACGGCGAGGTGACGAGCGAGCGGCTTCCCAGGCTGAGCTATGTAAGTCTGATGGGCATGCCTCCGTCCGGCTTGCTCGAGCAGGAGGGCTGGAGACCCACGCTTTTGCGTGAGGTGAGCGCGGCTGGCACACCTGTAAGCAATGCTGCGTTAGCCGAGCGGCAAGCTTCGGTCACGCCATCCGACCCGGCCATGCTGATGTATACCTCCGGCACGACCGGCTTTCCCAAAGGGGCAGTGCTGACACATGAGAGCCTGGTGAACAGCGCTGTGATCTATGGAAAGCGTTTGGAACCGTTCGCACAGCGGGAAGGATTGGAAATGAAGGACTTTCACGCCAATGTGGTGATACCGTTCTTTCATGTGGCAGGTATCGTGGCCGGCCTTCTCGCTCCACTCTGCTTTGGTTATACGATCTATCCTCTGCTGGCCTTTGATCCTGTCAAAGCCCTGCAGGTGATTAGCCGCGAACGCTGTCATCTCTCTGGTGGTGCTCCGACCATGCTGCTGGCGATGCTCCAGCATCCTGATTTTGAGCAGTATGATCTCTCGTCGCTCAAGGTTGTCGTGGCTGCTAGCGCCCCGGTTCCCGTCTTCCTGATGGAACAGGTGAAAGCACGCATGGCAGCAGATGTCTTCATCATCTTCGGTCAAACTGAAGGCTGTGCGTGTACAACGACGTTACCTGATGATTCGTTCGAGCTGAAAGCGGCGACCGTGGGCAAACCGCTGCCCCATATCACGGTCAAAATCATTGATCCAGAGACAGGCCAGGTGGTTCCAGTCGGAGAGCGCGGCGAGCTGTGCTATCGTGGCTTCGGGGTCATGGCAGGCTACTACAAGATGCCGGAGAAGACCGCTGAGACCATTGACGCAGACGGCTGGTTACATTCGGGTGACCTGGCCACATCCGCCATCCCAAAGTCGCCGATGTGCAGGTCGTTGGGGTACCTGATGCCTTCTTCGGCGAGGAACTGCTGGCAGTAGTCCGGTCCAGAGAAGGCGTTCAGCTCACTGAACAGGAGTTACGCGACTATTGCCGTGGCCAGATCAGCCACCAAAAGACTCCGCGCTACTTCCAGTTCGTGGATGCCTACCCCCTAACAGCCAGTGGCAAAGTGCAGAAGTTCGTGCTACGCGAGCAGGCCATCAGCATGCTGGGTCTGCAAGAGGTAGCACACACGAAAACAGCCTGAGGTTCGCAACCGCGTCAGCAGGCAAGCCCATCGGGGAATCCTGTTGCTTTCTCGCTAGCCTATCTCATCTGTCACTGTGGACTGGACCCTGCGGCGATGGTTTGATGTCTGATGCGCTTCTTCGCGCATCGTAGCAAGGAGTGATGACGATGTCAGCAACCAAGGTTTCTCCCACTGGCGCGGGGACGACCACGACCCGGAGCGTTCGCTCCGTCCTGGATGTAGTGATGCTGGTGGGACTCTTCATCGTCGTGGTGGCCGATGGGGTGGTCCAGCTCCAAGCAGGCCACATCGTCCCGCCCGTCCTGGTCTTCCAGGCCCTCTATCTGCTCTGCGGGATCGTCGTGGCGACCGGCTGGCGCTGGGCCATGCTCCTGCCACTGGTGATCTGCCCGCTCGGCATCGCGGGGGACTTCGCGTCGGGGTTTCCGGAGTATACCCTGACCCATCCAAGCAGCAATGCTGTCGCATTCGACCTCTTCGTGCTGGAGTACCCGCTCCTGGCACTGGTCATCGGTGCCAGCGTCAGCAAGCTTGTGCAAACGCTGCGGCGTGAGCCATTCCACGCGCCGCGTGGGTTCTCGCCCACGTTGGGTGCGGTGGCTGGGCTCATCCTCGGCGCGTTCCTGATCGGAACCATCGCTGGGACGCCGGCTGCGGGTGGCTCGGCCCCGGGCCAGGCGGGGAGCGCCACCGTCCACTTGACGGCCGCCCGGTTCGCCCCGGATATCGTCGCCCTCCATAAGGGCGACCGGCTGATCATCGTGGACGACGGCCCGGTCCCGCATACCCTCACCAATGGGTCCTGGAGCGCCGACAATCGGCCCGTGCCAGGTGTGGAGCCGGGAGCGCCCCTGGTCAACAACGTCGCGCTCAACAACAACACGGTCACGATTGGCCCGTTCACCACGCCAGGCACCTACCACCTCTATTGCACGATCCATGTCGATCTCCAGCAATCGACGCTCTTGGGTCTGCCTGAAGCAGGTATGAAGAGAAAATTGAGCCGGGTCGGCGAGAAGAAGGATATGCAGTTGGTCGGAATGAGTTCCGACCCTCGAAGCAAGAAAGGAATGTGCAGCATGTTAAGTGGACCAAATTTAGTGACGAGCATGAATACCCCCATCTTCGCTATCGCTGGCTACTACACCGATTACGACGGTTTGCAGCATGTGATCGCGGCTGCGAAAGACGGCAATGTGTACCAGGTGCGTTGGATCTCGAGCGAGTTAGAACCCTATCATCCCTCTGCAGACAAGCTGGGGCACTTCGACAACATCACCACGATCGCAGGGTTTTTTACGCCTGATGACAATTGCCACCATGCTGTCGCCAGCACCAGTGATGGCAAACTGCATGAACTCTGGTTCAAACTAGACGAAGCGCCCCATCAAACCGACTTGCCCTACAACATCAGCGGCTTTCATCCGAGTAAAGGAATGGCCAGTTTCTTTTCACTTTGCGATAACTTGCGTCATGTGGTGATTGTAGATCGTAACGGACACCCCATGGATATCACCTGGAAGGCGAACTCTCCAACGAACGGCGTACCGATCACAATCCCACCCACCGTCAGCCAGATCGCCTCGCTCAGTGGTTTTCTCTCGAAAGACGAGAATCCCAACAATCGTCATATCATCGTTGCCCAAAATGTATGCAAATTACATTCTGAAAAGGGCGGAGTATCAGCACCCGGAAATGAATGGTCTCCTAATGGGGGTTTAGTTATTCGAAAACGGGTTCCATACTTCCCAAGTGGGCGATCCCTCAGTCCCATTGTCACAGCTCTTCTTGAAGCGATGAAGGTACGGCGATGCAGATCCTGTACACACTAGATTAAACACCTGCGAGTTTTCTTGAATTGGAGGCGTGTCATTATAATTTATAGGATACATAACTGTAATCTTATTCATATTCCAGTTATCAGCGGATAGACTATCACCTCCTCCAGCATTGTGTTCGATATGTATCGCTCGAATATTAGGCGAACTATACGTAAAGCTGTCGGAAGGATTAAGCCAAATCCAGCCCTTAAATATAGAGCCATTGGGATATCCTACGCCACCATTCGACATGCTATACTTCTCTATAGGCCATCCAGAGAAACGTTGCATAAAAGCTGTAACTGTCACAGTATTTCCCTGACGAATGTCATCGCTGCCTACCCAAATCATCACAGCCAATTTGTTGAGGCCTGACCAGCTGGCCCGGTACTTCACAGACCCGTACACTGGACCGCAGGTTACTATTTTCCCATCCAGATCAGCCACCGCAGAAGCAATTTCGCTCCCGCCAAGACTAAGCACTCCTCCAATAGCTGTTGCTGCCAATCCTTTGATCGCTCGACGACGCGAAGTCGTGCGGGTTAGAGCTTTGGTCCAGTTGTCAAACCGTGATGAATCCATGTGTATTTCCTCCTGATGGTGAGTAGAGTTCGCGAAGCGTGGCTTCTTGTTGTGTCACTGTTGAAAACTCTATTAGTTCGCGTATGTTGTAACACGATCATACATGGAAAGTTGATGAAGAGTAAAGGACAAAAAAGGGCAGATAGAGAGGACACAAGCGGACATTTTGGTTGTCATGCATTTTTTCTCCACCATTGCAGATTTGCAATGGGTATGGCTTACTAAAAAAGAACAGATCAATCTTGTTTTTTGTGAGAAAGGTGACGTGAATCCCAAAGGAGAACTTTATGAGCGAACCACCTCGCAATGCAAAGCACAATTCTTTGTTGCGCCAAGCACGAGAAGAACGAGGCCTGAGCCAATCAGAAGTTGCAGGGGCAATTGGCGTAGATGTCCGAAGCTATCGCCGCTGGGAAAATGAAGGGCAGCTTCCTGGCGGGTACGCGCAGACCCAACTCTTGAAGTATTTTGGCAAGACGACTCCAGATGAGTTGGGATTTGCGAAACGCACTCGTCGAACCTCATTGTCATACCAACCAATACAACAAGCGGCGCCGGAGGAAGCTGACCAAGAGTATGGTCCTCTTTCTGAATCCTCTCCAGTTCAGAAAGAGTCAATCCAAGGAGAGCAACATCCTCCTTCCCCGTCTCCTCACTTTCTTCGCAGATCCCGACGCCCCTTATGGTATATGTTGCTCTTGATTGGCGCGATTCTCGCTACTCTGCTGTCAGCACTGAGTCTCTTCTGGGTGTTTCATCCACGTCCTATGCTCTCCGGACATTTCGATCCAACCCCCGCGAGTGTTAATCTCACACAAGAGGGAACACTGGATTGGGTAGATTGGGGCTATCTCAATAGTGATGTAGGGAATCCGAGCCAGTTTCTTGGCAACCCGGTGATGATCGACTGCCAGTATAATTTTCACTGTCTCAATCGAAAAAAGCAAGGAAACAGGTTCATCAGTGACTATACGCCCATCGGTCACTTCGACCCATCCCGCCTGCCTTATCGTCTCTATTTCAGAAATGGCCTACAGTTTTCCTGGACCAATGGTGATCCTGTGGCTATTGGAGCGAATGTACGAACGACGGAGTATATGGCTTTTGCGGGAAACGGCTTTCAGTTGCACGTTGCTGCGGATCAAACCGTTCATACATTCAGGATCTATCTCGGCGTCTATCAAGGTCAGGTCAAATGTACGGCTGTGCTCAGCGATCACAGTGCCCCTTCTTTCACCGACACGACCCTTAATACCTTTGATCTGTTTGATACAGCCCGTGTTGTTTACTATAGCTTTACCTATCGGGCTGCATCTCCTGGGCAACGTTTGACGGTAACGTTGACCTTGGCGGGTGTTTTTGGAGGAAATAATATTTCGCTTTCGGCAGCGACTCTTCAATAAATATGAAGAGATATAAAAGCCAGTGCGAGTTCGTGCATAACTTGTCGGAGAACGCTCGGCTGGGAATAGGACTTCCACGACGAGTGTTCTCCGACAAGAACGCAAAATATCCTATATGCAAGAACTCTTCGTGGAAATATATGGTAAACAAGTTACCCTATCTGCATGATGCAATGAACTGATCAAATAACAAAGGTAGTCCCCCAAAAACAGGATTGCAAAGCGTCTAAGTAGTAGGCATAAGCAGAGTGTCAAGCAAAAGGAGTGTAAACAATGGATCAACCTAGGACAGACCGCCCCAGACGCGCAGAAGCAAACCGTAGGTCAACAACTCGTTCTGAGGCCTCTCATGAACCCAAGGCCTCTCCTACCCCTACGCAAGGTACGACACAGCCTCAGGAGTTGTCTCCCCCGCAAAGCTTCCCTGCATGCTCACCACCAGACGCACGAACGCCTCCACAGTTCACCTTCGCATTCCGCCGTCCCATCCTACTCAAAGACTTCGTCGATTTTGCGCAAGAGACAACCCCGACGCCTGCTCAGCTCGCCTGTCTAACTGTGACGAACTGCTCCGTTGATGTAGGAATCGACCCACTTTTCGAGCAAACCTGGAATCTCACGGAGGTTGCCATCGGAGACCTGGCGTCAACGATGAGTCTGGCACCGTTGTGACTAGAACCATAAATTGACGCCTGCACGAAGCATATCCTGGCGTAATGAAGAAAAAGTTGTCGCGCTCGGCGGCTGAATGTTTTGGTGAAAGGAACAAGAAGGCACCATAACGTGTCCGAAAGTGCTCAAAGAAGGATAATGTGCCTGAAAGTCCTTGCTCAGTGATCCTTTCACGTCTTCCTCGTCATTGATACCATCAGGTTGGAAATAGGTGTTGCCATGTGGACGAGGAGAACTCCAATATGCTGAGTGAGGAACGGTTTGAAGTGTGGTGCCTCCAACACCACCTTTCGGAGCAGGCAAGAGCCATTGTTGGGCGGATTCGCTCTTCCCCTCCATCACGTCTGGTCCGGGGAGCTGCAGGCAATGTGAGTGGCCGCTATCCCAGTCAGAAAATGGGCTGCACCATTCAGTTTGAGAGCCATCGAGGCGAACTTGCCTTCATTTACCAATTGGAACACGATCCTGCGGTCTTCGAGTTTTTCGATCAGCCTGAGTCCATCAAGCTCGTCTATCCTGGGAAAACAGGCAAGCCGGTGGGTCTTTTCCATACACCCGATTTCTTCGTCATTCGCGAAGATGGAGCAGGCTGGGTCGAGTGTAAAATGGAAGAGCACCTCCTTCACCTTGCTGGCCACATGCCTCACCGGTACGTGCGCAATGGTGATGGAACGTGGTCGTGCCCTCCAGGCGAGGCATATGCACACCCCTTTGGATTGTTTTACCGTCTCCAGTCATCGGCCCAGATTGACTGGGTGTACCAACGTAATCTCCGTTTTCTGGAAGACTACTTGCGTGTTGCTCACCTTCCTCAGACCGCCGAGGTGACCACAGCCATTCGTGCGCTGGTTATGAGCAAACCAGCGCTGACACTCTTGCAGCTTCTGGAAGGATTGCCCACAGGAACGCCGGATGATGTGTACTTCCTCATCGCGACGGAGCAGTTGTACGTTGACCTCTCGCAGACCCCACTGGCTGATCCCCAGCACGTGCCAGTCTTTGTGGATCGCGAACAGGCGGTAGCCTACACCACACTCAGTCAATCCACCTGGCACCTGTTTCCTGGTTCGTCTTCCTGTTCCCTGATCCCAGGAACGCTGCTGTGGTGGGATGGGAAACCTTGGAGAACCCTCAACCTAGGGGAAACGACGGTCACCTTGCTTGCCCCTGAAAACCATGTGGTCGATCTTCCGGTCGAGGTCTTCGAGGACTTGCTGCGACAAAGAAAAGTGACGGTGGCGACCCCTGTGCCTGGTGATCCCCGATATGCCGAGGAACACGAACTCCTGCAGCAGGCAAGTCCTGAGCAATTGGCAATCGCGACCTACCGCTACAAACTGTTGGGGCGAGCCTTGCCCGAAGAAACCGTGGTCTCGGCAAGAACCTTGCAGCGCTGGCGCACGAAGTTTCGTACGGCTGAAGCCATTTACGGGCATGGCTTTCTCGGTCTCATTCCCGAACTGTGCCGACGTGGGAATCGCCAGCCACGGCTGAGTCAAAGCGTCGAGCAACTGCTCGAGCACTACATTACCGAGCACTACGAAACCCTGAAACAGCAGTCGAAAAGCGCCGTCTATCTGCTGTTCGAGCGTGCGGCCAGGGAGAAGGGGCTTGCTGTTCCGAGCTACCGGACCTTCCTGAACCGGATCGAGAAGCGTGATCGGCGTGAACACACCTTGAAGCGGCAAGGGCCACGGGCGGCGGCCCAGCACGATGCGTGGGTGTGGGAATTGGAGCAAACCACACCCAAGCACGGAGATCGCCCACTCGAGATTGTGCATATGGATCATACCGAGTTAGACATTGAGCTCGTCAGCGCTCGCACGGGGCAACCGCTTGGCAGGCCCTGGGCCACGTTCATGACGGATGCCTTCTCCCGCCGTTTGCTCGTCGTGTACCTCACCTTTGATCCCCCCACCTATCGCTCCTGTATGATGGCGCTGCGTGAGTGCGTGTGGCGCTACGGAAGGCTGCCTCAGACCCTCGTGGTGGATGGCGGCCCGGACTTCCGCAGTGTGTACTTTGAGGCATTACTGGCCTACTACTCCTGCACGAAAGCCACCAGACCGTGGGCCAAGCCCAGGTACGGATCCGTCGTTGAACGGCTTTTTGGCACGGCCAACACGCAATTTGTCTGTAACCTGACTGGGAATACCCAGGTCACCAAACAAGTCCGTCAAGTCACCAAATCGGTGGACCCGAAGCGCCATGCCGTCTGGACGCTCGGAGACCTCTACAGCTACTTGATGACCTGGGCCTACGAGGTGTATGACACGACGCCTCATCCGGCTTTGGATATGAGTCCGCGCGAAGCATTCAGAATGGGGATGGCAAGGAGTGGAGAACGCAGCCATTGTAGCATCGACTACGATGAGACGTTTCGTTTTTTCTCGCTTCCTACCACCCCCAAAGGGACGGCGCAAGTCGAGCCAGGACGTGGCGTCAAAATCCACTCGGTGTATTACTGGTCCGACGACTTTCGCCCCGCCACCATTGAACATACTCAGGTCCCTGTCCGCTACGACCCGTTTGATATTGGGACAGCCTACGCGTTTGTCCAAGGGCGCTGGGTCCCCTGCATCTCGCAGTATTACCTCCAGTTCAAGGGACACTCTGAGCGCGAATTGCTGCTCGCCACGGCCGAACTGCGCAAGTGCCAGCAGAATCATGCCAAGGGAACATCGATGAGGGGAAAACGCTTGGCGGAGTTTTTGGCTTCAGCAGAAGCGCATGAAGTGGTGTTAACCCAACGGCTGCAAGATGCCGAAGCGCAGGATGTCTTTGCACAGATGGGCGGCATGCAGGGGAACGAGCCCAGCGAGCAGCTCATCGATGAGCAAGCCTCTCCCCTGCTCGCGCAAGCAGAACAAGCGCAACGCGGAGAAGAGGAAGATGTGTATGCGGGCCTAGAGATCTACGAGGAGTACCAGTGATGCCAGAACAGGGGCAACCGGCACCTTTTCCACAGCAGTTGCTCCACCACCCACCCGGGAGTCGCTTGGACTACTTCAAGGCGTACACGGTCGCTCATCCAGCCTTGAAACAAGCAGACCAGGCAGTCTGGAATGCGCTTCGTGAACCAGCTGGAGCTGCGCTGATTTTTGTCGTTGGCCCAACAGGGGTCGGAAAAACAACGTTGCTTGCGCAAATTGAGCAACGGCTGATTGACCTGGCAGTGTCTCATGGTGAGCCGAGATGCAGCCATATCCCGGCGCTCCGGTTAGATGCCGTCTCGCCCGCCTTAACGCAGTTCAAGTGGGGGGACTACTACCAGCGGGCGCTGCTCCTCTTGC
>WNGL01013852.1_pt1 | contig 11774 bp, 13 predicted proteins | sample 5400591 | NCBI WGS metagenome assembly WNGL01 (sample SAMN13153377, study PRJNA577476) | soil metagenome | isolation source: 80 cm soil or saprolite under Garry oak tree replicate 1 | place: USA:California | collected 2016-06-15
CTGCATTTGAATCGTCAGCGCATCGGCGAAACCGAAAAGAAGGCACGCGAGCATCGTTTGCACGGGTCGCCATTTGCCGAAAATCAGCGCGGCGAGCGCGATAAACCCCCGACCGGCAGCCATGTTGCGCGTAAACAACGACGACTGGCCGATTGAAAGATATGCTCCGCCGATTCCCGCCAGAGCGCCTGACAGCATCACGCCGACATATCGCATCAGATTCACGCTCACGCCCGCCGCATCCGCCGCTTCCGGATTTTCCCCGACCGCGCGCAGACGCAAACCAAATGGCGTGCGGTAGAGAACGTATCGCGTGACCAGAACAACGATGAGCGCCAGCAACGATACGCTCGACACGTCCGTAAGGATTCGCCACTGTGGCATAAACGGCAGGAGCCCAGAGAGCGCCGGCAGGAGATTCTCTTTCGGAATCTGTGGCGTCGAACCGGAAGAGAGAAACAACGCGCCACTCAAAACTGCCGGCAGCCCAAGAAACAAGATATTAATCCCCGTACCGGTCACGACTTGATCGGCTTTGAAGCGAATGCACGCAAGTGCGATCAGGTATGCAACCAGCGCGCCGGCAAAGATCGCGGCACCTAATCCAATCCACGGGCTATGCGCATAGAAAGTTACCGATGCCGCAGTGAACGCGCCCGCCAGTAACAGGCCTTCGAGCGCGATATTGATGACGCCCGATCGTTCAGAATACAGACCGCCTAAGGCCGCCAACACCAAAGGCGTCGACAATCGAATCGTTGAAAACAGCATTGATAGAGTGAAGATTTGGCGCATTACCAGATTTGTGCTTAGTGCTTTGTTCTTTGTTCTTTGTTCTCTTGCTTTGATCTGGCCCGCTGATCGACTGAACGAAGAAATGCGTTCAGTTTTGGCGAAAGCTCCTCAACAAGAACACGTAGCGCCTTAACCTCCGATTGTGAAAGAAGCTTTCTCATGTATGAACGGCGCAGCCAGTGAATCGTCTCGTACAATGAGCCACGCGCTATCCTAACGAAGCGTCGGTTGTCTTGATGACTGCCTCGGCCACTTCCCTCGGCGATATTGGCACCGATGCTATCTGCGGCCCGTACTATCTGCTTTCCTACGGTGTCCCTGGCGAACGAGTCCCACGCGATGACTATCTTCCAAATACTGTCGGCGATCTTTTCAGATAATTGATAGACCTCCAGCTTCTCGAAGTTTGTTCTTTCCATCTGGAGCCTCCTAAATTACGGGACGTAACCTAAACGTCCAAGCACAAAGTACAAAGCACAAAGTACAGAGTACAAAGTATTGATTACACCTTCGCCCTTCTTATTAAGCCAAACTTCTTCAGCGGCCCGCGAAACATCGCTTCCGAGGCAACGAAGACGATCACTATACCCAGCAACATATTCCGCCCCGCAGCAAAATCGCGAACAGAATTGCGGCAAGGAATACACCCACCGGATGATTGCGACCAAGTAGCGCAACTGCAATTCCCACGAACCCATAGTTCGCCGAGAAGCCATCATAATAACGATGACGATAGCCGAGCACTTCGTTGATGCCGACCATCCCGGCCAACCCTCCGGAGATCGCCATCGCCAAAATGATTTGCTTGCGAATCGAAATGCCGCCGTACTCCGCAGCCGATGGGTTCGCGCCAGTCGCACGCAATTCATAACCCCACTTCGTCTTCCACAAAAATATGTACACCAGGACACACGCGATCACCGCGAGGATGAAAGCGATATTTAGCGGAATCCGCGCCGGCAGACCAGGAATGAATCTCCCGAGCGTCGGCAAGAATGCCTTTGGACTGATTTCTGCGGTCTGCATGATCGCGTCGCCCGGAATTTTGTAGTGATACTGGGTAAAGTAGCTAAGCAGCGCTACTGCAATGAAGTTCAACATGATCGTGTTGATGACTTCGTGCGATCCGAACCGCGCCTTGAGCACACCCGGAATAGCACCCCAAATTGCGCCGGCGACGATCGCGACAATGCAGCACAACGGGAGCAACACTACCGCCGGCAAATTGGCGAAAGGCGAAACAACGGCCTGCCCCGTGCCCGGATTGATGATTGAAACTCCGCCGAACTTGATCCCTACCCAGGCGGTTGCGAAGGCCGCAAAGTAGAGCTGCCCTTCGGCGCCGATGTTCAAAAGGCCGCAGCGGAAGGCAACGGCAACCGCGAGCCCGGTAAAAATCAGCGGCGTCGCGTTGAAGAGCGTGTAGCCGATTCCATCCGGCCACGAAAACGCGCTACCAATCAGGAGCCTGTAAGTCTCAAAAGGGTTGTCGCCGATGATCCATACGACGATGCCGCCGACGATGAACGCAGCGACGACTGCAATCAGAGGGAAAAATAGTTCTCGAAGGATTTTCATCGTCTCCAGAAGGATCGTTTCATGCAAACGGGTTAATAATTAAATCAGGATGTTAGTGTCAACGGCGTTCATGAAGTTCGTCGCGAGTAAGACTGGGCGCGTCGCCTTTGAGCGGATGCTGTTTCATCTCGCGCACAAGCTCTTGCAGTAAGCGCGTACGTTCGGCTTCATCTGTCACGAGCGGTGGTACGGTATAGGGATCCGAAATAGTTATTGGCACACATTCACCTTCGGGAATATCAACTGGCTGTAATGGCCGAAAGACCCCACCCTCGAACACTGCGTCAATTCTTGCGCTCATAACATTCGTTCTCCCAGTCTGCACGGTCGGTTAACTAACTGTACGCGCTCCTCCCGTCATCATCAATCCAATTTCTTCATTCGTCGCGACCTTCGGATCGACTTCACCGGCAATTTTCCCGTTGTGAATTACCAGCAGTCTATCCGACAACGCGGTCACTTCTTCCAACTCGGCAGAAACCAGCAGCACAGCGCAACCTTGATCGCGCAATTCGACGATCTTTCGATGGATGAATTCAATCGCGCCAATGTCGACGCCTCGAGTGGGCTGCGAAACCAACAGCAGCTTTGGCGGCAACTCAAATTCGCGGCCGATAATTAGTTTCTGCTGGTTGCCACCTGACAGAGCGCGCGCCGGCAGGGTCGGATCCGGTGGGCGCACGTCGAAATCGCGAATCACTTGTTCAGCGCGTTTTTGAATTCCTTTTTGATCGAGCAGGACGCCGCCGCTGGAAACGGCCGGCCGGCGATAATGAACTCCCAGAATCGTGTTCTCCGCGAGACTGAAATCCAGCAGCAGTCCACGTCGATGACGATCCTCCGGAACATGCGCGATGCCCAATTCCTTTCGCCGCCGCGCGTCAAGCCGCGTAATGTCGCGCCCTTCGAACGATATCGATCCCGAGATATGCGAACCGGGAATCAATCCCGACAACGCTTCGATCAATTCCGTCTGACCGTTGCCCTCAACACCGGCGATACCTACGATCTCGCCGGCCCGCACCTCAAACGAAACATCGTCGACCCGTTTCGATCCATCGCGTCCGACAATTGTGAGGCCGCGCGCGCCTAAAACTGCTGCCCCCGGCTTGGCGTCCGGCTTTGCGACGCGCAGCAGGACTTCGCGACCGACCATCAAACGCGCCAGCGCCGCGGCGTTGGTCTCGCTGGTCTTCAATTCACCGACGACCCGACCATCGCGCATAACCGTGACGTTGTCTGAAATTGCCAGCACTTCAGAGAGTTTGTGAGTGATGATAACGATCGTCTTGCCCTGCTCGCGCATGCGGCGCAGGATAACAAAAAACTCTTCGACCTCCTGCGGCGTCAAGACCGCTGTCGGTTCATCGAGAATCAACAATTGCGCGTGCCGATAGAGCGCCTTCAGTAATTCGACCCGCTGCTGCTGGCCAACAGACAGACTTTCGATCGTCGCATTTGGATTGACGGCCAATTTGAATTCGTCCGAAAGTTTGCGAATCGCTTCGGCGGCCTTTTTCAGATCGAGCGACGCCACACTTCCCAGCTCCGCACCCAGCACGATGTTTTCAACCACAGTCATTGGTTCAACCAACATGAAGTGCTGGTGGACCATGCCGATGCCTAGCGCGATTGCGTCATGCGGCGTGCGAATCTCGCGCATCTGGCCATCGATCAGAATCTCGCCGCCATCGGCGGTGTAGAAACCATAAGCGATGCGCATCGCCGTAGATTTTCCCGCGCCGTTTTCACCGGCGATCGAGTGAATCGTTCCCGGCCCGACTTTAAAGCTCACCCGGTCATTCGCCAGCACGGCGCCGAAGCGTTTGGAGATGTTGCGTAACTCAAACATTGTCAGTAGTCAGTTGTCAGTGGTCAGTTGTTAGTGGTCAGTTGTCGGTTGTTCTTAGCTCCTGATGGCACGTCGCCAATTGACTTGAGATATGGATTCAGTTTAGGTGCTAGTTCATCGATAATAGGCTTGAGATTGCGAACTTCTTTGTCGTTAAGCAATTGACGTTTATAGGCGCGTCTGAGCCAGTGCTGGGTCTCATTTAGTGAGCCTCGCGCAATCCTTACAAAGCGACGGTTGTCAACGAAACTTCCGCGACCAGTTCCTTCGGCGATGTTCGCGCCAATACTATCCGCCGCCTTTACTAGTTGCTTTCCAACGGTATCTCGCGCAAAGACATTCCATTTCACGACGATCGACCAAATCTGATCTGCCAGACTCTCCGACAACTGATAGACCCGAAGACTCTCAAAACTCGTTTTAGCCATCTCGCTTCCTCCAGAGGACGAAAACAACTGACAACGGACAACTGACTACTGACAACTGACGTTGTTCACTGGGACATCCTATCGATTACAGTGATTTGCTTCTCTACAATTTTCGTCTTCGCCTCTTCCGCCGCGCGAATGGCTTCGGGCGAAACCAGGTTCTGGTTGTTGCTATCCATTACATAACCGACGCCATCGCTATCCAGGCCGAAGACGTGGAAGCCACCTTGGAATCTGTGGTTAACGACATCCTTCACGATGTCGTAAACGGCGTTGTCGACGTGCTTGACCATGCTGGTCAAAACAAATCCCGGCTTCACCATATTCTGATTTGAATCAACGCCGATTACGAAGTGGGTCGCGCGTCCGCTCGCGTCTTTCCCGGCTTGCTCGACGGCATCAAAAGCGCCCAAGCCCGAATTACCCGCGGCGGTGAAAATCACATCTGCGCCTTTGCTGATTTGGGCGAGCGCGATCTCTTTACCCTTGCCCGGATTATTCCAGGCGGCGTCCGTGACGCCCACATAATTCTGAATGACCTGAATCTTCGGATTCGCTGCCTTGGCCCCCTGTTCGAAACCACCTTCAAATCGGTGAATCAATCCGATATCCATTCCGCCGATGAAACCAAGAGTGCCTGTCGTCGAAGTCATTCCGGCGATGAGGCCGACCAGATAAGAGCCTTCGTGCTCTTTGAAAACCAACGAGGCGACATTTGCTTTGGGTGTCTTGCCGTCGTCTTCAAAAATCACGCCGTCGATGATCGCGAAATGAATATTGGGATAGTCGCGCGCCACGTTCTGCATAATCGGGCCCTGCGCGAAACCAACGCCGATAACCAAATCATAGCCGCGCTCGGCAAACGCGCGCATCGCCGGTTCGATCGACACCGGATTGCCGGGTTCGACGTCGCGCAGGACAATATCCATCGCGGGCTTGCCGCAACTTGTTTTGCCATCCGGCAACATGCCGGCCTCAGCACATTTCACTCCGGCCCACGCTGCGGCATTGAATGAGCGGTCATCTTTGCCGCCGATGTCAAAGACAATGCCGACGTGAATCTTTGACTTGTCATCCGCGCCGTAACTCACGCGATTGCAAGCCTGTCCTACAAAGATCAAAGGGACCAGCGCCAACAAAGCCACAGCTAATTTGAATTTCATTAATCGATCACTTCCTTAATCAATTCGGGCAACTTCGAGGGGCGCTCATCCTCGATTACGTACGCAGCCTGGATGCGCGCAACGGCTCGCTGGGCTCGATCCTGATCGCTACAATAAAGAAGTCCGATCGAATCTCCCGAGCGAACGTCGCTGCCGATTTTCACCTCCGATAGAAATCCTACCGTCGGATCGATCTGGTCTTCGATGCGCACGCGCCCGCCACCGGCTTCCGCAATGGCGTGCCCAATCTCTTCCGTATTGACCCTAACGACGACACCTGAGCGCGCCGATTCTATCTTAACCGATGCGTCTGTCAACGGCAGAACTTGCGCCGGGTTGTCACAAACGCGCGGGTCGCCGCCCTGAGCCTCGACGTTCTTCTTAAAACATTCCAACGCTGCGCCGGATTCGTGCACTTTCCGCACGCGCGCGCTGGCAGCTGCGACCGACGGTTCCAGACCTGACAGTACAATCATCCGCGCGGCCAATTCGATGGAGAGATCGAGGACTGGTCGCGCTCCTTCATGAACTTCACCGCGCAAGAGTTCGATGCACTCGAGAACTTCAACTGAATTTCCAACCGCGCGGCCCAACGGTTGATTCATGTCCGTGATCAAGGCCTGCGATTTCACCCCCAGCGAATTACCGGTCGTCACCAGGGCGCGAGCCAGTTCCCTCGCGCGGTCGTGCTCACGCATGAACGCACCCGATCCGGTCTTAACGTCAATGACCATCGCATCCAACCCCGCCGCCCCCTTCTTGGAAATGATCGAAGCCACAATCAACGGTATCGCTTCGATGGTCGCGGTCGCGTCGCGGAGGGAATATAGTTTTCTGTCAGCAGGCGCAATCTCCGCAGTCTGGCCATTCATGGCGAAGCCCGCAGCGTCAAGGACTTTGCGAAATTCTTTCAGCGAGAGATCGACCCGATATCCGGGAATCGACTCAAGTTTATCCAGCGTGCCACCGGTGTGGCCCAGCCCCCGGCCGGAAATCATCGGCACACAAACGCCGGCAGCGGCCGCGAGTGGCGCGATCAGCAGAGACGTTTTATCTCCGACGCCGCCGGTTGAATGCTTATCGGCTTTTGGTTTGGGAATATCCGAGAAGTCGAGGATCTCGCCTGAGTGAAGCATCGCCTCCGTTAAAGACGACTGCTCTGCTTCAGTCATTCCGTTGAGAAAGATGGCCATCAGCAGGGCCGAAACTTGATAGTCAGCAATCTCGTTGCGCGTCACGCCGTCGATGAAGAACGCGATTTCGTCAGGCGACAATTCCTGGCCGTCGCGTTTTTTGCGAATGACGTCCTGCGGTCTCAACTATTTTTCACCCGAAAGCAAGACAATTGCCTGCGCTGAGACGGCTTCACCACGCCCAACTGCCTCCAACCCTTCGCCGGTTTTTGCCTTGATGCTCACACAACCGGCATCGATTTCCAAAAGCTTCGTCAAATTGTCGCGCATTGCCGCAACGTGCTCGCGTAATTTTGGACGTTCCAAAAACACATTGGCATCGACATTGACGACACTGAAGCCGCGTTCTCGCGCTAACCAACAGACGCGCGCCAGCAGTTGCAGACTGTCCGCATCTTTCCATTGCGGATCGTTGTCAGGAAAGTGAACGCCGAGATCGCCTTCACACAGCGCGCCGAGAATAGCGTCAGCTAGCGCATGCGTTAGAGCGTCACCGTCAGAATGTCCCTCGGCGCCGCGCTCAAACGGAATTCGCACACCCCCAAGAATCAGAGGTTTGCCTTGCACTAGTCGATGAGTGTCGTTCCCGATGCCGATTCTTAACATAAGACGTCGGTTGTCAGTGGTCTGTGGTCCGTTGTCGGCGGTCCATAACGACGAAAACAACTGACTACTGACCACCGGCAACTGACTTCAAGATCGCTTCAGCCAATATCAGATCCTCTGCGCTGGTAATTTTAATGTTCCGCGCGCTTCCCGCTACGGCGACAATCTCGACACCGAGTCGCTCAACCAACATGCTGTCATCTGTTATTTCGATCCCGGAAGCTTCAACCTCACTAAGTTGATTGTACGCGCGCTTGAGAATTTCATACCGAAAACACTGCGGCGTGAGCGCCCGCCGCAAATTTGCGCGTGGCAAAGTACGAGTCACTTGATGGCCTTCAATCTCTTTGATCGTATCTCCCACCGCTGCCGTCAGAATCGCGGCGCCGTTCGTTCTTGCGGCTTGCACGGTCGCATCAATCTCATCAGGAGTCACGAACGGGCGCACGCCATCATGAACGGCCATGATCTCTGCTTCTCGAATCGACGACAATGCGCCCCGCACGGATTGCGCACGCGTCGCGCCGCCGGCCACGGCTCGCGCGAATTTCTTCAATTGAAACTGTTGCGCTAAAGAATGAAAGCCGGCGACCTCTTCCGAAGGCAACACGGCTACGACTTCGTTGATCTCTCTGCTGCGCTCAAATTGCCTGAGCGTGTGAATGATAATCGGAACGCCGTCGAGTTCGATAAATTGCTTGGGCCGATTGCCGCCCAGCCGAGTTCCCTTCCCGGCGGCGACGACGATGGCGACATTCATTCGGTTATGACTCAGTGTCCGATATGCGGGTTAAGGCAGGCCCCGGTCGGACTTCGCGTAACGACCGGCGTGATCGTTCACCATTTCCTGCGCCCTCACTTTCTTCGCAAAGCCGTCCGAAAATCATCTTGCCGGCAGTAGTTTGCAGGACGCTGGTGACGGCAATGTCCGCGTTTCTTCCAATCAATCGCCGCGCATTGTCAACGACGACCATCGTGCCGTCGTCAAGATAGGCCACACCCTGGTTGTATTCCTTGCCTTCCTTCAAGATAAAGACCCGCATAGCTTCGCCCGGTAACACAACCGGCTTTAGCGCATTCGCCAGTTCGTTGATGTTCAGCACGTTTACACCGCGCAGTTGCGCGACCTTATTTAGATTGAAATCGTTCGTGACGATTACCGCGTCGAGCTGCTTTCCCAGCTCGATTAATTTCAGATCAACCTCGCGCACCGAAGGAAAGTCCGTCTCGACAATCTGAATGTCCAGCGAACTGTTGTTCTGCAGACGGTTGAGCATATCCAGGCCGCGTCGTCCCCGTTGGCGCTTGGATGAATCGGGCGAGTCGGCAACCTGTTGCAGCTCGCGCAGGATAAACTGCGGAATAATCAGCGTGCCCGTCAGGAATCCTGTCTCGGCCACGTCAGCAATGCGCCCATCGATGATCACGGACGTATCCAGAATCTTCAAATCGCGACGCGCTGTTTTATCACTGAAGATTCCACCGAGCGCGGATAGATCTAGATAATCGCCCTTTGCCGCCCCGACCATTAATCCGACGTACGCCATAAAGAATGTCAACGCCAGAGTCAGGAAGGTTTTCGTTGACGGTGGTACCGCCATCGATTCCTGACTGCTGATCAGCGAGCCGATCAGATAGGCGCCAACAATTCCCAGGATCGATCCCGCCGCCGCTCCGATCAGTGTCTTGAGCGACGAACGCCGAATGCGCATCTCGAAAAAGATGATGGCAATCGCGATGAAACCGGCGGCTCCAGTGGAAATCAGTCGATGCCCGGGGATAGGGTGCAGAACGTAGCCCGCGGCCAGCAAAATTCCTGTAAAAACAAATCTTATCAGAACGACGTCAAAGCGCATGATGACGGGCATTCTAACATGGCTTGGGCATGCAGGTCACCGGATTTTGGTGGGAGCCTAAGGCAAGCTATGGCGACGATTTACCTAATTAGAAGCTCAGCCCTTGATGAATGCGCCTACCTGGTGCCTTCCGCTATGGATTTGCTGGTCCATCTGAACTAAGACTTTTACCGTTCCCGATTCACGGCTTTAGTAATGGTCTCACGGATTAATTCCCTGAACCGTGCTATACTCAATTACAAGGACTGCCAAGACATCTCCAATTACGACCGTCCGGTTTTGACGCTCCTTCGATTCGAGTTTGATAAACGTACGCCTGAAGAAGGCCGAAAGCGAGCATCATGACCAACAACAAACCAAAACCATTTACCCACAAACTTGTGAATGACGGACCGAGTCTGCTCCTGGAGCTGACCAACGCGACCAAGCAGACGCTCAAGCGGGTCGAGATTTTGACCGTGTTCCTGAAGAACGATGACGCGTTAGGCTGGGGGCCTTCGCAGGTTCATATTCGATTCGAGCCGGTCGAGTGTATCCTCCCGGCAGAGAAGTCGATCATGCACCACACAACCTGGATCAACGGAAAGCAGGCCGGCCCGGAAAACCATCACTTACAAAAGCTGCAAGTGATCGACGGCGAACTCAATCCCTATGTGCTGGATATTTCCTGGCAGGATACGGAAGGAAAAACGCGGTTTCAGCGCACACCCCTCAGCGCTTCTGCTCATCTAGTCACGATTTACGATCCACGAATCACGCCTGCTTTACAAACTTCAGCGCCACGCCATTCATGCAGTAACGCAGTCCCGTAGGCTTTGGTCCATCATCGAAGACGTGTCCGATGTGAGCATCGCATCGAGCGCACAGCACTTCTGTGCGCGGCATTCCCAGACTGTTATCAACTTCTTCGCGGACGTTTTCTTTTTTGAGCGGCGCCCAGAAACTCGGCCAGCCGGTGCCGGAATTAAACTTCGTCGCCGAACTAAACAGCGGCAACTCGCAAGCCGCGCATTCAAAGATGCCTGCATCATGAATCTCATTGAGCGGGCTCGAATACGGCGCCTCGGTCCCTTTCTGCCGCATCACGTTGTACTGCTCAGGTGTTAACTGGCTCTTCCACTCTGCATCTGTCTTGATCACTTTTTTGATTCCTTTGGATTTTGAGGTATCGGTGTTTACTCCCTCTCCCTTTGGGAGAGGGCTGGGGTGAGGGCTTGACTGCGAATCAATACCTTTAGATCTCTCATCGCCGACCCGTGTGCCCTTCTGCGAGAGCATCCCCGCCAAAGGCAATCTCGACAGTCCCACAACCGCGCCCAGCGCAATCGAAGATGAAAGAAAGTAACGTCTGTTCATAAGTGCCTCTATGATATCGAGTATCGTGTCGTCAACCAAATTACGTAAGGGATTGGCAGATTGGATGGCTTCATCGCGCTGAAAGCATGAATTAATGCGCGTTACTTTCTGTTACAGAACCGCGAGCGGTAGCGACCGGCCCTTTGCTTGTTGAAGAAGTCAGCATGAGACAACAGGCCAGTCGCTACCGCTCGCGGTTCTGTAACTATAGAGTTGATCTTCCTCCGGCCGACTCTCACTTTTAATTACGCCACGGGCATCGACCTTCAAATCACGAATTTGTTTAGGTGCGTTGATCCGAAACCGAGAGTCTCGCGGCTCAGTCGAAACAAAAAAGCCCCCGGCGAAAATCACGCCGAAGGCTTTGTGAGAAGCAGTAAACTGCTAATTAGTAACGCGAGCCAGTGTTGCCGTTGCCGCGATTTTCACGGGGCTTGGCCTCGTTGACTTTCAGCGAACGCCCGCCCACTTCCTGGCCGTTGAACTTCTGGATAGCCGCCGCGCCTTCTTCCTTGGTTTGCATTTCGACGAAGCCGAAGCCGCGCGAGCGACCCGTTTCGCGATCTTCAATCAAGGAGACGCTTTCGACTGTGCCCGCCTGCGCGAACAGTGTTTGCAGATCGTTACTCGTCGTATCAAACGAGAGGTTACCGACATAAAGTTTCATAGACATTTGGTTCTTTACCTTTTCCCCTGTGGGATCAACAGAAGCTTCCGAAGCTTCCCAATTTGCCAAGGTTTACATGATCCAGAAGAGAGAAGCCTTGGCTTTCTAACTGGGTTGAGCTGTCGAATTCAGTTGATCTGGAAAAGTGCCAGAGGAGCTGAAGAGCAGAGTAAGCTCGACTCGGTTCCACCACACCCTACGCTATTGGCCCCTATATGTCAAACACGAGATATATTTTGCCGGGACAATATGCGTCCGCATTGCGGTCACTACCATCCGC